>Ga0187874_10002739_pt1 | contig 13049 bp, 14 predicted proteins | sample June2016WEW_16_1_3_FD_132993 | JGI IMG/M metagenome (GOLD analysis project Ga0187874, IMG submission 132993) | Peatland microbial communities from SPRUCE experiment site at the Marcell Experimental Forest, Minnesota, USA - June2016WEW_16_150 | ecosystem: Environmental > Terrestrial > Soil >... | reverse complement strand
TTCAGTGATGATTTGAAATCCGATTAACGGGAACAGTCTGGTTAAAGCAAAGTTCAGTCTAGGACAGTAAAACATCACATGAGCAATAAATTGTTTGTAGGAAATCTATCCTTCGAAACCACGGAAAACGACCTGCAGGACGCCTTCGCGGCGCACGGCACTGTCGTCGAAGCCAACCTGATGACGGACCGGGTCACCGGTCGGCCCCGCGGTTTTGGCTTCATCACCATGAGCACGCCTGAAGAGGCGCAAAAAGCCATTGCGGCGCTGAACGGCTCGCAACTGGGCGGACGCGCCCTCACGGTCAACGTCGCCAAGCCGCGCGAAGAGCGGCCGGCTGGCGGTGGCCGTCGTGAATACGGCGGCAGTCGCAATCGCTACTGATCGCGTTTGGAATTTCACGGCGGGGTTCGGGTGAACCGAGCCCCGCCTTTTTATTCGGCAGCGTCCCGTTCGCCGGTCGGTCGGATGTTGCTGTTGCCCACCGATCCGGTAAACTGAACCAGTTCATGAAAGAAGAACACATTGAAGTCGAAGGCCGCGTCACCACCGTGCTGCCGGGTACGATGTTCCGGGTGGAACTGGACAACAAACATCTCGTGCTGGCCACCATCTGCGGCAAAATGCGCAAGCGCTGGGTGCGTCTGACCGTCGGCGACCGCGTGAAAATGGACATGTCGCCCTACGACTTGAACAAAGCGCGCATCACTTGGCGATTGAGATAGGAACCCGACTCTTTGCAAAGGGCAACCACGCCATCTCGTTGTGGCTCAGGAAGGAGGCGGCCCAAGTCGCGGACGTTTCGCTTGAATTCGATGGCGGTTTCAGAGGATGCAGCAGGGCAGACATGGCCCCTTTTCCCAGGAAATTTCTGCCACAAAAAAGCTCGCCAACGGATTCAGAAAAGGGCAAAAATGGCTGTGACATGAGCACAAATGATTCAACGGCAAAGCGGGCTGCCCAAAAGCTCATGCCTGCGAAGAAACGCGCGCCGGCCTGGCAGATTCGCTGCTTGAAATGCGACTTCGCCGAACCGTGGAGCAAACACGGCATCGGGCGTAAAGCCACGAAACCGATGTACGTCTCCGGTCGCTGCCCGCAATGCAAACGCATCCGCTTCCGTGTCGTTGAAAAGGTTCCGACTACGCAGTTTTAAGCGGGAACCGTGGTGTGGCGTCCGGCCTGTGGCCGAAAAGAATCGAGCTTGGGACTCGGCGCCACAATTGGTTTGACTCTACCAGGCCGTCCGCGATTGCATTTTTTCGTGTCTTTGTGCCGCTGGGCTGAATTTCTCGCAAGAAAAGACCTGCTGCAAATTGGAACCGCACGGCGGCTTGTGCTAGAATCAATCTCCAAATGAAAACACAAGTGCTCGGAAATTCGGACATGGCCATCACCCCCGTCGGCTTCGGCGCGTGGGCCATCGGCGGCGACTGGGAATTCGGCTGGGGCGCGCAGGACGACACGCAATCCATCGCTGCCATTCATCGCGCGCTCGAACTGGGTGTGAACTGGATTGACACGGCAGCCATTTATGGACTGGGACATTCGGAGGAAGTCGTCGCGCGCGCATTGCGCGAATGGAAAGGCGCCCGGCCTTACGTCTTTACCAAATGCGGCATGTTGTGGAACGCCAAGGGTGAAATCAGCTACTCCTTGCACGCCGATTCCGTCCGGCGCGAATGCGAAGCCAGTCTGCGCCGGCTCAAAACCGATGTGATTGACCTCTATCAAATCCATTGGACGGCGGACGACTTAAACGAGACGGTCGAAGGCTGGACGGCGCTCGCCGCCCTGCAAAAAGAAGGCAAGGTGCACTGGATTGGCGTGTCGAACGCCAGCGTCGAGGAAATGCAAAAGTTGCAATCCATCGCGCGCATCACGTCGCTGCAACCGCCGTATTCACTCATCCGGCGCGCTGTGGAATCGGCGCAACTGCCGTGGTGCCAGCGCGAAAAGGTTGGCGTGATTGTTTATTCGCCAATGGCGTCCGGCCTGCTCACCGGCGCGATGACGCGCGAACGCATTGCGTCGTTGCCGAAAAATGATTGGCGCAACAAGAACGATCAATTCCAGGAACCGAAATTGTCGGTAAACCTCAAAGTAGTGGAACGGCTGCGGGCGGTGGGCGCGCGACACGGCCGTTCGCCGGGCGAAGTGGCCATCGCCTGGACGCTGCGTCATCCGGCGGTGACGGGTGCGATTGTCGGCGCGCGCAACGCGAAGCAGGTGGACGGCATCATCGGCGCGATGGATTTCCGGCTCACGCCGCCGGAAATTGCGGAAGTGGAAGGGAAATAAAAAACCGGCCAGCGGGTTTTTACGCTAATTTCGCCAATTATCGCGGATTGAATCAAACAGCTGCGGAGCAGCAACAGAGAGTAGCCCACGGCGTCAGCCGTGGGTGTGAGTGTGTAGATTCCGAGCCGCGTAGCGGCGAAAGAAAACCCCCGTTAGGAAAGCGTGATTCTGTCGCCCTGCTTGCCGCGATAAATCCCACAGTGCAGGAGAAGGCGGGCCGGGGCTTATGGTTATTTCGACCGGTTCCCAAGGCGCAGTTGCTACGAAACCGTTTTCCGGTCGGCCAGAATTTCCTGTTCCGCCGCAATGATGGAGTCGCGCATGGTTCCGGCGTCGGGCGCCTCGCGGAGCCGGTCGAGTAATTTGGTTTTCTGCATGATGAGGCACAGGCGGGCCAGGGTGTGCAAATGCAGCCGGTCGTCCTGGCAGCAAATCAGGAAGAACAGATGCGTTGGCTGGCCGTCGGGCGCGCCGAAATGGATTTCCTGGACCGGCCGCCCCACCACCATGAACGAAGTCTCAAACAGGTAAGGGTCATGGGACCGTGGGTGCGGCAGCGCCAATCCGCCCGGTAGCGCCGTGGAACACAATTCCTCGCGCGCCTCCAGGCTGGCCAGCAGCGTTTTGGGATCGCTGAGGCAACCGGTTTTTTCCGCCAGCGCCACCAGATCACGCAGGACGGACGCCTTGGTCTTGGACGTCATGGCCGAAGCGATGGCACCCGACTTGAGCATTTCCGGCAGGATGGCTTCTTGCGGCAGGATTTTCCGTGTAAAGCGCGTGGTTTCCTGGTGATAAACGGCCAACTGCTGACCGGTTGAACCGAGGATGCGTTGCGAGGCCCACGCGTCAATTTCGGCCTTCCGAAAAACAATCCGGTCACCGCGTTTTTCAAAAGGAATTTCGCGGTTCTTCACCCGCTCCTCAATTTCGGCGGGCGTGAGGTGCAAATAATTGGCGACCCCATCAAGATCAAGTAGTCGGAATGGCATAAACTCGCGCGTCGTGGCGCGCTTTAATTAAACGCCAAATCCAGGCCCGTGACAATCCGCTTCGTACCTAGGCGGTATCCTTATTTGGTAGGGACGCCTCGCCGAGGCGTCCGCGGACGGCTGGGGCCAGCCGTCCCCACCTCGGAACTTAGGACACTTCCGAAAAAACTGGAAATTTTCCGAAAATGGCGGACAAGTAACGAAAGGATTTTTATGAACTACAAACTGCTCGGCAAATCCGGCTTGCGCGTCTCCGAACTGTGTCTCGGCGCGATGACTTTCGGCGAGGACTGGGGTTGGGGCGCAAACCAGGACGAATCCCGGGCCATCTTCGACGCCTTCGCCGCGGCGGGCGGCAATTTCATCGACACCGCCGACGGTTACACCAATGGCACCAGCGAAAAATTCGTCGGTGAATTTGTCCGCGGCCGGCGCGAACGCTTCGTCATTGCCACCAAGTTTTCCTTCAACTCGCATCCGGGCGACCCGAACGCCGGCGGCAACCACCGCAAGCACATGACCGAGGCATTGCACGGTTCGCTCCGGCGGCTCGGCACGGATTACGTGGACCTGTACTGGATGCACGCGTGGGACGAATTGACGCCCGTCGAGGAAGTCATGCGCGCGCTCGACGACCTGGTGCGCGCGGGCAAGGTGCTGTACGTCGGCGTCTCCGACGCGCCGGCGTGGTGGATTGCGCGCGCGAACACGCTGGCCGAATCGCGCGGCTGGACGCCGTTCATCGGACTGCAAATCGAATACAATCTCATCGCGCGCACGCCTGAACGCGAACTGTTGCCAATGGCCGATGCGCTGGGCCTGGGTGTGACCGCATGGTCGCCGCTCGCCAGCGGCTGGCTCACCGGCAAATACGCCGGGAAGTCCAGGGAAGCAAAACGGCTCGACCAGACGCCGGCATTTGTGGAACGCAACGAACGCAACATCGCCATCGCCGCGACGGTCGTCAAAGTCGCACGGGCCGCCGGTAAAACGCCCGCACAGGTTGCGCTCAACTGGCTGCGGGCGCGGCGCGGCGTGATTCCCATCCTCGGCGCGCGCACCCTGTCGCAGTTCGAGGATAATCTGCATTGCCTCAAATGGTCGCTGAGCGCAAAACAACTCGCGCAATTGGACGAGGCCAGCCGCATCGAGCTGGGTTTTCCGACGGATTTTCTGCGGCTCAAGGAAGTGCATGAATTCCTCCACGGCGGCACGTTTGAACGCATTGAACGCCGCATATAGGGAAAATGCGTCTTCTGCAGGAAGACGCGTCAAACGTAGTCTTTACACGTCGTTACGGCTGCCATAATCTCGGTGCATGGCCGACGCTGCTCCACTACCGAGGCGTTTCGCATTCCGCTTGGTGTTCGCGTGTTTTCTGGGCGCGCTGCTGTTCACTGGCTGCGGGAAGCCGGCCGACGCCCCCAAAAATCAAACCAAAGCGACCACCAATTCCGCGCCGCCGCCGGAGGTAGCCGGCCCGGGACCCAATGAGAAGGTCTGCTTCGCGTGCAATGGGCAAGGCACAGTGCCGTGTCCCGTGCCCGGTTGTAAAAACGGCCAGGTGGATTGTCCCGGCCCTTGCTTGAAACTTTCCAAAGGGATTTGGAGACATACGGACATTGACGGAAAACCTTCCGATGTTTTGTGGCAGGTGTTCAATTCGCCTGACGGCCGGGAGACTTTCGCTGTCAGTGAACATCACCTCGGAGAGGTCTTTGCGATCCAGGATGGCCAACTCAAAGACCTCGGCAAATGCAAGATTTGCGGCGGCTCCGGCAAGGTGACTTGCAGTGTGTGCAAAGGAACCGGAAGGGTAATCTGCCCGATTTGCAACGGACAAAAGTTCATTCCGATCGCCTGGACGCCCACGGACAATCCGTGGTTTGACAGTCAGCCGGATGTGATACGGCTTGCGGACGGACGGGTGATTCTGGGTCGGGTGGCGGCATCGCTGGGCGACGATAGAACGATCATCACGCGTGACAAAAAAGTCCTGCACGTGAAAGCCTCGGACATCCTGCCCAAGGCGCAGACAAATTCTCCCGCTGCTCAAACTTCGCCGGCAATCTGAGCGCGCACGCCGGGTTTTTACGCGAATTTCGCTAATTGTCGCGAATTGAATCTACTGCACGGTTTCAAAGGAAACAGGTAATCCTTGTAGCACCAACTGATAATGCTTAAAACAAGTCATGGCCCAGAACAATCCGCCGATTGACCCCCGGGTCCGCATTGGCCATGTGCATTTAAAGGTGGCCGACCTGAAACGCGCATTGAAATTTTACCACGGTGTGCTCGGATTTGAGCTGACGCAGCGTTTTGGCCGGCAGGCGGCGTTTCTTTCCGCCGGCGGTTATCATCATCATATCGGATTGAACATCTGGGAAAGCGCGGGCGGCCCGCCGCCACCGCCCGGCACGACCGGTCTGTATCACCTGGCCATTGTGTATCCGACCCGTGCGTTGCTGGCCGATGCGCTGCGTCGCGTGCTGGCCACGGGCATCGAGCTCGACGGCGCCTCGGACCACGGCGTGAGTGAGGCATTGTATCTGCGCGACCCGGACGGCAACGGCGTTGAACTTTACTGGGACCGTCCAAAAGAGCAATGGCCGCGCACACCCGATGGCGGCCTCGCGATGTTCACTCATGCGCTGGATTTGGACGCGTTGCTGAAAGAGGCCGTCTGAAAGGGACTGCGAGACCTACCGTTGGCCGCCCCGTTTGACAGATTCGGAAACGGGTTTACTTGTTACCAATCGCCTGAAACGGCGGGCCCATAACATGAGAATTGCAGAACAAAATTTTGATGTGTTGCCGGTGACGGATGAGTCGGCAGCGTTTCAGTCCGGGCAAGAAGTTGCCGACGAGACGGCTCGTCAGGAGCCTTCCACCCTCCGTAGCAAGGCTACTGCGGAGGACGGGCGCTCCACCGGCTCTGTCACCGACGCCGTGTTGCTTGACGCGTATTCGGAGGCCGTTGTCAACGCGGCGGAGACGGTCAGTCCGTCGGTGGTGAAGATTGATGTGCACAAGGGCGGTGATGCACGTAATGGCCGCAACGGCCGCGAGAGCGGCGGCAGCGGGTCAGGGTTCATCATCACGCCCGATGGCTTCGCCTTCACCAACAGCCACGTCGTCCACGGCACGGACCGGATTGAAGTCACGCTGGCTGATGGCCGGCGACCGGAAGCGCGAGTCGTCGGGTCGGACCCGGAGACAGACCTGGCCGTCATTCGGATTTATGCGCCGGAACTCAAGCCGGTGCGGCTGGGCGATTCGAACCGGTTGCGCGTGGGCCAGCTTGCCATCGCCATCGGCAATCCGTATGGGTTCCAATACACCGTCACGGCGGGCGTGGTGAGCGCGCTGGGCCGGTCGTTCCGCGCCAGTTCGGGCCGGCTCATGGACAACATTATCCAGACGGACGCGGCGTTGAATCCGGGCAATTCCGGCGGGCCGCTGGTCAATTCGCGCGGCGAAGTCATCGGCGTGAACACGGCGGTAATTCTGCCGGCGCAGGGGCTCTGCTTTGCCATCGCCATCAACACGGCCAAATACATTGCCGGCTGGCTCATCAAGGACGGCGTCATCCGGCGCAGTTACATCGGCGTAGGCGGGCAGACGGCAAAAATCCATCGGCGGCTGGTGCGGTTTTACAATCTGCCGTCGGAAACCGGCATGCTGGTGATCAGCGTCGAGCCGGGCAGTCCGGCGAGTCTGGCCGGTTTGCGCGAGGGCGACATGATTGTGGAATACGGCGGACAAGCCATCACGGGCATTGACGACCTGCACAAATTGCTGACGGGAGAGCAGGTGGGCGTGCGTTCGCCAATTGTGATATTGCGGGGCACGGAGAAATTGCAGTTGGAAATCGTGCCGTCGGAATCCGGCACGCGGTTGATGTTGAATTGAACCACGGATAAACACGGATTCACACGGATAAAAACTTTATTTACGTGTCAAAGATTTGGAGTGCGGTGGCAGAGCGCAGCGGCGACACCGCTATTTGAGCTCCGACAATTTCCAAAAGCGGCGTGGCGCTCCGCTTCCCGCCGCAGTCCAAAATCTGCATCCGCGGTTTGAATTTCTCATGCCTATCCTTTCCGGTCGAAGAACGGATTTTTGCCGGTCACGCTCAACGGAATGCCGAGCGCCTGTTTAACCTTTGGCCCGAACACGCCCAGGTCCAGGCACGCGCGGCCGATGGAATACATGACGCGGTTGTCAATGTGGAACCGGCCGGCCACTTCCGCCGCCGAGGCGGTGGCAATGCCGAGGTCAATCGAGTTGAACGCGCAAATACCATTGTCGTTCTCCAGCGCTTCACAGGTCGGTCTGCCGCAGAACCCGCAGTTCAAGCCCGCAGTGTTGGATTCCACACCGATGACGACCAGCGCCGGTGAGTGCTCGATGTTGCCGGCGTCGCGCGCGAGGCTGGGCCGGTCTTCCTTCGCGGCAATCTCGCGCATTTTGGCGATGACTTTTTGCTTCGTCGGTTCGTCGTCAATCGCGGCGGTTTTGATGTTGTCAATGCCGCGCGTCTTGGGCGCCGTTCGCGCCGCCGCGACCATCAGTGCCGCGACCTGTACTACCGCCGATTTTTCCAGTTCAGTCGAGGGTTTCATGGCGGAAAAATACAACCGCGCCGGTGGAAAATAAATCAAAAGGTTGGCTGGACAAGCCGGCTTGATGGAAGGGATGGCGGCGGAAAATTTGCGGTTACGGATCGAGGTGATAACGGCGGTTCATGTAAAGCTCGTCCGCCACTTGAAAAATCGCCTCGGCGTCCTTCTCGAGTTCCAAATCGTCTGGCGACGGTTGCGGCAGCAGTTCCAAATTCACAACGTGCGGGTCGCCGGCGTAAAATTCCACGGTCTTCTGCAGGCCGAGCACCACCATCCGGTCGCGCGCGTACAGCCCGATGTCGCGGTTGTGATTCAGCAGGGCATGAAACGTGTCGGGCGGGTCGTGCAGCAGGTCGCGTCCGAAGAACAGGGATTTATACGGACGGCCCAGCAGGCCGAGCACAGTCGGCGGCACGTCGAGGGAACAGCCGACCGCGTGGATGCGCTCCGGTTGTGGCACCACCGCCGGGCCGAGAATCACCAGCGGAATTTCGTAGGAAAAAATCGGGATGTCCTGGCTGCCATAGACCCGCGCGCCGTGGTCGGCAATGACGGCGAAAATTGTGTTCGTCCAGAATGATTCCTTTTTGGCGTCCTGGAAAAACTGGCCGAGGCACCAGTCGGTGTATTTGACGATGTTTTCGCGCGTGCCGTTCGGGTCTTCCGGGATGCGGCCTTTCGGATAGGTGTAGGGCTTGTGGTTCGAGACGGACAGGATGGTGGCGAAGAACGGCTGGTTGGTCCGGCTCAACGCGCGGAATTCCCGGATGGCACCGGCGTAAATGTCCTCGTCACTTGCGCCCCAGACGTTCGCGAACGCCGGGTTGGGGAAATCCTTTTCGTCAATGATGCGATCATAGCCATTGGCGACGAGAAACGGTTTCATGTTATCGAAGTTGGCGTGGCCGCCGTAGATGAACATGGTGCTATACCCCTCGCGCTTGAGCACGCGCGCGATGGTCTCGACGTTTTCGGAACGGTCGCGGTGGACGATGGCGTCGCCCGGCAGGGGCGGGAACGACGACAAGGCGCCTTCCATGCCGCGCACGGTGCGATTGCCGGAGGCATAGATGTTGTCGAACAACAAGCCCTCGGTCGTGGCGAGCCGGTCCATGTCCGGCGTCAGTGTGTTGGTGCGGCCGAGGCAACCCCAAAATTCCGAGCCGAGGCTTTCCTCGAGCAGAATGACGACGTTGAGGCGCGGGCGGTTGGAATCACCGGCAATTTGGCGCGTGATATCGTCGGGGCCGCCGGTGAAGGTCGCGTTGGTGGACGACAGCAACCGGTGCAGGCGCGCGTAGGCCTCGTCGCGCGGGATGGTTTTGTAAAAGGCGTGGTAATCGAGGTCGCGCGTATACGCGGCGGCGAAAAAGGAAACCGCGCCGTTGTTGGCGATTTCATTGAGCGTGCGGTCGTCGCTGACTTGCGGCGGGCTCAAATTGATGGTCCGGGTCAGGCCGAAAAACAGAATCAACGCCCCGGCAAACCACAAAAACCGCGTGCCAACCCAGACCGGCCTCGTCCACATGGTTTTGCACAAGCGCCCGGCAAGCCACATCCACGCGGCGCCCGCGAGCAGGCAGCCGGCGACGACCGCGGGCACCGGGTAGGCGTCCCAGATGTTGATGAAAACTTCGCGCGGATAAACGAGGTAGTCCACGGCGACGGGGTTGAAGCGCGATTTGAATTCCTGGAAGAAATAGAATTCCGCCGCCAGCAAAAACACCTGCACGGCCCAGAGCAACGTCATGAAAAACCGGAACGCAATCCGGTGGACGAGCGAGGCGAACAGGCGGTTGCCAACGATGAAGCACCAGAACAACGGCGGCAGCATGCACCAGAGGGCGGCGATAACATCGCGGTAAAAACCGGCGGCGAAGGCGAGCAACACGTTCCACGGCGGTGTGGACGGCGAACCGAAGTTTACCAGCAGCACGAGCCGGAGCAGGGTGAAGGCGACCAGCAGCGAGAAAAAACAGAACGCCAGAAAGTGATAGCGCGAGCGCGGTTTTCTCTGAAAACGCGATACGGGGCGTTTGTTCATCAATTTGGAATTCTGACAGGCGGAGCTTAGAGGCGTTCAGCCTTTTGGCCAAGCCGGTTTTCAAGCATCATAATCTTAATCCTGCTCTTAATCGTAATCGGCGATGGGGGTGGATTAAGATTACGATGAAGATCAAGATTAAGAGCCGGTTCGCATTGCCGTTCAGATTTGACAGCGTGTGGATAGTTCGTGGAATATAATATGCCTTCGGTTGCCAGAGTAGCTCAGCGGCAGAGCAGGGGACTCATAAGCCCTTGGTCGGGGGTTCAATTCCCTCCTCTGGCACCAGCCCCGAAAGCTTTCGGGGCTGCCGAGCCGTAGCACGAAGTGCGTAGACAGGTCAATGAACGGGAAGGGACGATGCGCTCCAAGCGACGACTCGACAAACCAGCCCAATTCACTCCAAAAGCCGCAACGCTGGCGGCCCGGCAGGCCGCCTTTTTCCAAAGGTTAATAATCTTGACCTTTCCCCGCCCAACCGTTTAACTATGCGGCGTTAGGCAAATTCATGTTTGCGCAACTAAAGAGCCTGTTTTCTAACGATATTGGGATTGACCTGGGCACGGCCAACTCTCTCGTCTATGTGCGAGACCGTGGCATCGTGCTCCGCGAACCCTCCGTCGTGGCAATTCAGGCCGGCACAACCAACGTGCTGGCCGTCGGTGAAGAAGCCAAACGCATGCTCGGCCGCACGCCCGGCAACATCGTGGCCATCCGCCCGATGAAAGATGGCGTGATTGCCGACTTCGAAATCACCGAGGCCATGCTCCGCCACTTCATCCAAAAAGTTCAACATCGAAAATTGATTGCCCCACGCGTCGTGGTCGCAATCCCTTCGGGCATCACGGAAGTGGAAAAGCGCGCGGTCAAAGATTCCGCGATACACGCCGGAGCGCGGGACGTGATTCTGATTGACCAACCAATGGCCTCGGCCATCGGTGTCGGCCTGCCGGTGCACGAACCGGCCGGCAACATGATCGTGGACATCGGCGGCGGGACGTGCGAAATCGCCATCATTTCCCTCGCCGGCATCGTCTTCAGCCGCAGCCTGCGGGTGGGCGGGGACGAATTTGACGAAACGATCACCGCACACATGAAACGCGCCTACAACTTAATGATAGGTGAACGCACTGCGGAAGAAATCAAGATACGTATCGGCTCCGCGTTCCCCTTGGAGCAGGAATTAACCATGGATGTCAAGGGCCGCGACTTGGGTTCCGGCCTGCCGAAAACACTGACCATCCGCTCCGAGGAAATTCGCGAAGCCCTGCAGGAACCGCTTTCGAGCATTTTGGAGTCAGTCCGCCTCACATTGGAACGTTGTCCGCCCGAACTGGCCGCCGACCTGGTGGATCGCGGCATCGTCATGGCTGGCGGCGGCTCGCTGTTGCGCGGCATAGACCGGCTCGTGGCCGAGGAAACCGGCCTGCCGGTCCACGTGGCGGACGACCCCATGAGCGCCGTGGCCGAAGGCACCGGCCGTGTCCTGCAGGAAATTGAGTTTGTCCGGCGTATCGCGACCAGCGTGAAATACTGATTTCCCGCCCCCGTTCACCTGCACCCGAAGAATTTCGGGGCAGGCATGTTTAACCGAAAACATTACATAGCGCTCAGCGCGGTGACGCTGGCAACACTGTTGCTGCTCAGCCTGCCGCCGCGCGCCACTTCCCGTTTGAAACTCGCCGTCGGAAGCTGGTTTTTGCCGCTGTTCGGACTGGCCGGCGCCGCACAGCAACTGCCGGTCACCGCCGCCGACGCAATCCTGCCGCGACGCGAACTGCTCCGACAACTCGAAACGCTTCGCCGTGAAAACGACCGGCTTCGCGCTCAAGCCTCGCAAGCCGTCGCCACTGCCCGGGAAAATGACCAACTCCACGCGCTATTCGGCTGGCAACGGCAGGCACCATGGAAACTCAAGCCCGCCAACGTCGTCATGCGCGACCCGGCCAACTGGTGGCGGACCGTGCAAATTGACCTCGGCAGCCGCGATGGCTTGACCGACAACCTGCCCGTCTTGTCTGCGGATGGTTTTCTGGCCGGGCGTGTGGCATCCGTCAGCCTGACACACGCGCAGGTGGTTTTAATTGGCGACCCGAGCTGCAGGGTGTCTGTGCTGGTCGAAAATCCGGCGCACGACATGGGCGTCATCAGCCCGGGCGGTCCGCTCGACAATTCGTTCGTCGAACTGAGTTATCTTTCCGGCAACGCGAATTTACAGGCCGGCCAAAATGTCATCACCAGCGGTCTCGGCGGCGTTTTCCCGAAGGGCATTCCCATCGGCCAAATTGTGGACGCGCGTCCGGTCGAATTCGGCCTCTACAGCGAAGCGCGGGTGAAGCTCCTGGTCAACCTCGGTTCGCTGGAACAAGTCTGGGTTTTGTTTCCATGACCGAACGATGAACCTCCTGCAAACCATCCTGATTCTGGCCGCCGCGTTTCTCGCGGTGTCCGGCGAAGCGACGCTGGCCGGCCTCCGTCATTGGCTCGGCGCACAGGTGGATTTGCTGCCCGCGCTGATGGTGTACACGGCGTTGAACGCGGACATCGTGACCGTGTCGCTGCTCGCCGTGTTCGGCGGCCTGTGGTTCGACGCGTTGTCCGCCAATCCGCTGGGCACGAGCATTCTGCCGTTGTTCGCCGTTGGTTTTGTGATTTGGCGGCAACGCGAATTGATCCTGCGCGAAGTGCCGTTCGCGCAATTGGTCCTCGGCGCCAGCGCCAGCGCGGTGGTGCCCGGCCTGTCCGTATTGGTGCTGTTGACCATCAGCCAGCAACCGCTGCTCGGCTGGGGTTCGATCTGGCAATGGCTGGTGATGACTGCCGGCGGCGCGGTAGCGACGCCGGTCATCTTTGTGTTGTTTGACTGGTGCCACCACGCGCTCGGTTATCAGCCGCGCACGGAAACCAGTTTCCGTCCCGACCGCGAAATCCGGCGGGACAAAATAATATGAGTCCACAGTTTCCAGTCCAAAGTCCGCGGTCGGAACGCCGCTGCGCCGGCGACGACATTGCTGTGGACTGTGGACTGTCGACTGTCGACTGTGTGCCATGCTGATATTCGACGAATTCAAGAAAAACGATCCTCCT
>Ga0187874_10002738_pt1 | contig 13050 bp, 13 predicted proteins | sample June2016WEW_16_1_3_FD_132993 | JGI IMG/M metagenome (GOLD analysis project Ga0187874, IMG submission 132993) | Peatland microbial communities from SPRUCE experiment site at the Marcell Experimental Forest, Minnesota, USA - June2016WEW_16_150 | ecosystem: Environmental > Terrestrial > Soil >... | reverse complement strand
GTTCGAGCCTTACGCAGGTTTTCTCGACGCGCGCATCCGCTACGACCGCACCAAGGCACTGCTCGAATCGGTGGAAGGTTTCACGCTGCAGCAAGTTTCGACTCACGACTTCATTCCCGGCGACACCGTGATCCGGGAATTCATCGGCGGGAGCACCATCAAGATTCCGCACAACGAATAAAACGGTGGCAGTGTCGGGATTTGGCAGGAGGAATTTAACTCTCAACCCTCAACTTTTCTCTATGTACTTGCGCTGGTGTAGCGGCGGATGGAGAAACGCCAGAACCATTCCGAAATCAACGCCCAGACGACGCCCAGGCCGAACAGCGCCGACAAGGCAACAGGCGAGGTCAACTTGTCTGCCAGCACTCGGACGGGGACGTTGGACACCAGCAACACAGGCAGGGCGAAGGTGAACACAGCCTTGAACACGCCGCGAAACGCCTCGTCCGGCATTCGCGCGATGTTGAACAAACTGTAGTAGCCCCACACGATGCCCTGCGCCCGCACCGTCCAGAAACTCACTGACGCCAGCATGAACATCAGCGAGTAGTGCACCAAAAGTCCGACAGCGCATAACGCGCCGAAGCCGATGAATTGCGCCGCCGTCGGATGCAGCGCCAGCTTGTGCGCCGCAAACGTCATCACGCACACGGCAAATGCGGCATTGGCAAACGAGGGCAGGTCCACCTGCCGCGTCGAGACAATGAACCGCGTGTTGACTGGCAGCAGCAGCAGGAAATCCATTTTGCCCGTCCGGACGAGTTCGGACAGGTTCGTGCAGTTCACCAGAAAGAACGCCTGGTAAATTTCCTGGATGAAATTGCTCGTGCCGGTGAGCAGCACCACCTGCCACACCGTCCACGTGCCTACGGTGGTGGTTTGGCTGAAAATCACACTCACGAACGCGAGTTGCAATCCGAACCAGAGCAATTCGACGAGAATCCAGAGGACAAAATTGCCTTTAAACGACATCTCGCGCGTGACGGAAGTCTTCCACAACGCGGCGTAAATGGCGGCGTAACGCGTGACAAGTGACACGTGACGCGTGATAAGTGATTGGGAATCGGTCATCGCCACCTGCCACTTGTCACTGGTCACATTTTCAGGCTCTCGACTCATTTCACCCTCCAAATGCGGCGTATTTTTTGATGCCGCGCCGCCAAGCGAATCGCGCCAGCGCATAGCCGACCAGCACCCAACCCAGTTGTACGACCAGGCTGCGCGCCAAATCCGCGCCGGTGATTTTGCCCATGTAAATGCCGATGGGTGTGTAGAGCATGGACGGAAACGGCGTAAAGAAGAGCGCGTGTTCCACCACTGGCGGCAGCAGGTCGAGCGGGAACAAATGACCGCTGGCGATAAATTCAAACGCGAACAGGATGAAAATGAACGTGGAGATTTCCAGCAGCCAGAACGCCAGCATGGCCATCGTGTAGGAAATGAAAAATTGCAGCAGTGCCGTCAGCAACAGCGCAACGGGGAAGGCGAGCAGCGCGGTCCCGCTGGCCGGCGCAACAAAATATTCGCGAAAGCAGAAGATGAACACGGCCAGCGGCACACACGCCATGGAGATGAACGCGATGCGTCCGGAAAAAAACAGGCTCAGCCGGTACCACAGATAATCAATCGGCTTGAGCAGGAACTGGTTAATGTTGCCCTCACGGATGTCGGCGGCAATCTGCCAGTCGTCCTCGTTCACCGCCGTCAGCACATCCACGACCGCGACCATCAGGTAATAAAAAATCATCTGCGCCTGGGTGTAACCGCCGAGAGCGCTGCCGGCTTCCTTGCCGGCGTAAATCGTGCGCCAAAGCGACAGCATGGCGAATAACGGGATGAAGCTGAACAACGTCCGCGTCAGGTAATTGACGCGATACGTCAGGTTGTTCTGAATCCCGATGCCGATGACGTGCCAGTATTTTCTCATTTACGGCGAAGAAGAAACTTCCAAATCGTGAAGCGCGGGTCCCACGAGGTTCCCCAGGTGATTGCCCGCCGTGTAAAGAACCGCTGCGAAACCCGCCAGCACCGCCAGCAAAATGATGAACGCCCAAAAATGCCGCTTTTCAAACTTCTCCAGCGAACGCGCGAACGACACCAGTCCAAACAAGGCCGACACCACGATTACTGCATCCACGCTCGCCCGTTGCCAGTAACTGCCGCCCAGATGCAGCCACATCCCGAATTCATCGAACGTCAGGCCCATCGCCACGCCGTACAACAAGGCCGTGATTTCCGCCGCCCGGCCGGTTGGCCGCCGGAACACGCTGTAGCCGCACACCGCCGCCATCAGGAAAATGCCGTAGTTCAGATGATGAACATGGGTGCCGTGCAGGAAGAAATAAAAATTCGGCATCTGATCCGACATGATGAGGAGCACACAAATCCGCGACAGGACGAACGTCACAATGAAACTGAACAAGGCGAGGCGCGCCAGCTTATGCGCCGTTTCCCGACGATTGGCATGTTCAGTGGTCAGCATTTGTGCCCTTAGTTGAAATCCCAAACCGCGTGCTGTCAATCGCACAAAACCGGTTTGGGAAACATATCCTGTCAATGCCGACGTGGGAAATGTTCCGCCAGCAGGGCGCCAGCCTTTTGCACTCCATGAATGATGCCCGGGGTGAATTCGGATTTGCGAAAATAACCGGTCATGGCATCCACCAGCTTCCGCCAGAATTCATCCCCGCACTTCGCATGAACGGCTTCATCGCCGATGACGGCAAACTTGTGTGAGCGCGGCGCCACAAAAATCAGCACGCCGTTCCGTTCGGGAGACTTGTTCATGCCCAGACGCAGGAATTCCGCCTGCGCGGCGGCGACCGGGTCGTCAATATGTTTGTGGCTGATGTTGACGCGGATTTCGCCGGTCGTTTTGTGCTCGGCATCACGGATTGCCGCGACAATGTCGTCGTGTTGCAGATGTTTTGAAAATTTTCGCGGGTGCATAAATTACCAACCTCCTCCGGCCCCGCCGCCGCCAAAACTTCCGCCGCCACCTGAAAATCCGCCGCCACCGCCGGAAAATCCGCCACCGCCAAAACCACCGCCACCCCAACCGCGGCTTGAGCCGCTGCTGGAGAGTAATAACCAAGGAAAAAACATTCCCGAACCTCGCGCAAAAAAAATAATAATGACGATCAACACGATAAATCCAAAGCCAAGGAAGGGACCACTTGATCCGTGTGAGGGCCGACTGTCTGACATTGTTATGCCGTTTCCTTTGTATTCACCTTTGGTCGCCGCCAGAATTGACTGGACGCCCGCCCTCAGGCCGCCGTCGAAATCACCGGCTTTGAAGCGCGGAGTGATTTGCTCGTCAATGATGCGTTTGCAGAGCGCATCGGGCAGGACCCCTTCCAGTCCGTAGCCGACCTGCAAAAACATTTTGTGGTCCTGCACGAAAACAAAAAGCACCGCCCCGTTGTTTTTGTCCTTTTGCCCCACCTGCCACGACCGCGCGACACGCACGGTGTAATCCTCGATGGACGAATCCGACTGCATCTTCGGGAAAACTGCCACCACGATTTGCTCGGAGCTTTGGCGTTCGAAGTTTTCCAGCGTCTGGTTCAACTGCGCCGCACTTCCGGCGGAGACGACGTTGGCGTAGTCGTTGAAATAAGCCGCAGGCGGCGGTGGAATGACTTCATCCGCGAACAGACGGAAGCCGAAAACCAAAATCAGGATGGCGCAGCAGCGTCGCACAGCTCAAGGATTGGTTGCCGCCGGGGCCGTTTTGTTGAAATCGAACTGGACTTTGGGCGGCGTCTCCGCTCCGGCGGTGGCGGCGAAATAGGGCTTCTCATGAAAGCCGAAGGCACCGGCGTAAAACAGCTCCGGAAACGATTTGATGGCCGTGTCATAAGCCTGGACCGCTGAGTTGAAATCCCGGCGCTCGACGCTAATGCGGTTCTCCGTGCCTTCCAATTGCGCCTGCAAATCGCGGAAGTTCTCCGTCGCCTTCAAATCCGGATACCGCTCCACCACCACCAGCAATCGCGACAAGGCCGACGAAAGCTGGCCTTGGGCCTGATCGAAGGCTGCCAGCTTGGCAGGATCGTTCGGCGCAGTGTTGGGATCAATTTTCACCTGACCCACCGAAGCCCGCGCCGCGGTGATTTCCGTCAGTGTGGATTTCTCGAAGTTGGCCGCGCCGGAAACGGTCGCGACGAGATTGGGGATGAGGTCGGCCCGGCGTTGATAGACGTTTTGGACCTGCGCCCATTGGCTGTCCACCGCCTGCGACAATTTGACAAGATGGTTGTAACTGACCCCGGCCACCGCCACCACAACAAAAACCAGAAAGGCAAGCACGAGCAGCACACCCAGAATAATTGCGAGCTTTTTCATAATGATATCCCAGTTTAACTCTTGCCTCCGGGGTAACAATTATAAAATCCGGCTAAATGAATAATCAACCAGGCCTTGCCGGCTTGCTAACAGAAGTTTTCCTTTGTCCGTCCCGCTTGTCAGTTCAAAAAATAGCAGCCGACGTGAGCCGGTTCTGATTTCCCTGATGGAAAAATGGAGCGGACTCATCCCGGCTTGCGGGACTGTTACAAGATTTATGGGGAGTCAGCGTTTGGATTTTTGTCCTGGCCAGGGAAAGCGCCAAACATTTCCCGGGCGATGACCCCGTCGGACACCTTTGTCACCGCGCCAGTCATGCGAATCGAAAAGTCGCCGCTGATTTCGATGGCGATGACGCCGCCGGGCATGTGGACGGAAATCTCGCGGTCGCACAGGCCGAGCCGGTGCGCGACGGCCGCCGCGGCGCTGCTGCTGCTGCCGCTGGCCAGCGTGTAACCCGCACCGCGCTCCCAGATTTCAATCTGAATATTGTTCCGGTCGAGCACTTTCATGAGCTGCACGTTGATGCGATTGGGAAAGCGCAGATGCGTTTCCAGCAGCGGGCCGATTTGCCGCGCCAGATCAGCGCTGATTTTCGGCAGCGGCAGCACACAATGCGGATTGCCAATCGTCGCCGCGCAGAAATTGAATTGCTGTCCGCGCAGATGAATCGGTTCGTTGATGACTTCGCGGCGCGGGCCGGCCACGGGAATTTCGTCGCTCCAGAAACTGACCTTGCCCATCTCGACGCGGACGGTTTTGCCGCGGTCCATGACTGTGGCCCGCACAAGGCCGCCGGGCGTTTCGATGGCAAACTCGTCCTTGCCGACCAATTTACGGTCCCACAGGTAACGTGAAAAAATCCGCAGACCGTTTCCGCTTTTCTCAGCCTCGCTGCCGTCGGGATTGAAGATACGGAGCGCGAACTTTGCCTTTTTCGATGGCAGCGGCCCGAGCAAAATGCCGTCCGAGCCGATACCGTAATTGCGATGGCAAATCGTTTTGACCTGCGCGGTCGTCAGTGGCGACGGCAGGTTTTTCGGGTCAATGACGATGTAGTCATTGCCGAGCGCGTGATATTTTGTGAAAGCAAAACGCATCGCCGACAGAATACCGTGCCACGCGCGAAGCGCAAAACAGAATAGTGGCACAGGTGGCACAGGCCTCCGGCCTGTGTGTTTTTCGTCACAGGCGGGACGCCTGTGCTACGTTTAAAAGATTATCCGCCCGTTTTGCCGTCGCGCTTTGATTCTTCCACGTGGAACTTGTGGAGGAAGCGGTGAAACATCGGCGCAAAAACAATACCCAAGCTCGTAAGAAACGCCAGGCCGCTGAACAGCGCGTAGTAACCGGCGAAAATTTTCCCCGCATCGGTTTGCAGCGACGACAACGGCCCCATGCCGGACAAAATCATGGCTGCGTTGACGAAGGCGTCCACCCATGACATGGGCTCAAAAGCGCGGTAGCCAACCATCCCGATGCCGAGTGCGACTGCGATGACCAGCAGCGCCACCGCCGCACTCCGCGCCATGCGCGCATAAAATTGGCGACGCGGCAACAACGGTTTTGAACGATGTTCGAACATGGAAATTGAACGCAGATTAAGCCGAACCGGCCTGTTTCGCAAACTGTACGTTGCCGGTGATTCGCCAGCGGAGGCAGCGGACGCCTCCGGAATCATTTCCCCGCTTGCAGGCTGCCAACCAGCTCGCGCACATTCTGAATGCTCTTCCTTTGTCCTGCAAAAAAAGTCTTGACCTGTAAGATTACCGATGTAATCTATACACGTTTACAACTGTAATCGAAAGAACGCGCGATGAAAAGAGTTCCAAAAATTTCCGCAACCGAGTGGGAGGTCATGAAGGTGCTGTGGACCCGGACGCCGTGTTCTGCGGGCGAGGTTATCACGGCACTCGTCAACACCGATCCCTCCTGGCATCCCAAGACCATCAAGACTTTTCTCAACCGGCTGGTCGGGAAGAAGGCGCTGGGCTTTCGGAAGGAGGGCCGCGCCTATTTCTATCGTCCGCTGGTGACCGAAAGGGAGTGCGTCAATGCGGCAAGCGAAACGTTTCTGGAGCGGGTCTTTGGTGGCGCGCTCCAGCCCATGCTGGCGCATTTCGTCGAACGCAAAAAACTGTCAGCCGAAGAAATTCGCGAGTTGAAAAAGCTGCTCGAAGAAAAGGAGCCGTGATCATGCAACCTCTTTTGGACACCACTGGTCCGTTTCTCGTCTGGCTTTGGCGCGCTTCGTGGCAGGCTTCGGTGTTGATCGTGCTGGTGCTGCTGGCGCAATGGCTGCTCCGCCGGCAGCTCGCGCCGCGATGGCGCCATGCGCTCTGGCTGCTGGTCGTGATCCGGCTGGCCCTGCCGTGGGCGCCGGAGAGCCGGGTCAGCCTTTTCAACTGGTTTCATGTGCTGTCACCAGCGCCATCCGCTTCATCGCAGACCTTGAAATCGCCGGCAGCGGATGCGGAGGAGCAGTCGGACGCCAGTCTTGCCGTTGCGCCCACCACTTCCGCGCTGCAATTTCCGTGGCGAACCGGGCTGGCCGGACTCTGGCTGGCGGGTGTGGTGGTTCTGCCGGCTTGGCTGTTTGTCACCAACCGCCAGCCGGGAGGGAGAATCCGGCGGCAACGCCCGGTGACCAACGCGACCGTGCTGGATTTGCTGGAGGACTGCAAACAGGAGATGGGGGTAGGCACGCCGTTGACGCTCATCGAGACTTCCGCCGTGGCCAGCCCGTCGCTGTATGGTTTCATCCGGCCGCGGCTGCTCCTGCCGGCTGGATTCACACAAAGTTTCTCCCTGCCGGAGTTGCGCTACGTGTTTCTGCACGAGCTGGGCCACGTCAAGCGCGGGGATATCCTGTTGAACTGGTTGACGACCGCTCTGCTGATTCTGCACTGGTTCAATCCGCTGGTCCGGTACGCGTTCAGCCGGATGCAGGCAGACCGGGAACTGGCCTGTGACGCCCTGGCCCTTTCGCACACCAAAGAAGCGGAGAATCAATCCTATGGGCAGACGATCATCAAGCTGCTCGAAAGTTTTTGTCGCCCGGCCCGGTCGCCGGGCATGGTCGGAATACTGGAAAACAAAAACCAAATGAAAAGGAGGATCAGCATGATAGCGAAATTCAAGAAAACCAAGAGTTGGCCGGTGGCGGCAATCATGGCGTTCGCCGGTCTGGCCATGATCACATTGACCGACGCGCAGTCAGCGCCCGGTGCCGGGACATCCGGCGCGGACACGGTGGACAAACAAGGTCCACCGAACATCGTTGCCACGTCTCCGCGGGTTGGAGAAACGGACGTTGATCCGGCCACCGCGGAGATCACCGTCACCTTCGATCGTGACATGGGAGGCGGCTGCTCCTGGACCGGGGGCGGGCCGGAATATCCCCAAAGTCCCGAGGGGAAGAAAGCAGTCTGGCGTGACAAGCGCACCTGTGTTCTACCCGTCAAGCTCGAGGCCGGGCATTATTACCGGGTTGGCATCAACTCCCAGAGCTACCAGAACTTCAAGAGTGCGAAGGGCGTGCCCGCCAGGCCGTCGGCCATCTACTTCACCACCCAGGGAGCGAGCGAGGATCTAAAACAAAAGACCTCCAAACCTCAAATCGTTGGCCTCACTCCGCGGAACGGAACCAAGGACGTGGATCCGAATCTCACGGAACTTCGCGTCACCTTCAATGTCGCGATGGGAGAAGGCTGCTCCTGGACCGGCGGCGGACCCGATTTCCCCAAAATCCCCGAAGGCAAGAAGGTGTACTGGACCGATGACCACAAGACGTGTGTGCTGCCGATTGAACTCCAGCCGGGCAAGGACTATCGGCTGGGCCTCAACAGTCCCTCCCACAAGAATTTTCAAAGCACCGGCGGCGTGCCGTTGGATCCGGTCAGCTACACTTTCAGGACGAAAGACAACTGACACGCAGGGGGGTGGGGAATTTGTCCTTCGGACATACAGCGGTCTGGGTGGTGGAAATTTGGTTGAGCCGCCCGGCCGCGAGTGCCCGGCGAGGCTGTCTCAGAATGTCTTCCACCTTTCAGGATTACTTCCCAGCCTGAACGCTGCCAACCAGCTCGTGCACGTTCTGGATGCCTTTCCGTTGCATGAAGTCGCGGATGCCGGCAATCACCTGCAACGCCGTCTGCGGTTCGTAGAAATTCGCCGTGCCCACCGCCACTGCTGTTGCGCCCGCCATCATGAACTCAATCGCGTCCGTTGCGTTTTGAATGCCGCCCATGCCGATGATGGGAATCTTCACCACCTGCGCCGCCTCCCAGACCAGCTTGATGGCAATCGGCTTGATGCACGGTCCGGTCAAACCACCGGTGACGTTCGCCAGCCTGGGCCGGCGCGTTTCGATGTCAATCGCCATCGCCGGGTAGCTGTTGGTGATGGCCAGCGCGTCGCTGCCCGCGTCTTCCGCCGCCCTGGCGTAAGGCGCGATGCTCACCACGTTGGGACTCAGCTTCGTGATGAGCGGCAGCTTCGTCGCTTTGCGGCACGCAGCAACAACTTGTGCGAGCAGTTTTACGTCGGTACCGAATTGCGAACCGCCTTCCTTGATGTTCGGGCAGGAGACGTTGAGTTCCAAAGCGCCGACGCCGCCAAGCGCATCGAACCGCCGCGCCACCTCGGCGTATTCCTCGACCGTGGTGCCCCAGATGTTGACGATGGTCGGGACCTTCAATCCCTTGAGGAACGGCCAGTATTTTTTAATGAACACGTCCACGCCCGGCCCTTGCAGACCGATGGCGTTGATGAAGCCGCTGGCGACTTCAACCGTGCGCGGTGTCGGGTTGCCGCGAACCGGTTCGAGCCGGATGCCTTTCACGGCGACGGCGCCGAGCTGGTTCAGGTCGAGCAGTTGCGCGTATTCGACGCCGTAGCCGAACGTGCCCGAGGCAACCGTCACCGGATTTTGCAACTGAAGTGTTCCGATCTGTACCGACAGGTTCATGAACGCACCTCCGGGTTTGATAACAAAGGCAAACATCGAACGTTGAACATCGAACATCCAACATCGAGTGCGTGGCGCGTAAAAATGCAGTTCGGTGTTCGGCGTTCGGCGTTCGATGTTCGATGTTTCCAGCGCATAAATTGAAAATTCATTTCGCGGTCTCCCAAACGATGTCGCGCGCATCAAACACCGGTCCTTCGGTGCAGGTGCGCTGGTATTCCCAGCCAGCGCCCGCCTTTACCGGAATTACGCAGGTCAGACAAACGCCGACGCCGCAGCACATGTGTTCATCCATCGAAAGCTCCGCCGGCACGTTGAATTCTTCCGCAATTTTGCCGACAGCCCGCAACATGCCGGTCGGACCGCAGGCAAACAGCTTGCGGCCGGATTTGTTCCGTTTCAATTCAGCGAGCAAAGGTTGGGTTACGAGACCTTTCTCGCCGTGACTGCCATCTTCGGTGGTCACACGGACGTCCCAGCCGAGCGCCTGAAATTCCTTTTCGCACAAAATGTCCACGCGTCGGCGACCGCCGACAAACACGATGCCTTTCTGCGGCGAACGCTGCGCCAGCAGATACATCGCCGCCATGCCGTAACCGCCGGCGACGAGCAGGGGCGTTTCACCGCCGGATTTGGGAACGGTAAAACCGTGACCGAGCGGTGCGATGACGCTGAGTTCTTCGCCGGGACCCATCCGGGCGAGTGCCTCGGTGCCTTTGCCAATGGTTTTGTAAAGGATGGAAAACGTGTCACGTTCAACCTGGAAAATGCTGAATGGCCGACGCAGCAAGGCATCCTTCAGCGGCAACACGCGGACATGGGCAAATTGTCCGGGCTGGATCAGCGGGGCGATTTGCGGCGCGCGCAGAAGGAGGCGAAAATAGGAGTCCGTGTCACGTTTGTTGGAGACAATCTGGACAGTTTGCTCAAGCATGGCCGGCGTCCTTCACGACTCGGGGTGATCCGTCCATGCTCGGATGCGGCTGGCCATCGGGGTTGACGCGATTTTGGCTCTTGGCGCGTTCGCGAATTTTCCGATACGTGGCGAGAGCGAGCAGCGGCCAGGCGTTGCGGTACATGTCGTATTTCAAATAGAAAACCTTCGGGAAACCGGTGCCGGTGATTTCGTCTTCGGTCCACGAGCCATCGGGATTTTGCGTGCGAATCAGATACTCGATGCCGCGTTTGAGCGCGGGATTTTCCGGGTCGTCGAAGGCGCACAAGCCCATGACGGCCCAAGCGGTTTGCGACGCGGTGCTGGGCCCCTGGCCCTTGAAAACCGGGTCGTCGTAAGTGTTGCAACGTTCGCCCCAGCCGCCGTCCTCGTGCTGGACGCTTTCGAGCCAAGCGCGCGCCTTGAGCAGCCACGGCTGGTTCATGTCCAGGTTCATCGCACGCAGGCCGCGCAAGACCTGCCAGGTGCCGTAAATGTAATTCACGCCCCACCGGCCATACCAGGAACCGTCGGGTTCCTGATGTTCGCGAATGAACTGCAGCGCCGTCTTCACCTGCGGGTGGTCGGTTTTCCAGCCTTCGTAACCGAGCAATTCCAGGATGCGCGCGGTGATGTCGGCGCATTCGGGATCGAGCATGGCGTTGTGGTCGGCGAACGGCACCTTTTCCAGGATGTTCTTCGTGCAATCCTTGTCGAACGACGCCCAGCCACCGTCCCGGCATTGGAAAGTCATCATCCATTTCAGGCCGCGTTGAAAACATTCGTCGCGTTTCTTCGGGTTGTCCGTCGGAATTTTGCGCAACGCCAGCAGCACCATCGCCGTGTCGTCCACGTCCGGATTCCATTTGTTGTTGAATTCGAAAACCCAGCCGCTCGGCTCGACCTTCGCGTCATTCTTGTGAATCCAGTCGCCGTAAAAGCGAATCTCGCGTTCCATCAGCCACTCGGCGGCGCGTTTGAGCGCCGGATGATTTTCCAAAATGCCGGATTCATGCAGGCAGACCGTGACGATGGCGGTGTCCCAGACCGGCGAGAAGCACGGCTCAATGCGCACGATGTCGGCCGTCTCGTGTTCGAGTTTCTTCAATTCGCGTTCGGCGCGGACAACTTCCGGATGGTTGTCGGGATACCCGAGTGCCTTGAGGGCGATGAGCGAGTTGAGCATGGCCGGAAAAATGGCGGCCAAGCCGTCCGAGCCTTCGAACCGTTCGAGCATCCACTGCTCGGCCTTTTTGAGCGCGGCCTTGCGGAACGGGTGGATTTTATGTTCGGCGAACCACTCGGCGAATTTGTGCAGGCGGTCGAGCCAGAGGAAAAAGTTCCGCCACGAAACCGTCTCCGGATCGGGCGCGAGGGCGAGGTCGCGTTCGTGATAGCCTTCGGGATAAAGCTCATCCAAATCCACGTTCACCGGGCGCGTGGGTTTGAAATGGTTGATGATGGCCAGCGGCACGAGCATGGCGCGCGACCAGTTGCTCATGTCCCAGAATTCCACGCCAAACCATTTGCCGATGAGCAACACCTCGGAAGGAATCGTCGGTACATATTCCCACGGAAACAGGCCGATCAATGCCAAGTAAAGTTTGGAAAAGGTGTTCATGCGCGGCACGCCGCCGAGGGACAACGCCACTTCGCGGGCGCGCAACATGCGCCAATTGGTGATGCGCACGCCGGCAAGTTTGAGCGCAAGGTAGGCCTTGATGGTGGCGTTCACCTCCGATGGGCCGCCGTAGTAGGTGTTCCAGCCGCCGCCGGGCAATTGCATGGCGAAGATGTGGTTGACGGCCTTGCGCTGCCATTCCTGGTCCACCTTGCCGGCCCAATGATGATAGATCACCGTGTCGGACACGAGCGTGGAATCCACCATCAACTCGCCGATCCAGTAGCTTTCAGGACGCTGCAAACCGAGCAAATTTTCCTGCGCTCGCAGGATGGCGGTTTCCAATTCCCCGGCCAGACCGGTTTGCAGCCTGGCAGCCGAAGGCGACGGCGCTGGATGAACCCCTGGACCTCGTTCAGTCACGCCCACACTCTGCGAATTTGTTCTTAAACTGTAAAGTTTTTAGTGGGGAAGCGTAAAATTGGCCTTTCTTTTTGTTGTGGACAAGCCTGGCGGATTTTAATAATTGAACGGCAATGAGTTGTCTGAAATAAAATAAAAAACTTATGATTTTCAAGACTGCTCGTTATGGCTGGCTGCCGGATTTGCCGGACCATCGCGACCAGCTCTATGGTGCGCCCGTGGAGCTGGCCGCCGCGCCGCCGTCAAAAGCGGACCTGCGCGCGCAATGCCCGACGGTTTACGACCAGGGGCAGCTCGGCAGTTGCACCGCCAACGCCATCGCCGCGGTCATTCAGTTCGACCGGATGAAACAGAACCTGCCGCAGGTTTTCACGCCGTCGCGTCTGTTCATTTATTACAACGAACGCGCCATCGAACACACGATTGATTCCGACAGCGGCGCGCAAATCCGCGACGGCATCAAAAGTGTAGCCAAACAAGGCGACTGCCCCGAACCAGAATGGCCCTACGCCATCGCCAAATTCAGGACCAAACCGCCGGCGAAGTGTTACACCGACGCACTGAAATACATCGTGGTCCTGTATCAGCGCGCGACGCAGACGTTGAGCCAGCTCAAAGGCTGCCTCGCTTCAGACTACCCGTTTGTTTTCGGTTTTACTGTATATGAAGGTTTTGAAAGTGCGCAAGTCGTCCGGACCGGCCACGCCACACTGCCCAAATCCGGCGAGCCGGTTGTTGGTGGTCACGCAC
>Ga0187874_10002736_pt1 | contig 13056 bp, 8 predicted proteins | sample June2016WEW_16_1_3_FD_132993 | JGI IMG/M metagenome (GOLD analysis project Ga0187874, IMG submission 132993) | Peatland microbial communities from SPRUCE experiment site at the Marcell Experimental Forest, Minnesota, USA - June2016WEW_16_150 | ecosystem: Environmental > Terrestrial > Soil >... | reverse complement strand
TGTGGGTGTCCAACTCGCGGCCGCTGGAGCGGAACTCAGCTCGCGCCTCCGAGAGAATGACTTCGTAACTTTGTGATCGCTTGAGCGCCGGCTGATAGGTGTTTGACCAGAACTCCCCGCTCGCCAGGTCGCGGATGTAGCAGAACGTTCCCCAGTTGTCGCTTGTGGTGTCTTCGTGCCAGCGCGTGACGGCGATGTTCTTCCAATGGCTGTAAGCGCCGCCAGCGTTCGTGACCATCACGTGGTATCTGCCGTTTGACAACAACTGCACCTCAGGTATCGGAGTGTCGGGACTGCTGAAAACCCGAACCGACATCTCCGGACCGCTCGAAGTTGTCCGTGAGTCGTAAGACTCGGCGGCGGGCACATAGAACGCTGAGGCTTTTGGGACCCGCTCTTGGAGCAAGAGCGTAGTCGCCCGGAATGACGCATCCGACTCGAAGCGCTTTTGCATAGGACGGTTCAGGAGCAAATAAGACAGGGAGAGGAGGATCATCCCCTCATGATGGGCCATGAATAGCCGGACCGCGGCGTTCGATTGCCCGCGCGGCAAACGCGACGGAGTGTAGTCGATTGCGTCATAGAAACCATATCGCCCTTCAAATCCTTCAGCAGCCAGCCGCTCGAGATTTAAGCAGGCCTCTTCAGGGGCCACCATCAGCGCGAGGGCAGAGGCATACGGTGCAATAACCAGATCCTCAGCCAGCCCGCGTTTCAGCCCCAGACCGGGCACCCCAAACGCCCGATACTGGTAGTTGAGAAGGACGTCGATCGCATTGTAGCCGGATTCGGAAATGCCCCATGGCACGCCGCGCTTTTTGCCGTACTCGATCTGCCTTCGCACCGCCGCCCGGCAGGACTGGTCGAGCAGCGTGTTGTCGTATGTCGGCATCACCAGCAGCGGCATGAGGTACTCAAACATGGAACCGCTCCAGGAAAGAAGAGCCGGCTGCCCGCCGGCGGTAGTGAGCAGGCGTCCCAGTGCAAACCAACTCTCCTGTGGCAGCAGTCCCTGCGCGATGGCAACATAACTGCACAATCTTGCCTCCGAAGCCAGCAGGTCGTAATAGCTCGAATCCCGCCGATGTTCGGTGATGTTGTACCCTATGGTGAGCAGATGAGACGCCTTGTTGAATAAAAAATCGTACTCAATATTTGCGAATCTGCCGGATTGCAGCGCAAGGTGTTCAATGGCGTCAATCCTCTCCCCTGCCCGTCGGCTGGTCTCGGTGATAAGCTGTCGAATGTCCCCTGAATGCTCACGGTCTCCCGGAATTGCCTCTGAATCCGGGTGCGCTTCGATTGCAGGCAACAAGCCCGCATCGAGGCTTGCCAGTTCTCGAAGCGTCGGGATCCCTTTGATTCCGCTAATCTCAGCGAATTTTCCCTCAGATATCGGCAGCAGAATCCAGGGAGCCAGAAAGACCAGATCATCGAGCGCGCGCCGGCATTGTTGGGCGAGGGCGCTCGCCCAACACTTCGCCTGGCTTTCGTCGCTATCGGCATCGAGGGCGTCGAATACAGTCGCGGCGGATGTTGCCAGCCCATTGAGGCACTGCCATGTTTCAGCAAGCGTGACCGGCAGGGAATCGGATGCGAGATCCTTCTGAAGTTGAGCGAGTTCAACCGGAGCAGCTCTCCCCGCGGCATCCACGAGAATTCTCAGCGTGTCCCTGAGCCCGTCAAAAATTCGCGCCTCCACAATTCTGTGATCGGGAAGTGCGAGCAGCCCCTGCCGCAAAGTCAGAAGGTGACCGGCCAGGTTCCCGCTGTCTACCGTCGAAATATACATAGGTAACAGCGGTTTCAAAGACTGCGTGTCATACCAGTTATAGAAATGGCCTCGGTGCCGTTCCAATCCTTCCATGGTTTGAAATGCGTTCGCCGTGCGCTCGATGAGTTGTCCAGCCGGAATGTAGCCGAAGTCATAGGCAGACAGGTTCGCGAGCAGCGCAAGCCCCATATTCGTAGGTGACGTGCGATGCGCAATCACGGCAGCCGGGTGCTCCTGAAAGTTGTCAGGGGGCAGCCAATGATCCTCGGGACCGACAAATGTCTCGAAGTATGCCCAGCTTTTCCGGGAAAGCTTCCGGAGAAAGATGGTCTGGCCGGCTGTCAGCCGGGCCGGGCGGCGTGCGAGCGGACGACTGATCCACCACGCGACAACGGGGGAAACAAGCCAGAGCGCCAGCATGGGTCCAGCTATTCCCAGCACGTTCGGCCTTGAAAGCGCTAAATCAATCACGGCAGCAGTCGCAACGGCTGGGCCGATCCACATGGTCTGGCAGGAGACGATGAGGCCCGTGCGGTTATCCTGATCCCGAGCGCTCGAGGGGCTCCATTCGAGAAGACGCCTGTGCGTCCACAGCATCCGAACGGCAGTGCGCGCGATCGCATCCAGGCTGAAAAAAGCTTCATATGGAAGACACGCGAGGGTAAACGCTGATTGCGTGAAACGCCTGGCTGCGCAGCGCCCGGCGGCAGCGAGATGTTGCCGCAGCAACACTTCGTCCGGTTTTCGAATCAGGTCCAGGATGGAGTCAATCAACGAGGGGATCAGGACGATTCCAATTACCGACAAGACCCAAAACCGAGGTGACGACAAAACCGTCCATCCCAGCAGCAACAGCAGTACCAACGCCGGAGGCACAAGACTGCGGCGAAGGTTGTCAAAAATCTTCCACGCCGAAAGAGCGCTGATCGGATTCTTCTGACGCCGTTCTCCGAAGCCTGGGGCCCGCGGCAGCAGCCAGCGTGCAATTTGCCAATCTCCGCGAATCCAGCGGCGGCGGCGGCACACGTCCATGCCATATCCCGACGGATACTCCTCGAACAGTTGCACATCGCTCAACAGCCCTGACCGTGCATAGCATCCTTCCAGAAGATCGTGGCTGAGGATCCGGTTCTCTGGGAAGTGCCCGTTGATCGCCCGCTCGAACGCATCGACATCGTAAATCCCTTTCCCGATAAACGAACCCTCGCAAAACAGGTCCTGGTAAACGTCGGAGACAACGCGAGTATACGGGTCGATGCCGGGTTCACTCCCGAACAGCTGGGCGTACCGCGACTGGTTCACGGCCGGCAGACTCACCGCCACGCGTGGCTGAAGGATGCCGTACCCGTCACAGATACGTTGTTTGTTTTCGTCATACCTGGCCCGATTCAGCGGGTGTGCCATGGTTCCCACTAACTGCCACGCGGAATCACGCGGCAGTTGCGTATCCATATCCAAAGTGATCACATACTTCACGTTCGATAGAACTGCAATCTTGCCGACCACAGCCGAGAAATGATCCTTCGCGCCGCCGCGCAGAAGCGAATTCAAATCCGCCAGTTTCCCGCGCTTGCGCTCATAACCCATCCAAATCTGTTCACGGGGATTCCATCGGCGCGGGCGATGAAACAGGAAGAATGGGGCGCCTTTTGCGCTCCTGTATTTCTCGTTCAACTCTTCGATTCTTTTCCCGGCGAACCGCAAAAGCAGTTCATCCTCCGAAATCGTCTCCTCTCGTGCGTCAAGGAAATCGGTAAGCAGACCAAAGTGCAGGTTCTGGTCCCGATTGGCCAGGAACCGGACCTCGAGCGCCTCGACCAGATCCTCGAAGTTTTTAGCGCTCGTCAGCATAGTCGGGATTACAACCAGTGTGCGTGATTCCGGTGGGATTCCTCCGGAAAAGTCCATCCGTGGCAGCGAGTGCGGCGTTACCAGCAACGTTGCCAGCCAGTTCAGCAGCGCCACCGCTAGATGGCTCCCGCCTAGAAGCGAGAGGACGCTAATAAGGGCGAGCTGCCAATTATGCAACCCTCCGATCTGCGCCTTCCGCAATAAGCCTCCGGCAATAACCGCTGTGATCAATGCGATGGCACCTAAGTAGAGGGGTAAAGTGAACCGGCTACTGATGCGTTTAACAGCCCCGGGGATAGATTGGCGCACCTTGACCGTTCGTTCGAGCTCCTGAAATCCCTTGTCGATCAGATAAAACCCAACATGCGCCTCTCGATCGTCGCTGCCTTTCCTGGCAGCGCCATCGAGTGCCAATTGGATTGCCTTGCGCGAAATCTCCCCTTCGGACAGGGGGCTTTTTTTTGCCATTTTCTCAATTACGTGACGGTATTGATCACGGGTGGTAAAATCCATCCTGCCATAAGTTCCCCCCGGGTCTTCACGCAGGGTCTGCTCGACAACGCTCATCTTTTCGACGAACTCGCGCCAGTCCATTGTTGACAGGAACCTGAGGCTGCCGATGCTGTTGCTTATGGAAACCTGATCGGCGGCTTGTTGCTGGTTCTCCGACTGCACCAGCTTCTCAATCGTCAGGCCGGATTCAGAGAGCTCCTGCTCGATCCAGGTGAGCGGCATGGCCAATGCCGGGCTCTGTCCCTGCAGCCGGCGAGCAAACTCCGCGACAAACGAACTGCATATCGGAGGATTTGAACGGGCCATGTCGGCGATCGCCAAAATCAGACTCTTAGGGTCCTTCTCGGCAATACCCAGCATCTGGTCCGCCCAGTAGTCGGCGCAGTTGCGATCGGTTCTGTCGATGGCCACCCGCATCGCAATGCGTCGCAGACTCTCGATCAGTGCCAGGCGCAACATGATCGGGATAGCCCATAGTTCTCCCAATTTCAGTGCAATCCTAGTCTGATAGGCTGCCACGAAGCTGCTGAGACCCTCCGGGTCCACCCGGCTGTCACCATGTGAGATCGTCTCCAGCGCGATGTCATATACGCGTGGAAGCCCGGCCGAATGTCCGTTCAGCAGGCGCGGCAGTTCCCGGCTATAGCCCTTTGGCAAGTGAAGCCTGGCGGTGCGAATCTGTTCTTCGATCAGGTAAAAGTTGTCCAGCAGCCATTCACCGGCTGGGGTAATCCGGCGGTTTGCCTTAACCGCATCCTCGAGCAGGTTACGGACTTCGATGAGAACGCCTTCGTTCTCATCCAGCCGTGCAAGAAGCCGGCCCTTAGCGCGTTCCATGCTCAACTTATGCAAGCCCGCCAGTGTTTTGCCATGCTGCTCCATCTGGGCGCGGCTGAATAGTTCCGATCGCAGCAGCGGCTCTTCGCTTTCGTGCTTTAGCGCCAGGCCATGCCAACGGTGTTTCGGCCCAAAATGCAGCAGGTTCTCAAAAATTGACTCACTTGCCTTCAACTTGGGTCTCCTTTTTAAATCAAACTCTCAATGAATCAAATCTCCGCCGCCGCATCGGGTTGAACCCATCCCAATTCTTATACCCTGGGAGTATCGCGTGTCAGTTCACTATTGCTCACACCAATGATTTGGAATTTAATCCTTGGAGTTTTAATGCAGCCACGAAGAAGCAGCAATGTTTGCAGAAGTTCACAAGCCTGAACACCACCACCGATGAAGCCTACAACGCTCGCGAAATCTCAGTCGTGCAGAACCACGCTGAGGAGGCCACTGTGGACCGTCAACCCGTCGGTATCGCTGTAATCGATAAAGCCATGTTCCCGGAACCTGTTCATGAAATGACTGACCCGCGACCGGGTCGTGCCGACCATTTGAGCCAATGTATCCTGACTTACTGTTGGAACTACGTTTTCAGCTCTGCTTTCCTTGCCGAAATGAGAAAGCAGCAGGAGGATACGAGCCAGACGCTTTTCGCTCGAGTTGAAAAGCTGGTCGACGAGATCCGCTTCGTATCGGATGTTGCGTGAAAGCAGATGCGTGATAAACAATTCCGAGACGTCTTGCTGTTCGTGAAGCATACGCACCATCAGCGATTTCTCGATCTTGTCAAGATTGCAATCTGTCATCGCGACGGCGGTTGCCATACGCAACGGTTGACCTGTGAGGCATCCCTCGCCGAAGAACTCGCCGGCGCCCAGAATGGCGATGATCGCTTCTTTGCCCTGGTGGGATATAACCGTAAGCTTTACCTTGCCCCGCCGGATGTAGAACAAAGAATCTGCAGGTTGCCCTTGCTGGAAAATGTTACGGTCCATTCCACATTCTATGACGGTCTTCCCGCGGAAGACGCCATTGAGCAGAGCTTCCCAATCGACAGAGACGATTTTCTCTTGGACTCTCCCGATTTTGTTTTTATCTTTGCCTTCCAGGGTGGGGTCCTTCATCAGTTCTCTCAAACCATTCTTAGTCTTGCCTTTTACCTCATTCTTAGTTCCTGATTTCATGATGTTCTCCTCTGTCCCGATACAGGACCCGGTTGACGGGCGGTAAAGTTCGTTGCCTGGGCAAGAGGTTCACGGCGGTCGGCGCCGTGAAGGACAGATCCGTATGCTCACGTTCACCAGCATGCCCGCAACAAGCGGCCTCTCCGTCAGGATATCTCCTGTCGCACCATGGAGACAAGCATGTCGCGGGGCTGCGCGCCGAGTGCCGTACGAATGCCGATTTCGTGCCTGCGCTATCTAACGCGTATGCATTGATGCTGAAAAGCCCAAAGCGTACCGGTTGCTCGACTCCACGACCTGCAGATAACCGGAGTCGTGCGTCACATATCGTGGCGACGGGATATTCGTAATGGGACATTCCATTATGATATGTTCCTTATCTGGGCAGTCGGAACAGAGAATGTTTCGTACCAGAAGCCAGTAAGTTTTGCCTTGCGGCCTGTCGACCGCAGTCATCGCCTGAGCAACCTGCTCTATGCTTTTCAACAACCCGCTCAGTTCCTCAGTTCCGTCCTCGTGAACAATTCTGATCTGATATTCATTACCGTGGTTATGCGCCATATATTTTCTCCCTAGCGCCAGAATGGTTTCGAATTTCCTGGAGGAGCTCCAAAACTTTTCCAAGCCGCGATCACCGGCTTGGCACAGTGGAGTTCCGAGGTTATAGAACGCCGGGACAGGTGAAGTGCGATGCTCTTGGTGGTTGTTGGCGTGGAGAATGTGCTTGTGGAATTCCATCACACACCTGTCGCGTCGGAAGGAGAGTGCTGTGGGCGGTTATTGCGCGAATGGCATTCTGATTTCGGCGATGAAGTTCAGCGCCTAACTCTTATAAGTAGTAGAGTACACCTATGGGATTCCCGGGTCAATCCGAAATTGGTTCTGCGGATAAGGGATTATTCCTATGTTGCAGTCGCCCGCCTCAATTATGGCCCGGTTTCCGTTAGCGCTTTGTTTAGCTGCACTTTTCAGAAAGCGCTTGTGGCTGCTCTTCATGCTGCGTTATGCCGGTGAAGCGTCATAGAATAATTCAACGATAAAGGGTATCGCGTCAGCTCTTCAATGACATGACAGTTTGTTTTCATTGACACACGATCACGTCTTTCGTATGTTTTTTAATATGGGAATTGCGGGTTCTGGTGGCTATAACTCTGGGGGCCAGTCCCCAGGCCCCCGGGATTTATCGCTTTGGTCCCAATCCCGAGGCCATTAGAATGCGACCCGCGGTGAGGTTGAGACGCCCCAGCTCGGTCTTGGGCCCTGAATAGGCGCTCGGGTTGCTTCCGAGCATTGCCCTGTCTCCCGTCCAGGCCGTGTTCGGTTGCACTGGAAGCGCGCCGAGGAGAGAACTGGCATTCAAGACCGCGATCTATTTTCACTGTGGTGGCTTAAACATGGCGCCATAATCAGCCACTTAGAATCCTGAAGCGCCTTTCTTTTGATAAGTTTCTATCAATCCGGAAAATGGGTAGTAAAAGACATAAAGCAGTTGCCGTTATTGTAGCTCACCCCGATGATGAAACATTATGGGCCGGCGGAACCATACTGAGCCATCCGTTATGGCAGTGGTTTATCGTTTGTCTTTGCAGAGGAAGCGATAAAGAACGTGCCCCTAAGTTCTTTAAAGCATTACAGGTTTTGGGGGCTGAGGGAATAATGGGCGATTTGGACGACGGCCCAGAACAAAAGCCATTGGATGAAAATGAGGTAGAGCTTGCGATATTGCAGCTAATACCTTCCATGCATTTCGACCTGATTATTTCCCACAACCCAACAGGAGAATACACAAAACATCTCCGGCACGAAGAGATAAGCAAGGCAGTTATAACGCTTTGGCAAACCGGGAAGATATCTGCCAAGGAACTTTGGACTTTTGCCTATGAAGATGGTTGCAGGCAATACCTTCCCAAACCAGTAAAAACGGCCACTTTGTACCGTGTGTTACCCGAAAAAATCTGGCAAATAAAATACGATATTATTAATAAAATATTTGGATTTGCAAAAAATAGCTGGGAAGCAGAAACGACCCCCAAGGGAGAATCATTCTGGCAATTTGCTAATTCAGCTGATGCCATGCATTGGTTTGCTAATGGAGGAAAATGATGAAAATACTGGTATTATACGATTACCCTCCTTCTCCGGGGGGGCTTGCAACTCAGGGAGATTTGCTATACAGGGGCCTAGTTGAAATGGGAATTGATGCCCATTCGGTTCATTTCGAATCAGCACAGGAGAAGGAATGGTACTATCGTTGGTTTGAGCCGAATGTTGTAGTTGGTGTCGGTTATTGGGGGCATACACCGCATCTGGTCCTCCATCCGCAACGATATGGAGTTCAGCCGGTACCGTGGCTAGTTGCCGACGGTTATATTGCAAACTACCAGGAGGTGCTGAATGCTCTTCCACTTATCCTGGTAACATCTAATTGGGTAAAGGAGATGTATGTCCGCGACGGGATTAATGGCGATAAAATTGAAATATTACCTGTCGGCTGCGATACGGATGCTTTTATCCCTTACAATAAAAATGACCCGAAAATCCTGGCTGTGCGCGATACACTGGGTGTTTCACCCGATCAGTTAATGATACTCACTGTTGGCGGCGACGCCGCCTCAAAAGGTGCACAGGAAGTAATGCAGGCTCTTGCAATCATTGACAGCAAAGCGCCCGATTGGAAATATGTTTGCAAAGTATGGCCCCAGCCGCGAACCAAACTTCAAAACCTGGCTGACTTGGAAATGTCTACACATTTGGGCATTGAAAAAAATGTCATTTATGCAACCAACACCATTTCACGAAATTTCATGCCTTACCTGATTGGAGCATGCGATATATATGCGGCGCCTTCGCGGCTTGAAGGCTTCGGAATGCCGCAAGTTGAAGCTGGAGCATGTGAAAAACCAGTTATAGGTATTAAAGCCATGGGAATGCTCGATACACTTGTACATAACGAAACGGCATTCCTGGCAAATGTAGCACAGAAAATTGTCGCGAACGAAATGATGATTGGCGACGAATCGGGCTTTGGGACAAATCACGCGGTTGTATTTAAAGAAGCACGGACAGTAGACTACCGTGCAAGCGTTAATGATATTGCCACGTATTTGATGGTTCTGATGACTAATGAAGCATTGCGAGAAAAAATGGGGAAAGCCGCCAGAAAGCGGGTAATAGAGAATTTCAACTATCGAATAGTTGCAAAACGATTTGTGCAGATTATGAACGAGAAATTGGGGATAACGTAAATTATCAGACCCATGCAAACGGCAAACTGGCAAGAGATAGGAGAGGCAAAAAAGGCAGCCCTTGAAGTGTTACTTCATAATACCCACGGGCCATATCACGGACTCCCGCGTACCGCAGGCTGGGGATATCCCGAGCCATATACGAGGGATTTGATGTTTTCCATGCTGGGAATAGTTGTTTCTGAGAATCAGAAGTTAATTGAGAGCATTCGGAGAGTATTGGAGACTCTGGCAAAAAATCAAACAGAACGTGGCCATATCACTTCGCTGGTTCATGACAAAGAAAACCGTGGATCAAGTGATACGACTCCATTGTTTTTGCTAGGTATTGGCATATTCAGAAAAGCAACGGGTGAACATGATTTCCTTCAGGATGCTGTCCGTAAAGCCCTGACTTGGATGGAGTATCAAAGCCCGTCGGACCGGTACTTGGTTGCCCAACAGCCAACAAGCGATTGGCGTGATGAACAATGGGTGATCGGATATGGTCTGTATGTGAATGCCATTGTGTATAGTTACCTCCGGCTTCTGGATCAGCATGAAAAAGCAGATATGATACGAAAAGAAATGCGGCGGGTTACAATATCGGGAGGAGAACTGCACCGTCATGTCCACGAAGGTCTTGTTGTACAACATAAGCCTTACTATGCTTTCTGGTCATATAAAATTTATAGTAGCGAACGGTTCGACCTGCTCGGTAACAGCCTTGCCATTCTCTCCGGAATTGCATCCACTTCAAAGGCTGAGAAAATAATTTCCTGGATCGAAGAGCAGTGCACTGGCATGAGAAAAAATGGCGAACTATCCATTGATCTACCGCCTAATTTTTTCCCCTTTATTAAGCCTGAAGATTTTGACTGGCATGTGCGATATTCAGCATATAACAATCCGGGAGAGTACCATAATGGAGGCATTTGGCCTTTTATCTGCGGGATTTATATAGCCGCATTAGTTGCAGCTAAAAGGTACAAACTCGCCGAAGAAAAACTCCTGGCACTTACCTATATTATAAAAATTTCCAATACCAAAAGCATCGATTTTGGTTTTAACGAATGGATTAAAGCCCAGGATGGTAAGCCCATGGGACAGGATTGGCAAACCTGGTCTGCCGCGCTTTATCTGTATGCCGTAAAATGTGTTGAAGAAAAAAGAACCCCCTTTTTTGATGAAATAAGAATATGACCTGTCTATGGCGAATTGCTAATTTGTGCCAATCTACGCCATAATTTCCCGCGTTTCTCCTTCTTGCTTGTCCCTGCCAAAAACTCCGTTTGAGCAGATCTCCCCATATTTAGGCCAATCCCTGACGAAGACAGGGCTGCCCAAATTACGGAAACCCGCACATGGACCAATAATAATAATTAGGGGTTTCCCGGGCAATTCAAACTAGCGCCCCTCCACGCTCGCCCTGTTCGAAAGAGGACCGACCGCCAGCGTATGTCTAAACCGGTGCGGATGGCCCGGCATAACCGCAGCGTCCTTGCACATCCGCTTTATCGTCTGACGCCAGAGGTTCGCGGTTGTGTGCATCTTCGTCGAATCTCCAGGCAGGAAAAAATTTCCGGCGCGTGACGTGAGCGACTTCAAAAGCTCCACGAGTTCCGGAGGTAGGATGATATGGACTGGGACTCCTGCTTTGGTTGTGTAGAGGTACAGCCGATTATCTTGGAGATCGGAAACCTTGAGCAGGGAAGCATCCCCTATCCGCAGGCCCGAGTGCCGAAGGGTAAGCACGAATGCCCGCTCCCTCGTCGAGTGTGCTTTCGAAATGATGTTCTGGACTTCCGTTTCCGAGAAGGGAAGCCGGGGAAGGAGCTTCACCTTCGGTGGTTTGAGCACCGCCGCCGGATTCCGTTTGAGCCATTCATTCTTCACGCAGAACCGGAAAAGCGAACGGAGCCGTTCGAGATGCTTCGCGGCGGTTCGGGGCGAGAGCGTCCAGCCGTTCCGGAAATCCCGCGTGAGTTCGGCGCTGAAGTCGGATAGCTCATGGATCCCCTTCGCCCGGCAGAACTCGGAGAGCTGATTCTTGAGGAGTCGGTATTTCCGAAACGTCGAATCATTTAGATTCCGGCTTTCGCAGTCCTTGATGAACTTTTGGAGTGCTTCTTCAACGCTGATGCTTGGCTCTTCCGGCTTGGGTTTCAGGGTTCCCGCTACTTCCCATTCTCGCACCTGCCGCTGTGCTGCTTCCCACGAAGTAAACCCAATCGACCTTTTCAAATATTCATTGCCGACCGAACCCTCGGCATAGATCGGGCATCGGCATCGCCGTTCTTTCCGTGAATCATATTGGCAATTCTTTTTATGCCTGCGGTAGAGGATTATCATGCGGCGAGTATTCGCCACGAACCGTCCATATTTCACTCACGGAATTGGTTTGCTTTGTAGGTTGTTTATTATGAATTAAAATGGCGGAGAGGGTGGGATTCGAAACCTCGCCGGGCGTTTAAAACACGTAACTTATAGATTCTGCAATACGCTCAAATATCCTAAAACGCAGCTCTGGCGGTTTCTCTGTACAAAATCGTGTACAGTCTCTTCGGATAGTAAATTTGATATGCGGAATTTTCCGTCCGAGAAAAGGGAGGGCCTGTCGACTCTCGGCGTGGATGGTTGTGGATTCAGCCTGGCAGCGCCCCTGCAATCATGAATCCGGTCACAGTCGGCCGGCGATCGAAGTTGAAGGATTATGTATCCCCGACCCGCCGACCTCTTCATGGACGGGCGCCTCAGTTTCCCACATTGCAGTATGAACGCCGTATGAACAAAAGATCTCCACAGATCCACTGTTTTTGCCGGAGCCCCTCCGATAGAGATCTGCCGTTTTGGGATAGAGAGATCTATTGGTCAGCGTGGTTCCGGAACTGGGCGCGGACGTCCTTTTTCATCGACCGCAACGTAGGTCAGGGTGGCTTCTGTCACCTTGATCGTCAGGACTTCCTCGGGGTTACGCTGCGTGTATACCTCGACATTTACGGTGATTGATGTCGTGCCCACGCGTACTATTTCGGCAAAGAAGGACACGAGATCGCCGACGGAGACCGGGTTCTTGAACGTAAATGAATTGACTGCGACAGTCACGACCCGGCCGCGCGAGTGGACTTGGGCGAGAATGCCACCGGCGATATCAACATGTGACATAATCCAGCCGCCGAAAATATCTCCGCTTGGGTTGACATCGGCCGGCATCGGCACGACCCGAAGCACCGGAGGCTTGTCGGGAAGCTTGAAATTTGACATTCGACCCTCCTCAGTCAAGGATTGGAATTCCTGATTGTTTATCTTTTAGCAGCTTGTCGGGAATTCCTCAACTATCAATAATTACAGGGGATTGGCAAAAAGCATGGCTCACGAGGCCTGCTGCCGCAGGCGGAACGTTTTGAGAGGCAGAGGAGATCGAGAAGAATGGCATCCGCAGCTTCACGGATACTTCCCACAGAGCGCATTCTATTTAATAACACAGAGACATGCAGCCCGGTTGTCCATAAGTGCGTTCTGGGAAGTAATCATGCGCAGAGCAGTTGCTGAAAGAGCCTCGTCAGCAGAATCTGTGAATACATTCCGGCTCCGGTAAGTTGCCAAGCGTATGATAGAGAGCAACTTCAGCAGCTCTGAAAGTTCGAAATCCATACGATTTTCTGGTAGTGAGTTTCAG
>Ga0187874_10002733_pt1 | contig 13066 bp, 32 predicted proteins | sample June2016WEW_16_1_3_FD_132993 | JGI IMG/M metagenome (GOLD analysis project Ga0187874, IMG submission 132993) | Peatland microbial communities from SPRUCE experiment site at the Marcell Experimental Forest, Minnesota, USA - June2016WEW_16_150 | ecosystem: Environmental > Terrestrial > Soil >... | reverse complement strand
AGTACCATAAGGACATTTACACAAAACCTCATTAGCATCTTTATATTCTTCGATTTCATTGCTACCTGGCAATTTATAATATGCAATTTTGCATTTATCTCTGCCTAATCTTCTAACTAATGTTTGTCTTAATTTATCACCAGCAAGCATTTTATCTTTAAGTTTTGGGTCTTTTTTTATTTGTTCTTCAGTATAAGGCGCATCGTTGTCAACACAAATAATATATTTGTTAAATTTCTGTAACCAGACATAACAATTTTCTATCCAATCCTGCTTGTCATCCTCTGCTCCCTGTGGAACGCTTATAGATTCAATCCCTATTTCTGCAAAGCTTAAACAATCAGTTTCTCCCTCTGTAATAACAAGTCTTGAAAAATCAGTAATTAAATCCATACCAAAAGGTATTTGCTCCATTTCTTTATCTTGACAGAAGCACCTTACCTTATCTTTATTTATCCAACGATATTTATTATTAACGAGTTCACCATTTTTATAATAAGGAAATATTAAACAATCTGTCTTTAATTCTATCATTTCCCCATCTTTTTCTATTTTACGCTTGCCCATATAAACGCCGAATTTATCAAGTGTGGCTCTTGATATTTTTCGCTCCTCAAATCTTTTATACATATTTTCTTGACTTAAACTCACGGATGGTTTTTCAGGTCGATTGTAGGTCTTTTTAGAAGCTTTTGAATATTCATTATAGAATATAACTCCATTATCTCCACAATGGTTACAACGATACCAGACACGGTTGTCTTCGAATGAAACATGCAAACATTTAATAGTATTTTTTTTTCTGGACGCAGAACATTTAGGACAGAGTATATCTTCTGTCCTTGTTGAATATATTCCTTTTTCTCTTAATTTATCTAAATAATCAGACATTACAAAACTTTCTTTTTAAATAACTAATAAATGATGATATTCTTGGACAAAGAAAACTTAGGCATTGTTGGCAGTCTTTATCTAAGTCTGCTTTTTTCTTATGATTACAATAATCATAATCATTATCTTGATAAAAATTTTTACAGGTAAAAGCCCATTCGTTAAACCTATCCTCAATGTCCTCATTTTCATCATTACATGGACATATAACGGTTTCATTACTATCACAATTAGTACATTTGTTCATTAAAAACTCCTCTATAATAATTTTAGTTGTTTCCTTGATTCGTTTAATGTATTTATTTCTGTCTGTGTGAATAAATTGTATTGAGTATTTATATTTAATTTCTCATTAAAATCTTTAATAAATTCTTTTTTTATCTCAAATCCATATGCTCTACGATTTAATTCTTTTGCCGCAATTAAAGTAATTCCGCTACCAGCGCAAGGGTCAATAATAACATCATTAACGTCCGTAAATGTTTCAATTAAATGTTTTAATAATGGTTTAGGTTTTTGAGTTGGATGGATTTTTTTTGTATCTGCGTCTCTTGCCATGTACATGGAATTAAAAATCATTTTACCTTTATTGTTAAATTTTGGTAATTTATTTCGATAAAATAAGATTGCATATTCTGTATTGCCAACAACTCGCATATTTGCTTTTAATACTTGCGGGCTATAATTTTTGTAAAAAGTTAAAGGGATAAAATTTTTAAACTCATGCTTTTTGGCTTCATCAATAAGAATAAATTGTTGTTCAAAAGAACAAAATATTATAAGACACCCTGCTTTATTGGTTTCTTTAGGTTCTGGAATCAATAATTTTGAACAAAAATGGAAAAACTCTACGAGATTGAAATTTTTATCTGTATCAAAAAACTGTTTTCCTGCTAATTCGCTTTCTCCATTTTTATTATTACCATCAATATACCATTGAGGATTGCTGCCATAAGCATTATTACCGACATTATAAGGTATATCCGTCAATACTAATTGTGCTTTCGGCAGGTTGTATTGTTTCCTGTTCTGAAAACTATCATTAATTAAATAAATTTGTTCTGTTCTTATTTTTGCTCTATCTATCATTATAATGTATAATCCTCAACTTTCCGCCAACAACAACCTATCGGACATTTATCGCATTTTTCCCAAATATAAGGACAATAAGGGCATATAAAACATTCTGAGAACCAACATATTATTATTAATATATCATTTTTACTTAACACGCTTTCATGCCTTGTTTTACTTCTGAAATTGTTGTTTGTAATTTTACTATTTCTTTTTGCTGGTCATCAATCAAAGTTCTTATCTGGTTAAAGATATTAAGTAATTCGTCTTGTACCGAAACTATTGGTTTTATATTTGCATCTGTATGTACTGCTTTTGTAATGCCCTCCCATTTTGTAAAACCTCCACAGCTTTTACAATGTTCTTGTTTTTTATTATTATGTAATTTCTTTTGATGATAGCAATTTGCACTTGTATTCATTTTATTTATATCCTTTCTTAAATTCTCCGTTATAATAAAGACTTTCATCACGCTGTATATATCCTAAATATCCAATATAATCAGCCTCTTTCCCAGACAATAACTCATTTATAAGTAGTTGCTGTTTATAGAATCCATTGTGAGTCTTTTCATACCAATAACTATCTTCTTTACAAAGTTCGGCTAAATAATAAAGTCTTCCAATGCCTTCAATTAATCCCTGATATTGTTTATCATTAAGCATATTTTTAATAATAAATTCTGCTTCTTTTGCTATAAATTCTCTAAATCCAATATTAGTATTAATAACAGTATTATATATTTTGCTTCTTTCTTTTTTATTTGTTTTCATTTATTATTCCTCCATAATTTTAATTTCTTTAGGTATCATCATATTATCTCCTCGATGCCATCGCCTATTGTAATATTTGTAGTGCCAACTCTTATGTGGTATTTATCCCAAAAATCATCTGGTAATCTAACAGTTAAAGTATTTTCCTCAAAATTAGCACCTTGTATTAATACTTCAATAGCTGGTACAATCTCTTTTTTAAGAAGAGATTTTAATAATGCTTTAATCATTTATTAACCTTTCTATTAATCTTCTTAACTTTTCATTTTTAATGGGCTTTCCTCTTAAAAGAAGAATAGCCAAACAACTAACTAATATCTGTTTTCTGTTATCCATTTATTCATATCCTTTCTTAAAGTTGAGGTTATCATTACGTTTTAGGAGTTTTTATATAGTAATTTCCAATGAATAAATAAGTTTACCTTTTATTTTAGCAACTTCATCTCTTATCTCATAAGCTACCTTTTCACAAATTAGCTTAAGAGCTTCAGTACGATTTTTGCCATTAGCGGATTTAAAATTAAAACCTGTGCCTCCTGTTACCATTGCTATTTCCTGTAAATCATTCTCTTTGATAACACTAAAGCCTGTTTTGCACCAATTAATAATACAATTTTCCAGTAACTCCCTGTTATAACTGGCTTGAGGAGTATCTGAAAGAATGTCGGGATATAATTCTTTTGAAAACTTACATTCTTTACAAGTGCCTCTGTCAGGGAAAGAACATTTTTTACAGCCAAATGTGGTTTTAGGTTCTATTTCTAATTTTTGCCAGAAATCTTTCAGTGCTTTTTGGGCTATGTGTTGGCAAGAAACCCAAGCATCCGTATAATCATAAATATCTCTATCTTTTTTGTTTATTTCTTTTCCAGAGGGAGTTGTTGTTTTAAGATTTTTTATTTCTTCCATAGCTGTTTTGTATTTTTCAATTTCTTTATTTTTTAGTTCAGTATCGGTCTTTTTAAGCAATAATTCAGCTTGAGCGCCTAATAATGCTTTACATTGTGTTGCCATTTGCCCGCAAGAACAATTTTTATAATCTATATTCATTTCTTATCCTTTCTTTCAAGAGCAAACCATGTTAAAGCAAGTGCATTCCAGGCAAGATGAGCAGCATGAAAAAAAGAATAATCTATACCTTCTTTATCTTGTTCTATATTCATATCCTTACCCTTTATTATAGCTCGTAAGTGGCTATCAGCAGCTTCTATGTATTTCTTTTCTTCAACAAGTTTCCAATTTTCTAAGCCATGTTTAATAGCACCAAAATTATATATTTTTACCATTTCTTCTAAAGAATCATGGAAACCTCTTATCATATCTACCCATCGGATTTTACCTTCATCATATTTAATACCGCCTTTAACTGCCATTTATACCTCCAAACTATATTTATTAAACTTTACTGTATCACCATAAACACTTTTTGTTTTAATCATTTCCTGATTAAATTTATAACCTTTTGCTTTTAATTCTTTCAGTCTCGTATGAAATTGAGAAATCCCCAAAAGGCTAAATGCTTCTTGTGCTGTAATTGTTTCTTTAGCGTTTAAATATTTTAATATCCTTTCTTGCTGACTTTGTTTATTCATAATTCACCTTCCTGTGTGTTGCTCTTTCGATTAAATTTTCTGTAAATTTTTCAAGCGTATTATAATAATCTTGACTATTATCCCCACTTATAAGAGGATTTTCTATTGCTTTGTTAAATGTGCAGTTTGCATAAATCCAGCCAATATAAGCCTCATAAGCCCTTATCGCCAATATTAATTCCAATATATATCCTCCTGTTTTAATAAATAAATTTATTTTTAACTTTTATTTATCTTTTCTTTAAATTCTTCTGGAATCTTCCTTCCAGTCAAGGAGTAAAAATCTTTTTCAATATTTGTAAATCCAGCGCAACCCATATTGTTTTTAATATATTCTAATAGATATTTAGGGTCAAAACCATTATAATATTTATTAGACATTAATCCCTCTTATTTAATTAATTCAATTTTTATATTATATAAAGCTTCTATAAGCTTCTTTTTAAGTTTAAATACAGCAGTTTCAAACCCTTTAACGTCCTCAATCGTAGGCGAAACTTTATCTTTTTTATGATAAGAAAAATCAGCTTTATAAGTAAAAATCTTTTTCGTAGGGATTATACTATCCCATCCGTTAATAGGCATAATAAAATCAAATCTTGGCTGTAATTTAAGACTATTTATTTCTCCGGCACATTCTAAGCATTTAAGCTCTAAATATCTGTCATATTCTGCCAATGAATCAAACTTTATGCCGTCAATGTATGTTATTTTATTATTGTATTTGCTCATTTAATCTGTATCCTTATTCCAGTAGTAACAGCTCTTACATCTTCCATAGAATAGCCAAGTTTTGTTAAAGCTTCTCTTGTCATCTTTTCGACAATAAGCCATTCATTAAGTGCTTGCTTTGCTCTGGCTTCAAAAGAGTTGTTATCTTTTTGATTTTGGCTCATTGAGTTATAAATATCTTCTGATGCTTCGGTAGGCGGTGTTAAAGATTTAATTTCGTAGAAATCGCCTTTTTTTTCGACATCTATTACTTGTCCAGCTATTAGCTTATCTTCACCGTTTTTATTCCCATAAAGATAAGCAGCTTTCCCATTAATGTCAATCGTTACTCGTTTACCTATACTACCATCTTTTTTTACAAAATCTTGTCTTTGTATTTTTACAGTTGCTTTACACATTCGATTATTCTCCTTATTTGTTTATTTATTTATCTTCTTTTGGTTGATTTTTTAACATTTCAACCTTTGTTGTATATCTGTTTGTTATGGAAGCTCTGAATATACTTCCTTTTTCTTCTAGCTCTAAAAGATTGTCTATTTTACTGAAACGTGTCCATGTTCCGTCTGAATTTTGGTAGATAACTTTTTCAGGTAAACTATTTTCAATTTCTGTTTTTTGTTTAGAAAAGTTTTCTATTTTTTCTTTTATTTCTTTTAGTCTTTCAACAAGATTTTGATTGCCTTGCTCATTTGTACTCATTTTTTACTCCTTATTTCTTATAATTCTATTATTAACCATTAATTAATCTTTTTAAAGTGTTTATCTTATTGCTTATTACATTTATTTACATAATACCTGTTTCCGATTTTCTTCTTGACTGATATTCCATAATTATACTTTTGTAGAGGTCATCCAAATCCCTATATTTTTTATATGCAATCTCATCATTAATAAAACTATCATTTAATTTTTTAACCTCTTCCGCTACCTCATCAATTTTAAGCAACATAGGCACTTTATTATCAAACGATGCAGAACTGTTAATATAACGTGCCATCAAAACGGTTAATTGCGCCTTAGACTGTCCCCATTCGGTTCTGTGTTCATGTTTTTGGGTTAAAGCTTCAGCTCGTTTTTCGAGCAAATCGTTTATTTCTTTTTCGTAAGCAACGGTCATATTAATTATCCTTTCTTGAGTATAATAAATCTTTTCGTTCTATCTCGTATAATTCGTAAAAACGCTCGTTTGTCATTGAGCTATGGAGGTCTTGATGCATTTTTACTGGCATATATATTAATCGTTGCTTAATTTTTCGTTCAACGTACCATTGGGGATTACGTGTATAATGTTGCTTTTTTATAAAATGATGACATTGATGTGTAAAATGATTATAACACAAAGTGTTTTTTATTTGCGATAAAAATTTACCACTTAACGAATAAACGCCAAAGAATGCTATATCTTCATTCATTGAATGTCTACTCATCTTGTATTAAATTCTTAACATTAATACCCTTTTCGCGGGCTTGCTCTGAAATTTCACAACCAGAGACATCACCCCAAATACCAGAGACATTACCCTCAATACCAGAGACATCCCCCTCAATACCAGAGACATCCCCCCTAATACCAGAGACATTACCCTTAATACCAGAGACATCCCCCCTAATGCCAGAGACATCCCCCTTAATACCAGAGACATTACCCTTAATACCAGAGACATTACCCTTAATACCAGAGATATTACCCCTAATACCAGAGACATCCCCCCAAATAGCAGAGATATTACCCCTAATACCAACCAAGACAGAGTTTGTATTATCAATAATAGTTTTACTTCCGTCTTGATTAACAATAAATAACTCGTGATTATTTCTTTTAAGTGCTTTTTTCATTTATCTTATCCTTTCTTTTTATGCCGTTGGTAAATCCTCATCATAGTCATTTCTCCAAAAATCAGAATTTAAAAGTGTAGCTGGTTTTAAACTGCCTATAAAATGGTGATTATCGGTGTGAAATGGCAAACCTAAACATAAATCCAAATAATTAATTGTAAAATATCTTTGGGTTATTTCTCTTTCTTTTGGAGCAATATTTTTAAAATCTATTGTAGGCTCATAGTAAACTATTCTATCTTTATTTCCTTGAGCGCAATTATGTAAAATAAATTCTTTTAAGTTGTGATAATCGCTAATGATAGACTCTTCTCCGCAATCAATGATAAACTTTTTGTGCCAAATTCTATAATCTTCAAAATTTACCATTTTTATTCTCCTTTAAGAATTAATTCACCATCTAAAACATAGTGTTTACTATTTTTTCTATTACTTCCTATTGAGTTACACATTATGTTTTTACAACAAAAACACACCGCATGATATTTAATAGCCCAAGCATCAATATTCCAAGCTTTAATATTCCTAGCATTAATATCCCCAGCCTTAATATTCCTAGCATTAATATCCCCAGCCTTAATCCTCCAAGCATCAATATTCCTAGCTTCAATATCCCCAGCCTTAATATCCCCAGCATCAATATTCCTGGCTTCAATATTTCCAGCCTTAATATTCCCAGCCTTAATATCCCAAGCATCAATATTCCAAGCATCAATAGTCCAAGCTTTAATATTCCTAGCATTAATATCCCCAGCCTTAATATTCCTAGCATTAATATCCCCAGCCTTAATCTTGCAAGCATCAATATTCCTAGCTTCAATATTTCCAGCCTTAATATCCCCAGCATCAATATTCCTAGCTTCAATATTTCCAGCCTTAATATTCCCAGCCTTAATATCCCAAGCATCAATATTCCAAGCATCAATATTCCTAGCTTCAATATTTCCAGCCTTAATATCCCAAACATCAATATCCCAAGCATTAATAATATTAGCATTAACACTAACATTACAGTTAATAATTAAGTCTTCACCATTACAATTAATGATTCCATCAGTTATAAGTGCTTCTAATTCTTCTTGTTTATTGATTTTTATTACCATTTTTATTCTCCTTTAAGTTCTTTTAATAATCTTAATTCTGCTGCAATTATTCTTTTTGTAGTTTCGGCTTTTTGTAAAAAATAATGACTCGAATAATTATCATTATCAGCTCCATCCTCAAGTAAATCATCATAATAAACTATACTTTCGTTTATTTCTTTTAATTCAGTTTCCAGATTTTTTATTTTTTCAGAAATAACTAACTGTGTAATCATTTTATATCCTTTCATTTTATAATAAAATCCCCAAAACATGCCTGACTGGGGATTTTATACCATTTAATAAAGAGTTGGTATCTCTATAAAATTTATTTGTCAGGCATAATTATATTATTACTCATTATTTAATATTTTTAAAGTGTGTTTATTAAAAACATTTACAAAACTTAACACATTTATTAATCGAGATAGTGTATAATAAAAATACGCCAGGAATGATTAACAGTCTTGTCTATCGGTTCTAACCCGATTTAAGTTAATACTTAATAACCTAATGGTTAGCCCTCTCAATTCCTGGCGGTTTAGAGAGGGTTTTTTTATGGAAAGGATAAAATTATGACAGACAATGAAAGTAAGGCTTTTTCAAGAGTAGTTATTAATACAGAATTTGCACTAAAAAAGATTGGATTTGTAAAAGAATTAGTTTCTTTAATTCAAGATTTTACAAATATTCACGAAGTTTCTGAAACACAAAAAGAAGTTTTTGAAACTATAATCAATTATGCTTTTGAAGATTTAGAAATTAGTTTAATACATAGCAATAATGAAAGGATTTTAATATAATGGAAGAACAACCTAATTATTATGCTATTTTAACAGCAAAAGTAAGATACGATAAAGAATTAAGTCCTAACATAAAATTACTTTATGCAGAAATAACTTCTTTATCAAATTTATATGGGTATTGCTGGGCTACAAATAAATATTTTGCTAGCTTATATGATGTAAGTTTGTCATCTGTCCAGAAATGGATTTCAAAATTAGTAGAAAAAAAATATATAAACGTGCAATATGTTTATAAAGAAAATTCAAAAGAAATAGAGAAAAGAAATATATTTTTATCGGAGGTCATAGAAAAATTTACCCCACCCCCCAGTAAAAATTTACCCCACCCCCCAGTAAAAAACTGCGAGGATAATAATACAAGTATTAATAATAAATATAATAATATAATAGAAGAAATTTTTAAAAATAATTTAGATTATGTGCCTCTTATACAAGAATGGTTAATGTATAAAAAAGAAATAAAAGACATTTATAAAACTGAAAGAGGATTTAAAGTTTTCTGTAAAAAATTATTAAAATTATCTGGAGGAAATATTCAGCTTGGAGAACAAATAATAAATCAATCAATGGACAATGAATGGAAAGGGATATTTGAACTCAAAAATAATAGCACTTATGTAAAACCTATAGAAAATAAACAAGTGCAAGTTAAACCACAGGAAAGATATATAACTCCCTATGACCAAAATTACGAACGAATGAAAAAAGAACAGGAGGAATATCAGAAACAAAAAAATGAAGAAAAGAAAAAATTAGCGCAAATGTATTATGATGACGATATAAGTCCATTTTAAGAGAGGTTTAAAATTAAGCCAATAAAAAACCCTCTAAAATAGAGGGTATAAGGTCAGATTGAGAGGGAGATTATTTATTTTTGTTAATTAATTTATCCACAATATCATGGGTTATTTGCTCCCTAACTTCCGGCGGATAATAATATACCTCATCATCCACTTCATTTTTAATATCCTCCTCTAATTTTTTTAAATCGATTCGCATTTTTTATTTCCCGCCTTTCTTAAATTATTACATCCAATCTTTGACCTACATTAATTTTATCACCTAAATTATAGGGATTATAAACTTTACGATTTACGTTTTTATTATAGCTTTGATTTAAAACTTGCAAATCTGCCATAATATATACGTGTTGCGCTAATACTCTTTTTTCTGTTACTGTAAAATCTAAAAACATAATATTTAAAATCCTCATATTGCATATGTTACTTTAATACCTAATTTATACAGCAATTTTCTTATTCCGCCTTCCTTAAATTGTTTAAATAGCTTTTAAGTAATTCTCTTTCTTCCAGTGTGATTTTTTGAGTAAACATAAAAGTTCTTTTTGATTTTAATTCCGATGGTTTGCGATAACCCACTGGTCGCCCTGTTTTTTTATCTGTCATGATTTTTTGCCTTTAATAAATCACTAACATTAATAATCCCTGTTATTCTGATATTTTTTTTATCCCAATTTTCTACAAACCTTTCAACAGCATTTTTTGCCGCATTCATTGTTTTATATTTTCCTACCTTATCTGGAAAATATCCATTTCCGAGATAAAAAGCTCTATAGTTAAACGCTGCATTTTTCAAAAAAAATACATATGCTCTTTTTTCATTATTTTTAAAATATTCAGTTTTTTCAAAATCTGCATCTATCCACATTTTATATTACCTCTTGCCAAAGTTTTTCAAATTCCATCATTAAATCGTCTTGATAAAGCAAAGTTGCTAGTATTTCAGATTTCTGAAATGTTACTATAATCATAATTAAACCAATCTAAGAATTTTCCCTTTTCGTTAATTTTATAGTGTAACAGGTTATGATTTATTAAATTTTCACTTAAAGTGTTTAATTTTATATTAATTCCCATATAAACCTCCTATTATTTCCTTGTAAGTTTTCATAATTTACCTCATTTCTGCCTGTAACTAATAATCAAAGATAAACCCTTATCACAGCTCTCACAATGGAGAGTTGGGGAAAAGCTTATTTATCCTACACTTTGTTTTTTAATTGTATTAATTAATCTTTTTATCATTTTATCTTGTTTTTGTTGTTTATAGGTCATGTGTTCTTTATTATAACAATAATTGCCGCATTCTAATTCACCGTTTAACTGATTTTCCATATATTCTAATAATTCTTGAGGGTCTGAAATTTTCCAAATTTCTTTTGGTGAAACTATCCCATAAATAACATTATCGGAATTTAAATAAAAATTTTGATAAGTAGATTCTTTAATTGTTTTACAAAGTGTCATAATTCCTTCTTTCTGCCTGTCTTGCAGGCGTTTAGCTAACTGCTCAAAGATAAACCCTTATCGCAGCTTCCAGTAATCGGAAGCTGGGGAAAGGCTTAGTTATTATTTAAAATTTCTATGCTTTTTTCTATTCCTTCCTTTGTAACAAAGCTTTCACCGCCGATACACCCCTCTTCTTTTATATTTTTATACATTTTAGAATGTTGCCTATAGAGATTTCTTTCTTTAGTATTCGGGCTTTCACCCTGAAATAAATTATGTCTGTTCTTAAAATTGTGTAAAGCATTTTCTAACTTTGTTAACATAATTTACCTTCTTTCTGCCCTTGCAGGCGTTTAATTAACTTATATAATTACTATGAGTAATTATGTATTGATTAAGTTTTACAGCATCATTTATTTCTTTTTGTGTCATGGGCTTTAAGTATTTAAATCTTCTAATTTAAAATTATGATTTTTAATATTTCGTTCAATTTCTTTTTTAGACTTAACGCCGAGAAATTGACATAAATATTTTAACGTTGTACGTGAGTAATCCCATTTTTGTGCATCCAAAATAGTTTCAGTACCAGTGCATTTAGCTATAATTGTTTCATAACTTTGAAAATAGGTTATTCCATTTTCCTGAAAAGCAAATTGATTAGGGACAGGATTATTGCTACTAGATAGCATCAATTTAACAAACATAATTTTCCTTCTTTCTGCCTGTCTTGCAGGCGTTTAATTAACTTATATAATTATAATAACCGATATTTAATTAAATTGCTAGCCTTTTAACTCATAATATTAACATAACTTAATAAATAGATAATCTCTGAAACTCAATAATATCCCCAAAATAAAAAGCACTTAAAAAAATATAAATAAACTAATAAATATATACAAAACTTATTAGATATATGCTATACTAATAATAACTCAAAAAAATAACCTTAATGTATGTCCAGTAAAACCCTCAATGGGAGGATGACAGGAAAGGCGGTCATAATTGGACGATTGGAAAATCTTACAAGAGATTAATTGCTGTCAAAAAATGCTCCAAGCCAAAATCTTAGAGCATGCTGATGATAAATATCATTGGTTTGTTGGTAAAATAAATTGTCCATATTGCAACCGATTAATAATTGAGATAATAAAAACAAACAAACAAAATAATACCAGAGAGTTTATACGTAAAACAAAAAAAGATGCCGACCAATATTTACAAACAAAAGACTTTAAACTTTTTGCATTACCAAAAAAAACCGTAAACGATACAAAATTAAAAATAATAATCAGCGAGGCATCAATAAAAATGGCACATAATACACCAAAATAATCAACAATTATAATAAAAACATAACAAATTAATAAAGACAATGGATAATTTAACACCAAAACAAAAAAGATTTTGCGACGAATATTTAATCGATTTAAACGGTACTCAAGCTGCAATTCGCGCAGGGTACAGCAAAAAAACCGCAAATCGAATCGCAGACCAAAACTTGTCAAAACTTGTAATAAAAGCTTGTATCGACCAAAAAAAACAAGAATTAGCAGAGCAATCAAAAATCAAAGCAGAGGACGTTCTGAAAGACCTTATAAGCATTAAGAATCGCTGCCTTGCGGGCGAGCCGATTATGAAATATAACGAAAAAACGAAGCAATATGAGGATACAGGCAAAAAACGTTACGAAACACAGTCAGCATTAAAGGCTTGTGAGCTGTTAGGCAAGCATCTGGGGATATTTGAGGAGGATAATCGCCAAAAACAAATAATGCCTTTGACGCCAGAAAAACGTAAACAATTAGCAAAAGATTTTGGATTTGAATAATAAAAATCGGGATGTAAATCTTGCCCGTTTTTACAAAAGTCAGTCATAGACTCAAAAAATGACAATCATCTACCGAGCGGACACAAAAAATGATAACATATTGAGTATTATCCAGGATGTATTATACTTGCCTGATAATACAGCACTTATTGATTAAGACAAGCGTCCCTGTGCGATAATTCAATCATACTCACTATCTT
>Ga0187874_10002732_pt1 | contig 13078 bp, 7 predicted proteins | sample June2016WEW_16_1_3_FD_132993 | JGI IMG/M metagenome (GOLD analysis project Ga0187874, IMG submission 132993) | Peatland microbial communities from SPRUCE experiment site at the Marcell Experimental Forest, Minnesota, USA - June2016WEW_16_150 | ecosystem: Environmental > Terrestrial > Soil >... | reverse complement strand
CTGGATGCGATTTAGGGTTTTGGGTCTTGGATTTGGCGTCCGGGGAAAATCGGGAGTGGGGAGATGGCCGCGTAAAGCTTCCACCGTCGTCCTGCAAAGTGGGACTATGGTGGACAGGTTGCCACGCGGTTTAATATCCAACATCCAATGTCGAATATCTAAGGACGAGGACGAGGATGAGGGCCGCGTAAAAGGCTTCGCCTCACGCGGTGGGAGATGGAGACAGGCGGGACGCCTGTGCTACGTTTTTGAATTCGGCTCGCGAGGATCAGCCTTCGCCACGCTACGGCGCGACAGGCACTCGCCCCGCCGTGGGAAACATCGAACATTGAACTTCCAACTTCCAACATCGAACATCCAACGTCGAATATCGAAGGACGAGAACGAGGACCCGTCTTCTCTCGCAAAGCGGGATTCGACGCGGCAAGCGAGGACGAAAAGAAACGGAGACAGGCGGGACGCCTGTGCTACGTTGGAAGTTGGGGAGAGGGTTTTTTATTTTCTGCGGGCGAAGATTCGTTGAATCGCAAGTGCTGCCGCCAGAATCACGCAACTCCACCCGAACCAATCACCGCGCCGATGGTAAAACGTCGGCGCGCGCGGTTCACCCACCGGAATTTCCACTGTCATCGCGTCGACGCCATAGACGCTGCCGGATTTGTCCTTGAGAATTTCCCGCACACGACCGCTGGCATCAATCCAGCAGGTCACGCCGTTGTTGGCGCAGCGGACGAGCGGCAGGCCGTTTTCCACCGCGCGAAAGACGGCATTCGCCATGTGTTGCCATTGCTCCGCGCTTTGCTGGAACCAGCCGTCGTTCGTCAGGTTCACCAGAAAGTCCGTATCGCCGTCTGCCGCATCGCGGGCGAGGCCGGGGAAAACGTCTTCAAAACAAATGAGCGGTGAGGTCTTGATCTTTTGGTGGGGCGAGGCTCCTGACAAGCTGTCCATGGAGTGCGGTGACGTGTCACCGCTTTCCAAAGCGCCGGCGTGTCGGCGCACTCCAAGGTCTTCCGGCTCGCGCGGACGCTCGCCCCACCGATTGATTTCAAATTGCACCGCTTTGGCGCCGGGCGTCCAGCCGCCGGTGATGGGTGTGAGGTATTTGACGAACGGCAACCAGCGCTCGAGCGGGACGTATTCGCCGAAGATGACGAGCTTGCGTTTGTGATAGACCTGCAGCCACCGGCCGTCCGGGCCGACGAGATAGGCGGCATTGAAATAGTTCGTCGCGTCCGGGAGGTATTCCGCGTCCTCACCATTGAGGATGAGCCAGACATGGTTCGATTGCGCGAATTGGCTGATGACGCGACAGGTGGCAAGGTCGGTTTCCGGCACGGCGGATTCGGGCCAGAGCAACAGGTCGGTCTGGTTCGTAAGCGCCGCCTGGGATTGAACGAGGAGCTCCTGGAATCGTCGGTCATCCTCGGCCGGGTTCCAAATCAGCGTTTGCGGGATGCTCGGTTGAACAAGGGTGACGCGTAGAATGGAGCTGGCCGGGTTTTCGCCGCTCAGGCGCATGAAGCCGAAGACGAACAAAGCCACGACGGCAACGAGCGGCAAAATGATTTCCGCCTGCCAGATGAGCCGCGCGTCGGGCCGGCGAAAAGTCACGTGCACGGCGGTATACAACGACAGCGAAGTCCACACGACCAGAAACGAGATGCCATAGACGCCCGTCACCGACGCGATCTGGACGAGCGGGACCATTTTGAACTGGGAAACGCCGATGAGATTCCACGGGAAACCGCCAAGCAACCGGGCGCGGACCAATTCCAGAGCCACCCAAACGGCAGCGCCGCCTAATGACCAGAGCGTGCGATGCAGCCAGGAATCTGAAGCGTGAAACGTGAAGCGTGAAACTATCCATGTCCACACAGCCGGATAGAGCGCGAGATACGCGCCCAGCGGGAGCCAGGCCAGAACCGGAAAGCCTCCCGCCGGCATCAGCAGCAGCCAGTAAAGCGATGTGAGGCAGTGAACCAGGCCGGCGACGTAACCGACGCGGAAGGCGTCGCCGCCGTGTTGGCCCTGCGCGGCGGCAATGATGAGCGCGGGCGCAATCCAGGCGAACCCGGCAATGCCGATTTTGGGAAACGCGGCGGTGAGCAAAAGCCCGGCGCCAGCGGCCATGAGATAACGGCCACCAGCAAGTGGTTGCCCAAAGGGATTTTTCAACCGGGCGAGCTTGCCGCAACCGTCGTTAAATGCAAGCAGGCAAGGGCGGGGGACAGGTAGCTGTAACGTGCGCTGCTTGTTTCGCGCCGACTCGTCTCGTCGAAGCCGTGCGAAGACGGAAGCCGAGCGAAGGCTGATCCTCAGCGCACTATCGGCTGAGACAAGCCGACACTACAATTCAAACTGACCCATTGCCCAGGCAAGGGATACCATCCCTTTAAGTGGAGATAAAGCCAATCAGTTACAGAATAGCTTACTGCGAAAGAGCACTCTAGCCTTGGTTTGCAACCGGGGCGAGTGCGGCTCATTGCATCAAATCTTCGGAGGTGGTGACCTGCGCCTGCATTTTATGGATAAGCTGTGTGGCGCGGGACACGGCGGTGTCCTGCGTTTCGCCCGGGAACGATTTCAGCCGCACACGGACCGCGGCCATCGGGTCACCGTTGTGGTCGCGTAGCGGCAGGGTCACGGCCACCACGCCGGGGCTTTTGCCGAATGACACCGTGCCGTCTTTGATGGCATTCTTTTCCGCGTCGGTCCCGGGCTGGCCGATTTCCTTTTCATTGTTACTGGCGATGATGTGCGGCTGGCCTTGAGTGTCGAGCGCGTAAATGCGCAAGGTCAGGATGCGGGGCTGTTCTTTCATGATGCTGTTCACCAGCGCCTGCGCCGCGGGCACGCGCGGTTTGTAATCAATCGTCGTGTTGTCGAAATAACTCACCGCATCCGCCATGGTCCAGAAACCGATTTTGCCCGCGGCAAAGGTATTGGGGACTTGCAGCGGCATTGCCAGACTGTCGTCCAGCCGGCAGTTGATTTGAATGCCTTCGCACCGGACGGTCAACGTGTGCCAGACGCCGACGGCGATGTTCGTGCCGATAGTGAAGGGATCCACAAACTGGCCGTTGACCATTTTGTAGAAACGCAAGTTGTGTCCCAGCGCGCTGGCGCGGACGACGTAAAAGTTCGACGCGTTTTGGAATCGGAACACGATGCCGGCCATCTGCTCCGCGACACCGCTGACGATTTTGAACCGGGTTGTGAGCTTGAAATCCCTGAACGTTTCGCCGTCGTAAATGAGCAAGGGAAACCGGTTGTCGGCGGGGTCCTGGCTCAGTTGCGCGAGCACGGAGCGGCGCGTGAGGGAAGGCGCCTTGTCGGTGAGCGGCGGGAGCAGCGACGGCACTTCGTCTTCGATGACCTTCCAGTCGCCCGGTTGTCCGCTGCCGGCCAGCACGCTGTGAAAGCCGGTGGGCGTTTGCCCAATCGCAAAGTCGCTGAAATTAATTTTGATTTCGGCGCCGAAGGTTGGGGCAATCAGGCCCAGCCAGAGGCAAAAAACGAAATGTCGCATCGGGCGGAGCTTAACAAAAACCGCGCAGGCGACAAGCCATTGCGCGGATGCAAGAATCCACAACGCGCAACGCCCGATGGCCTGCGCCACCCGATGCCGGGGCGGAGCCCGGCGCTCCGGGGGGATGCTTCAATTTTCGCCCACTTTTTGCGGCATCACGAAATCCATTTGACGCGTCGTTCACGGGTTTGTAGATTCTGCTCCCCTGTGGATTCCAGAGTAGCTCAATGGTAGAGCAGCCGGCTGTTAACCGGCGGGTTGCAGGTTCGAGCCCTGCCTCTGGAGCCAGTTTTTATTGAGAAATCAGGCGATTCTCAAAATGTTTGCACAGAGTTTGCACAAAATATCGCCCGAACTGCTGACCGGCGCGTGAAATTCCCCGTCACCATCCGACACCGCAACAGTAAGGCGAAGATTTACGCGCCGGGCGGGAAGTTCGCTTACTACCGGCTCGCCTATACCACGGCGGGCAAACGCCGGATGCAAACCTTCGCCGCATATTCCGACGCCCGCGCTGCCGCCGAACGCATCGTGCGTGAACTGGCGAACGGCTCACAAGCCGCCGCGCTCACTGCTACCCAATCCCGCGATGCACTGGCCGCGCTGGAACGTCTCGCGGACTTCTATCGCGCCACAGGCCGCCGCGTGTCGCTATTGGCGGGCATTTCCGAATTCGTCGAGGCGTCCGGCAAACTTGGCGGGCGCACTTTGGGCGAGGCCGTCACGGGCTACTTGCGAAACGTCGCCAGGGTGAAGCGCAAAGACATTGGCGAAGCCGTCACGGAATTTCTGCAAGCCGACGCTCCGCGCACTCGCGCCGCCGACGGCCAGCGGGCGCAACTGTCCGCCAAGTATGCCTACAACCGCGAACTGCAATTGCGCCGGTTCACTGCGACGTTTCAAAACACCGCCGTCAGCGAATTGAGCAAGGAACACTTGGATAAATTCATCGGCTCGCTGGACGATTTCTCCGCGAAGTCGCGCAACCACTACCGCGCCTCCGTCCGGCAATTTTTGCAATGGGCAGTCCGCAAGGATTATCTCACCCCGACACATCGCCTGCTGGAAGCCGACGCCATGCGACCGGAGCGGGCGAACACTGCCGAAATCGCCTTTTACACGCCGCGCGAATTCGCCGCATTGCTCGAAGCCGCCGACGCCACGCTCCGCGCGATCATCGCCATTAGCGGACTGGCCGGACTGCGCACGGAAGAATTGCTGCGGCTCACTTGGGAAGATGTTTGGCGTGTGCCGGGACACATTGAAGTCACTGCGGGCAAGGCCAAGACGCGGCAACGCCGCCTTGTGGAAATCTGCCCCGCGCTGGCCGCATGGCTTGAACCATTCCGCATAATGACCACGGGCAAACTCTGGACGCTTCACCCGAATGGTTTTCACATACAAATGCCTGCTCTGTGCAAACAGGTGGGGATTGACCGCAAAACTAACGGACTGCGCCACGCCTTTTGCACCTACCATTTCGCGCTTAACGCCAACGAAAACTTGACCGCGCAACAGGCGGGCAATTCGCCGGCAATGATTCACGCGCATTACAAGGGACTGGCGACGAAAGCGGAGGCTGAAAAATGGTTCAACGTTCTGCCTGGGCGCATGGCGAAAAACATTATTCCGCTGGCAGCAGCGAAAGCGCGCGAATGAACCGGACAAAATAACGCCTGAAAAATGAGTGTTCAATATCCTTATCGAGCCGTTATTTGCGGGGAGGAGCAAATTGTGCAAGGTTGGCATGGTGGAAATCTTCTCACAAACAAAGGTGAATTTGTTTTTGGCCTACTTCGTGGTGACGACAGCATTTATTCAACCAGACTCGTCGAAGTGGCGTTGGTGCAATCAGATGAAAACGGCGAATGGTTACTTAACGGGCACAACCTTCGTATGCTTCAATTTCTGTCAGCGGGCAATCGGTTTTCTGACATCACAAGCGATGAAGACCTGCGGGTATATAAGGGAGAAATTTGCGCCGCTGCTTGGGTTCAAGCAAACAGCACTTGGGATGTAACTCAACTACTGGATACGATATTGACCTTTTGGAAAACAGCTTCGCAGCCCGTTAAAGTAGAAAAGGATTCTTTCATGTATCAACAACTTGCAGTCGGTTTAGGAAACCTTGTTTCTTCTTTCACAGTATTCAAAGGTTGGGGCAAACCGATTTGGTTGACAAAATTTCATCCGGCAGCAAAAGACAATCTTGACCCCGCCGGGGTGGAAATTGTTCCGGCACAACTGGCAAATGTTCCGGTCAAGGCCGTTGAGCTGATAAAAAATAATGCGATACAAGTGAACCAGCCAAAACCAGTCGCTAGGGCAGAAAACGTTGTTGTCCCTACTAAACACGCGCCGGAGTATTTCACGAGCATCAAAGCCGCTGCCGACTACATCCGCGTGTCTCAACGGACAATTCTAAATTGGAAAAAGCGCGGCTGGTTAAAGGTTGAACAGAACGTCAAAAAAATCCGAATAGCCAAAACCGATTTGGATAAGTGCAAAAATCGGCAGTGACGCGCCCGATTGTGAAATGCGTCAAATTCTTTTTTTGGGAAAATTTTCACCCGGCTTTCACCCAAATTTCACCGAGCTTTCACTGTCCTTTCAAATTCGTTGTCTTCTGCATTTTCCCCAATAGAACACGTTTATAGTCCGATTACCGCGAGCGCATTGTGTGCTCGCAAATCGAATATATGAACGAAGCAGAAGAACAAATGACACCGGCCAACACGACGCTGGACTTCATTAACGAAAAAGAACTATTGAGACGGCTCCCGGTTTCACGTCGCACGCTGTTTTCTTGGCGCGCGACCGGCAAAATCCCATTTGTGCGTCTTGGTGGGCGGCGCGTGTTATTCCACTGGCCGTCCATCGAGGCCGCACTACTCCGCAATCAGAATGGAGACGAACAATGATTTTCCAAACTTACCCGCGCCCAAAATGAATGAACGGTGAAAAAAACCGAGTGTCAACACAGCGGACACCTCGCAAATCGTCGCGCTAATCGAATCCTAGAGCGTCGTTTTTCCGAAAAACAAACCATAGCCCCCATTTTTCACGATTTCATCCGTGAACATCACTGGACTTAAAAATTTGATCGCCGCCAAGACAGGCTACGAGCCGAAACCATCCGGCAAAGGGTTTGTTTGCCGTTGCCCGGCGCACGATGACAAAACGCCGTCGTTGTCCATTTCCGAACATTGCGAAAAGATTTTGCTTCATTGCCATGCCGGATGCACGCCGGAAGCGATTTGCTCCGCGCTCGGTTTGAAACTTTCCGATTTGTTCGCTGGCAACGGCTCGCCCGCTCGAATCGTGGCGACGTATCCTTATCACGATGCGACGGGCGAGTTGCTGTTTGAAGTTGTCCGCTACGACCCGAAAGATTTTCGCCAGCGCAAGCCGGATGCGACCACTTTGGACGGCTGGACATGGAACACCAAAGGCATCAAAAAAGTTTTATTCCGATTGCCCGAAATTCTCGCGGCGATTGCCAGCGGTAAATCCATTTTCATTTGCGAAGGCGAGAAAGACGCGCTCGCAATGGTGGAACATGGATTCTCGGCAACGTGCAATCCCGGCGGCGCTGGCAAGTGGCAAGATTCGTTTTCCGAAACTCTGCGCGGCGCGGATGCTGTAATCGTCGCAGACAAAGACAAGGCCGGACGCGATCATGCGCAACTTGTGGCGGGAAAACTTCATGGCGTCGCAAAATCCGTCCGCGTTTTGGAATTGCCGGACGTGAACGGCAAGCCAGTCAAAGACGCCTTTGATTTCTTCGCGGCGGGCGGTGACGCCGGACAGATCGGCGAGCTTATGGACGCAACGCACGCATGGACACCGGCCAGCTTGCCGGAAGCGGCGGAAACTATTCCAAACGAACCGTGTCGCCCGCTGCGGATTAAATCGCCAGAAACGCCGATGGATTTCAAACAATGGCAGGCGGTGATTTCAGCCAATTTCCCGGCGTATGCGCGCCCGGCGGAAATCTGCGCGAGCGTGGTTGCTCAATTGCTGCTCAATGACGTGGCCAATCCTTTTGCGCTCGCGCTGGTGGACGTGCCCGCCAGCGGCAAAACCATCACGTTGAATTTTTTTGCTGTGCCGGAATTGGCTTACACGACGGACAACTTTACGCCCGCCAGTTTCGTCAGTCACGCCAGCAACGTAAGGCGCGAGGAACTCGCCAAAGTGGATTTGCTGCCGCGCATCCGTTACCGGACGCTGATTGTGCGCGACCTGGCTCCGATTTTTGGCGTGAAGGAAGATGAATTGCTGAAAACAATGGGCATTCTCACGCGCGCTCTGGACGGTGAAGGCTTGGAAACTGACAGCGGCGTTCACGGCAAACGCGGCTACACGGGCGACTGGCTGTTTATGTTGCTCGCGGGCACGACGCCAATTCCGCCGCGCGTGTTCAAAGTCATGGGCACGCTGGGCAGCCGGTTGTTTTTTCTCGCGCTCCATCCAAACGCCAAAAGCCATGATGAATTGATTGCCCAAAATCGCGGCGCGGGGCGGCGGGAAAAAGAACGGGCTTGCCGTGAAGCAACCGATTTATTTTTGCGGACTTTGTGGACGGCAAATTCCGGCGGCGTCGAGTGGAACAAGGACGGCGACCAGGAAGATTGTCTGCGCGTCATAGCACGTTGCGCGGAATTGCTCGCGGCACTACGCGGCGCGATTCAAATGTGGCAATCCGAACACGACGGCATCGTAACCCATAACGTGCCGGTGATTGAACAGCCCGACCGAATCAATTGCCTGCTCTACAACCTCGCTCGCGGGCACGCATTGCTTTGTGGAAGGACGCAGCTCGCAACGGCGGATTTAGCCCCCGTTTTGGAAGTGACGTTTGACTCCGCGCCGACGATCCGCTCAAAAGTCTTTCGCGGCCTGTTGGAACACGGCGGCACGTTGAAAACCAGCCACGTCGAAAAACTGCTGCGGTGCAGCAAACCAACCGCGTTGAAGGAGATGGAGGCACTGGCGGTTTTAGGCGTCGCCGACAAAACGGAAGCCGACCCGGAGTATGGCCGACCGGAGCATGAATTGCGGCTGGCGAAAAAGTTTGAATGGTTTGCAAGCGACGAGTGTAAAGCCCTGCGCTGGCAGACAAAACAAACAGAGGGCGGAAATCCTTAATAAAGTTTTTCCAGCCTGTGCAACTGCCATTCAGCAACCTGATAAAATTATGAATGCAAAACAAAAATTTCCGGGTAGTGGATCGCCTGTGCCGGTTTTGGTGATAATCGGTTTGGGTTTCGCGTTGGTAAATTGGCTTTTATCCGACGACGACACGGAAAAGAAGTCGGAAACCGCGCCAGCGGACGCCGAAGCGGAACGCCGCCGGAAAGAGGCGGAAACACCGCCGAAAACCCCTGTATTCCGCCAAATTCCGGCGGAAATTCCGGCCAAGCCTGCCATCATTCCCATTCATTCCGCGCCCGCGCCGGTTTTTCCGCCTGCCGTCGCGCCTGTGCCTGCCATTATTCCGTCGTTTTCCGTGCCTCCTGTGCCCAAAGTCTCCGCGCCCGTCCCGGCTCCCCAGAAAATCGCGGCACAAATTCCGCCACCGCCGATCAAAAAGAAATTTGTTACGCACGAAGACCTGGCAACTGTCTTTGATCGCGGCGCACGCGGCCTAACCCGGCCAGCGGCAGTTGCGGCTTTGAAACGTCTTGGTTTTGGCAAATCGGCGGCTTATGACGCACTTGCAGTGGGCGGACGCTTTGCCGATTGGTTGCAATTCGCGCCGGACGGAACAATTACTTGGACGGATTAACTTAAAATCGCCAACGAAAAGCGGAAAATTGCGAATTTCCGGTTATTTCCGGCACGGACGCGGCGCGGTTTTCCGCCGGAATTTGGCGGACCGCAGCGGTTTTAAGCTCGGTTACGGGAACGGGTTTTGGCGCGGTTTTCGCACTTTTGACGGCGGCGGCAATACCAGACCCACACTTTTTCCCGTCAGTTAAAACTTGCTGTCGTGAACTTTTTTATTTAACAAAGGAGCGGTCAGGAAATTATGTAAATCAAACAAAAAAATTTAGCGCAGCTTTGGCTGCGGTCTCCCTGAAAAACCGCGAATTTTTTTGCCCAGAGACCGACCTAGCGCGCGCCCACCGGGGCGCGGCTTGGCGTATCTCTGGGCAGGCGCTTCGCGGTGCCTTCAGGGGGGTGCGTTAGGTTCGCGCCCTCTGTGTTCCGTAGCGGAGTTGTGCTCAAAAAATGCACAAACCATGAAAAAAATAATCGCACTCTCGCTTGTCCTCATTTCGGCAATTATCAGTGGTTGCAAGCCAAACACACCACCCGTAGTAGATACGCACCCCGCAAATCTTGTTGGAAAATGGAAAGCGGAGTTCACGCCGGTAAAAGAAGCGGATGTCACGGTAGGAATATCAACAGAAACGAATGGCGCGGCGGTTTTTGGTGAACAGGCGGCCTACACCATCGCACGCGGCGACACACTTCCTATAATTGCTCGCGCATATTCCGTGACTGTGAATCAGATTTTGAAGGCGAATCCGGGATTGACCGAGTTCAATTTGTCTGTCGGAGAAAAAATTCTTATTCAAACTGAAACCATTTCAGGGACTTGGAAGCAGACAGATGATTATTTGATCATCGAGCGACCCAATGGCGGGTTTGTTGCGTTCCGCATTTCGTCTCAATCTGCAAACCAATTAACGGTTTTTTCCCGAACGGGACAGACGATTCAATTCAATCGAATTCCTTAATTATTATTTTTTGGTTGGGCTTATGAGAAATGTGTCCATTTACGCAGCAGGAAAAAAGCTGTTGTTTGGCGTGCTTCTTTTCTTATGTTCATTTCTTCCCTGTTCCACGAAAGCTGCCGGCGTGACGATTATCGCGCATGGATTTGAAGACGACACTTCATTTCCGACATGGGTCAGTGCAATGGCTGACCAGATGCCAACTTATTTTAATTACCACTATCCGAACCTGAATACTAATTTTACAACTTACAGACTTGTAATTACATATAGCGGTGGCAGTTATTACTTTTCTTCGACTCGCACCAATGGCGCTCCGCCTTCAGCCACTGAATCAGGCGAAATTGTTATTGAACTCGATTGGAGCCAGTTGTCGGGAAACCTTTATGATTCTTATGCCAACACCTACAATGTTGGATGGGCGGTTAGCCAAGTATTGATGCTTACGAATGCGATTGCTGAACTCAACGGCCATCCACTAATCGAATTCCCAATTCATTTGATTGGACACAGTCGTGGCGGTTCTTTGATAGCACAAATTAGCAATGTGCTAGGCACTAACGGCGTTTGGGTTGACCACTTAACAACACTTGATCCCTATCCAATCAATAACGATGGCGATGATGATTTTCCAGCAACAATCGTAGATGCGTCTGCTGACAAGACATACGCCAACGTTCTGTTTGCTGATAACTATTGGCAAGACCTTGGAGCCGGTGCTTATCTCGGTGATCCAGATGGAGAACATGTTTCCGGCGCTTATGTGCGCCAATTGTATGATTTGTCGGGAGGATATAACAACGTGGATATTTTAAGCACCTACCATTCCAACGTGCATCTCTGGTATCACGGGACGATTGATTTGAACACTCCGGCCAGTGACACAGGAGCAACAATTACCAGCACTGAGCGAGCGGATTGGTGGGTTCCTTATGAAGATTTCGGTGTCTTTGCTGGTTTTTATTATAGCCTCATCGGTGGCGGCAATCGCATGAGCACAGATGAACCAGTTGGCCAAGGATTTCCTGCCATCGTTGACGGCTACAATCAGAATTGGGATTTGGGCGCAGGCACCAGTGCAAATCGCACTGCGCTTTCATCCAATAAAGGAACATGGCCGAACATCATCAAATTCAACGTCACCGGAACAAATGTTGTTGTGCAGAGTAATTTAATCAGCACGACCTTGTATTATCAATACGCTGGCGCTTCAAATTTAACGCTTCAAATTTACTACGACAGCGATTTCAATCCATATAACTCAAACAGCGTTTTGGTCGCTCAAATGCAACCGCCGGCCACGGGCGCGGGGTCTGTGTATTATTATTCAAATCTTGGTTTAACCACGACGAACGTGCCGCCGGGCGTTTATGCCATTTACGGAAAAATCTCGGATGGCGTGCATACCCGTTATCTTAATACACCGCAACTGGTTCAGATACTTTCCAGCCGGCAACCGCCCGTTTTGGACATTGCCAAACTGAACAACACGCAATTTCGCATCGGCGTCAATGGCGTTTCCGGCCAGACGATTGCGCTTCAAGTTTCCACAAATCTTCAAACTTGGCTGCCACTTGCAACGAATATGCTGACTGGCAGTCGCTGGAATTACACGAACAGCTTGCCGGCCAACAAGCAATTTTATCGCGCATTGCTGTCACCGTGACCTTGCTTTGCTCAAAACGGACGGGCGATTTGCGCCGCTGCCTATTTCACCAAGCCGGATGGCTCAATTAGGCACGGTGGCGACGGTCGGTTTTCCCGACATCGGTTTGCAGGGGTTCGCGCCCAAGCTGGCCAAAGGGGAAATCGCGTCGCTGTCCGGCGCGGCGGATGACCCGCGCTATTTTCAAATCAGCGTGCCATGCAGCCGGGCAATTCGGGCGGGGCGCTGGTGGATGAACGGGGCAACGTCATCAGCATCGTGTCGGCCAAGCTAAAAGAGCCGAACACCCAAGAGGAAAAATTCGAGGACGTGGTGAAATCAGCGCAACAAGTGGCGGTGCTGGTGCTGGTGTATTGAACTACGCGGATTTCAGTCCGCGCCAAGCGCAAGTCGCCAACATCTTTCAAAGCAACTCTCCGTGCGCAGAATCACAGAGGCAAAATCCCCGGAGCCGGGCGGCGTGTCAATTTGGAGCGCAGCCGGATGAGGCGAGCAATAGATTGACGCGACGACCTGCGACACACCATCACGCCCCTGATTCACGCGCACGGCCCCGGTGTCAGTAGCGGAGCATCCGCAAACATCCCATCAGGGCGAATTTCTCGCGTTTATCTTGCCCTTATCTGCGGGCATTTTTCGGAAGACACCATCCCCTTCGCCATTCGGCCAACGAAATGAGCCGCATCCGCACCAGTGTCAAATTGCGACAAAATGCGGCAACGAATTTGTTGCAATTTGTCGCCTTTTGCCAGCGCGCATTTGTCGCCATTTGTTGCCTTCACCTGAATGCTTTTCACGCGGACAAGCCTTACTCCTCGTCAAAACGAGGTTTTTGCGTCCGCGAAGTGGTCGCAGTTTGGACGCGGAATGTCTGCGCAATAGGCTGGCCTACTGGCCGTGGCCTTGTCCAGTCCGCGACCGCGTCCAGGCCGAAACCAGTCCGCAGCCGCGCTTCGACCGTGTCCGCAACCAGTCCGTGACCGTGTTTAGTCCAAGACCGCAACCGCGTCCGCAGTCAGCCCGTGTCCGCGAACTATCCGTGTCCGTGTCCAGTCCGCATCCGCGCCGGGTTCACCCTGTCTCCGTGTGAATCGCCCTACAATTGTGTGGCTCGCTGCGCGTCGTCAAGGTTGT
>Ga0187874_10002731_pt1 | contig 13085 bp, 4 predicted proteins | sample June2016WEW_16_1_3_FD_132993 | JGI IMG/M metagenome (GOLD analysis project Ga0187874, IMG submission 132993) | Peatland microbial communities from SPRUCE experiment site at the Marcell Experimental Forest, Minnesota, USA - June2016WEW_16_150 | ecosystem: Environmental > Terrestrial > Soil >... | reverse complement strand
GCGCGCAGCCGCGAACTGATCCGCCTCAAGTTCAACGAGAACCTTTCCTACAAGCAAATCGGCGAGCGCACCGGCCTGAAGACCGGCCACGTCGGCTATCTGCTGCATCACGCGCTCAAAACCATGGCCGAGGAACTGGCCAGAAACGGAGTTGTCCCATGAACCCCGATTTACCGCCCAATCCCCGGGAAGAACTCGAAGCCAAGGTGACGGCCCTGTTGCTGGGCGAATTGTCCGCCGAGGAAGCCGCCAGCGTGCGGGAAATCATCGCAAAGGACGCCGAACTGGCCCGGTTGCGGGACCGGCTCAGCCTGACCCTGGACCTGCTGCGCGAAACGGCCGCCACGCCCGTCGGCGAGACGCCCGCCCAGCCCGCGCCCCTCAAGCTCAGCCCGGCGCGGCGCGAAAAGTTGCTGGCCTATTTCAAGACGATCAGGCCGAAAGAGTTTGCCCCGCCGCCGCGCCGCAAGACGTCATGGGTGGTTCTGCTGGGCGCCGCTGCGGCCGTGGCGTTGATGCTTTATTCCCTCTTGACGCCCGAACTGGCAGGCGTACATGAGCCGACGTGGGGCTCGCATTTGAGCCTCCACCAAAGTCTCGCCAGGGCAAAAACGAAGTCGCTCCACCTGATGGAAACCGTGGGCAACGACCACGCTGGGCTGAACCAGCCCGCCCCGGCATCGGTCGCGCCACCACAACCATCGGGCGCCTACGCTGTGAACATAGCGCCACCGCCGCCGGCTTCCGCCCCTTCGGCAAATCAGATTTTTCTTCCTCAGACTGGTGAACAGCAGCTTGCGGATGCGAACGGTCAGTTTATCGCCCCCGCGCAGACGGAGGCTCTGCAAAACCAGAATTCAGCACAGAATTCTGTTCTTCAGAACAACGGCCAGCAGTTCGCGCAAGCGAACAGTTTTGTCAATAACGGCTCCGTCCAGTTAGGCGACAACCCTGTTGGCGGTGGCGGTGGCGGTGGCCGTTTCGCCTTTCAATCTATTCAGAACGTAAACAGGAACGAACCAGCGCCGCCATCCGTAACGCCCGCTCCGGTTGCAGCACCCGCTCCGGGCGGAATCGCCGGGACCGTTGCCTCCACGATGGAGGCTGGCGGCGCCCGCGCCCGCGCCACGGATTTCATCCAACGCCGGATGGCGGAGGAGGAAAAGAGCGCGCAGCCCATGGCCCAAGGCAGAATGGGCGTGGCTCCCACCATGGGCGCGGCTCCAGCTTTCCGTTACAGGCCACCAACGGAGACGAGGGGGTTCGGCGTGCAAACTGGAACTGGAGGGAGCGAAATCACCGCTGCCATCAGTCCTATCCCCGCGTCAAACATGGTCACACTTTCCCGTTTGTTGGCCAAGGAGGCGGCTCCCACAGTTGATTCGCTGAAGTTCGGCAGCGCGGAGAAAGATAAGCGCGCGAAGGCGGATACTTCGGGAATGTATTTCGATAAAGATTCCCGCCAGTTGTCCGTCGTGAGTGGCGATCTAACGGCCCCGGCTTCTCCGCCTGCCGAGGCGCCCAAAAGTTTTAAGGCCGACATGGCCCGCATCGAAGCCGCCCGGGAATCATTGCAGCCGATTCCTTCCGCCGGAAAACAACTCGATCAGAGCGACGCGGCCCTGCCCCATCCCGCTCGTCCCGCTCCGGTTCCGCAAGCCGAAGTCCAGACGCGCGACGACGCTTTCACCACCTTCTCGCTCAACGTCAGCGATGTCGCCTTCAAGCTGGCGGCGGCCAGCCTGCAAAACGGCGCGATGCCGGAAGCCGCCAGCATGAGAAGCGAAGAATTCATCAACGCATTCGATTATCGCGATCCGGAGCCGGCCCCCGGCGCGCCCATCGGTTTTGCCTGGGAACGCGCCGGCTACCCGTTCGCCCACAACCGCGACCTGCTCCGGTTCTCGATCAAGACCGCCGCCCAAGGCCGCCAGGCCGGCCGCCCGCTCAACCTGGTTCTGCTTCTTGACAAGTCCGGCTCGATGGAACGCGCCGACCGCGTCGAAATCATCGCCCAGGCCTTGGGCGTGCTCGCTTCGCAATTGCAGCCGCAGGACACGATCAGTGTGGTGGTGTTTGCGCGCACCGCCCGTTTGTGGGTGGACGGCGTGCCCGGCAGCCAGGCGGGCGCGGTGGCCCGGGATTTGCGCGGTCTCACGCCCGAAGGCGGCACCAATCTCGAAGAGGCGATGAAGCTCGCTTACGCCACCGCCTTGCGCCATTACCTGGCCAATGGCGAAAACCGCGTCGTGCTCCTGACCGACGGCGCGGCCAATCTCGGCAACGTCGAGCCGGACGCGCTCAAGCAGAGGGTTGAAACCAACCACAAACAAGGCATCGCCTTCGATTGCTTTGGCGTCGGTTGGGACGGTTACAACGATACTTTGCTCGAAACGCTCTCGCGGGCCGGCAATGGCCGCTATGGATTCATCAACACGCCGGAGGAGGCCGCCACGGAGTTCGCCGGAAATCTGGCCGGCGCGCTCCGCGTCGCGGCCGCCGACGTGAAGGTGCAGGTCGAGTTCAACTCCAATCGCGTCACTTCGTATCGGCAGATCGGCTACGCCAAGGATCAACTGACCAAGGAACAATTCCGCGACAACAGCGTCAGCGCGGCGCAGATCGGCGCGGCGGAATCCGGCAACGCGCTTTACACGGTGGAAATCAATCCGTCGGGCGACGGCCCGCTTTGCACGGTGCATGTGCGCTTCCGCGTTCCCGGCACGTCCGATTACCAGGAGCACGAGTGGACCGTGCCCTACACCGGCAGCGCCGTTTCGCTCGAAAAAGCCAGTCCCGCCATGCGGCTGGCGGCCACCGCCGCCGCGTTTTCCGAATGGCTGGCGGCCAGTCCCTACGCCGGCGAGGTCACGCCCGACCGGTTGCTGGTTTATTTGAGCGGCGTGCCGCAGGTCTCCGGCGCCGACGCCCGCCCGGCGAAGCTGGAATGGATGATCCGCCAGGCCAAGAGCATTTCGGGCAAGTAAATCACGAACCATTTATGAAAAGTTCCCTCGTTCTCCTCGGGGTTTCGCTCCTGGCCGCCGCCGTCCAGGCTGCGGAAAGCACCGTTACTTTGACAGACTTTAAACTCACCGGCGATCTGAGCGGCGATGGCGCGGCGTTTGTTCTTTCCGCCACGGCGCGCGTCGGGAATCCGCGCGGCGGCTCGCTCGACTTGCTTTCCGGCCCGGTGGCGCTCACCGCGTTCGAGCCGCATCCCAGGGAACATATCCGCGCCGGCCAGAACAAATTCTTCCTGACATTCGATCACGGCGGCGACTTCCCCATCCAGGTCAAATTCAGCGCCACCGTGCGCCAGACCGAGGGTTGGAACAGCGTCGAGTTCCGCGTCGCCCCGAGCGTCCTGCAACCCATCGTTTTGCGCGGGCTGGCGGCCGACACGCAGTTCCAGTTCGCGGGCGCGGCGCGGCCCGATCGCCAGGGCGGCGACTTCCTGAGCTACCTGCCGGCGGACGGCGCGGTGAAGTTCTCGTGGAAGGAAGTCCGGCCTGAAACGGAAGGGAAATTATTCTTTTCAGCCGGGATGCTCTCGCAAATCAGCGTCAGTCCGGGCCTGATGCGGCAGGTGGCGCTGCTCAATTTCAAAGTCATGCAAGGCGAGTTGAACCGGGTTACGCTGCGGCTGCGCGGGGCGGGCGAAGTGACGCGCGTGCAAGGCGACCAGGTGCTGGCCTGGAGCGTCGAGCCGGCGTCCAATTCCTCCGAGCGCCGCCTGGTCATTCAATTGAACCAGCCGCAGAAGGACCAATTCGCCTTCCAGGTGCAGGCGCAAACGCCGCTCGGGGCGTTTCCCCAGACGGCCGATATTTTGCAGTTGCGCCCGGAGAACGCCACGCGCTTTGCCGGCTACCTTCGCCTGGTCAATGAAGGGGCGGTGCGGCTGGAGGTCGTGCAGGCCGGCGGCACCTCCCAAATCTCGCCCGAACAATTTCCCGAATCCGACGTGACGCGGGCGGCGTTTCGCGTCGAGGGCAACCAGCGCTTCGCCTACCGGTTTGCGGGCGCTGATTTCGCGTTGCGCATCCAGGCCGACCAAATCCTGCCCGAATTGGCCGTCTCGGAATTGCTGGCGTATCGCGTGGGCGAAAACGAATTGACGCTGGACGCGGAACTCGAACTGGACATCCGCGAGGCGCCGCTGCGCGAATTGTTGATTGACGTGCCCAAAGGATTCGCCGTCGCCCGCCTCAATGCGGCGGGATTGAGCGACTATTTCCTGAGCGAACCGGCGGGAGCGCCAGGCGCGGAGTTGCGCCTGGTCTATGGCCAGCCGGTCTCCGGGCGGCAATTGGTCCAGCTTCGCCTCGAGCACAACCAGGGCCTCGGCGGCACCAATTGGGCGCTGCCCCGGCTGGAGGTCGCCCAGGCCAAGTCCGTGCGGGGGTTTGTCGGCGTGTCGGCGGATGCCGGTTTTCGCTTGACACCGGAACGGACCAAGGCGCTGACGGAAATGGCGACGGCGTTTTACCCCGGAAAGTTGGAAGGCATCCAGGCCGCGTTCCGGCTGAGCGAACCGGCGTGGGAAGCCGCCTTGCGCGTGGAACGGTTGCCGCAAACCGTCCAGGCCTCCGCGCTGCACCTGTTCTCCATTGGCGAAGGCATCGCCTACGGGAGCAGCGTCCTCAACTACGTGGTGTCGGGCGCGCCGGTGGCGGCGTTCAAGATCGAATTGTCCGACGAGTACTACAACGTCGAGTTCACCGGCAAGGACCTCCGCAACTGGCAAAAGATCGAGGGCGGTTACCTGGTGCAATTGCACACGCCGGTGGCGGGCGCTTACACGCTGCTGGCGACCTACGAGCGGCCCTTCAAGCCGCAGGGCGAGACGCTGGCCTTCACCGGCGCCCGTCCGCTGGACGCCCAGTCGGAGGAAGGCTACACGCTGGTCACCAGCGCCTATCAGTTTGAGGTAAAGCGCGCGGACGTTTCGCCCGGCCTGCTTCCGCTGGAAACGGGTGAAGTGCCGCCGGAATACCGGCTTTTCTTTGATGCTCCCGTCCTGGCCGCCTATCGCTACGCCTCGCGCCCCTTCAATTTGAAACTCTCGCTCAGCCCGCTGGCCCAGGGGGATTCGCTCAACCAGATCGTGGACCGCGCTTCGCTGGACACCCGCATTTCCAAGGAAGGACAGGTGCTCACCGACATCCGCTACTTCATCAAGAGCCGCGGCAACCCTCACTTCCGGCTGACGATTCCCGACGGCGCGCAATTGTGGTCCGCTTCCATTAACGGCGCCGCCACCGTCCCCGTCCAGGACGGCAACGCCAGCCTGATTCCCCTGCCGCAAAGCAGCGATCCAAACGCCGTGCTGGAGCTGGATTTGAAACTGGCCTCCCAATCCCCCGATCCAAAACGGGTCCGCATCGCCGCGCCCACCGCCGACGCCCCGGTGATGCTGGCGGAATGGAAACTTGAACCGGACACCGGCCGGCGCCTGGTTTATGAGGCCGGCTCAGTCATGCCGGTCGGCGGCGCGCCGGATGTTTCCGGCTTTGCGCAATTGGCGCGCCTCTTCGCGGGGGAAGAATTGGAACGCGCGTTGGCGTGGCTTTTTGGGGTGTTGGGTTTGGCGGCGGGAGCGGCGGCGGGGTGGCGCTGGGCGGCGCGCGCCGGCTTTTACCGGGGCGGCCCGGCAGCGGTCCTCATCGCGTTCGCGTTGATCGTCGTGTGCGTTGTGCAACTGGGAGAACTGGCGGGAGCCGTGACCGCGACTGTGCCCGCAGGCTTGACGTTTCTGGCGCCAGTGCAACAGGCGGGCACGGCGTTGAGCGTGGCGGTCTCGAACGTCGCGGACAAAACATCCTTCTGGACGCTCCTTGGTTGCGGTTGGCCCGCGCTGGCCGCGCTGGCGCTCTGGCTGGCGGAATGGCTGGCGGACCGTCCGCGGCTGGGAGTTGCCGGCTGGCTTGGCGGCTGGACGCTGCTGGCCTGGGCGGCGCTGAGATTCCCCAACGGCGCTTCCCTGTTTTTCTGGGTTCTGTTTGCGTTTTTGGCGTGGCACGTCCTCGTGCCCGCGTTGGCGCAACTCTGGCGCCTGGCTCACAGCACGGAATCGGTGCCCGCGCCCGGTTCGACTGGCGCCGCGCCCGCCGCGACGGCCCTGATTGTCGGCGGTCTCTTGTGGCTCGGTTGCGGCGCGGCGATCACGCGGGCGGCGGAACCGGCGGCGCTGCCCGATTCCGTGACGCAGACCATTCGCGTCGAAGACAAATTCGCGCTGGCCACCGCCAAAATCCGCTGGCAGGCCGTCAAAGGGCAGACCCTTCCGCTTCTGTCCGAGCCGGCGGTGTTGACGCGGGTCTCGTTTCCGCCGCGCTCGCTCCAGCTCGTGGCGGGGCCGGCCGGCTCAAGATACTCGCAACAATTGGTCGCGCTGGCGGGCGGCGTGTTCGACATCGAAGTCCAATACCAGGCGCCGGTGGCGAACGACAAAACCGAAAGCGGCTTCACGCTGCCCGTGCCCTACGGCTTGATCAATCAACTCCATCTCACGGTCGTCGATCTCGATGTCGATGTCTTGTCGGCGCAGGCCGTCTCGATTCACTGCGACCACCCCGGCTCCAACACGGTGGCGGCGCTGGTGCTCTCGCCGGCGGAGGCCTCGATCACCTGGCGTCCGCGCCGGCGCGATGTCACGCACGAGAAGCCGGTCTTTTACGCCGAGGTGGCGCAGCTTTATGTGCCGCTGGCCGGCGTCATCGAAGGAGCCCATTACGTTTCCATTCGCCCCGCCCAAGGCGAGTTGGGCGAATTGATCCTCAACGTGCCGCCGGGCGCGACGGTCACCGATGTGATCGATCCGGCCAAACAAGGAAACTCCGCCGGTTCACTGGTCTCCCTCTGGCGCTTCGACCCGGACACCGGCAAATTGCGCGTGACCTTGAATCCCGCCCAGTCGCGGCCCTTTGTGGTTCTCGTCCGGTCGCAAATCGCCGCCGGGCCGCTGCCCTTCGAACAATCCGCCGGGTTGGTCACGGTGGAAAACGCGGCGGGGCAGATCGGTTTGACGGGCATCGCCACCGGCAGCGAAGTGCAACTCGACACTGTCACCCCTCATGCGCTCTCGCCCATCAACCTGGAGGATTTTCCCGGCGACGCCGTGGCGGCGCTGCAAGGGCAAATCCCGGACCTGGCCCTGCGCCGCGCCTTCCGTTATTCGGACACCAACGCCAGCGTGGCCTTGCGGGCCGCGGCGGTCGAGCCGGATGTGCGCGTGGAAACCGACGATACGTTGTCGCTCGGTGAAGACCGCACCGTGCTGGCGGACAATTTCACGGTGGACATCACCCGCGCGGGCATCTTCGAGTTGAGCTTTCTCATGCCGGCGGGGTTCGACGTCGAATCCATCAGCAGCCCCGTCTTGAGCCAGTGGACGGACTTGAAGACGGAAGCGGGGCGCGTCATCACGTTGCATCTGACCGGCAAGACGCTGGGGCCGCACGCCTTCGCCCTGACCCTCGCCGGTCCCGGCGTGAAAACGGCGCGGGACTGGAAGGTGCCGCAAGTCGTGCTGCGCGAAGCGGGCAAACAGCGGGGCGCCCTGCTCATTGTGCCGGAGCAGGGCATGCGCTTGCAGGTGGCGGCGCGCGAAGGTTACACGCAGTTGGACCCGCAGAAATCGGGCGTCCGTCAGAAAGGAGTGCTCGGTTTTCGCGCCTTGCAGGTTCCCGCCACGCTCGCGCTGGACATCGAGCAGGTGGACCCGTGGATTCAGGTGACGAGCCTGCAACATGCGGTCATCAGCGAAGCGCAAATCAAGGTCACGGCCAATTTGCAGTATCAGATCGAGAACACCGGGCTGAAAGCCTTTCGCGTTCTCATCCCCACCAACGCCGAGGGCGTGCGCTTCCAGGGCGACCAGGTGGCGGATTTTCTCCAAACGCCGGGCGCTGTCACCAATGGGTTGCGGGCATGGGAAGTGAAACTGCGCCGGCGCTTCATCGGCCCATACTTGCTTCAGGCCGCTTATCAAATTCTCCTGCCCGGCCAGGCCACGGAGACCGTTTTGCGCGGCGTGGAAGCGGCCGATGTCAACCTGCAACGGGGCTTTGTCACCGTCCAATCCGACCCGCGCCTCCAGGTGGCCGTGGACCACCCGCCGGCAGCCCTCCAGCCCACCGAATGGCAGAGCATCCCGCGCGCCCTGCAAAAGGACTTGCAAGCCGTCGCCGCCAATTTCACCTACCGCCTGGTCGAGCCGTCGTTCCAACTCCCGCTCAAACTCGAACGCCACGAGGCCGCCAAACTGCTTCCCGCCCGTGTCAATAATATCACTTTCCAATCCGTCATCTCCGACGACGGCATCATGCTCACGCGCACGCGCCTGGAAATTCTCCCCGGCGACAAGCGCCTGCTCGGCGTGACGCTCCCGCCGGAGGCCCGGTTCTGGTTTGCGTTTGTCAACGACAGCGGCGTCTGGCCCTGGCGCGACGGCGACAAAATCCTCATCCCGCTGGAGCGGCAGTCGGCCGGGGACAAGCCGGTGGCGGTGGAAATTTTCCACAGTTGCCGCACCGGCCAGGCGGACGCGCGCTCGCTCGATCTGGCCTTGCTCGCGCCGAAATTCGATCTGCCCCTGGAAGACATCACCTGGAAACTTTCCCTGAGCGACAAGTGGCGAGTCAAGCATTGGACCGGCTCGCTCCAACTGCAGGAACAGCAGGTTACTCCGCCCGCCGTCGCGGTGGACGCGCAATCCTACCTGCTAAACGAAAACAACCTGCAACAGGCGCGGATCGCGGAAGCCCAGCAATTTTTGGCCATCGGCAACAATTCCCTGGCGAACGGCGACCCGCAGCAGGCCCGGCGCGCCTTCGAAAACGCCTTTGACCTTTCGACGCACGACCCCGCCTTCAACGAGGACGCCCGCGTGCAACTGCACAACATCAAGCTGCAGCAGGCGCTCATCGGGTTGAACGCGCGCCAATCGGCGGCGGCCGGGGACCCCGGCGCGCTGGGCGGCAAACTGCGCGACCTGCGCAGCCGCAAAGAGATGAACTACACCCAGCAGGACGCCAAGGATATAATTGACATCAACACCGCCGAGGAAAACGCCGCCTTCATGCGCCTGGCGGAGAAGCTCATCCAGCAGCAGGACGCGGCCGTGAGCAACCCGGCGGGCATCCGCGCCAGCATCCCCGAACAAGGCCGGGTGCTGACCTTCAAACGCGCCGTGGCCGTCGAGCCGTGGGCCGATTTGAAAGTCAATTTGCAGGCGACCGTGGCGCGGACGGCATCGCTGACGCTGCGCCTGCTGATACTGGCGGGAGCATTGGCCGTCTTCGGGATTTTCGGCCCCGGCCTGCGCGCAGCACGGACGGAACACGCATAAAACCATTGATTTTGTTTAATGAACGAACTGGCGGTGATAGATTTACGCCGCCATGAAAATCCGAAAGCAAGTGAATGAGTTGACGGTAGAGGACCTAAGCAGGTTTCCGGTGTGGGAGTTCGCATTGGATGAGGAGGGCGAGGTCGGGCAGGACGAGACGACCGTCCGCCCGTATAAGGTATCCGGCTCACTCGACCCTTCGGAAGGCATGTTTATCGTGTGCGCCTCATTCACACTGGCTGATGGCTCGAAGATGCATGGTTATCTTGCTCCACCCGCCAAGGGCGATGACAGTCTCGGCACAATACAACCCGTCATCATCACCGCAGACAGGCAGGTTGGTTTTTGGTGCGGTGTCATTTCTCCGTCAGTCGAGCAATTGGCTCAGCACTATCGATCACTTGGTCGAGATGCCAGCCGCGTCTTTCCAATTCGATTCGAGTCTCAGGTGGCGTTGACTGGTGGTCCGGTTCGCGGTTCGATTTCGGGATTCATAGTCTTGGAGGACTGGAAGGCGAGAAAAACAAAGAACCTGACATGAAGGCTAACAATTCGCTGCACACGAACCGCCGCCCGCGCTTTCTCACCAGTCTCTTGATTTCATTCGGCATCGGACTGGCGGCCGGTGCCCAAACGGCCCAGACCAAATCGCTGGTCGAGGGCAACACCGCCTTTGCCCTCGATCTCTACGCCCGTCTCAGCGGCGCGCCGGGCAACCTCTTTTTCTCCCCGTACAGCATTTCCACCGCCCTGGCCATGACTTATGCCGGAGCGCGCGGCGAGACGGAAACGCAAATGAGCCGGGTTTTACACTTCAGCAAAGGCGAGGCGCGGCTTCATTCCTCTTTTGGCGAACTGCAACGCCAATTGAACGACGCGCAAAAACAGAAGGGCATCCAACTGGACATCGCCAACGCGTTGTGGGCCCAACAAGGAGAACCCTTCCTTCCGGCCTTCCTGAAAATCGCCAAAGACGATTATCAGGCCAGCGTCAAGCAAGCGGACTTCCAGACGGACGCCGATGCCGTCCGCCGCGAAATCAACCGTTGGGTCGCGCAGAAGACCAGGGACAAAATCCAGGACATCCTTCCGCCCGGCAGCGTGGACAGCGCAACCGCTCTTGTTCTGGCGAACGCCATCTATTTCAAGGGCCTATGGGGTAGCCCCTTTGAGAAGGCCGCCACCTCCATCCAGCCATTCCACCTTTCCGCGAGCAGCCATGCCGATGCGCTCCTCATGCACCGTGTCGGTGACGTCAGTTACACCGGGAACGACGACTTCCAAGCCGTGGAATTGCCCTACGATGGCTATGAACTGTCCATGATGATTTTGCTGCCGCGCCAGATTGATGCTCTTGGCCAACTGGAAAAGCAACTCAGTCCCACGTTCCTTGCCCGCTTGGACGCACAAATGCCAATCCAGGAAGTCGAAATCTTCCTGCCCAAGTTCAAACTGGAATCCGACTTTAAGCTAAACGACACCCTGGCAAAAATGGGCATGCCCGATGCCTTCATCTGGCGGAAAGCCGATTTTTCCGGCCTCAATGGGGCCAATGACCTCTTCATTTCCGGCGTGTTTCACAAAGCTTGGGTCGAGGTCACCGAAGGAGGCACGGAATCCGCCGCCGCCACCGCCGTTGTTATGACAAGAAGCACGGAGTCTGTTGCGAAGCCACCCCCTCCTCCGCCACCGCCGGTTTTTCGCGCCGACCATCCCTTTCTCTTCCTGATCCGCGACACCCGCTCCGGCAGCCTGCTTTTCGTGGGTCGCCTGGCCGATCCGCGCGCGTAATCTGAAACATATTCCGGATTTTGCGCGAAACCAGAAGCCCTCGAATCTTTGGATGCCGCTTTGAATTGCATGCGATTTAAGCTTGCGTTTTCCGGGGTTCCGATGACAATGCCCGCCCTTTATATGGATGTTCAAACAACGCAGTCAACGCCGTCGGCGCAGTCGGCGGATGTGTTTTTCAGACTGGTGGCCTGGGTCCACGCCAACCGCAAGCGAGTTATCATCGGGGCCATCGTTGTCGCCGTCATCGCCCTGGCGTGGGGCCTGGTTTCCTGGAAAAAGGCCGCCGATGAGGCCAGCGCCAATGCCCAGCTTTTTGCCGTCCCGACCCCGGTCGGGATGGCCGCGCGCTCCGCGCCGGTTTCCCCGGGGCCTTTGCTCGATCTGGCCCGCCAGTATCCCAATACCCCCGCCGGCGAATACGCCGAATTGTTCGGGGCCGAAACCTTGTTCACGGAGGGCAGATACCCGGAGGCTCAGGAGCAGTTCTCCAAGTTCCTCAGCGACCATCCCGACAGCGCCCTGATTGCCCAAGCCAGAATGGGCGTGGCGGCCTCCGTCGAGGCGCAGGGCAGGAATTCCGAGGCCATTCAAAAATACCAGGAACTCATTTCGGCTTTTCCTTCCGATCTGAACATCGTGACCCCGGCCAAATTGACTCTCGCCCGCCTTTTTGAGGAGGAAAACAAACCGCAGCAGGCCCTGACCTTCTACTCCGAGCTGGCCCGCATTCAAAACCCCTACGACCCTTGGGCCGCCGAAGCCCGCGAGCGCGGCCAGCTTCTGGTCGCCAAACATCCCGAATTGCGCAAGGCGGAGGCCGCTCCCGCTCCGGCCCCTTTCTCCCTCTCCCAGCCCACCGTCAAGGTGCCCTTGCCGCCCGCCGCCTCCGCTTCCAAGGGGCCTGCCCCTGCCCAGCCCAAGCCAAACCCGGCCACCCCCAATTCCGGCATCAATCTCCTGACCATTCCGCCTGTCTCGTCCAATTCCGCGCCTCGATGAACCTGACCATTATTGGAACCGGCTATGTGGGGCTGGTCACAGGCACTTGTTTCGCCGAGGCCGGCCATCATGTCATCTGCGTGGACAAGGACGTCGAAAAGGTCAAGCTCCTCCAGGCGGGCGGCATGCCCATTTACGAACCGGGCCTGCCCGAATTGGTGAAAAAGAACACCGCCGCCGGCCGCTTGCGTTTTACCGCCAGCACCCGGGAAGGGGTCGATCAGTCCGACGTGGTCTTCATCGCCGTGCCCACGCCCCCGCAGCCGGACGGCTCGGTGGATTTGAGTTTCATCGAAGGCGTCTCGCGCGAGATTGCCGGCGCCATGACGGCCTACAAGATTATAGTTGACAAAAGCACCGTCCCGGTCAAGACGGGGGAAAAGGTGGCCGAGACCATCAAACGCTATCGCAAGGCCCAGGTGGAGTTTGACGTCGTGAGCAACCCGGAGTTCTTGCGCGAGGGCTTTGCCGTCGAGGATTTCATGAAGCCGGACCGCGTCGTCATCGGGGTCTTGTCGCCGCGTCCGGTGGCGGCGATGAAGGAGGTTTACGCCCCCTACCAGGCCCCCGTCATCGTCACCGACATCAATTCGGCGGAGCTGATCAAGCACGCCGCCAACTCGTTCCTGGCCCTGAAAATCTCCTACATCAACGCCATTTCCGTCCTGTGCGAAAAATCGGGCGCCAACGTCCAAGAGGTGGCCAACGGCATGGGGATGGACGCCCGCATCGGCCGCAAGTTTTTGGACGCCTCGCTCGGCTTTGGCGGGAGTTGCTTCCCCAAGGACTTGAGCGCCTTCATCCGCATTTCCGAGGCGCTGGGCTGCCGCTTCGGCCTGCTGGAGGAGGTGCAGCGCATCAACGCCGAGCAGATGAACCGCTTTGTCAAGAAAATTTCCGACACCCTCTGGGTCCTCAAGGGCAAGACCATCGGCGT
>Ga0187874_10002728_pt1 | contig 13104 bp, 9 predicted proteins | sample June2016WEW_16_1_3_FD_132993 | JGI IMG/M metagenome (GOLD analysis project Ga0187874, IMG submission 132993) | Peatland microbial communities from SPRUCE experiment site at the Marcell Experimental Forest, Minnesota, USA - June2016WEW_16_150 | ecosystem: Environmental > Terrestrial > Soil >... | reverse complement strand
TCATCGCTCGCCTTCGCACTTTTGAGGGGAGCGTCGCGCTGTTCTCGCATGGCCAATTTGGACGTGTCCTGGCCGCGCGATGGATCGGCGCGCCGGTGCTCGAAGGGCAGCATCTTGCGCTCGACGCAGCTTCGCTCAGCATCCTCGGCCACGAACCTCCCCATCCCGAGACGCCGGTCATCGCGCTCTGGAACGCCGCCCCGAGATCCCTAACCAACAGCAAATAGACGCGCTCCGTTCCGACCCTCCGCTTGAAAGGACGAGCGACATGCTCGAGAATTGGCGGGCGAAAGAAGAGAACGTCGACGCGATCGCCGCGGCGCGACAAAAAGACCCCTTCGCTGTTCTGGGGCCGCACCTCACCGACGACGGATGGGCGATCCGCGCGTTCGTCACCGATGCGCCAATCAAACACACTTCCCTATCGACGGGAGCCGAGGGCCTCCTATCCGACAATCCATTGAAGCGCCTCGCCCTCGCGGCTCTTTTCGTATGCTCTTACTTTCGGATGCACAAACATTCTGACTGCGCCGACCAGCCAATGCTGCCACTCGTGTCCGACGATCACGGCGATGCGCTCCACCTTCTGTTGATGGCTCTTTACGAATCCAGCATGATTCTCGAAAGCCGTGATATTCTCCCAGCCGGTGAATATGGAAGCGTCAATCAGCAATCTAATTTGCCCATGCTGGCTTATGAGGGAATCAATTTGCGGCGCAATTTGAAGGAAGTCATCGGCTTTCAATTTCTCGGGTGCCGTGATTTTCACCGCATTGGCGGAGATAACTTCCATCTTGAGCATATGAACACTCCTTCGTGATCATTGGGGAATTCATGCTTCGGCGAATTGATTGTTACAGGTCACCGTGGCCTCGCCCATCGCCATCAGCCCCTATGCGCCGACAATCGGCGTCCTCGCGGCGCTCCAGATAATCGTAACGTACGAACCTCAACCAACCGCGCGCACAATCGGGCGGGCGTGCTTGGATGTTGATCGCGTCAACCCTCGGTTCTCGATCATCGCCCTTGTCCACCGTCAACCTAACACGTGATAGCCCGCATCCACATAGGCAATATTTCCCGTGATGGCCTTGGCCGCGTCGCTCACCAGGTATGCGGCCAATGCTCCTGTAATTGTGTCCAGAATAGGTACGGATATCGCCCTCCTGATCGACCCAATGTCGGATGAGCGGTATTTCTACGTTTGGATGGCGCCGTGCTGGCGCTCGGCATATGGATCACGCTGGATGCGTTCGCCGGCTAAGGGGCGAAACAGAGCCGGTCGACCGGAAACGTCGAAATGGATCGGCAATCGTTCACTGGATCAAGGCGACGAGGCCTTGTTCGCCTTCACTGGCAAACGCGGCCAACCGTCGTCATCGTCGTCGGGAACGTCCCGATGGCCGTCGGCGGCGTTCTTGTCCCAGTTTGGATTCCCGAGCGTCGAATCGAACGGCACGTCGCTGCGACCTTTCGCTTCGGCAATCTTCGCCTTCAATTCCGCTGACGCCTTTCGAAGATCCGACGTAGAAGCCTTCTCTTCGATGGACGGCCCTTTCTTGGTAGGCTCGTTCCGATCGTTCGGCACATCGCACGCTCCTCGGAGGCTGATAGTCGGCGTTCTCAAGCCCGCCCTCATCGCAGAGCCTGAGGTTGATCGTAGCCCTGCCACCGCCGCATGGGAGACTCGGAAATCCCTCACAACAGCTTGGCGGCGCCGAGACCTGGATGTGAACAGGCGCGAGGATTGACCCCACCGAAGCTAAGCCAATCAATGGATTGCGACGCCGATCGGCGTTCGGACCCCGCGCCGATCCACATGCGGGCACCAACCGTGAGTCTATTCCACTAGGCCAGTACCTTCGCCGCACCCTCAATATCGCGCCGCGCCGATTGCAGCGCTTCGGCGACGCCGGGCAGGAATTCGGGTTGCGGAAAAATCGCGAGGTGCATCAACCCGCGCCGCGTGAACAAGACGGCTTCGTCTTGATCGAGCGCCGCCAGTTCGTGCGGCTTCATCACGCGTTCGACGATATGTACATCGCTTTGCGACGAGCCGACGCTCAGGCCGCCGCGCGACAGATTGTCGGACGTGCTCGTTCTCGGATGCCAGATGATCCGCTCGCCCGACAGCTTCGAGAGATATTCGCGCGTCGTCAGGTCTTGCGGCGCGAAAGCGTGGACAATGCCGGCGTTGGAAATGAACGACTCCCATTGCTCGCGATAAAGCCGTTGCGCTTGCGTCAGGTCCTGCCAAATCGTCCACAGCTTGACGCCGAAGCCGCGCATCAGCGCGTAGTTGTCTTGCACCACTTCCATGTGGCCGAGTTGCGCGAATTCATCGAGCATGAAGAGCACCGGCACCGGCGCGCTCTCGACCGAGCGCAAGAGCGGGAGAAGGATCGATGTCACCATGAGGCGCAACCAGACGCCATGTGTTGCGAGCCTCTCCGGCGGCAAGACGAGATAGACCGTCGTCGGCCGCTCCTTGATCGTCGCGAAGTCGATCGCCGCGCCCGTCAAATCCTTTTTCATCGCCGGGCTATCGAGCCAATCCGTTTGCACCTTCGCGGTGCGGCGGATCGCATTCAATTCGCGATCGTCAGGGCTGAAGGTCGCGAACTCGCTCAGGCTGGCGGCAATCGCCGGGAACTCCTGACCCAGTTCCGCGACGCGATGCTCGTTGAAGCGCGCCAGCTTGACCGGAGTCAACGCCAGAACATCGCGTATGCGCCCCAGGGAGGCCAAGGCCCCGTACTTCACGCACAGCGCCATGAGCAGGCCTTTGACCAAGGCTTGCGCCGCCATCGGCCAATAAGGTTCGCGCGATTGCTCGGTCTTAATCAGCGCGACCGCCAGCGCTTTCGCGTCGTCGACAAAGGACGGATTCGCGGGATCGAGTGTCGCCAGCGGGTTGAAGCCGTGGCTTCTCAGCAAGTCGCTGTGTTTCGCGAACAGGCGCGGATAGTTGGTCTCGACGACGCCGAACGGATCAATCACCACGACCTTGTGGCCGGGCTGCGCGGCGCGCCAGACGGCGGTGTGCGCCGCCAACTCCCCCTTGGGATCGATGACGACGCACGACCAATCGCCGAGGCGCAGCAAATTCGGCATGAGGAGCTTGCGCGTCTTGCCCGAGCCGTTCGGCCCGATCGTCACGACGTGGCGATCCGACGAGTAGCGATGTTCGCCGCCGGCGTTGCTCCACGTCGTCTTGATCCTGACATCCGGCGCTATCGAGGCTTCCGCTTCCTTGCCTTCGAGCGGCCTTTCCGGATTGCCATGTGGTGCGACCGTGAGGCCGAAATAAAGTCCGCCGTTCTTCGCCCAGATCGACGTGCCCGCCGCCATTGCCGCATTGCTCTCGCTTCGAGTTGCGCCGTTCAGTTCAAGGAATTATGCGCGCTGTCGTCACCCGGCGCTGGCGTGTTGTCCGTCGCGCCCTTCCCGCCGATGCTTTCGACGAGCTTTCGCGCCCGGTAGAGAGTCAATTCACCCGGCGCGAACAGAAAGTGGCCCAACGCGATGTGAACGGCGACGGCGTACAGCAGGACCGGAATGCCGGTCAGCAGGACGGCGAGAAACACCCTTGAGGCGAGGCCCGGCTCGTAAGCGCCATACCCATAGCCGTGAGGCCTCATCGCTTCCGGCCATTGCGCCCACACGATTGCCAGCGATCCCGCGAGGATCACGACATTGATGAAAGCGAGTTTTAGCCGTGTCGGCATTGTTGCGCCCTCAGCGATTGCCCCAAATACCGGGAGCCGTCGCATCCATTGCACGTCCAGCCACCCCGCCCGGATCGACTGCCACCGACCTCAACAATCGCACCTGTGCGACCTCTTTCCTCGCTTCCCCTTCGAGGGCGGCGACATCGGCCTGCTCTTGCGCCACCGCCACTGTCATTCCGTCGATTTTTTGCGTTTGCGCGTCCGCGTCGGCCTTGGCCTGTTGCGCTTCCGCCCGAGTTTTTTCCAGTTCCGCGCGAAGCGTCACAAGCCGCATCGGCGCGCCGTCGATGATCTGATTCTGTGCGTCGGCGTCGGCCTTCGCCGCCGCCGCTTGCTGTTGCGTCTTGTCCAATTCGGCTTGCAATGTCCGCAGCCTCACGCTCGCGCCGTCGACGATTGCGTTTTGCGCGTCGGCGTCGGCCTTCGCCGCTATCGCTTGCTGTTGTGTCTTGTCCAGCTCGGCTTGCAGCGCCGCGAAACGCAACGTGGTTTCCCCGGTCTTGGCCGTGATCGCCTTGGCCTCGGCGATCATCTTGCCCGCTTCGGCTGTCTTTATCTGCAAATCCGCCGTCAGTTGTTGCGACGCATTGAAGGCTTCCCACGCATGATAGGCGATGAAGACAGTTAACACCGCCGTCACGATTCCCTTCGTGACGCGGCCCAACAGGAAATTCACCGCTGCCGCGAGCAACCCGCTGCCCGCAACCGCCGGGCGTAGCGCGTCGTCGTCCAATTCGTTGACGCGGGCGGCCAGCTCCAGTTCCTTATCGCTCGGTTCGCTTGCCATCGTTGCGCTCCACCACGTCGCGTTGCCCTCGCGGCCCTACTGTTCGTCTTGCAGTTCGCCGATTCGCTTCGTCATCGCGTCAAGGACGCATTGCCGCGCTCCGCCGATCAGCTCCGGCGCGGGCCGTCCCCGGAACGGCAATCCGCAATCGGGGCCGTAGCTCTTCATCCATTCTATCTGCTCGCTTCTCACGCTATCGCCGCCAGCGTTGCGAGCGGCCTTGTAGGCGTCTTCAAGCCGCGCTTCCGCGTCCAACAATTCCGCGCTCGCGCAGATCACGAAATCCGCGCCCATCGACGCCCGCGAGCAATCGAACAGCGCGGGCCTGCGGTACGTCGGAGAGGCTTGCGACGCCGCAGGGCCGGGCGACTGTTGGAATTGCGGCGCGGGCGCGGCGGCTTGCGCGGCGGGCGCTTCCTGCCGGACGAATTGCGCCGGACAGCCCAGGTCTTTTGCGAACTGATTGCCCTCGCACGTCGCTCGCACCAGCCCCGCGCCAAGGCTATCCGTCCCAAGGCTCATCATCGCGGCCTGTTGCCTCTCGGACGCGGCTTTCATTTGCGTAATGACCACCTTGTACAACGCTTCCTTTTGGCGCAGCGTCAGCAAGCCGGATTGTTGCATTGCCGCGTCGGCCTTCGCCTGCGCGAGCGCAGCCTGGTTTTGCACATTCGCCAGTTCCGCCTTGGCCTGCGCCAGGCTCATGGTTTCGCCGTCCACTTGCGCGGTCTTGGCGGCGGCTTCGGCTTTCGCCCGCGAGGCTTCGGCTTGCAGGTTCGCGAGTTGCGCCTTCGCCGTCGCGAGGCTCAAGGTTTCGTCGCCCACTTGCGCCGTCTTGGCGGCGGCTTCCGCCTTCGCCCGCGAGGCTTCGGCCTGCGTGTTCGCCAGTTGCGCCTGAGCCGTTGCAAGCCGCATCGGCACGCCGCTCACGGTTTGATTTTGGGCGGCGGCTTCCGCATCTTCAACCGCCGCTTTGGCGTTTTTCAATTGCGTTTCGGCGGCGGTGATTTGCGCGCCCATGTAATAGCCAAACGCGTGATAGCCGGGGAACACCGCGAGCGCCGCGATCGCCAGCCACGCTGGCACGATCCTATTTATCGCCCGCCAAATTCCCTCGAACACGCCGCCTTGCGCGACACTCACGGCGGACGCTTGCGCCGCCGCCTCCAATTCCTTCACGCGAGCTTCCAGCAAGGATTCGCGTTCCGTTCGCCCCTCGCTCATCGCGGCATTCTTTCTCTTGCTTGTCGGAGTTCTCCCCAATTCCCACCGTATTAGACTCCGAAGACATGCGCATCACGCCGCACCGCGAAAAAATCGGTCACTTTGTCGCGGGTTCGGTGTCGGGGGCGTTGTGCTATTGGCGGATAGGCTGCATGGAATCGTCGGTGCGGGCCATGATTGGTTCACCCCCGACGATCTCACGCCAGCGCAAGGAGCAAGGAGCGGGCGCTATGTCAGTTGATCGCTTTGATCCTGCCGCGCCGACGCCGACGCCCAATCCCGCTTTGAAACCGGAGCAACCGCGCGCGAGCGACATCGACCAGGACGAGGAGGAGCGCCGCCGCGCCGGACGTGGCGGCGGAGGCATCAATCCGGCCAACGTCACTCACAGCTTGAACATCAGGCCAGACGTGGTTGACGGGCCAGCCGGCCTCGAAGTCCGCACGACGATAAAAAGCGAAGACTTTCTCGCCCGCCAAAGCGGTGAATCCGATCTCGCAGGAGCGCCGCGCGAAGATCGCCACGAGCCGTCGCGCGAGAGTTCGGGCGATCGAGGGCCGACGGCAGAGGCGAACGCGTCACGACCTCCTGTCGATGAATTCGAGGCCGATCTCGCCGCCGCCAAAGGAGACGCACACGACGATGAGTCGCAGCGCGAGCAAGCTACCCTGCGCGCAAGCGAGGAAAGCGCGAAACGCCAAAACGCAGAACGCGCCGCTCGCGCCGGCGAGGACGTGCCGGGCGATTCGGCGTCAAACGAACCGGATTCCTTCGCCGCCGACCTTCGCGCCGCCCGAGGACACGCCCGCGAGAATGATCCGCAGCGCGAGCAAGCTACCCTGCGCGCCAACGAGGAAAGCGCGAAACACCAAAATGCCGAGCGCGCCGCTCGCGCCGGCGAGGGCGTGCCGGGCGAGGCGGCGTCAAACGAACCGGATTCGTTCGCCGCCGATCTTCGCGCCGCCGCGAAGGAGGCAAAACGCGAGCGCGAAGGCGAGGGTCAGGAAGTCGCCTTGCGCGATCACGTGGACACAGGCCAGGCACCCGGCACCGGCGGCGGGCGCGGGATTTTCTAAAAGTGTCATCCACACCGAAAAGTCGCAACACGTTACGTAAATGTAATAAGGCATTGCGTTTGGGCGGATATTTTTCGTACGATGAGCGATTAAGAGTCGCGCCACTGGAGCGCGAAATGTCGTTAGACTGCCGTAAAGTGTAGCCGCGAGCCTGCTTTCACTTGTCCTGTCTCGATGGAACGAAATGTCACAAATCCACGACGATCTCACCCACTTCCTTGAATACGCGAAAACGTTGAGTGGGGACGAAAAAGGTGAAGCGCAGGTGTTCTGCGACAGGTTATTCCAAGCGTTTGGACACAAAGGATACAAGGAATCTGGAGCTACTCTTGAGTTTAGGATAAAGAAAGGGAAGAGCACCAGTTTTGCAGACCTAATATGGAAGCCGCGCCTTCTCCTCGAAATGAAAAAGGCCGGAGCGAAACTTCACCTCCATTACGGTCAGGCGTTTGAATATTGGCTCAACGCAGTTCCCAATCGACCGCGTTACGTGGTGCTGTGCAATTTCAGTGAATTTTGGATTTATGATTTTGACCGGCAGCTCCACGAGCCCGTCGATATCGTCGCGCTTGCCGATCTGCCGAAGCGGTATACGGCCTTCAATTTCCTCTTTCCTGACGAACGCAAGCCCTTATTCAACAACGACCGCGAGGCCGTATCGCGTAAGGCCGCCGACCAGATGGCCGAGCTTTTTCGCGTCCTCACGAGGCGACCGTCTAAGCCGATCCCGCCTCCGCAGGCGCAGCGCTTCGTCCTTCAGATCGTCCTTTCGATGTTCGCGGAGGACATTGATCTTTTGCCCGCCGGAACGGTGCAGGGAATAATCGATGATTGCGTAGAAAACAAGCAACGTTCCTACGACCTTTTCGGCGGCCTTTTTCAGCAAATGAACAACCCCACTCCCGCCGTGGGTGGCCGGTTCAAAGGCGTCCGCTATTTCAACGGCGGATTGTTTTCAAAAATCGAACCCATCGACCTGACTGGCCACGAGTTGGGGCTCATCGGCGGAAAGGATGGGGCGGCATCCAAAGACTGGTCTAAGGTCAATCCAGCGATCTTCGGAACGCTATTCCAACACAGCATGGACGCCGCCGAGCGCCATGCACTCGGAGCGCACTTCACGTCCGAGGCCGACATTCAGCGCATCGTGACCCCCACGATTGTCCGCCCTTGGCGTGACCGGATTGACGCCGCCAAAACAGCGACCGACCTTCTTTCGCTCCGCCTTGAGCTGATGAAATTCAAGGTGCTCGATCCGGCATGCGGGAGCGGAAATTTTCTCTATGTTGCCTTCCGCGAATTGGCGCGGCTCGATCTTCGCATCATGTCGCGCTTGCAAGAGGTATTGACCGCCAAGGAATTTGCCAAGCGAGCCACGACGCTTACCATCATCAGCCCCAAGCAGTTTTTCGGACTCGATATCGATCCGTTTGGCGTCGAGCTTGCCAAAGTGACTTTGATGCTGGCGAAGAAGCTGGCCTTCGACGAAGCCGCCGAGGCGCTGAAAATCACTCAGGAGCAAATGTCTCTAGGCGGCTCTGACGCTCTGCCGCTCGACAATCTCGACGAGAATATTCGTTGCGAGGACGCGCTCTTCATCGATTGGCCTGCGGCGAACGCGATAGTCGGGAACCCGCCGTATCAGAGCAAAAACAAGCTACAGACCGAAATGGATCGCGGTTACATCAACCGCCTTCGCGCCCGTTATCCCGAGATCGACGGGCGCTCGGATTATTGTGTGTATTGGTTCCGCCGCGCCCACGATCACCTCGCCGCTGGTCAGCGCGCGGGACTCGTCGGCACAAATACCATCCGCCAGAACTACAGCCGCGAGGCAGGCCTCGATTACATCGTCGGCAATGGTGGAACCATCACCGAGGCGGTGTCCAGCATGATATGGTCTGGCGAGGCTGTCGTGCATGTCTCCATCGTCAATTGGATCAAAGGCTCTGAAAAGGGCAAGAAACGACTCTACATTCAAGATGGCAACATTCCCGATGCAGGCTGGCGTCACAGCACCTTCGACACGATAGGCTCGTCGCTCTCATTTTCATTCGACGTAACGCAGGCTCGACGCCTTGAGGTGAACGCCAGACGTGGCGGTTGTTTCCAAGGTCAGACGCACGGGCACAAAGCGTTCCTGATGCTGCCTCACGAAGCGAAACTATTGATCGCGAAGCAGCCGGAATACGCGGAGGTGGTGTTCCCGTTCTTGATCGCAGATGACCTCATTGGGGAAAAGAACTCGAAGCCGACGCGATACGTCATCGATTTTCAAGGCAAGGATGTAGTTGAAGCGGAAGGTTACAAAGAGGTCTTTCAGCGCATAAAATCTCAAGTGCTTCCGGCCCGTCAAAAAGCCGCAGACAAGGAAAAGGCTCGCAACAAGGGAGTATTAGCCGCTGACGCGGACGCGAATGTGAATACGCATCACGCCAATTTCCTGAAAAAATGGTGGTTGCTCTCTTATGAACGCGAGGATTTAATTGCCGCGTTATCAAAGATAAAGCGATACGTCGTGTGTGGCCGCGTAACAAAACGGCCTATTTTCGACTTTGTGGACGCAGCAATAAGACCCAACGACGCCTTGCAGGTCTTCCCATACGACGACGATTATTCATTCGGAATATTACAATCAAATCTGCATTGGCTTTGGTTTATGAATAGATGTTCAACGCTGAAATCAGATTATCGATACACATCGAATTCCGTATTCGACACGTTTCCATGGCCTCAGAAGCCGAGTGTGAAGGCGGTTAAGGCGGTTGCCGCTGCCGCCGTGGCACTACGCGTAAGGCGCGCCGAGCTTCGGGCCAAGCACAAATTGTCGCTTCGCGACCTGTACCGTTCCCTTGAGACCCCCGGGGATCACCCTTTGAAAGACGCCCATGCGGTTCTTGATGAAGCTGTGCGGAGCGCCTACGGCATGTCGGCCACCGTCGATCCACTTGCCTTCCTTCTTGACCTCAATGCTCAGGTGGCAACGGCAGAGGAGAAAGGTGATCCCGTGCAGGGTGCCGGTCTCCCCTCCTTCGTCAATGAGCGCGATGCCTATGTCTCAGGGGACTGCATTGAGCCATGACCGCTGCGCTAAGCGACCAGAGGCGTAACCGGAAGCTTCTTATGCCGTCAGTTCTCAGGCAGGCGGCATCCTCTTTTTTGGTGTACTGATGGCGCGGGAACGCGCTAGGCTACGGAACGTCGGAGATTCCGTTTTCGACCGAAAAGCGCGTTTTTGGCTACACAGTTCCTACACAGACAATTTGTTGTCTATTTCGTGCAGTTTTACCAATGCCTTACAAATGCCACTTCTCCCGCAAGGGGAGAAGGGGCCCTCACCCTTCCGGCGGCGCGGTCGCGCCGAGGCCGAGCGAGCGCTGCACCATCGCCGTGTCGGTCCAGCGGCCAAATTTGTAGCCGATCGCCGGCAGCAGGCCGACCTGCCGAAAGCCGAAGGATGCGTGCAAGCGGAGCGAAGCCTGATTGGCCGCGTCGATGTAGCCGATCATCTGGCGGTAGCCGGCCGCTGCGCAGACGTCGATCAACGCCGCCATCAGCAGGCGGCCGACGCCGCGGCCCAGGTGCTCGTGATGCACGTAGATCGAATGTTTGACCGCATAGCGGTAGGCGGGCCGCTTGCGGAACGGCACCGCATAGGCGTAGCCGAGGACGACGCCGGCGCGTTCGGCGACCAGATGCGGCAATCGCCCGCGGTGCATGGTCTTGCGCCGCCTTTTGAGGTCCTCGAAGTCCGGCGCCTCGACGTCGCGGGCGGCGCCGGGCTCGACGCCGTGGCGGATGTGATGGAGATAGATCGCCAACATCGCCGGCACGTCCGCCTCGCGCGAGGGGCGCACCGCGGCGCCGCCGGCCGTTTCGCCGTCGAGGCTCTTGTCGACCTCCTGCATCGTCATCGGCGCCTCCGCCCGGAATGCGCGCGTTCCGATTCGCGCACGACATAAGTGAAAAAGCGTATCGCGCCCGACGCGTCGACCTCGCGATAGAGACCTTGTATCTCGGCCTCGAATCCGGGAAAGACGTTGGCGGCGCGCTCGAAAACCTTGAGGTAATCGATCATCGGCCGCGCGCGCTCGTCGAGCCGCTCGCCGGGAACGACGGTGGCTATCCCTGGGGGGTAGACGACGAACAAGGTCGTCGCGACCCTCCCCTCGAGCGCGTCGAGCGGTAGATAATCGACATTGTTGCGCACCAGATGGCGCGAGGCCTCGCGCGGCGTCATGACCATCTCGGGCAAGTGCTCGGACGCGAACTGCGCCTTCTGCAACGCGCTGACGCCGGCCTCGCGGAAGAACGCGTGCATTTCGGCGCAGAGATCGCGCAGGCGCTTGCCGCGATAGCGCGCGGGGCGGCGGGCGACGAATTCCGGCATCGCGTCTTCGAGCGGGACGTTATCGTCGTACAGGCGCTTGAAGGCGACCAGCGCCGAGACCAGCGTGCCGGCCTTGCTCGACTCGACGCCGGGGGTCAGCAGGAACAGCAGCGAATTGAGGTCGTTCTTCTCCGGCACGACGCGGTTCTCGCGTAAATACTGCGCGACCACCGGCGCCGGAACGCCGTGCGCCTCGTAGGCGCCGCTTCGGCGGTCGAAGCCAGGCGTCAGCAGGGTGAGCTTGGCCGGATCGGTGATGGCGAATCCGGCTTCGAGTTCGCTGAAGCCGTGCCAGGCTTCGCCCGGCGCGAGCGCCCAATAGCGCGGGTCGCGCGCGAGAAGGTCGGTCGAGACGCTCTCCCACGGCACCACGTGCGAACCCCCGTCGCTGGCGACGTCGGGGATGGAGACGCGGTCGGGGACGAACGGATCGAAAAACCAGCGCCGCGCCGGGTCCTTCTCCTTCTCCTCGAATTCGCGCCTGACCGCGCGCAGTTTCTTGCGCACTTCGATGCCGAGCCGGATGGTGTCGTCCCACAGCACCTCGCCGGAGCGCCCCTTCATCATCTGCGCGCCGACGTCGAGGGAAGCGAACAGCGGATAAAACGGCGAGGTCGAGGCGTGCTGCATGAAGCCTTCGTTGAACCGCCGGTGCTCGACCCGCCGGCGCTGGCCCTTGATGTGGCGGTCGCGCACGTGGATTTGCGAAGCCTGCGAAAAACTGGCGAGCTGCTTGTGCGCCGACTGCGTCGCGACCACGCCCGGCGAGGCTTCGCCGAGGTTCTTCAAGCCCATCGCGAAGCGCCGTTCGTAGAGCGGATGAAACTTCATGAATCCGGCCCAGGCCTCGTCGAACAGGATGTAGTCGCACAAGCGGCCGATGCGCTGGACGATCCGCTCGGCGTCGTAGATCGTGCCGTCGTAGGTGCATTGTTCGATCACCGCGACGCGGAACGGCCGCTCGCGCTTCCAGGCCTCCTTGTCCTCGACCAGCGGATTGGCGCGGATGCGCTCGCGAATCGCCGTCTCGTCGAAGGCGTCGGCGCGGATCGGGCCGATCAGCCCGTAGGCGTTGCGGTCGGCGGGCAGGAAGATTGGCACGCCGCCGCCGAGAAGCAGCGCGCCGTGGTGCGCCGCCTTGTGGTTGTTGCGGTCGAACAGCACCAGATCGCCCTCGGCGACCAGGTTGGTCAGCACGATCTTGTTCGACGACGAGGTGCCGTTGAGCACGAAATAGGTCTTTTCGGCGCCAAATATCGCGGCGGCCTCCTTTTGCGCCTGCAGCGCCGGCCCTTCGTGGGTGAGGAGATCGCCCAGTTCCAGAATCGAATTGTCGAGGTCGTCGCGGAAGATCGCGTCGCCCAGGTGCTCGACGAAGATGCGGCCGATCGGGCTGCGGCTATAGAAGATGCCGCCGTTGTGGCCGGGGCAGGTCCATAACTGATTGCCCTCCTCGGCATAGTCGACCAGCGCGCCGAAGAACGGCGTCTTCAGCGTTTCCGCGTATTGCTTGAGGCGCGAGACGAGGTTCTTGGCGATGAATTCCGGCGTTTCCTCGGCGAGGAACACGTAGCCGTCGATGAAATCGAGCACCTCGACGGGAATGTCCTCGAAACGCTTGCGCCTGACGAGGATCATGATCGGCATTTCCAGGCCGCGCTTGCGCATCAGGTTAATCAGCGAGGCGGCCTTGCCCTCGAGGCCCTTCTTGCCCCAGTCGACCACCATGCAGCCGATCGCGGCGTCGGTCTGCACGGCGATCTCGGCGTCCTCGAGCCGGCGCGCCTTGATGACCTGGAAGCCCATGCGTTCGATGGCGGCGATGATCTGGTTGACGCGCAGACCCTCGAGGTCGTCGGCGTCGAACATCGGCGCGGAAAACAGAAAAGTGAAACG
>Ga0187874_10002727_pt1 | contig 13110 bp, 12 predicted proteins | sample June2016WEW_16_1_3_FD_132993 | JGI IMG/M metagenome (GOLD analysis project Ga0187874, IMG submission 132993) | Peatland microbial communities from SPRUCE experiment site at the Marcell Experimental Forest, Minnesota, USA - June2016WEW_16_150 | ecosystem: Environmental > Terrestrial > Soil >... | reverse complement strand
ATTTGCCTACCGGAAGAAGCGGATTGGGCGCAGAGCACGTATTGGATGTACACCGTGTTGATCAACGAAAAAGAGTCGCGCCTCAACTCACGAGAACTTCTCCGCGAACTAGCCGCGCGGAAAATCCAGACGCGTCCGCTATGGCAACCCATGCACCGTTCGCCCGCTCACGATTCTTCCGGCAATGCTGCTTGCCCGAATTCTGATGCGATCCATGGCCAGGCTATCAGCTTGCCGTGCTCCGTGGGACTATCTCCCGCCGCGCAGGCCTACGTTATCGAGACTATCGCAAGCCTTCTCGGCAAACAGAGCATTCCGGCAAAGGCGAGTTGATTCCTGGCCATGGACATCCATGATCTGTTTCAATCGCCAGGGAGCCGGATTGCGGCGTTCGCAGAGATGCAACTCCATCTTTATCGCCACGACGTCCGGCTGCAGGATTATTTCGAGCCACTTCAGTTAGACACCTTGACCACCGCCCGAGCGCGGTCCGGCGATCGACGCGCTTTCAATCGGCCCCTCACATGGGCTGTCCGGGCTGCGGACAAAATTGGACGTCGCCGCTCACGCCGCAAGATCAAGACGGATGTGCTCTTTTGCCCAAACCAAGATTTGCGCCGGCAAACCGAACAGCGTTTTTTCAGCCGGACTCTTCTCGGGCTTGCTGGCACGGGTGCCAAGGTGCTTTGCTTACTGCCGGCCGACGCGTCAGGCCGTGAGGAAGCAGACGCTCAATTGGCGGCGGCGGGACGTAGCGGCCAAGTTGAGTTCGTTGATCCGGCTTCCCATTTGAACGCGATGGACGAGCGCCTGCATTCGATGGTCGCCCGAATCCGTGGGCAAGCAGCTTTTGAGGAGACGGTCCGGGTCCTCGAACCGCATGGACTAAACCCCGGCCAGGAAGTGAGAGCCGGCTTCGAGCGCATTGCTTTCTACGTTGAGGCATGGGAGCGCTTGGAGCCCTGGGTGGAATTTGACGCCGTGGTCGCCCGTTGTCACTGGCTTCCGCTTTGTAGTCCCGTCTGCCGTACGGCGCGGCAGCGAGGCAAACCGGTCATCACTTTTCAACAGGGAGTAATTGGCCATACCTTGGACGTCCCGGTTACGGCTTCAAAATATGTTGCCTTCGGCCAGCCGTCCGCATCTTTCCTGGCGCGAATGAATAGTAGATTCTTTCAAGCGGCAGAATTGCGCCAACCGCCGGTGGAATACGTCGAAGGCGGCTGCCTTGTGGATAAAGTGATTCCTTTGCCCGATCAATTTGCCCATCAGACACTGCTGCTGGTAGACGTCCCCCCAGCGCCGGGTGACTTCTACGGGATTGAAAGCCAGGGCCAAGCGCTGATGGAACTGGCCGAGAGACTTTTGACCGCGGAACTGCCGCTGCGCCGCGTCGTGATCCGGCCGCATCCGTTTTGGAGCAACCTGGATTTAGAATCCTGCAAGCGCCTCGTTCGGCAGCACCCTGACCGCTGCGAGCTGTCACATCCGTCGTGGTCGCTAGAGGATGACCTGCGCCGGTCGTCCATCGTCGCTGGCATCCTCAGCGGCGTACTGACCGTTGCTGCCGCTTGCGGCTTGCCGGCCATTTTCCTCGAGACCGAGCACGGCTACACCACGGGCGACTTGGCATGCTTTTCCCCCCGTCAAACTTTGCTGCCCGACGCCGCATTTTGCGAAATCAGGAAAATCCTGACCGATCGGCAGGCTTACGCCGAGGCGCAAACTGAGGCCCTAAAGAATGCGCGTGAATACTACGCCGACAGCACAGATGTGAAACTTGATGGTACGTTTTTTGAACGCCTTCTTCGCGATAAGCCTGTAAGCAGCACACCAAGAGCATAACCGGAATTGAAATTCACTTTCATCAGTACGATGTGGAGCTCGCCGTGGGGTGGAAGCGAAGAGCTCTGGAGTCAGGCCGCATCTCGGCTCAAGCAGGCGGGGCACGATGTGCAAGCATCGGTCGAGTTCCGGCCGCAGCCTCCGGACAAGGTCACTGAACTAGCGAAGCAGGGCGTAAGGATCGAAACCCACTTCACTCGAGTCGGAGACGCGCGGCGCCTTTGGAACAGGCTTTTGCTCAAAAGCCTGAGAAGCCGCAGACGGTTAAAGCGGTTCAAGCCCGACCTCGTCATCATTTCCCAAGGAGAGAATAAAGGGGGATTTCATTGGGCCAAAACCTGCCGGGAGGCGGGGATACCTTACGCGATTATCATCCAGTGCAACAACGAGTACGCCTGGTTCGAGGAACATGTCGACGCTGACGCGGTGGCGAGTTACACCGCCGCGCGCAGGGTTTTCTGCGTTTCCCGCCGCAATCTCGATCTACTCCGCATGCAGGTAGGTGAGCCGCTGCTCAACGGTGAAGTGGCGTGGAATCCCTACAACGTCTCAACTGAGCGCGCTCCGGCTTGGCCGGACGAAAGTGGAGGATGGCGGTTGGCGTGCGTGGCCAGATTGGATCTGGCGGCCAAAGGGCAGGATTTGTTGCTGCAAACCCTGGCACGCCCGGAATGGCGGGACCGCCCCGTTGAGCTGAATTTGTTTGGAGCCGGCCCCCATGAACCGGCGCTGCGGCACTTGGCCGGGATGCTCCAGGTCAATAACGTGCACTTTCGCGGTCACGTGAACGATATCCGGGCGATTTGGGAGCATAACCATCTGCTGGCTCTTCCCTCACGATATGAAGGGCTGCCTCTCGCCTTGGTCGAGGCGATGTGGTGCGGGCGACCGGCGGTGGTGACGGATGTGGGAGGCAACGCGGAGTTATGCGGGGATAATGAAACAGGGTTTGTCGCGCCAGAGGCCAACTTGCAGTCCTTCACCCAGACCTTGGAGCGGGCTTGGGAGCAGCGCCAGGAATGGCCGCGCCTGGGCCAGGCAGCGCGAGCCCGGGTTGAAAATCAGATGCCGAAAGATCCGATTGCATTGTTCTGCGAACGACTCCAAGCCTTAATCGATGCAAAGTCCGGACAGGCGTCTGCCAACTAATTCATGCCTGTGGGTCGATGCGAATCCACTTGAACCTGTTTCCAACCGACCGCAGCATAATCTGGACAGATGAGAATCGTCTTTATCAGTACGATGCATGGCTTCCCATGGGGTGGAAGCGAGGAACTCTGGAGCCAAGCCGCGATTCAACTCAAGCGGGAGGGGCACGATGTGCTGGCATCGGTCGAGTTTTGGCCGCGGCTATCGGACAAGGTCACCGCGCTGTCGAAGCAGGGTATCAGGCTCGAAATTCACTTTTCGGAACAAGCCGGGGGGGGCCGGCGCTTCTGGAACAACCTCACGCGCAGAAGCCAGAGAAGCTATGACCGCTTGAAGAGATTCAAACCCGACTTGGTCGTCATTTCACAGGGATACAATTCGGGCGGATTTGGTTGGGCTAAGGTCTGCCGGGAGGCGGCTACACCATACGTGATGATCGTCCACTGCAACAGCGAGCGTTGGTGGTTCGGGGAAGAGGTTGGAAAAGCGTTTGTTGAAGCGGTGGCGAGTTACACCGCCGCACGCAGGGTTTTCTGCGTCTCCCGCCACAATCTCGATCTGCTCCGCCTTCAGGTGGGCGAGCCGCTGCTCAACGGCGAAGTGGCGTGGAATCCCTACAACGTTTCGTCCGAGCGCGCTCCCGTCTGGCCGGATGAAAGTGGAGGATGGCGGCTGGCGTGCGTGGCTCGAATGGATCTGGCGGCCAAAGGGCAGGATTTGCTGCTGCAAACCCTGGCACGCCCGGAATGGCGGGACCGCCCCGTTGAACTGAATCTGTATGGAGCTGGCGCCCACGAACCGGCCTTGCGCCGGCTGGCCGGGATGCTTCAGGTCAATAACGTGCACTTTCGCGGTCACGTGAACAATATCCGGGCGATCTGGGAGCAAAACCACCTGTTGGTCCTCCCGTCACGCTACGAAGGCCTACCTCTCGCCTTGGTCGAGGCGATGTGGTGCGGGCGGCCCGCGGTGGTGACGGATGTAGGAGGGAACGCGGAGTTATGCGGGGATAATGAAACAGGGTTTGTCGCACCGGCGGCCAACTTGTCGTCCTTCACCCAAACTTTGGAGCGGGCTTGGGAGCAACGCACGGAATGGCCGCGCCTAGGCCAGGCAGCGCGAACCCGGATTGAAAACCAGATGCCGAAAGATCCGGTGGGATTGTTCTGCAAACGATTGATAGCCCTCACCGACGAAAAGTCCGAACAGGTGTCTGCCGCCTAGTTCGTGCTTTCGGGTCGATAAGAATCCATCGCGGCTTGTCCTCGCGACAATCGCCGTTGACGCCAGGTCAGACATCAGATTCTTGTAAGAACATGAAGATCACCATCATTTTATGTACGCATAACCGCTGCGAAATCTTGGCGAAAGCATTGGAGAGCGCTGCTGCCCTCAGGCTTCCCCCGTCGGTCGAATGGGAAGTCCTGGTGGTGAACAACAATTCAAGCGATCGGACCCGAGAGGTAGTCGAGAACTTTTGCCACCGGGACCCCGTCCATTTCCGTTACTTGTTTGAACCCCAACAAGGGAAATCGTACGCCCTCAATGCCGGGATTCGAGAAGCTCAAGGCGATGTGCTGGCCTTTATGGATGACGACGTGACCGTTGAGCCAACATGGCTGATAAATCTGACGACGCCTTTGCTAAGCGGCGAATGGGCGGGCTCGGGAGGTCGGATTCTGCCGGAGCGGAGCTTCGTCCCTCCCCCCTGGCTCCCACGCGAGGGGCGGTATTCGTTGGCCCCACTGGTCATGTTCGACTGCGGTCCCGACGCCGGCGAGCTCTCCGAGCCACCGTTCGGCACCAACATGGCTTTCCGCAAGGAAATGTTTGAAAAGTACGGCGGATTTAGAACGGATTTGGGCCCTCGCCCCGGCGCCGAGATTCGAAGCGAGGACACCGAGTTTGGCCGTCGATTGCTCACGGCAGGCGAGCGGTTGCGCTACGAACCCTCTGCCGTGGTCTATCATTCAGTTTCGCAGAACCGGCTCCACAAAAAGTATTTCCTGGCGTGGTGGTTCGACAAAGCCCGGGCTGATATTCGCGAGTTTCCGACTCCACCCGGCGCCAAGTGGTGTATCGCCGGGATTCCGCTGTACTGGTTTCGCCGGCTTGCGGTATGGACGCTGCGATGGATGGTCGCCATTAAGCCCCACCGGCGGTTCTCGAACAAGGTAAAGGTCTGGAGCGTGCTTGGGTCGATGCTTGAATACCATAACTCCCGCGGCCAAGCGCTTGGGGGTAGTGGCGGAGTTTAAACACGCGTCAGATTTTTCTTGACAAGGCTAAAATATTGAGCTACAATTGTAGGCTGTGTGTGGAAGCTGGCTCCTCGGGAACCCGTTGCGAGCCAGAGGCAAGCTTGATAGTCAACAACGAGGCAGGCCGACAAACTGTACCAATGGCGAGATGACACTATGTCCATCGGCTGAGAGGACCCGCAATCCTGATAACTTATTGATAATAAAGGGTCTTAAAACCAATTTTTCTCCTCCCAATCCTGACAACATCCTGAAAAGAAATCCACTTACGATGAATCCCAAAAAGCGGATACTGGGGTGCAAAATGCCCGACATAGGGGACGCCAAATTGTTGCTGTCAGACGCCAGAAAAGTCCCGTAATTGGCGAGAAATTCAGGTCATTCAGAAGCGGCCGAAGTAACCTAGTCGCCCATCGTGGTAATCCCAAGCCGGCGAAGGGGAATGGCGAGCAGCACATTCAAGCCGCAGACCGTGCGCGGCAATTTTCCATGCAGTAAGACCTCGGATCGTAAGAGACGCAGGTAGCACGTGGACCTGATCCGAGGCGGGGGAATACTATGTCCAGGGGCAAAGAAGGAATACCAGAGGGTTGGCTTGTCCTTGTAGCCGACTCTTTAAAGCAACTTGACGTTGGCATCCAGGCCGCGTTCCTGCAAAAGTTTCTTCAGAGCCTCGTGGGCCGGGAAGTCTCGGAAGAAGAGAGCATCAACCATTGGCAAGGGATATTGGCTCGTCAAAGTCACCTGATTGAGAAACTTGGTCGCGAGGTGAGACTCGGGACCGCGGTGGTGGACTACTTTGAGGAGCTCAACCTCTTGCGGACCCCCGTTCTATTGGAGTACGAGGACCTCAGGAGACTGCGTCACAATGCAGCGACAGATCCACTAACGGGTCTGAACAATCGCCGCATGTTTGAGGAATATCTGGATCAAGAGATCGACCGTTCAACTCGCTATAAATCTACGTTTGCCCTCCTCACATTTGACCTGCGGAAATTCAAAAGCGTCAATGACTCTTACGGGCATGCCGCAGGAGACGCAATCTTGCGCAGCGTCGCCCGTGCGAGCCTTGCGACCATTCGCGGGTCTGACATTCCTTGCCGGATCGGCGGGGACGAGTTTGCGATTCTTCTTCCCCAAGGCGAACGACTTGGCACCGAGGTGCTGGCGGAACGAATATCGCGGAAATTCGAAGAGTACGCCCGTTCTCTCACACCCGGCGTGCCAGTCGGGATTGATTATGGAATCGCCGTCTTTCCTGAAGATGGAAAAGACGCGGCCAGACTATGCGAGGCTGCTGACCGCAGGCTCTATGCCGGTAAACAAAAGGCACATGACCTGTCACCAAAGCATATCGTCGCACCCCCCGCAACTTCGCCCCGAATCGAAATACCAACCCGCTCCCTCCAGGTTGAACAAGGTATCCAATACAATCATCCTTTTCTCCATCCGCCTGCTTCTGCTGTTGCCGCGAGGACTGAAGGGAGGGATCAGATTTCTCAGAACCACCCCGATAGCAGGAGATTTGAACGGGTCCGGCTGGAGGGAACACCTGCCCTGGGCATTGTGCACGCAGAGGGGATAAGCAGCACCGTCGAGGTTTTGGACGCAAGCCTCGGAGGTGTCTGTCTTTTGGTCGACCAAGCAGATTTGCCCGAGACTTTCAAGGCCCTCCTGCAGGCGCCCCTGATTCCAGGAGGCGAATTAACTTTACTTCGCATTTACTCGCTTGCCCTTCCCGAGGGAAAGCGCCGGGTTGGTTGCGCGCTCATCTCCGTCTCGGACCTGTGCTTGGCATGAATATTAGGGCTGAACGCGGGTGGGCATTGCAACCGTGTTAGATGCCAATCCTGTGGTGTAAGATGGGCGATGGGCCATTTCTCCTAAAGCAAGGAACTGAATCCGCATGAGCGCAAGCGGGAATGATCTGTTTTCTTTGTCCCATAAGACAATCTTGATTACGGGAGGCACCCGCGGAATCGGCCAGGCCATTTCACTCCGCTTCGCGCGGGCTGGCGCCACGGTCATCGCGAATTATCTCCGCGATGAAAAGGCTGCCGAACACTTGAAAGCCATCGCTATGGAGGAGGGTTTGACCCTAGCGCTGTGCCGTGCGGATCTGACCAACCAAAGAGGCCTGGAGCAGGTTGAGCGCTCGCTACAAGAACAAGGATCATCTCTTTCTGGGTTGGTCCATTGTGCTGCCACGGGGGTCCACCACCCCATAGAAGAGCTCACTGAGCGCCAATTCGACTGGACTTTTGACCTGAATGTCCGCGCCTTTTTCAAGCTGATCAAGCTGCTCATGCCGCGCTTTTCCAAAGGTTCGAGCATTGTGGCGGTTAGTTCCTGGGGAGCCTTGCGTGCCCTCCCGTGCTATTCCCTGGTTGGCTCGTCCAAGGGCGCATTGGAGGCGCTGGCCCGCCATCTCGCCGTAGAACTGGCGCCGCGCGGCATCCGCGTCAACATTCTAACCGCCGGGGCAGTGCTCACCGATGCCTGGAAAGCGGTGCCGAATAGCGAAGCGCGCATCGCCGAGACCATTCGTCGCACCCCGGCCGGGCGTCTGGCCACGGTCGAGGAAGTTGCCTATGGGGCGCAATTCCTTTGCTCCGATGCGGCCGCAGCGATCATCGGCCATACCCTGGTCCTTGATAATGGCATGGGGATCATGGCCTGATTTTGTGAACCGCGAGACTCTGCTATTATTAAACAAGCTCGACCAAGAGCCGAGTCGATTATCCGTAACCTCTAGTAGCAAATAGTGTAAGCAGGCGACCGCTCTGTCATCACATGGGAGCGATCATACAAGACTACCGTTAAACCGATATACGAAAGGGGCAAATGAGCGAGACGGATTATGTTTTAAGCAAAGTCCGGGAGGCCTTCCACGTAACCTTTGGAATCAACCCGGAATTGGTGTCGATGGAGACCCAAGCAAGTGACATCCCTGGCTGGGATTCAGTGGGGCACTTATCTCTCGCCAGTAGTTTGGAACAGGCCTTCGGAATCAGCCTGGACGTGGATGATTTGATGGAAATGGAAAGTGTTCGCGAGATCGTGAGCATCATTGCGACGAAGCTTTCCAAGAAAGTATAACGTGACAGCCACCGCCGAATGGAATTTTGCCGGGCGATTGGTAGACCGCCTGGGGCCGTGTTCATGCCTAATTGATGCCGCCACGGGGCGCACGATTTGCCCAGGCGATATGCCAAGGCTCATTGCGGCGTATGGCGCCTCCCTAATATCCGCGGGCTTGAGGGAGGGTGATCGGGTGTTAATCGGCTGTTCTCTGACTCCCGCGAGCGCCCTAGTTTATTTGGGAGCCATTTACGCGGGCCTCGTGGCGGTGCCCGTGGAAGATCGCGCGGTGAGAGCCTCCGCGGCGATGCTGCTGGAGGCAACGGCCGCCAAAGCCGTTTGGACCGAGGCTCGTCTTCGAGGGGGAGGAACGCCAAAGGGATCCATCCTGTACCTGCAAGGTGACTTGACCAAGGGGCTCCCTGAGACTATGGCACCGGCTGCTCGCATCGCCTCGGATCTGGCGGCGTTGATGGCCACGTCCGGCTCCACCGGCGCACCTCGATTCGTCATGGTCAGCCATGGGAACCTGATCGCCAATACTGAAGCGATTATACGAAGTCAAGGTCTGTCCCACGATGAGCGAGCGATGCTCATCCTCCCCCTGAGCTATTGTTTTGGTGCGAGTGTCTTACACACTCACCTCTACCAGGGCGGAGGGGTGGTGTTCGACCGCCGCTTCATGTTTCCGGACGCGGTGCTACATGCCATTAACAAATATGCATGCACCACTTTCGCCGGGGTCCCCACCGCCTATAACGTCCTCCTGCGCCGATCGAATATCAGCTCGATCAAGGTGCCCAGCATACGGCGATTCCTACAAGCGGGCGGCCCGCTGGCCCCACAACGTATTGCCGAGTTGCGAGCCGCTGTTCCGGAGCCAAAAGTCTACGTGATGTACGGTCAAACGGAGGCGACCGCCCGAATTTCCTGTCTTGAACCCGAGCGTTTGGACGAGAAACTGGGAAGTGCGGGCCGCCCCTTGGACAATGTAGCCGTGCGCATCGTCGATGAAGACGGGAAGACCCTGCCTCCCGGGGAAATGGGTGAAATCTGGGCCAAAGGCCCGTCCATCACCATGGGATATCTCAATGAACCGGAAGAGAGCCTTCGCGTCTTCAACCATGGCTGGCTGCGAACCCGCGACCTGGGTCATTTGGACGCCGATGGATATATCTGGATTGATGGGCGCAAGGGTGCGTTTCTCAAGATGCGCGGAGTGCGTGTAAGCTTTGCCGAGATCGAAGGGAGGGTAGCGGCGGTGCCCGGCGTTTACGAATGTGCCGCTGCCGCCGTGCCGCACCCAGAGGCGGGTGAGGCGCTGGCTTTGTACATCGTGCCGGACAATGGAGCCGGCGACGTTATCGATCAGGTCCGCCGCAGCCTACCGGTATACTGGACATGCGAATCGATACAAATGGTTTCGGAAATACCCAAGACAGTACATGGCAAGATCTCACGAACTTCCCTTTCGCCCGACGGAAATGGAACCCATGAGTGATATTGGGCGGAGGATCGACCAATTGCTGGCCATTCCGCCTTATTCCCTGCCCCCGGAAGAGCAACAAGCGGCGCTCCTGGGACTGCTGAAGGATGAACTGGATTACGCGTGCCATAGAAACTCTGGGTACCGAAGTTATATTCAGCACTGGCCCGTCAGCACGCAATCGGCACAGAGAATTGCTGACCTGCCATTTTTGCCGGTGGGACTCCTGAAGGCACAACCTCCTTTGTCCCTGGCAGACCCGCGCGAAATCAAGAGAATCCTGGCATCAAGCTCCACGACCGGGCAAACGCCGAGCAGGATTGCTCTGGATTCGCCCACAGCCAGGCGCATGACCAAAGGGGTCGTCGCCATCACTCAAGACTTTATCGGTTCGACCCGCCGGCCTTATCTGGTCGTCGACCTACCCAGTTCCACGGAAGCGGATCCGGAACTGGGAGCCCGGGGGGTGGCCATACGTGGACTCCAGCCATTTGCCAGCGAAATGACTTATTGCCTGAAACCGGACCACGATGGAGATTTGACGCTCGACCGGGACAAGCTCCGCCACTTTGCCGAAGGGCAAGGCCCGTCTCCGGTGCTGGTTTATGGTTTCACCTACATTCTTTGGAAGTACCTGGTAAAACCGTTGCTTGCAGAGAACATCAGCCTCGGGATGCCCGGCGTTCAGATCCTACATAGCGGCGGCTGGAAACTCCTACAGCAGGAAGCCGTTGACAAGAAATCGTTCAACGAGGGCCTGGCTCGCGTTTTCGGGTGTTCCACGGATCGCGTGATCGATTTCTACGGCATGGTGGAGAACGTAGGGGTTATTTATCCTGATTGCCCTGAGGGAAACAAGCACGTTCCGGCTTTTGCCGACGTTCTCGTACGCGATCCGCTGACGCTCCAGCAAGTTAGCGAGGGCGAGCGGGGAATCGTTCAGGTATGCAGCGTGCTTCCAACAAGCTTTCCGGGACACCTTCTTCTGACGGAAGACATCGCCGAGGTCGTGGCTTACGACGGGTGTCGTTGCGGCAGACGGGGAACCTGTTTCCGGTTTGTGGGGCGGGTGCCGAAGGCCGAACTGCGCGGCTGCGGGAATATCGAACGGAAGAAACAACAGCCAACTAAGTCTCGGACACCGTCATGAGTGAGATCATCCGTGCAATTGGCTCACCCGGCGAGATCGCCGCCCTGGCGGCGGAGCTTCGTGAGACTCTGGGTGGGGCCGAGATATGCGCGAGTGCGATTCTGGACGGTTTCGAGGCCTGGGCTGCGGCTCTGGCGGAGCCGGAAGCGGCCAACATACCCGGGGTTCAATTCCTACGGATGTGGTTAAGGCGTGGGACCCTGGAACCCATCCTCGCCCGAGAACTTGGGGGCAATGCGCTTTGCGGGGGCTGGATGGAGGACGGCCGTGCCCGCCTGAAAGCCTACCCCTTGGGCGTCGTCGGTCACTGGCCCGCTGGAAATATCGAGATCCAGCCGGTGCTCTCCATGACCTGCGCAATGTTGGGAGGCAACGCTTCGTTTGTCCGCGTGCCCGAACGACTCAGCGAACCCACGCGACTTATCATGGAGAAAATGGAAAAGATTGACTCCACGCGCGGTTTGACGGGGCGGGTCCGCATGCTCGTCTTCGATCATGCCCGGCGGGACTTGCAGGAAGCGATGGCTCGTTCCGTAGATGGGGCAATGATATGGGGGGGCGAGGAAGCGGTCTTAGAGGTACGGAGCCTGCCGTTTCCGCATTGGGGAAGGCTGGCCGTCTTCGGGCCAAGAATCTCCATCGCGGCGATGGATGCAGATTCCTGGTCCAACACCCAGGAGCGGGATTCCTGGTGCAAGCGTATCGCGCGAGACGTTTGGCAATTCGATCAGCAAGCATGTTCATCCCCTCAAGCTCTCTTCCTGGAAAAGAAGCCCGGCCATTCAGCCTGGGAGTTCGTGCAATCACTTCGAAAAGCATTTGAATCAGAGAACCGGCTCCACCCGCGAGAAGAGATCCATGCTGCCTTGACGACAGCAATATGCCAGGCGCGCGCCTCCTGGTTATTGGACAATGTCGCGAAGCGTGCAATCTTCCCGCCGGGTCCGGACTGGACGATTCTTTTGGGAAGCGGGTCAGAAATTCCCCAGCCTACCCAGGGTAAAACGCTGACCGTTCTGGAGGTCGACGACCTGCTGGACCCCATTGAAAAACTCGACGGAAATGTACAAACCCTCGGGCTGGCCATGGCGGATGCGGCGGCAGAGGCAAAGCTCGCTTCTGTGGCGGCGAGAAAAGGTGTGGATAGAATCGTAAAGCTCGGGCGCATGCACGTCTTTATTCCGCCCTGGGATGGCGTTGACCTAATCCGGCCCATGGTCCGAATGGTCCGTCATGCTTGTTCAACAGGTTGAATGCACCCCGAAGGAATCCCTAAACTATGATAGATGCCAAGGCGTTTCTAAGAAGCCTGGAAGCAAACGCCAAGATGTTTGCTCCCTCTGCCCGTGCCACGTTTGAGGCAAATGAAGCTCTCTGTTCCTGGATGTTGAACCCACTCGCGCGCTGGGCGGAAGCGGCCTACGGCGACAGCGCCTTTGCGGATGCCGCGAAGGGATACGCCAAGTATTGTCTGGGCGTGTGGAAGTCCCAACAACTCTATGAAAAGACCGGCCGGTATACACCTGAGAAGATGCCAGAGCTCATCGCGGAGGTTTATGAAGACGAAGGCTACATGGTTCCCTACATGTGGGCCGCGATTTTGATTTACCCATTCTGGCCCTCCATGATCAACCACATCGCGTTATATCGGGATGATTTTCTGAAATCGGTGCCGCCTGGAGGTAAGGTCCTGGAGTTAGCCTCCGGTCATGGAGTTCTGAGTCTGCTCGCGGCCGAAACAAGGCCCGACCTCCAGTTGCAGGGCTTCGACATCAGTCCGCCGGCGGTGGCGGTGGCAAATCGGCTGCTGGATGTTTCCGGTCATGGTCACCACGTTACCTTTGAGGTCAAGGATGCCCTTAATCTAAAGCTGACGGAGAACCGCGGAGCATATCAGGGAATTATTGCCGCCATGCTGGCAGAACATTTGCAGAACCCGCGCCCCTTGTTTGCAGTACTGGCACATCACCTCGCTGACGACGGACTCGTCTTTCTTAGCACCGCCCTGGAGTCAGCCCAGCGTGATCACACTTTCGAGTTTCACAACGAAAGTGAACCCGTAAAGATGGCCGAAGAAGTCGGGCTCCGGGTAACGCGTCTAATCTGTGATGCGGGCGCCCCTGCTCCCGGCGGCCGTT
>Ga0187874_10002726_pt1 | contig 13112 bp, 17 predicted proteins | sample June2016WEW_16_1_3_FD_132993 | JGI IMG/M metagenome (GOLD analysis project Ga0187874, IMG submission 132993) | Peatland microbial communities from SPRUCE experiment site at the Marcell Experimental Forest, Minnesota, USA - June2016WEW_16_150 | ecosystem: Environmental > Terrestrial > Soil >... | reverse complement strand
GAGACCGGTTTCTGCGCGATCGGTTTCGACGGCACGCCAGCGAGCGATTCAGTGAGCAGCATTACAGGTGGTGGAACCTGGACGCTGATCAATGCCGCTAACGCTGCGACTGCTGCTAGGACTGAGCTTTGGACGAATGGCGTCGGAGGGGGATCGACAGCCTCTTCGATCTCGATTGCGTTCTCGGGGACAGTCACTAGAGTTCTTGCGGCTTGCGTCCAGTACATCGGAGCTGGTGCGATCTGTTCCAGTGGCTCCGTTACGGCAAACGGAACGACGACGAACCCGACGATCAGCATGAACACGATGCAGAGCAACAGCATGGCAATCGCCGGCCTGACCGATGTCGGGACGAGCGTGGCGATGAGCGCCGCGACGGGCAATCTCAGAGAGACAGTGAACGGGCTGATCTATGCAGTCGGTGAATCCGACAACGCGAGTGCGAGCCCCGGCAGCGTGACGAACTCCGTTTCGGTCACAACTGGAGCCTATTGGGCTGCCGTGGCCGTCGAACTCGCGCGCTCGTCCTGCGGAGGTACGCCGGGCTGGATGCTCACCGGCTTCGGCCAGTAGCTTGTCCACCACGATCCATCGCCTATAGTCTGAGACCACCAACCCAACCCCGGAGGCACCCAATGCAAAACCTTTTCCTGGCCTTTCTGATCCTCGGCTGCGCGGCCCTCGTGGGCATCGGCGTGACAGCGGCCTACTCCTCGACCAATGCGGTCCTGGCGCAACAGGTTCAGCCGACCTCCACGCAGGCGAGCGCAGAGAGCGTGAAGCAGCCCGGGGTCATGCCGACCCAGGTGGCGATCCCCGACAAGCCCATCGACCTCTCGCTGTGGGACGGCGCGCGGCAGATCACGATCACCTTCGATGAGGACGGGCAGACGCAGATCACCGGCCTGGTCTGCAAGGACAAGCATTGGGGCAAGGTAAACATCCTCACCACGCGAGACGTCTGGAGGCACGCCGTCGGGCAGCAGGTGGAGAACGAGATCACCGCGCGATGGCAGCCAAAGGCAACGACGCTGACCGCGAAGAGGTAAGGGATGAAGATGGCTGACCGGGTCCGGACATGACAACCAAGCGGAGGGCGACCGTGAGCGATCTCGAGGAAGAGGACACGCCGACCGGAGACGTCGACGTCGTGGCCGGAGCGCCGAAGGGTTTGCGGGCCCAGGTCTGGATCTTGTGGTTCGCTGCCGCAGTCGCGATCGGCGGAGCCACGCTGGCGATCAGGAGTCTCAGCATGATGGCTGGGATCGCGAAGACCGCAGCAGCTGAAGCGGTAGCTCCGATCGCGCAGGACATCGCCTCGCACGAGAGGGCCGACGATGGCCACTGGGGAGAGGTCGCGCAGGTGCTGAAGGAACTCAAAGCGCAGGGCCAAGAGACCCACGACGCGATGGTGAGCTTCAAGCAGTGGCGCGACGATCAGGAACGAGACGGAAGCTACGCTGGCGCGAAGCACGTCGAGAGGTAAACCTTGCCCGGCTTCGCACCATGGGGGGATCAGCCGAACTGGGGTCAGTGGGGCCCCTGGGGAGGTCCTGGCCTTCCGACGCCTGGTGGCTCGAGCTACCCGCCGCTCAGCGGGGTGTCTCTCACCGGGCAGTCGCCACCCGTGCTCGGCGTCGACATCCAATGCCTCTACGACCTCGACCCCTACTTCTCGGTCGTCTCTGGCCCGCAGTGTCTGGCGCAGGACCTCGCGCACCGGTTGCAGACGCCGCCGGGCGGCCTCTTCTACGACCCGAGCTACGGCTACAACGTGCCAGGCCTGCTCAACGGTGCGATCACGCCGCAGAAGCTCCAGACGATCTCGGCGGGCATCGCCAACCAGTGCCAGGCGGACGAGCGAGTGCAGAACGCACAGGTCGAGCTGGAGTTCGACACCGACACCGAGACGCTCACGGTGAACGTCATCGTTACCCCGGTCTCCGGCCTGACCCCCTTCGTCTTCGTGCTCTCGGTCACGCAGGTTTCGATGCAGCTGCTGGGGGTCGGTCCTGTCTCCTAAAGAATCTGGTAGGGTGCCCGCGTGAAGCTCATCGTCTACGGCTACCTCGACCCCCGCACCGACTGCCTTCGGTACGTGGAATGGCTGGCAACAAAGCGGAAGCGCAGTGGGCACTTCTTCTCGTCCAAAATCAACCTGCTGGGGGCGCCATGCTCTCGTTGAGCCAACTGCTCTCGCCCCCGACATACGCAGGCTGGCTCGGGACGCTGCTCACCGCGCTGCAGGGGGTCTCGGTCGTCACTCAGGACGGCGTCCTACAGTCATCGGGGGTCTACGCCGGGAGCGTGGTGCAGATCGGGACCGGGACCGTGCAGGCGATCGGGCCGGCCATCGCGAACGCATCGGTCGTCATCCAGATCCAGCAGGTGCCCGGCAGCCCTTCGAACTTCGACGGCGGCAACTGCGGGACCGGGCTCTTCAACTACTCGCTCGACGGCGGGAACTCCTTCAGCGCGAACGGACCATTCCCCATCCCCGCGAACGTGAGCCCGACCCAGGGGACGTTCCTCATCACCGAGATCAACGTCACTCTGATCTTCTCGAATGGGCAGTACACAAGCCCGAGCGCGCCGCTCGATTCGGCCGGAAATCCGTCGAGCTTCGTGCTCGATGAGACCTACAACTTCACCGCTTCGATCCCGACCTTCCCGGTGTCCAACTGGGGCAGCGGAGCTCCCGGCCGCACGCTCACCCAGGCGGACGCGCAGGCGCTGCTCTCGCTCGCGACGTCGGTGCAGCAGGTCACCGCCGGCGGCTTCGCGCAGTCGTGGATCACCCCGCCAGCTGGTGGCCCGCCGCCCTCCGGTTGGCTCGACCTGCTGAGCCAGGGCCAGTACAACCGCCTTCGCTACCTCGGCGCACAGACGCAAGGGCTGGTGCTCATGCAGGCCGCGAGCACGGCGGGCCCCTACGTCAAGAATCCTGGGACGGTGACGGTCGTCTCTTCGCAGGGGCAGCGCTTCACCAACCTGCAGCAGATTACGATTCCGAAGGGCGGCTCGGTGCTCGCGCTCTTCGGCGCGGTGCAGGTGGGGTCGCTCTACAACGGCGTCGCGTCCTTCAACCCTCAGTTCTCGGGACCGGTGACGCACACCGGGAACGGGACCGGCCTCGTCACCTTCAACGGCGTGCCGTACACCTACGACCCGGTCGTGCTCATCACGACGGCCTCGAGCGGCGTCACCTACGGGCAATTCGACTACTCGCTCGACGGCGGAACCACCTTCACCGGGTCGCCGCAGGCGATCATCACCGGCTCTCCGATCCCACTGGGCTCGACCGGGATCTCGCTGACGTTCGCCGGCGCCGAGGCGGCTGGGGTGTTCAACCTCAACGACACCTACTCGACGGTCCCGCAGCCGATCGCTGGGGCGAACACCATCACGCAGCTGGTTACCCCGCTGCCTGGCGTCTCCGTCGGAAACTACCTGCTCGACGCCCCCGCGGTCGCGCACAGCGGATCTGGTGCCGGCGCGCTTGCGGTCTCCGGGATCCCGACGGCCGAGCTGCAGGTCGCCTTCACGATCACGCAGAGCGGACAGCCTGCGCACACCGGGCCTGGAACCGGCGCCGCGGTCTTCTCCGGATCGACGGCCTTCCTGCCAGTCATCAGGATCACCACGGCATCGAGCTCCCTCACCTACGGGGACTTCGACTACAGCCTCGACAACGGCGTGACCTACACCGGCAGCCCCCAGGCGATCACCGAGGGCGGCCCGATTACGCTCGGCGCGGGCGGGGCCAGCGTGACCTTCTCCGGGGCGAAAGCCACGGGGACCTTCGTCCTCGGCGACGTCTACGCCATGTTCCCCGCGCAGTGGAGTTACACGACGAGCACGCAGGGCTACCCAGTCACCGCGGCGAGCATCGCGCCGGTCGGACCGATCGGAGGCATGAGCATCGTGCCGTCCGGGCTCTTCGAGGTCGGCGACACGTACACCTTCTCGACCCGATGGATCTCGCAGCTCGGCGCCGACGTGCAGACCGACTTCTCGCTCGCGTCGGCCGATCAGAACCAGTGGGCCCAGCTGTCGCCGGCGTCACCGACGGGCACGTATCAAAACTGGGCGCTCGCGGCCTCGCCCGAGGTGGTCTCGAGCTTCGTCTCGGTCGCCCCCATCATCCCAGGGCAGATCGACATCGTCCTGGTGGGGGCCAACAATGCGCCGATTAGCGCGACCGCGATCGACCTCGTCTACCAGTACATCTCGGCGCGCGTGCCCGACGGCGTGCAGGTGCAGGTGGCGACCGTCTCGACGATCACGCTGACGATCACCGGGACCGCTGGGGGCGTCATCCAGTGTTCGCCAGGGCTGCTCAGCGCGGCCCAGCAGGCGGTCGCCGCGGCGCTCTACCAGCTGCAGCTGAACACGGCGCCGGGCGGGATCATCCCGTTTGGCGACATCTTCTCGGCCATTCAGGACGCGGTCGGTGTCGTGGCCGCGAGCGAGACTACGCTGCAGATCGCGATCGGCGCGGCCTCCCCGGTGCTGCTCTCGTCCGTCAACCCCGACTACGTGCAGCTCCAGCAGAACCAGGTCGGCGCCTTCGTGCCGCCTCCGAATGCGGCGTATGGATTCTTCGCGTGACCTTCGGCGACGCTCTCAACCAAATTATCTCCGTCACCCCAGCTACCGGCAACGCGCTGGCCGTCCGGCGCGCCGCGTGGGCCAGGCCGGACGCTGGGGTCTGGGCGCCGCGTGCCATCATGGTCGGGAGCCCGACGGGCCTCCTGCCGTACCTCGTAGCCGACACACAGGACGACAACGGCTACCCATGGACGCCCTCGGCCCTCGACCTTTTCGCCCGCGACTGGGAACTGGTGCCCTGATCATGCCTGCGCCGATACCACCGATCCCGACTTACGAGCTCTACCAGGGCAACCTGCCGCCCGGCTGGCTCACGCAGCCCTACGGCGCAGCGTGGGCCAACGCCCAAGGGATCACCAAGGACGCCCTGCTCGACCTGATGAAGCAGGGAATGTTGGCGCGCTACCCGCTGTCCGCGCCACTCGACGGGATTGGGGTCATCGGCCAGGACAGGGGAATGCAGCAAGGCACCACGGAGACCCTGGCAAGCTACCAAGCGAGGCTGCAAAATGTCTGGGGCGAGTGGTCCGTGTCCGGGATGGCGTGGGGCCTGCTCTCGCAACTCGGTCAGGCCGGGTACTCAAACGCCTACGTGATCTACAGCAATGGCTACGTCTACGGCCCTGCCTCCGCAGTCGTGGCGCCAGACCCGGTCAACGATCTTCCGGGCACGCCCCCGGTCTTCACGCGGGCCGGGCCGTACTACGGGACCGGCGGCGCGCCTGCTGGCGTGCAGCCGCCGTCGGGCTTGTACCCAGGTTGGTCAATCGGCAGCGGGAACGGACAGGGCGACCCAGGCTTCCCGTCGGCGCCGAGCGGCGTCTACGTGCCTCCGTTCAACGTCGTGGGCGGCCGCTGGAACCCTGCCTTCTGGAACTCCTTCGTCGTGGTGCTCGCTCCGCCTCCGGCTGCTTGGACCGACATCGTGAACCCGGCGACGATCAGCACCGCGCCATCGATCTCGGAGATTCAGTACATCTCCGCGCTGATCAACAAGTGGCGAGCTGGGCACGCGCTCTGCGGGGGGATCCTCGTCGTCCCCTCGGGCTCCGGGCCGAACCCGACGATCGGCTGGCCAATCTCGACCTGGGTCGCCCGCGCCGGCGTGACGAAGTCGATCGGCGCGAACGCTTCCGTCTACCGATGGGCTCCGGACGAAACGATCGTCGCGCCTGGCGGGGCGTTCGCTGTCATCGTGCCGAGCGGAGGCATCCCAGGGAATCGGCCGGCGAATTGGTACTGGACCGCTGCGGGGGGAACCACGGGATACCTTGAACCGACGTGGCCGGGATCTGGGACCGTGTCCGACAACGGCCTGACCTGGCACTACGGTGGCGCGGTGAACACGTTTCTGTCGGCTGCGGCGACAACGACCTTTGCCCTGCTCGAAGGACTGCGGTAGAAGGACGGTCTGTGGGCGCGCCTTTGCACGAGCGATTCGCGACGAAGTGGACGCCGGAGCCAAACACCGGCTGCTGGCTCTGGACCGGCGCGGTTGGGCTCAATGGATACGGGATCATCTGGCTCGATGGGAACGACAACGTCGCAGACATGATCGCGAAGGGCCGGAACTCGAAAGGTGAGACGCACACGGGAGTGAAGTTGTCCGATGAGCAAGTGGTAGAGATCCGCGCATCGACAGAACCGCAGACCGCCCTCGCAGAGCGGTACGGCGTAGGCCAGTCTCAAATCTCACGCATTCGGAATTTCAAGCGCTGGAAGGACGGGTAGCCAGACGCCGGCAGCCTACCAGGGAGCAGCAACACCGCCGCACGCCGCGACCGGCTGGGCATCGACCAGCTACCTGACCGGCGCGTACATCACGCCGACCGCCGTGCCCTCGGCGCAGATCTTCCAGGCCGTGCAGGGCGGCGCCGCAGGAGTGAGCGAGCCGGTGTGGGGGCTCGCGATTCCTGGGCAACAGTTCACCGACGGCAGCGTGGTCTGGGTCTGCATCGGGAGCTACCAGGAACTCGGGCTGCCTCCGGTGATCGCGCTACCGCTAGATTCGGACCCGAATCTCGTGCAGGCATTCAACGCTGCGCTGCAGACCCTCGCCGACTTCATTGCCGCGATCGGCGGCTTAGTCGGAAACCTGCTTTCGTCGAACAACACCTGGAGCGGGACCAACACCTACGACAGCAACATCTACATGAACAGCGGGGCCGAGATCGTCAGCGGCACCAGCCTGTCGACCGGTTACGCCCTGATGTACCAGTGGAACAGCTCGGCGGGCATAGTCCGCTTCTACATGCAGTTCGCCCCGCCGAGCAGTGACCAGAGCGGCCTCGTCCTGACGGTCAACGCTGCCTGGAACCAGGGGACGCTCCAATGGGCCGTCGACAGCGGCAGCTTCGCGTCGGGCAAGTTCCTGTTCGCCGCCAACTCCGGGGTGGCGATCTACTGGCTGACCGCCGGGTCATCGTCCCCGTTTGTCGATGCGGCGTGGCCCGCCACCTTCGAGGCCAAGGGGTCCGGGGGGAACCTGTCGATCCTGGGAGGCACCACGACCGACGCCGGAAGCCTCGGGGGAGCCCCGATCGTTCTGGCGACATGCTACGAGACGACCGTCACCAGCGGCACCGCCCTGGTCAGCACCCCGGGGGCGGGTAACGCCTACGCCAGCTCCGGCGACATTCGGCTCTCCTGTGGTGCCCGCGAGGTGGGGACCAGTCCGACCCCGCCAACGGTCAACGTGACGTTCAACGGGGGCACCACGATCAGCACGATCCCCATGACGTCCCTTGGCAACGACGGCACCTACAGCTACTACAACTTCACCGGCGTCTTCGCCAAGGCGATCAATAACACGATCGCCTTGTTCGGCAACGCCGGCTCCGCCACCACGATCATGTCGGCCACCGCCGAGTTCATGTGAGGTCCCGAATGCGCCGACTGATCCTCATCCCGTTGCTCTGGCTGGCCGGCTGCCAGCTCCACCAGGCCAGCACGCCGACGCCGCACCGCATGGGCGCCGCCGACGACTTCACGTTCCCGCGCGTCTGTCTTCACCTTCTACGCGAAGGCCGGAACGACGCTCTCGGCGCAGATCACCGGAGGCACGGCTTCTGACCTCGTGATCATCACCGAACTTCTCGCCTGACACCGAGGGTCCTTCCGCTCCCCGCGCGCATCGGTAGAATCGGCCTCACGAGCTACCCAAGGAGATCTCCGCCATGCGCAAGTTTCTTCCCGCAGCTTTGATCGTCGGCGCCCTTCTGGCGATCGGCACGGTCTGCACCATCGCCTGCGAGACCGTCCCCAAGGCGGGCGTTCTCGCGAATCCGTCCAACGGCTACGGCTACCCGATCCCGCTGACCTTCTCCCCGAACGCGCTGCTCGACGGCGGCACGCTCACCTCGCAGGTCTTCCTGACCGGGGGCCAGCCGGTCTCGGCCGTGGTGACTGTCTCCTGCCCCTCGACGGGGTGCACGAGCATCGGGAACGTGCAGATCCTCGTCTCCGACGACCAGGTGAACTGGGCGCCCATCGCGCCACAGGCCATCGCCAACGGAGCGGAATCCGGATCTGGAGACGCAGGCTTCAGCTTGATCGCGAGCACGGGCTCTGCATCTGCGGCGGTGTACCTCTCACCGGCGCCGTTCGGAGCTGCCGAGGTCGTTGTCTACAGCACGAACGCGAACACCGACGGCGGCGTGGTTGTCGGCTCCGCGACCCTAGGTAAGTAGATCCGTGCGCCGCTGGATCGCCATCGCGGCGGTCGTCGGTCTGGTTGGCGCGTGCCACCAGCCCCCGCCGCGCGTACCGCCAGCGCCGATGCCGAAGGCTGGCCTGACTGACTTCCCGTTCCCCAACCCGATCACCTGGGGCCCGACCACCGTCACGCAGAACGGGCAGCCGTGCGTGCAGCTCGGCGCCGGAACGGATGGCGGCTGGGTCGACGGCGGGCCGTTCCTCGACAGCGGCGTCTTCCTCGAGATCGACGGCGGCGTCTGTGCCGACGGTGGTCTCAACTGCAACTCCTGCAGCGGCACCTGCAACATCGACGGCGGCCCTCAGTACACCGTGCCGCAGGATGGGGGCTTCGCCTACGGCGGCGCGGCGTCGGTCAGCGTGACGTCGGACCCACTGCAGGGCGGGAACGAGACGGTCAAGATCACGTGCGAGATTCTCGGGACCACCGGCACGGTGAGCTCGAACATCACCGCCAGCCTCATCGGGAGCTGCGATCCGAACCCACGGACCGACGGTGGCAACTGGGTTCCCTACTCTCCGACGACGTCGACCACCGCGACCGCAGACGCTGGGAACACTGCTTCTCTTGGATGGGCCATCGGATCCTACGATGTCTACCCTGCCACCGCGGTGAAAGAGACCGGCAACAGCGACGGCGGATACCTCTGCTGCTTCGGCGTCGCGCAGTAGGGTCCTTCAGCGCGCAGGTCCTCGGCGGTAGGGTGTCCGGGTGAACGTCCTCGACCTCATCACCAAGCACGAGGGATCGCGCGACACCCCGTACCGGGATCAGCGTGGGTTCCTGACGGTCGGCGTCGGCCACAATCTCGACGCGCACCCGCTGCCTGGCGAGATCTACCCGATGAGCCCGGCGCGCATCCAAGAGGTGCTCGCCAACGACCTGCAGGCGGTCGTGCTCGGGTTGAACAACGATCTCCCCTGGGTCGGACAGCTCGACGAGGTCCGGCAGGCCGTGCTCTACGATCTCGGCTTCAACCTCGGCGATTCCGGGCTCGAGAAGTTCCACCACACGCTGGCCTGTGTCGAGGCCGGCGATTGGCAGGGCGCCCACGACAACCTGCTCGCGTCGGAGCCATGGGCCACGCAGGTCGGCCCGAGGGCGCAGGAAGACGCGACGATGCTGCTCACCGGGCAGTGGCCCGACGCCTCCTAGGAGACCGCAACCATGCTCGCTTTGATCGCAGCTTTCAGCTTCTCCGAATTCTTCTCGGCCGTCGTGGCATTCGAGAACCAGCATTGGCAGGGACAGGTCGCGACCCTCATCCTGATCGCGCCGTCGATCACCGTGGCGCTCAACCCCTACCCGAAGCTCGCGGGCCTCTGGGCGACCATCCTGAAGATCCTCAACCCACTCTCGATCCTCTCCCACAAGGACAGCCCGAACACGCTGAAGGCTCCGTTCACGCAGAGCCAGCCGCCCGCGGTCGTGGGCAGCCAGGTGTCGCCCGGCGCCGGCAAGCCGGCGGGCTTCGCGATCGTCCCCTTCATGCTCCTGGTCGCGGTCGCCGCCATCCTGGCAACGGCGCTGGTTCTCCCCGCCGCACCAGGCACGGCGGCCGTGCCAGTGATCCTGGCGGCGCTCGGGCTCGCGCTCGTGGTGCTGCTCGCGGTGGTGCTGGTCTCGAGGAAGGCGGAGACCTGGCGCGAGTGGAAGCACCGCACCGGTCACTTCCTCCTGCCTGTGCTTCTCGTCGCGTCGCTCGGAGCAGCTGCACCGGCGAAGGCGTCCGGCATCACGTGGGGGCAGCCGGTCTTCTACGCTGGGCCCTCGCTCGCGTTCACGGAGCTGAACCTCAAGACCGGCGGGATCTCGAGCGTTGGGGCCGGCGTCTGCTTCCAGGCTACCGGCGGATTCGGCCAATACGAGATGCTCAACCTGGAGTGGGACGTGTTCGACGTCTCGGGGATGGGCTGCGGGTCGACGGTCGCGGGCGGCTCGCTCCAGGTGGGCGGGAAGCTCGGCACGCTCAATGGCCTCTTCGGGATTGCGGTGCTCAAGCCGTTCTCCTCCGACGGAACATCCCTGACCCCCGTCCCCGGTGTAACGGCTGCGGCGGTAATCGACGTCCAGGGGATCATCGCGTTCATCGGCAGCATCACCGACAAGCTGACCGGTCGGCGCCTCAAGCTGGATGGCACCGCGCGCGCGGCGCGCGGCGGCCTCCACTTCTAGCAGTCGACGTGAAGCTCACCGACGCCAACAGCGGGATCGACGTCTTCATCCCGGCGAGCTCTATCGTTGGCGTCCGGAAGGATTACCCAGGGAGCGGCCAGACCTGGGTCGAGACGAACATGCCAGCGACACCGGTCATCCAATGCACTGAGAGCGCCGAAGAAGTCGAGCGCTTGAGAAAGGCGGAGCAACCATGAAGCGCCTCACCGTCTCGAAGATCGTTCCGTTCGGCCGGAAGAAGCCAGCGCCGGAGAAGCTGGCCCTCGTGCCGAAGTTCGCAAAGTACAAGCTCAACCTCGACGCGCCGCCTGCCTCGGTCGACTACAGCCTCGACGCGATGCCGAGCCTCTCGCGCGTCATGCTGAACAACCAGCTCGGCGACTGCACCTGCGCCGGGGCTTGCCACTGCCTGGGCATCTGGACCGGCAACGCCGGCGACTTATACATCGCGTCCGACGACCAGGTGCTTGCGCTCTACGAGGCCGTCGGCGGATACGTGCCCGGCGACCAGTCGACCGACACCGGGGCGGACGAAGTGACGGTGCTCAACTACCTGTCGCAGACCGGCTTCCCCGACGGCTCGAAGCTGGCCGGCTACCTGGCCATCGACCCGACCAACCAGACCGAGGTCATGCAGGCGATCGACCTCTTCGAAAGCGTCTACTTCGGGGTCGGACTGCCCGACGCATGGATCAACCCGTTCCCCCAGGCCAACGGCTTCGTCTGGGACGTCGGCACCCCCGACGATCAGAACGGCCACTGCTTCATTGCCACCGGCTACGACGCGACTGGCGTCCAGATCGACACGTGGGGGATGCTCGGGACCGTGACGTGGGCGGCGATGGCCGGCGTCGACATGCAGCTCTACGCCCTGCTCTCGCCGGACATGCTGGCCAAGGCGACCCAGAAGGCCCCCACGGGTCTCGACTGGGCGACCCTCCAGGCCGATTTTGGGGCCCTTGGGGGACGTGGGGGCCTCTGAGGGGTAAGCGGTAGGGGTCGCCAATTGGGCTCAATGGCGGCCCGTCTTGGAAGCCTAGGGCACTAATTCAGGGATGTAGTGGGTAGCCGCAGTGGCCGTGGTTGTCGCATCCCCAGCAGAAGCCGCGGGGGTCGCACTGCGGTGGCGGATGCTTCGGCATCGGCTGGGCGACGTAGTAGCCGAGCACGGCGACCGGCCAGCCGAAGAACAGAACCAGGAAGACGACCACGGCGAGCTCCCGGCGGGTCAATCCTTGCACTCGCAGCTCACGCAGCCCTCGAGATCCTCGCCGCCGCCAACCCCGCAGCGCGCCACGTCCATCGGCTTGCACTCGCGCCGGCAGAAGGCGCAGCACCACCGGAGGGTGCGCACCTCCGACCCATCCGATCCCTGGAGGCAGCCGCCGTCCGCGTGCCGTCCGTAGACGCAGAGGCCGCCAGAGATCCGGCCTACCTCTCGCGCCGTCTGGTCCAAGCAGACCTCGCCAGCGTCCGGGAGCCCGGCGTCGGGTCGCCTGCAGATCGGCCCAGCGTCGCCTCGGAAGTACTCCGGGTAGATGTTGAGGTCGGTGACGTAGCGGCGGTGCGAGAGCGGGTCTATCTGGAGAACGTGGTCGGGATCGGAATGACCGTCAGGAGCACCTGGGTGGGGCGGCGGAAGCTCCAGCTTGCCCGTCTCGCCTGTGGGACCGCGCATCCGGTCGCTGCCCCACGTCCCGTCTTCGTTGCTGCGGGCGTCTCGCCAGAGGTACGATGCATGGTTGCGCCAGCCTGGCTGATCTGGTGGCTCCGAAGAATCTGTGCCCCACGTCGATTGATCCACGCGGCACCCGCCGATCCCGTCCGGCTTCATCGTGCCGGGGCAGCTGAGATCCTGCGCCTTCGGCTTCGCGCACCCCGCCGCCAGCAGCAGCGCCACGATCAGTCGGTACATGGGGTCCAGCCTCCGTCCTGGTTCTGGCACTCGGCATCGAGCACGCAGCGATTCCGTTCGACCGGCGTACACGGCACGCATTCTCGGATGATGGCGAAGGTCGGCGGCCCAGCGTCGGGCTCGTCCTGCCGGCAGCACTGGAAAATCTGGTTGTTGTAGATCCGCACGTCGAACTCCTGGTCAACCGGCTCGCTGCGGCACTTCTCGAACCAGCGCACCCGTCTGGTGTGAACCCAGGGCGTGCTTCCGAGAGCCAGCAGCAGCGCCACGATCAGTCGGTACATGGGGTCCAGCCTCCATCCGGGTTCTGGCACTCGGCATCGAGCACGCAGCGTTGCAGAGTTTGGTGGCCCTTGCGAATACGACGGCCAAGACCTCGTTCTTTCCTCATCTCACCCCCCTCCCCTCTCAGCCCCGGCGGCGCGGTTGAGCTTCCCATCGACGTTCACGACCGTCTTCGTTCCGCAGGCGAGGCACTTTCCGTTGGATCTGATTTCGGACCGCACGCGCTCCTCGCCGCACGTCGGACACCACCAGTTCTTGCCGTCTGCGCGAAGGCCAAACGGGTGGTCAAGGCTTGTCGAGTGGTTGGTATCCGGTCGGCCGCAGACCTCGCAGATGCTTACAATCACGGCCGCCCTCTGACCAGCTTGCGCCATTCCTCAAGCATGATCGGATCGATCTTGGCGACCATCG
>Ga0187874_10002717_pt1 | contig 13173 bp, 10 predicted proteins | sample June2016WEW_16_1_3_FD_132993 | JGI IMG/M metagenome (GOLD analysis project Ga0187874, IMG submission 132993) | Peatland microbial communities from SPRUCE experiment site at the Marcell Experimental Forest, Minnesota, USA - June2016WEW_16_150 | ecosystem: Environmental > Terrestrial > Soil >... | reverse complement strand
GAGACTCTTACGAAGGTACTGAGGTGTCTCCAAGTAGTTGAGCAGAAGTGCTATGAAATCTATGTCTCGTGTCTGGTTGGTTTTAGGGTTGTCTGGGTAAATTATGATTTCGTCGACCCTGAAAATCGCCGCCGCTCGTCCAATCAATCCAACTTTTGCTGTCTTCTCCCGAAGATGAGGCGTGTCTGATATGGTTGAGGCTGGGATAGCGATTGTGAGTTTTTTTTTGTCCATAACTCATTTGTCTCCGAGGGCTAGATCGATTGGGGTCTGCGTTGAGCTTAAAAGGGTGGGTTTAGATATAAAAATGCAGGTTACTGGAGGAACATTGAAATGGCAAGTTCCGTTTTAGATGATTCAGAAAACATTAAAGCCGCCGATAGAAGCGGCATGATTAATTTTTGCCTTAACTCCGCGAAACTTTACTCCGAAGCCAAGGCGTTGGCCGATGAAATTAAAGTAAACTATCTAGAACCAGATAACATTGTTATCTCGGGTATGGGCGGCTCAGGAATCGGAGGCGACCTGCTCAAGGACTGGGCTAAAAAACAAACCTCGGTGCCAATCGAAGTCAACAAGGATTACGAGCTTCCAGAATACGCGGGCCAAAAAACCCTCGTGTTCATAACAAGCTACTCAGGCGACACTGAGGAAACCCTCAGCGCATTTCTTGACGCCTTAAAGAGGAAATGCATGATTTTTTGTGTCAGTAGCGGGGGTGCCTTGCTTGAAAATGCTGAAAGGCTCGGTGTGCCTTACCTTCAGGTGCCAGGCGGGATGCCTCCACGAGCTGCGCTTCCCTACATGTTTGTTCCTCTTCTGATTTACATGGAGAAAGCAGGTTTAGTTGACGGCGCCTCAAAAGAACTCTCTGAAGCAATACAGCTTCTTGAGAAAATAAGCCGAGAAAACGCGCCTGACAAACCAACAATTGAAAATTACGCCAAAGCCTTAGCGTTGAACATAGGGAAAACGTCGCCTGTCATCTACGGGTTCGGCATTTACCGCGGAGTATCCCTGCGTTTCAAGCAGCAATTCAATGAGAACAGCAAGATTCCAGCGAAATCAGATGTTTTTAGCGAGCTGAACCATAATGAGATTGTAGGTTGGGAACAGGCGGGAGAGCTCGCCAAATCTTTTTCAGCAATTTTCTTAAGAGATCCCGATGAGCCTGCTGCGATTCAAAGCAGGATCGAAATTACGAAAGAGCTTATGGAGCAGGAGGACGTTGGGGTACTAGAAATTCAAGCACAAGGCAAAACCCAATTGGCCCGGATGCTGTCGACAGTTCTAATCGGCGACTTCATAAGCGTTTACCTATCGGTCCTGCGCGGAATAGACCCGACTCCTGTCAAGACCGTAAACTACCTAAAAGACACACTGAAACAAAACGGGTTCAGAGAAAAAGTGATAAACGAACTTTCAAAACTTTAACCTTAGCAAATGGCTGCTCCTTTGTGCCTATTTCTTTTTCTTCTTTAATGCAAAAACAGCTGCTAAAGCGACCATCACAATTACTACGATAATTGAAGCAATAATCGCGAAGAAACGGTTCTGGTTTAGTCCTAGAATTTGGCGGCTCCAAATGTTTGTTGTAGTCGCTTGCGCATTTACAGTGTAATTTCCCAGGTTGTCGGCACTTTGAACGTAGAAACCCGTGGCTTTATCCCACTGTAGCAGTTTTCTGTCTCAAACAGACTCAAATACGAGTTCTTATTTGTGCTAAAAAACTTTTTGTTAAACAAAGATTTGGAAGGCTTTGAAGGAAATAGGTTTCCAAAAGGATTAAGAGATGAATTTCTCGAATTCTTTTTCAGCAACTTCCATAGGCACGATTTGCGGCGGACGTTTAAACGCGTAAGCACAAACAGGTTCTAACGCGCCTTTGAGCTTTTTGTTCAAAGCCAATTTCATCGCGCGGACCACATCGAAGAGCACGCTGCCAGCGTTTGGTGCGTCAACTGTTTGGAATTTGAGGTCGATTTTCATAGGTGCATTGCAGAAATAGACGCCGCTTATCCAAAAGTAGCTATCACGTTTGTTTTGCAGAAAATCAACATAGTCAGTTGAGCCCGCCACGACTTCAGCCTTGTAAGGTATCGATGCAGCTACGGATGCAGTTTTTATGTTGCGTTTTGCGTCTCGGCTTCGGTCCATGGTATCGACGGATTCTGTTCCTCCGCCAACGTCAAGCTGGTAAGTTTCATCGATTTTGACGCCGCTGTCGCTTAGCAGTTTAAGTAATGTCTTGTGTAACGCAGTTGAGCCTACCTGATCCACAAGGTCATCTCCGACAAGTGGAAGACTTGCGTCAGCGAACCGTTTCGCCCACGCAGCGTCACTTGCGATAAAGTTCGGCGTGGCATTCACGAATGCGCATCCCGCCGCCAAAGCTTGCTCAGCGTACCATTGGGTAGCCTTTGAGGCTCCGCTTGGAAGCAAATCAACAATAACTTCAGCGCCCGCAGCCTTTAGAACCTTAACCACGTCTGCATCAGGGGCATTGCTGATTTTCACGATGGCTTTACTTGAATTTCCTAAACCGTCAAGCAATGGACCTTTATTGACCTTAACTCCCAAAATGGGTACTTCAGCGACCTTTGGCGCGTTGTTCGGGGCAGCAAAAATGGCTGTAGAAAGATCTTTTCCGACTTTACGGTCATCAATATCAAAAGCCGCAACAACCTCGATGTCTTTGGAGCTTAAACCTGCCAAAACTGGATTTCGCAGGCCAACGAAATCTTCCGGTTTGCTGGATTTCTGGTAGTACTGGATGCCTTGGACGAAGGCAGAGGCGCAGTTTCCAACGCCGATTAATGCAACTTTAACTTTGGGCATATGTGGCACCTTGCTTTGCTTCTCTATTTGCGATTGCATTATAAAAAGTTACGCCGCCCCAAAATATGAACAAGCGCTCAGTGCGCGCCTTTGGTCTTCTTTTGCAACCGGATAAGAAACGCTTATTAAACGACACGTCTAAAGTTTAGACGCCACATAGTTCGGGCGAGTAGATCAGTCTGGTATGATCGCCACGTTGGCATCGTGGAGGTCCCGGGTTCAAATCCCGGCTCGTCCACCAATTTGTCTCCAAATAGTTGCGAATCTAAATGACAAGAAACCTTATGAATTAGCGTAAGTAAGAACCATCTGTGAGGAACTCAAATATGTCAAGTTCTGAAAGGCTATTGGGGATTGTTAAAGACATTGTTTTGCCAGTTGATGTTCGCACTAGGTATGACGTTTATTTTACTGACAAACGTGTTGCGATTGTTTGCATGGGTAAGGTGGAGCGTTTTGAATCTGAGGAATCGCAGCAGCTTTCTTTCATGCCTTCAGTATTCGGAGTGCCTCCTCCCATGTCATCACACGTGGAAAAAGCCGAGGACAAGGAATCGATTGATGAAAAAATAAAAGACTGGTCTTTAGACGATATTTTGAAGCTCAGCAAGAAAAGTTGTTTCTACACTCACGATGAAATCGAAGAGGTCAGATTGATTTGTGGACGCGGTTCAAAATTTGTTATTTTGAGTAAAGAATGCGAATCAAAGTTTTCTCCAGATGAAGAGCAGTTTAAGCAACTAAGCCAAATATTGTCCGCGATAGAACCGTTAAGGAACAAGCTTTGGATCGCCGGCAAATGGAACACGCTTCTTGATATGGGGTTCATGAAGTCTTTCTGAAAATTCTGCGGGACCACCAATGCAGTCTATTGCCAAAGCTGTGGAAAAAAGTTCAGGGAATAAGCAGCTGACTGTTTTTCCTCTTGGCTTCCTATGCTAGGCTTGTTTCATCTACGAGGTGAACTGTGCCGTCTGGGCAGAAAACTTGTTCTCCAAACGAGACCCGACGGTAACTTCTTATACAGGGCTCTTGCCGTCCACACCCTTCGCAACCTTGTGAAACTATTTTCTTCATTCTGTCCCCTCTGCTTCATTATATACAATTGCACGATCGGATTTAAGGAGTTTTACGCGTCAGGGCTTGGTTACGCGGCGTAAGTCTTAAGTTATGCAAAGCTTTTGTGGCAGTGAGAAATCAGGCTTAAATGAACCTTGCAAATTTAGCGTTGAGCGTTGCCAGTATCATCAATTTTACAGCTCTACTACTGATGCTCCGAGCTGTCATCAAAAATCGTAATGCGCTGCGGGGCTACAGCATCACTGGCTCATTCTTGACATTTGTTTCGCTTGTTACCTTCCAAATCGCTTACTACCTCTTAAATAACGTTATCGGGTTCATCTTGGGTTGGATAAGCGTGGCCTTCTGGTTCATCGCTTTCATCTACACCATGCGGCAACGGCTGAAAGGCAGCGAACCCGAAAGAGAAATGATTGAACCTTAATATGGAGGAAGCAAAATCGAGAATTTTGTGTCTTCACACTTTTCGCAATTAAAAAATGTTCTTCAAAACTGACACGCGCCCAAAAAAACCAAATCTTACCGAATAATTGAAGACTCTTTTATTTGGCTTTAGGGAGTAGCTTAAACCCGCCCATGAAAAACGATTCCTCGTCCTTTCCCAACCCCTAAACAATGTAGCTCCCTGAATCCTTTCCAGGCTAAAAGACAACCCTTCATTAATGTTGACTAAAGAGGCCCAATCAGCAGCCACCCTATCCCACGCGCCGATTTCCCTTCCAAACAATTTCAATTTGCTAGCGTCACAGTATTCTTCAAAAACTGTGGAACCTTGCTCATTTAAAACCAAAATTTCACCGCAACCTGGAAGGTATAAGTCTGAAAAGTCGACGCTTATGTCAATGAGGGTTGGCTTAATCGTATAAGTAACAGTTACTGTGCCTCTATCTTTCACCTTTTGGAATTCCGTCTTTATCTTCGCTATCTGACGAAGTTCCATAACCGCGTTGAAAAACGGCGAGAGACTCTTTTGGGTCAGGTATGGTTTTGAAAAGGTCTTTCTTAGCGAAGAATAAACGCCATCGTCGATGTAAGATGCACGCCAAAACTTCTTTCGGGACACAGAGTCTAAAACGTACTTTTTGAGTACCTTGCAGGCAGAAGCGTTTTTTTCAATCGATATTTCCGCTGAACTGGAAAAGTAGGTTTTGTCTTGGTACTTAACAACTGGAGCTCCGAAGCCGAGCCCTTCCTCGATTAACTCTTTACCATTAAGCGTTAGGACAAGGCCCTTTTGAAGGGGCGCGGTCTCCATGCAATGGGGACAACAGTCTTTGTAAAGCCTCGCGGACAACCGGTCGGTAAGCTTAATGTTGATTTGTTCCTCCGAGGTGACCGTTTCCATTTTCTGTTTGCTTGCAGGAAAACTCACGATGGCATCCTTCTTATTTGTTTTTTTACTATCCAGCGGGGACTTGCGAGCTTTCAGCGGCTCCCAGGCTTTTTGATCGCCCTAAATACTTAATAATATAGTTACGTTAACATTTTATTGTCAAAGCTGCTTTGTTACAATCGAACAATCGCTGAACTACTTTAAAGATTGGTGACTGGCGGAGTTAAAGATTTTGTTTTGGAATTACCTTTGGCTAATTTGGGTACTGTCATCCATACTATTCATCAGGTTCTACTTTTACTTGATATCACAACATTCTAAATTGATTGCGAAACCGCCGAGAGAAAGATTTGGAACGCCGAAACTCATTTTTCAAGTAACCACCAAAGGTAATATCGGAATAGTCCAGAACACGATTGATCGGGTGAATAACGTTTGTGCAGAGATTGAGTACAAGAAATATGAATTGTGGGCGGTTACCGACGCGCAGGAAAAGTTTGAAGGATGTAGAACTATCGTAGTTCCCCCGAGTTACAGCTGCAATGCAATCCATAAGGGCAGGGCACTTCAGTATGCCGTCGAAGTTCGAAGAAAAGAAAACAAATGCGACAAAGACACATTCATCTTTCACCTAGACGATGAAAGCCTAATCACAAAACAAACATTATGCAGCATACTCTGTTACTTAGAAGACAACCCTAAACCGATCAGCGAAGGCCTGATAATTTATCCCGTACAGGAAAAAGAAGAAATCAAAATATCCAACCTTATGGACACCCTCAGACCCTTCTGCTGTTATGAATGCTTAGCGCTAATGAGTGGTGGAAACCCAGCATACATCCACGGCTCAAACCTTCTGGTGAGAAGCGACGTTGAAGATGAAGTCGGTTGGACAAACGGGAAAACCATAGCAGAAGACACACTGTTCGCAATAAATGCCCGATTGAAGTTTGGAAAAGGCGTTTTTGGTTGGCATGGCGGAGTCGTTGAAGAGAAAAGCCCTCTGAATCTAAAAGACTTGATCAAACAAAGACGAAGATGGTTTTACGGCTTTATTATGAATATGAAGTTTTTTGAAAGAGGCGAGAAAATCAGGCAAGCAGGAAGAGCACTCATTTGGACATCTGGATTGGTTTCAGGGATTGCATCAATCTTCGCTTTTTTCATTTATCAAGACATATTTTGGCCCTTGAAGATCTTCTTTACAACAACAAGCTTGATGTGGCTGTTTTCCTATCAAATCGGTGCTTATGTGAACGGAAAATATCTTCCGTTAAAAAGGAGAATAAGCTACCACCTCTTGGCCCTAGTATCTTCACTTGTTATAGGCTTACTTGAATGCCTCACGCCAGTAATCGCCATAGTAAAAAAGCCTAAAACGTTTGAGGTAATCCAAAAATAATCAATCTGAAATACTTATTTGTGTCTTAAATTTCTTTACCAAAAGGATTTTGATAGCTAACATCCAAGCAAAGACCTGCCATGCCACCACGGTCAGAAACCGTGCAATAAGTCGCCAGTTTCTAACGTTATGTTCAATTTGAATCGCTGTTGCGACGAGGGATTGAGGGGAAACAAGGTAGAAAAGCTGTACAAAATTTGTCGTAAGTATCATGAATGCTAATGTGATTACCCATAGGAAATGAAAGTTGCGGAAATTGATTTTGGTTAAAGGCAAAGCTAGAAGAGCTAGCGCGATTACCATAATGACGTAAGGTTCGGAGAGCCAAGAATATGTTAGGAAAAAGATTAGCATTATACCGATTGCTTTCTGGGTTAATTCATTGAATGTTTTAGGCGGATCACGATAAACCAGGTAGTAACCAACGATCAAAGCGGGTATCCAAATGTAGCCTAATAGCTCAAGACCAGTCGGAATTGTGACTGTGTCCTTGAAGAGTTCCACCAAGTTGAAGGGCGTCATGCCGCCGGCTCTTGTGAAATACGAGGCCAATTGACTGCTTGAAGAAGGCATAGTCCAGTCGAGAGGAAAGAAAGGCAGAATCCACAAAGCCACAATTACGGCTGCTGAAATAACAATGTAAATCAGTGTTTTGCGCCAATTTTGTTTTGAGGTAAAGAGAATAGGGAGACCTAGGAGAGGCAGCGAAATGGGTTTCAAAACTGCGCTTAACGAAAGCAGCAGTGCGCTTCCTTTGATCTTGCCTTTGCTCAAAAGATAGAGTGAAGCAATGCACAAAAGTGCTATGAGCGTGTCGAATTGTCCCCAAGCAGCGGTTGTTAGCAGTAAGAAAGGGTTGAATAGCAGAAAAATCCAGGCAAACTTGATTCTCTTTTCGGATGCACCCTGCTGCCGCAGCAAACTTTTAGTGAGATATGCTAATCCTATGTTGGCGGCAATAATTGGAATCTTCGTGGCAAAGTTGTACAGAAAAATGCTCGGCACAATGCCGTAGGATAATCTGTAGATGGCGCCCAAAAGCAGAGGCCACAGTGGTGGATCCCCAATAATCGGGTTAACTCCAACTAGGTAGGGAGAAAAAACCGTGACTAAGTGAGATTGATACGGGTTCAAACCAACGCTGACTAAGTACCCTGTATCCATGAACGATGTTTGGTCATAGGCGTGCCCTAGAAAAACCGCTAATGGCACCTGCACTGCAACACTCAACAGAATGGTTAAAATGTCACGGCTAACGTGAAGATTCACCATAAGATCTTCCTGTACCTGCTTTCAACGAAAAGGCTTAGTTGTTCAATAGAAAAGTAATCAAGTAAGCATATTTAAAACTGAATGCTGCCCAAAAAAACACGCGAAGAAAACGACTGGGCCAAGAGCTTCCGCATAGAAGCATAATGCACGCGTTCGAATCGAATTTTGATAGAAAATTCATTATAGCTTTGCATCTCAACTCAGAAAAACACGTTTCAGCAGTTTAAGGTGGCTAAATATGATTTTTGTGGCTGCATATCAATTACAACTTAACCCAGAGTACAGGTCGAAACCTCTTTCAGGCAATTTTGTACGGTTCAATTAGAAATAGTCTTAAAGTCGTCTTGCCGATAGTATCATCGAAGTTTGTATGCCGACTAATCTGCCGCCTGAAGCAATGGACAAATGGGAGCTAGTTGAAGCTGCTCATACGCCTAAAGAAAAAATGGATGCCATGATTGAGTTCCTAAAGTTTGTTCCACATCATAAAGGCACCATGAAACTGCGCGGTGAAATGAATAGGAAAATTTCTCTTATCCGCGCTGATTTGGATAAGAAGAAACGCATGGGCACGGGCAAAAGTAGCGGCGGACCGAAGCTTTTTATTGAAAAGGAAGGTTCAGCGCAGATAGCGTTAATCGGCATGACAAACGTGGGTAAGAGCTGTCTAATGAGCGCCACAACAAATTCAAAAGTGGTTGTTACCCCCACGCCTTTTAGCACCCATGAACCAGTGCCGGGCATCATGAATTTTTTGGACGTACAATTCCAGATTGTTGAAGCACCAGCAGTGATGGAGGGCAGTGCAGGTGGGCGTGCAGCCGGTCATGTTACGCTTGGTTTAGCGCGGAATGCTGATGGCGTGATTTTGATGGTTGATTTGTCCCGAGACCCAATTGAGCAGTTGGATCTGGTTTTGGCTGAGTTGGAAAAAAGCCGTGTTCTTGTAAGTAAACCTAGTGGAAAAGTGGATATTGACCGTCGCCATGCTGGTGCCGCTTTAAGGGTGATTCTTGTCGGTAAGCTTCTGGATTGCAGCATGCAAGATGTTGAGGATTTGCTTCGAAGCTACAAATTAAACGATGCCATAGTGAGAATAAGCGGCGAGGTGCGGCTTGACGACGTAGAAGACGCCATTTTTGAAACTACAATCTATAAGCCAGCGGTTATTGTGGCGAACAAAATGGATTTGAAGGGCTCTGCGGCGAATCTCCGGCGTCTGAAACAGTACGTGAACGAACGGTTGCCTATTGTCCCCATGTCCTGCGAGCAGAAAACAGGGATTGACGAGCTGGGGAAGACGCTTCTGCAAAGTCTGAAGGTTATTCGCATTTACACAAAAGAACCCGGTTCCAAACAAGATACAGGTCACCCGTTTGTCATGAGGCATGGAGCAACAATCAACGATTTAGCGAAGAATATTCACAAGGAGTTTGTTCAAAACTTTTTGTTCGCCATGGTGTGGGCTAAACGTTTGCCTTTCAGCCCGAAAAAGGTCGGTTTAGGCTTCGTTTTAGAAGACGGAGACATCGTAGAGATTCACGCGAGAATTTAGAGTTAAAGACAAGAAAATGGGTTAATCGGCAACATTCTGGTTTGCCGCTTTTTGTTTGGGTTCTTTGATTTGAGGGTTTATGGTGGAGGCGGTGGTGGAGGTGGCGGAGGCGGAGGCAACGGAGAACCAGATGCATCGTTCTTTCGTCTGCCCCTGAGCAGCATCAAAACAACGAGGACAGCTACCACGATTACGACTGCGGCGACTACGCCGTATGTATATAACGAGTTTATCGAAGATGAGCTGGTGTTAGGCGAGGAACCAGTCGGAGTTGGCGTTGGCGTAGGCGTCGATGTTTGTTGCCCAGAGGGTGTGGGAGTGCTGGAGGAACCCGCAAATGCTGCAGATTCAACTAGTACGGTGAAGTTTGCGATTTTGCTTGAAACGGCCGCGCTGTCCATCGGTATCGCGGTGAATGCTACTCCGTTGCCTGGCGCTAGCTCGTATTGCCCTGTCGAGCCCGAGAGGTCAAGGTATTGTGTGCAGTTTGCGCCGACGACTGTTCCAGAAGAGTCGTAATAGGTTACCCAAGCCCATACGCCCCCGATTGTTTTGTCGCCGCTATTTACAATGTTCCCAGTAACCGTGTACGTGCCGCTGTTCAGGTAGCCGCGGACGTTGTTTGTTGTTAAGCCGGAGTAAGCTGTCATGTTGGTCGAGATAACGGCGCCTTTCTGAAGAGTGACGTTGGTGACTGAGCTGACCCAATCATTACTTACTGACGGGGCGTCAAGGGGGCTGAAGTCCATGTAGAAAGGTGCCTTCTGCTGTGGAAGCAATTCGGGTATTGCGGCCATTACTGCGCTTCCTGTATCCAAAGCGATGTTGCTGGAGTTGGAGGCAATGCCTGCAATTGAGACGGTTTGGAGGTTTGTTGTTCCCGTGTTTTGGATTTCACCGACGACGATTAGGTCGCCAGCGTAGTTGGCGGTCTTTGTAGATGCTGGCGCAGTGTACCAGCTATAGCTGAGAATCGCAACAGATGTTGTCTGCGCTTTCACATGCGGAGCTGACAAAGCAGCAAACGCGCCAATAACTAAGATAACAAGGACTAATGCAGTAACAATTTTCTTCAATATCCCTCACCCTATATGATGATTCCTTTCGAACCAACATCTCCATAAAACAGTTATTAAACTTTTTCAAAATTAACCCCAAATTCTATCCCTTTCTTGTGAAGCAATAAACCTCTTTTCAGAGGTTCGGATCCATAGTATCTATTTAGCTCTCCTTCCAATTTATTTGGACTCTTCTTTTTTCTGCCTTCTGGAAACCTCTTCTAATTACTATCTTCGCCTTAACGATATGTTGAAAACTTTACTTATTTTGTCAAATATTGTCAATTTTTGTCAGAAATTGTCAAATTTTGTCAAATAATGTCAAAAATTGTCTCAACCTGCAATTGATTCAAGCTTTTCCACAAAAAAACAACTTAAAACACAAATAGAAAAATTTTCTCTCCAAAAAACGCGAAACCGCCATCGCTCAAACATCTGAGGACTTATTTTGCGACCTTTTGAGATCTTCCTGCGACTACTTGAGATGTTTTGGTATGTTTTGGGAGACCAGTTGCAACCAATCCAAGCCCCATTCCAAGAAAGCAGCCCAAAACACAAAGAACAAATCGCGAACTTCTCGACTGATATTTTATTCGTTACTTTCAAATGCTTGGTTGATCAGTTCTGGAGAGGGATTGGTTGTTTTGGGAAGGTTTTTTTAAATGTCTCTGGTATGTTAAGGCTATGTATTTCGAAGCCTTCAAAAACATGCTTAGAAGCCGAAGGTTTTGGGTTTGGGGACTCTGCGGCGCAGCTATCTATGCTGTTCCCGCCGCCATTCGCATCGCAACAGGCAACGTCATCTTGCCTGTGTTGAGCTGGGCTGCAACTCCGTGGATAGGCATGTACGTCCCCGCTAACCTTGTTGAAAAGATTTTGGTTAACGCGTTTTTCCCCGGAGGCGCTGGTGCGGTAGCGGGCGAAATCTTTTATTCAAACGCCAAATCCGAAGCCCTTATCGGACGCGAAAAGTATCTTGCCAGGCTAAGCGGCGCTCTGCTGGCTGTGACTGTTTGGTCGCTGATTCAGCTTTTAGGCGGCTTACTCGATGTTGCGGGGTCTTGGGGCGGCAACCTTTTTGAGTATCCATCGGTTTTTCCGCTTAACTATCTTTTGGCTTCACTTTCAATTTTTACCCCCACCATCCTTGGTTTTCTCAAAAACAAGATAGCGTCTGCTTTCGGCGGCGGAAGCGGGGGAAGTGCGGGTAGCGTTAGGTTAATATCGAAAAAAGCAGTCAACAGTAGATTACTTGATGTGAAACTATGGCGGCGTTAAGTGTTAACCAAATGGCTTGGAAGATAGCCCAAAAATTCATCGATAACCCAGAATTTTACGGCGTAATCGTTTCGAAATCAACGGCTGGAGCCACCGTTATTGATGCAGGGGTAAACGCGGCTGGCGGCTTTCAAGCAGGCAAAATACTTACGGAGCTCTGCATGGGCGGCGCGGGAAAGGCTCAACTTGGCTTCAAAACCTACGGAAACATAACGTTCCCATCGATAACTGTCAGCATGGATCACCCCGCCATCGCAGCTTTAGGCTCACAGTTTGCAGGTTGGCGCATCAAAGACGGCGAATCCATAGCCATCGGTTCCGGCCCAGTCCGCGCCTTAGCGCTCAAGCCCAAAGATGTTTTTGAGGAAATAGGCTACAGGGACCAAAGCGACAAAGCCGTGCTTATTTTGGAGAGCAACAGTTTGCCTTCTGAGGCACTTATTGAAAAGGTAACTACGGCCAGCAACGTTTCAGCCGCGAATCTGATTGTTGTCGTTGCGCCGACGGCAAGCATCGCTGGTTTAACTCAGGTTGCAGGCAGAATTGTGGAAGTGGGTATTCACAAGCTTCGAACCCTTGGTTTAAGCCCCAAAGTCATCCGTTACGCTTTGGGTTATGCGCCTATTCCGCCGCTTGGCAAAGACTTCGAAATAGCTATGGCACGAACTAACGACGCCATTCTTTACGGTGGAAATGTTTACCTCACTGTGGATTCGGAGGATGAAGCGGCACTGCAGAAGATTATAGAGCAGGCGCCGTCGATGGCTTCAAAAGACTATGGGAAACCGTTCCTACAGATTTTCCAGGAAGCAGGACGCGACTTCTACAAGATCGACCACGGCTTATTCGCCCCCGCAGTCATAACCATAAACAACGCAAAAACAGGGAACACCTTCAAGGCAGGACAAATCAACCCCAAGGTTCTGGCAGAATCCTTAGGATTCTAACTTTCTTCATTTCAGTTTGAATCTTGAAAGAACAGGTACTGCTATTGCAAATGCGATTGGGATTGTGTACAGTGCTACTGTACCATTGAAGAGTGCGCCGAGTGGAAGAAAAGCCAGGGCCGCCGCGGGCTTATATGAGAATCCGACAGGGGACGGTTGTTGAAGCGTAAAGTAGTTTACAAATGACGTTATGGCAATGCGGACGACGATACCTAAGGCTGTTGCAGATATGCTTATCATTTTAGCGTGCTTCTTTAGGGTATCAGACAAGGTTTCTGTTTTGCAGCCTCGAGTGGCAATCAGATATGGGATGTAGACGCCTAACATCATTGATAGAATTGCAACCAAGTTGTAGACTGGTCCTAACGGCGAAAATCCGCCTGTGAAATAAATTGTTAGGATGACGGTGT
>Ga0187874_10002715_pt1 | contig 13180 bp, 12 predicted proteins | sample June2016WEW_16_1_3_FD_132993 | JGI IMG/M metagenome (GOLD analysis project Ga0187874, IMG submission 132993) | Peatland microbial communities from SPRUCE experiment site at the Marcell Experimental Forest, Minnesota, USA - June2016WEW_16_150 | ecosystem: Environmental > Terrestrial > Soil >... | reverse complement strand
CTGATCCTTTATGGCGCGCAAGATCCACGTGATCCGGACCGTCAGCCGGGGGAACGCCACAAATTTCCACGTAGCATGTCTCAGTTGAAAAACCTTATTTACTTAGACTTAGGACGAAACGGACTCGATGAAATTCCGTCATTTGTGAAGGATTTGCCGAGGCTTAGAGAGCTTCGATTTGAATATAACGAACTTAAGAAAGTTCCCGAGCTCATTTCTAATCTGCGTGAACTGAGGATATTGAATCTTGCTGCTAACGATTTGGATGATCTCCCAGATTTTTTGAATACGCTTCCAAAACTTACTCACATCACCCTCGGGTACAACTGCAGGATTACTCAGAATAATGCAAAAATGAAAGACTTGAAGAGAAGATTTCCAAAAGTCACATTTGATTTTGTTGATGAGTACGACTGCCCATCGAAGTAATGTGGGCTCGCAATCATCGCCACTTCTGGTATTCTCTCCCCCATGGATCTCGTGGCCCTGACCCGGCAACTGGTCGACATCGAAAGCACTACCGGCAACGAGGCTGCGGTCGTTGAGTTCCTCGCAAATTACCTGTCCACCGCGGGCTTGACGGTCGAGCGCATGCCGGTCGAGCGCCATCGCTTCAACCTCTTTGCCCGTTGGCCTGAGGATCCCTCGCCCGCTGTCGTCTTCTCGACGCATACCGACTGTGTGCCGCCATTCATTCCCTCCAGTGAGGATTCCACGCGCATTTCCGGACGCGGTTCGTGCGATGCCAAAGGCATTCTTGCCGCCCAGGTTGCGGCCGCGCTGCGCCTGCATCGTGAGGGCACCTGCGTTGGACTGCTTTTTGTGGTTGGCGAGGAGCGCGACTCGCTTGGCGCCGCGGTCGCCAACCAGAAGCCGCGCGGCTCACGTTTTCTGGTGAATGGCGAACCGACGGGCAACTGCATTGCGCTCGCCGCCAAGGGCGCATTGCGCGTCGAAGTCGTCGCCGGCGGCAAGATGGCTCACTCGGCTTATCCCGAACTTGGCGAGTCCGCCATTGACAAGCTGCTCGATGCCCTGCAACTGCTTCGTTCCATGTCCCTGCCCGCCAATCCGGAGATTGGCGCAACTACCATGAATATCGGAATCATCGAGGGTGGCCGGGCAACCAACATGATTGCCGACTTCGCCAAGGCGCAGCTTCTGTATCGCCTGGTGGCTCCGTCGCAGCCGCTTCGCGAGCAGATCGTCGCCGCCGTTGGCGAGCGTGCGCAGGTCGAGTTCGTGCTCGATATTCCTTACATGCGCTTCCGCACAATTCCCGGGATACCGACCATGACTGCCTCGTTCACCACCGACATTCCGGCTCTCTCGAATTGGGGTGAACCGGTGCTGCTGGGTCCGGGGAACATTTTGGTGGCCCACACCGAAGGCGAGTACGTGGAAAAATCTGAGCTGGCGGAAGCCGTCGACCGCTACGTGCTGATTGCACGCGAACTGCTGCACTCCTGAGCGCAGGCACGCCATTACCGCGGATGTTCAAACCAAACACGAGACATCCTTCTAGCGGTACACTTAACTGCCATGAGCACGAGCCAAAACCTGCTGGCGCAGTCGTCTTCCCCCTACCTCCGCTCCGCCATGCATCAGCCTGTGCGCTGGCGGGAGTGGAGCGACGAAGCATTTGCCGAAGCGCAGCGTGAAAACCGGCCCATCCTGCTCGACATAGGGGCCGTATGGTGTCACTGGTGTCACGTCATGGATCGCGAGTCCTACGAGTCCCCCGAGGTGGCCGAGATCATTAACGCGCACTTCGTGCCCGTTAAGGTTGACCGCGACGAGCGTCCCGACGTCGATTCGCGTTACCAGACTGCGGTGGCGGCAATCAGCGGACAGGGAGGCTGGCCGCTGACGGCGTTCCTCACGCCCGAGGGCAAGCCTTTCTACGGTGGAACCTACTTCCCTCCGCAAGACGCCATGGGCCGTCCAAGCTTCCGCAAAATCCTGCTGGCCATTGCCGAGGCATTTCGCGAGCGCCGCAACGACGTGGAAGAGGAAGCCGGCAAACTCATGCACGCACTCTCTCACGCCGAGGGTCTGCTGGGACGTTCAGGCGCATTTTCGCCGCGCATCGTCGAGCAGATGGTGCAGTCCGGGCTGGGCGTGTTCGACCGCCAAAATGGCGGCTTCGGCACCGCCCCCAAGTTTCCTCATCCGCCCGCCATCGATTTACTCATCGACTGGTATGTGCGCACCGGAGAAGAGCAAGTAGGAACCGTCGTCAGCACGACGCTGGAAAGGATGGCGCGCGGCGGCGTCTACGATCAGCTTGCGGGCGGCTTTCATCGCTATTCCGTCGATGAACGCTGGTGCGTTCCGCATTTCGAAAAAATGTCCTACGACAACTCGGAGCTGCTGAAGAATTATGTCCACGGCTACCAGGCGACGGGCAATCTGTTCTTCGCCAGCGTGGCGCGCGACATCATCCGCTGGATGGACGAGTGGCTGAGTGACCGCGAGCGCGGCGGATTCTACGCCTCACAGGACGCCGACATCGACCTGAACGACGACGGCGATCACTTCACCTGGACTCGCGACGAGGCTCGCGCGGTTCTCGATGACGACGAATTTGAAGTTGTCAGCCTTCACTATGACATTGGAGAAGTTGGCGAGATGCACCACAACCACGCCAAGAACGTGCTTTGGGTGCGAACCCCAGCCGAGGAGATCGCATCCCGCAGCGGCCGTTCGCGCCAACAGATCGACGCGTTGATCGACTCGGCAAAGCGGAAAATGTACGCGGCTCGCCTCCGCCGTCCCATTCCCTACATTGACAAGACTGTCTACGTAAACTGGAACGCGCTCTGCATCTCCGCCTATTTGCAGGCGGCGCGCGTGCTTGGCCCCGAGACCGGCATGAGCGAAGCGCGTAGCTTCGCCCTGCGCTCGCTCGACCGCATACTGAGCGAGGCGTGGAACCCCGAGCGCGGCTTGCTGCACGTGATCGCCTACTCGGAGCAGGATTCACCTGCGAAGGTTTCTAGCGGCTCTTCCGAGGCGGCGACTCCCGGCAAGCGCCAAGTAGCGGGACTGCTCGACGACTACGCATTCACCGCGCTCGCCTGCTTCGAGGCCTATGAAAGCACCGCCGATTTCAGCTATTTCCGCTTTGGCAAAGCGATCGCCGACTTCATGATCGCTCACTTCCACGACCAGCAAGACGGCGGTTTTTTCGATACGGCCAGCGACGCCGGCGCCGCGGCTATCGGCGCACTCACTGCACGGCGCAAGCCATTCCAGGATTCGCCAACTCCCGCCGGGGATTCCGCCGCCGCGATTGTGATGCTCCGGCTTTACGCTTTGACCAACGAGAATCATTACCGCGAGATCGCGACCAAAACGCTGGAGATATTTGCCGGCGTGGCCGAGCAATTCGGCATCTATGCCGCCACTTACGGTCTTGCCGCCGTCTGGCTGGCGCGCCCCTACACGCAGGTTGTGCTGGTGGGCGACGGCCCTGCGCCCGATGCGCTGTATGCCGCCGCGGTCAGACCGTTTGCGGTCAACAAGACCCTCATTCACGTCAGCGAGGAGGAGGCCGTTGCCGCCTATCTTCCGCCGGCACTCGCCGATTCCGTGCCGCATCTGCCTGGCATTGCCAAGGGACGGCCCATGGCGGTTGTGTGCAGCAATTTTACCTGTCAACCTCCGGTCAGCGATCCAGAAGAGCTTACGAGATTAATCTATGGCTCCATTCGACAGAAATGATTCCGCCATGTCTACGCAAGGGCCCGTGCAGTCCAGTTTCTATCCCACTCTGAATCCGCTCTAATGCAAGCGCAGCGAGGAACCATGGCAACATCTAAGAAGACTCCAAAGAAAAACGTCAAGCACAGCCGTAACGGCCAAAGCAATCCTGGAACCTACACTGTTCCCCGAGGACACGTCAGCATCGCCGTGCCCACTTTCTGGACGCTGCGGCAAACCAATGACGATCTCGAGATTGAAGCTCCCTCGGAAACTACATCGGTGATCGTGACGGCTTTCAAGCAGGACAAGACAACCGGGCCACTCGACGCGCGCGACTTTCTCAAAAGGTTTATGCAGACCGCGCCCAGCAACGGACGCGGCAAAGTCGAGAAAGGGACCAGACAAAAAGCAAGCGCAAGATTTCGTGATCCCGAAGGCGACCACTGGCGAGTTGTGTTTCTCAGCAATGGCAAGACGCTACTGCTGGCAACCTGCAACACCAGCGCGCCACTGGTTTCCAGAGAAGCTCGCACGGGAGCCCAAGTGCTCGACTCATTGAAGTTGAAATCCCGCGAATAGTTTTGACAATTGCCGGGGGTGCCCCACGTCCCGCCCGATTGGGGTCCCCGGCGAGCCCTGCTCGCTGGGGCGATTGATGCTTACGTGGGGTTGGCGGCGCCGAAGCTGATCGGTCCGCCTTCCTCAACTGGCGTTGAGATAAGCGCGCATCATGCGAAGATCCACTTCTTTTTCGTCCAGATCGTGCAGCAGCAGATCCCGCAGCGAGATGAATCCGACGAGTCTTTCGCCTTCGCATACCGGAAGGTGACGGAAGCCATGCTGTTTCATGGCGATCATGCAACGCTCGACCGGGTCATCGGGGCCCACGATGAACGGTTCCGAGGTCATCACTTCGCTCAGCAGCGTCGACTCCGGGTTGCGTTTTGCGGCCACCACCCGCATCAGGATGTCGCGCTCGGAGAACACGCCGGCCAATCGCTCCCCATCCATCACCGGAATGGCGCCGATATTGCACTGTGTCATGTAGAGCGCGGCAGTCATCACCGACTCGAATGCCTGCAAGCTGTGGACTTTGCGACCTTGGATCAGATCACGAATGGTGCTCATGCAATGGCCCCCGTGAGCGCTGCTGCGCCCATCTCAGATGCAAATCACAAGTAGCTGATTGTGTGCGGCTGCCCCACGCAGCCTGAGGAGGCATAGTATATGTCGCAAACCGGCTCTGGATTACAAGTAAATTTCGAAATTTCTTACGAATTGAGAAACACCACGTAAGAGGACTGCCACACTGAAGTGACTACCGTCCCGCGCGGTCTCCAGGTGAGCACCAGGTTGAAGTCAGCCCCCAGCGGAAGCGAATCGAGGATTGAAGGATCGGCCGCCGGCTCGACCAGTGCCAGGTGATGCAAAAAGCCCCAAAGCGAGGGTTCGCCGAGCCCCTGCGCAGCAAAGGTCAGCGACGCACTCTGCTCCGCCAGGTAGAAGGCGAGCGAAGCCGCCAGGCTCACCCCACGTTCGTAGCGTTCGGCCGAAGCCATCCCGGGAATGGCGTTGTCGAACACGATTCGCAGCCGGTGTTCGTCTTCCCGGGCAAATTCCCGGATCTTCAGAACCCCCGTTTTTGCGCTCGATTTCCAATCGACATGGCGGGCTGAGTCGTCCGGCTGGTAATCGCGAATGCGGTAGAGGTCGTGCCCGCGGCCCCGGACGTGGTTCTCGAATTCTCCCGTGATCAGCGGCAGCATCTCATAAAATTCTTCCGTCTGCTCGACCTTTGGATAAACGATCAACTCGCGGTTCAGAACCACGTTGCGCGTCTTGATCAGAAACGAGAAAGGAAATCGAGTCGAAAGGCCGAACGCGTTCTGCACGTACCGTCCACGGCGCTCGAAAAACAGCGCCAGCTCAGCCCCCGCCGAGCCTCTCGGACTGATGTAGGGGAAGTACAGCGGTTGCCGCAGAATGGGAGGCGGCTCAGTTTGCTCGATACGTTGCAGCTTCAGATCTCGCCAGCGCACCCACGGTTGGCGCCCCGCGGAGGCTCTGGGGAACTCAAACTTGGTTGGCTGCCAATGCCAGACCTTCTTTGACTCTTTCTGGCGGGGCGACACGACGGCGATGGAGAACGCGGGCAGCCAGCGGCTGCGGTTCCTGACCGTGACGTGGGCCGGGCACGGCTTATTGGCAAATGTGTGTTCGGGGATATTGGCCGTCAAGTCGAGGGCGCGCAGTTCCGCGGCCGAAGCCACTCCGCTGACCACGACCGCGGCCAACAACACGGAAACGATCAGGAACAGCAGATTATTTCCGGTGTTCAGGGCCGCGATGGCAATCACCAGCACAAAACCGAGATAGACCATCCCCTCTTTCGTGATCTGGTAATCGAGCGCATAACGCACGCGCTCGGCAACCACGCGCTTCGCCAGGTAAGGCACGGTGGCAATGGCGACCACGGCGGAGAGCAATAGTGCCGCCGAGGCAAGAATGGCTGTCGCCAGCAGGTTCCCCGTCTCACGAGCCGCCGACGAGAGCACCGCCGCAGCAAATGCCAGGGCGAGTCCAACCGCCGCAATCAATGAGCGGATAATCGTTTCTCTATGTACGCTGAATAGTTGCATTCACCCTTAAGAATCGGTTCAAGGCCTTATCGTCGCGGACGCGAGCCGGTCTCCGTCTCCTCCGCCGATTGCCTCTCGACCTTTTCGCCGGCGGCGTCCTTCGTCTCTCGCCGTGCGGCTCTGTAGCGGCGCCACATCCACAATGCGACATATACTGCTACCGCCGTGATCCCCAGATTCACCCTGCCCATCATTTTGATGAGCTGTTCCCAGTGTTCCCCGAACTGGTAGCCCGCAACCGCAATAACAGTAACCCATGTGGCAGCGCCCAGAAAATTAAACAGTACGAACTTGCCCCATGGCATCCTCAACACACCGGCTAGCGGCCCGGCGATGATGCGCATCCCGAGGATGAAGCGGGCAAAGAAGATGGTCAGGTCGCCGTGCCGCCGAAACAATTCTTCGCCCTTCTCGAGACCCTTCTCGACGGTTTGCCTGCGAATGTGAAACACATGCAGATAACGTTCGAGCAAAGGACGCCCGCCCCGCCGTCCAATCGAGTAGCCCAGGTTGTCGCCCAGAGTCGCGGCAATAATTCCGGTCAGAATTATGTAGGGCAACTGGAGCTGTTGCTCGGAAAAGGCCAGAAAACTTGCGAACAGCAACATCGTTTCGCCCGGCAAAGGAACGCCTGCATTTTCGAGCAACAAGGCGAAAAACAACGTCCAGTATCCGTGTACGGCGAAGTAGCCGCGAAGAATCTCGAAAATGTGACTGCCTAATCCGTGCAAGCGCACCGTCGCTATAGGCTCAGTAAGCCCAATCAACTATCACCGCAGAACTTATCGAGTTCGTCAATCAGAATTTCGTGCGCCGGGTGAACTCCCTACCCGCGAACTCGCGCCTTCACCCTGTTCAGCAGGAGAGTTGCCATCATCAAGAAAATCCAGCACCAGCCGGTTGAACTGTTCCGGCGCCTCCTCGTAAGGCATATGGCCGATGCCGTTCATGACGATCAACCTCGCATTCTTCAGGTTGGCCGCCAGTTCGTACGCGCTTTCGGGAGCGACCGCGCGGTCCAGGCTGCCCCACAGGAGCAAGGCGGGCACGTTGGCCAGAAGATGAAATCGCAATTTCAGCTCGCTCATGTCCTGCTTCCACGAGCGCACGACTTCCAGCGCGTACTCGATCGTCCCCGGCAAATCCATCATCCGGCCATAGCCATCCAAGGTCTCGAACGTGATTTTCGTTGGATCGCCGTACATGCGGCTCAGCGCTAGCGAGCGCGCTGCCCGGAGCCCACTCTTAAATCGCGGCGTCGAGGGGTCCCCGGCACGCGCCGGAGTTGCGCGTGTTGGGGCAAACAGCCCGGCCATCCACCGTCCTAAGCCAGCGCCAAGAAAAGCAATGCGCATTGCGCCCCGGTGCGACCACGGATTCGCCGGCGCAGCCAGCACCAGCCGTCCGACGGCCGTGCCGCCTGCGTGCTCGCGCTCCAGAGCGGCCATCATCATCGTCACGGCGCCTCCGTGCGATGTGCCAAGCAGATCCACATTTCTCAGCCCAAGCGCCTGGAGCCACTCGAGCATGCGCCCGGCGGTCGCGTGAAGGCCGAAGTCGACGGTGCCGGGACGAGGACGGTCCGAGTAGCCGATGCCAAGCAGGTCAACCGCGTAAGTCTCGCGCTCCTGCGCCAATGCTTCGAGATTGTTGCGCCAGGAGAACGAATAGCCCAACAGTCCATGAATAAGAACCACCGGTGGACGCGCAGGGTGCAGCTTCGCCGCCGGCCCCAGGCCGGGGTCCCCGGCAAGCCGGCTTTTGGCTTGCTGGGGTGTAAGACCGGGGTCCCCGGCAAGCTGGCTTTTGGCTTGCTGAGGTGTAAGCCGCAGATACCGCATACGATGACCGCCGAACGAGTGCCACAGCTCCTCGCCCAAGCACCAGCGTTGCGATTCAGTCGCCAATTCATTCACCTGATTTCCGCCGGACAGGATACAACCAGCGCGCTCCCTGGCGGAATCTCAATAACCCGATATCGCCTCTGTCGCTTCTGTGTGGGGAGTTTCAAAGCTCCCCACTTTTTTGCCCCACCGCCGGCCCGTGCACGCCGGAAACATTTCGCCTGTGCCGCTTTTGATAGATTATCGCTCATTGCTCACGCCAAGGCGCGTCCCGATGCCTCTTCATTTTCCCGGCTATTGTGCTAAGGTTGGCTAGGTTCGCTTTATAAATTCAATTCAGGTCTGGCAGGCCCGAGCAGGTGTCTGCCCCGAGGACTTATGGCAATCAAATTTAAAGGCTTCGATTTCATCCAATTCGATTCGCTGCTTTCCGACGAAGAGCTCATGGTGCGCGACACCGCTCGCCAGTTCATCGAAGACAATCTGATTCCCATCATCGAAGAGTGCAACCGCGAAGGCCGCTTCCCGCGGGAGCTGGTGCAGCCCATGGCCGAACTCGGGTTCTTCGGCGCCACCCTGCGGGGCTATGGCTGCGCCGAGATGAACAACGTCGAGTACGGTCTCATCATGCAGGAGATGGAGCGCGGAGATAGTGGTGTGCGTTCCTTCGTCAGCGTGCAATCGGCGCTCTGCATGTATCCCATTTACACCTTCGGCAGCGAGGAACAGAAAGAGCAGTGGCTGCCCGCGATGGCCTCGGGGAAGAAGCTCGGCTGCTTCGGCCTCACCGAACCCGATGCCGGTTCCAATCCCGGCGCCATGCGCACGCGCGCCCGCCGCGAGGGTGGCGAGTACGTGCTGAACGGCGAGAAAATGTGGATCACCTCCGGCTCCATTGCCGACGTTGCCGTGGTCTGGGCAAAGAACGAAGAACAGGACGGCAAGGTCCGCGGCTTTCTGGTCGAGACCAACCGCCCCGGCTTCAGCGCGCAGGACGTGCACGGAAAATGGTCGCTGCGCGCCTCGGTCACCTCTTCCCTCTCGTTGCAGGACGTCCGCATTCCCTGTCAGAACATCCTGCCGAAATCCGAGGGGCTGAAGTCGGCGCTCATGTGCCTGAACCAGGCACGCTACGGAATTGCCTGGGGAGCGCTTGGCGCCGCCATGGCATGCTACGACACGGCGCTTCAGTATGCGTTGTTCCGTAAGCAGTTCCGCGACCAGCCGATTGCCTCTCATCAACTGGTGCAGGAGAAGCTGGTTTGGATGTTGAGCGAGATCACCAAGGGGCAACTCCTCGTCCTGCAGGTCGGCCGGCTTAAGGATGAGGGAAAAGTTGGACACCAGCACATCTCCATGGCGAAGCGGAATAACGTCTGGATGGCGCTGGAGTGCGCACGTCTGGCGCGCGACATTCTCGGCGCCAACGGCATAGCCGACGAATACCCGGTCTTCCGCCACATGGCGAATCTGGAGTCGGTCAAAACCTACGAAGGAACCCACGATGTCCACACCCTGATCCTGGGCACGTCCATCACCGGGATTGACGCTTTCTGATGGTACCCCACCGCGCTGGTGCCCCATGTTCGCCCGTCTTTGGCTAACGTGGGGTAGTTTTTTGGTGCTCCACCGAAAGACCGGGCCGAACATCCCCACATTTGCCAACCGATGGCAAATATGGGGCACCGTCGAGTTCAATACAGACGCCTACAGCATCGATCGACTAAGCGGGGTTGCGAGACGTGAGGCACCAGCCCTCTATACCGGCTGAATAATTCCACCAAGGCTGCGCGATTCGCCAGCCGGGGAGGCTGCTGTCATCTTCCATCCCTCCGGCCGCAAAGATGGATGCTCCGCGTACAGCGGACTCAGCACCTCTTGCTGCACGGCGGAAAGAACTTTGGCCGCGGCTCGCTGGTAGGCGGCGTGCTCTTCGGCGGAACATTCGCTCTTGCTGGAAGCAACGGACTGGCTTACGCGGTCAGAGATGTCGAGCATAAGCTCGCTGATTTGCTTTGCGACGTGAGGATTTTTCACCATAGCTTTTTTCACCACGAGCAAGGATATTGCGCCAGTCATCGACCGGCTGCATTGGGTTGCGCTATTTCAGTCGCGACAGCAGCGAGCGTGTTTGCCGGAACCAGGGACGCTCCCGGCGGCGTTGAAAGCCCGGCATGGTGCGGCGTTTGGCCATGATCTGCTCCGCCCACTCCCGCGCTTCGGCGGCCCGGCCCCGTGCTGCCAGAAACTCTGCATAGTGATACTGCGTTTCCGTCAAGGTCGAAAGCTGCATGATGCGGCTGAACAGCGCCTCCGCCTTTTCGTTCTGGCCGGTTCGCGCGTAAGCCCAGGCCAGCAACCCGGCGGCGCGGTGGATGTCATAGCCGGGTTCGGTTCGCGTCACCCGTTCCAAGTCTTCTATGGCAGACGGGAAATTACCGAGCTGCAGCAAGGCCAAAGCCCGGCGATAAAACGGATCGGGGGAGTCTGTACGCTGCGTGATCGAACGGTCGAAGCAGGCGCGCGCCCTTTCCCATTTGCCTTTGTCGAGGTAAAGCTGCCCGAGTTCCTCGTAATTTCCGGCTGAAGGATTCTGGCTCACCGCGGCTTCCAGTTCCCTGATCCGGCGGTTCCGGCTCACAAAGTTGAACGCGCCGGGATCGCGCAACTCGGGAAGGGCTTGCGCCGCCAGGTAGATAAGCGATCCAAGCGGGCCAAGAAGCAGGATGATCCATAGCCAGTACGAATCCGGCTGGCGGCGCACGAAGTGGATGAGAGCCGCCGCCATCAGCACCATGCCAGGCAATCCGAAGCTGAAGAATCCGAACATTCCACTAAATACTAGCAGTGTAAGCACCTAAGAGGCTGTTGAAAACCGCCGTCGGGCAAGATGAGCCTGGCGATGTAATAACCTTGGTGCCCCTTGTGGTGGGAGGCCGAGCTGCGGACGTGTAAAATCGAGAAGAATGCATTCTATTCGGCTCATTGCCGTAGACATCGATGGAACCCTGCTGAATTCAAGCTTTCAGGTTTCAGCCGCGAACCTGAAGGCGTTGCTCGGTGCCCACCAACGCGGCGTCGAAATCGCGCTGGTTACCGGCAGGCGTCACAATTTTGCTCTGCCGATAGCTGACTCGCTCGGCTTCAGCGTAACCCTCATCAGCTCCAATGGCGCGGTCACCCGGTCGAGCGACGGCAGCCTTTTTCACCGCGACCTGCTTCCGGCGGATATCGCCCGTGAGATGGTTCGTCACATGGCCGCTTTCCGCGGAAACACGGTCCTGTCCTTCGACCGCGAGGGCAAGGGTGCGCTGGTGGTTGAGACCACCGAGTTACTGAATGTCGCCATCCGCCGCTGGATGGAAAAGAATGCAGAATACCTGGACTTGGTGAAGCCGCTGGAAGATGCAGTGACTGAATCGCCGGTTCAGGCCACTTTCTGCGGTGATATTGCCCGCATGCGGGAGGCGCAGCAGGCGCTGATGAACTCGGGCCTGTGGGAACGAATCACCGTTTTGCGCACCCAGTACGAGGAGCGCGACCTTTGCATTGTGGATGTGCTAAACCACGGCTGTTCGAAAGGGCACGCCCTGCGCCGCTGGGCCGAACACCGCGGCATCGAACGGCAGCAAGTCATGGCCATCGGGGACAATTACAATGACATCGAAATGCTGGAGTTCGCCGGCGTCCCGGTTATCATGGCCAACGCTTGCGACGAGTTGAAGCAGAACGGCTGGATGATTACCTTGGGAAACAATCAGGACGGCGTTGCTCACGCCGTCGAGTCGGTGTTGGGATGACGAATCGCCGCTGGCCATGGCTGATGCTGCTGCTGTGCGCTGGTTGCGCACACGGGGCGGAACTCGCGCGGCTGACAAACGGCTTCGACCTGCGTTGCGAGCGCCACGAAGAACTCGGCGGCGTGACTCGTCTGTACCCGGACGCACAAGGCGCGGGCTTCATCGAGATCGCCACCGAGCGTATTTCCGGGTATGAGCCGGCTCCCCCGCCGCAACTTCCGGTACAGGCGACCACTCTCCCCGAGCACATCGCCAAGGCCGGGTTGCAGACCGGGATCGATCCCGACTTTATCCACAGCGTCATCCGGGCGGAGAGCGGCTACAATGCGAAGGCCGTTTCGCCGAAGGGCGCCCAAGGGCTGATGCAATTGATGCCGGCAACCGCGGCGAAGCTCGGAGTGCGTGATAGTCTCGATCCGGCGAACAATATCGACGGCGGCAGCCGCTACCTGCGCGAGCTGTTGTTGCGTTACAACGGAGACGCCGGCAAGGCGCTGGCAGCGTACAACGCTGGACCCGAGTCGGTGGAGAAATACCAGGGGGTTCCGCCCTACCCGGAGACTCGGAGCTACGTTGCCCGCGTCATCAACGATTTTAATCGCCGCAAACTCTGCCCCGACAAACGCAAAGACAGCGTTTGTCAGGGACCCCGGCTGGCAGCCTCGAACCCGCCGGTGAACGCAAAGGATTCGAAGCAGCCGGCCCGTAACGAGAAGGGCGATTCCAAGCCTCGCCAGGCTGGCCAGCGCAAGCACGCCGCGGCAGCCGCGGCAAAAGCGGCCCCAACCGGCCACCCCGCGACCAAAACACGCAACGATCGGGCCAGCAGGGCCGAAGGAGAGAAATCGACTCGGGCCATCGTGCCGCTCTCTGCCAGAAATCAATTCCGATGAAGAAGAAGCACGCAATCACCTCGGCGATCGTATTGGCTGTTCTGGCGGCGCTTGTCTACTCTCAATTCCTGCACTGGCGGAGCTTCGACTGGCAACAGTTTTGGAAAGTCAGCAAAGACGTAAACCTTTGGATGGTGCTGGGCGGAGTAGTCCTGATCTACCTGGCTGACGTTCTGCGCGCCGTGCGCTGGAAGCTTTTTCTTAGTCCCACCTGCAAAACCACCGTGAGCCGTCTGATTCCTTCGCAATTCATCGGTTTCACCGGGCTTGCGTTGCTGGGCCGTCCCGGCGAACTG
>Ga0187874_10002713_pt1 | contig 13194 bp, 19 predicted proteins | sample June2016WEW_16_1_3_FD_132993 | JGI IMG/M metagenome (GOLD analysis project Ga0187874, IMG submission 132993) | Peatland microbial communities from SPRUCE experiment site at the Marcell Experimental Forest, Minnesota, USA - June2016WEW_16_150 | ecosystem: Environmental > Terrestrial > Soil >... | reverse complement strand
TTTCTGTACCAACACCGCGCACGGACAACATGGTTACTGTCATCTGCCCGACGTACAACCGAAGGAAGTACATTCCGAGTTTGATCTCATGTTTCCTCTCCCAAACGTATATCAATTCAGAGTTGGTTATCGTGGATGATGGTCCGGAGAGTGCAGAGGACCTCATCCCGGCCCATTCTCGCATCCGATACGTCCGTTTACCAGACGGCCCGGCGCTGACGTGTGGTGCGAAACGAAACGTGTGTTGCACCCACGCCCGAGGGGAAATCATAGTTCATTTTGACGATGACGACTGGCAGGCCCCTACGCGCATCGCGGACCAAGTTGCTCAGTTACAGGCTTCGAAAAAGCAGGTCCTGAGCTACTACAACATTCTTTACTGGAACGAGGACACGCAGAAGGTGTATAGGTGCTGGCCCCAGAAAATGCGAGCCGCCCACGGCGCGAGTCTCTGTTACAGGAAAAACTTCTGGAAGCAAAATCCATTCTGGGAACTGCCTGATGCGAATGGTGTCCCCGGAGGAGAGGACACAAAGTTTGGGCAGGCAGCCTTTAAGCTGGAGCAGTTTGTGCTGGCGGATGCCAGAGCCCACATGGTGCTTCGCGCTCACAAAGCCGAGAACGGGTCATCTGGGAATGTGAGTTCCACAGCGGATAGCATGGGGAGCACTTATATACCTATGGCCCTGCGCGAAGATATACCACCGGCTTTCTTTTCTGAGCCCTCCCTTTCCCGTAAGACCTCGATGGACGATTTGGTAGTGTCCGTGGCGCAGGGACAGACATGGCCACAGCTTTTCGCTTTTGCAAACTCACTCGTTCGAACGGGCTTTGACGGCACCAGGCTTCTTCTTGTCAACAGTCTTCCAGATGACGCACGCCGCAACCTTGAGGGTCTTGGGTTCAAGCTCCGCGATATACCGCGCATCAACAATCGCTTCACGGACGGTCGGCACGATTCCATATTTCACTTTCTAGAAGAGCACCGCAACGAGTTCCGGTATGCCGTATGGGTTGACACTCGGGACTTAGTCTTCCAAGAGAACCCGTCGACGTGGCTAGAAGCCAATCTTCTGCCCCACAGACTTATAGGAGCGAGCGAGTGCTGGCTCGCCAAGAACCAGCATCATAATGAAAAGTGGCTGAGGGAGACCGTGAGCGCTGAGGACTACGTTTGGCTCCGGGAGATGGACGTATGCTGCGGAGGAACGCTGGCTGGTGACGCCTGCGCTGTATATGAGGCGCTGGCTGCCGTGCGCGGTATACTTTCCAAGGTACCACAAGGAACGGACCAAGCGGCGTTGAACTATGTGCTCAGAACCTCCCCTGTCAAGGAATATACTCGCATTCCCAAGATGAAAGAGGGATGGGCCGCGACCGCGTCCGCCTTCAATACAGGAGGTTTCCGTAGCTATTCCGCTGGTCCTCCTTTGACGGATACCGCACCTCTCTTTGACCTCGGGGATGCAACCGTGTATGTGCCGGGAACACGCACACCATTCTGCGTGCTGCACCAGTATGACCGCGACCCGAGATGGACGGTGGCTATCGAGAGGAAGTACTCATGAGAGCCCTTATCGCCTTTAGCTCATGTGAGAAGTATGCGGTCGAGAAAAAGAACCAAGCCCTTCGGGATACGTTCCTGAAAGACGTTCCGATGTTTCCGGACTTGGAGTACAAGATATTTATCGGCGACGGCACCCCCATCAAGGAGGACACCTCCACATTGCAGATGGAGTATGACATTGCGTTCAAGGAATGGACGACCCGGTTCCCGGCGTCACCCGCTGTATGGGAGAAGAAGGACAAGCCCCAGCGGTTCAGTAATTACGCTCCAGAGTCGGATGAGGTTATTCTGCACGTCCCCGATGACTACAAGAATATTTCGTACAAGACCCGTGAGGGTTTTCGGTGGGCAGTGCAGCATGGTTTCGATTTCATTTTCCAAGCGTGCCCAGATACATACACTCACATTCCACGCTTGATGACAAGCAGGTTTGAAGCACACTCTTACACCGGAAGGGCTTTACTCAATCCGACGCCCCGGAGTGGTAGGCAGCCCTATGGGCAGGGTGGACCAGGTTTTTGGATCAGTGCGCTGTCCGCCCAGCATCTGGTGGATGCTCCTGTAACGGATTGGGCTCCCGACCGTTGGGTCGGCACGGTGCTTTATAACAAGGGAATTCGGTTGTATGGAGACAACCGCTACGTTGACTACCCTCAGCGCCCGCAGAACGGCAACGATTTTATAACGTCACATCTTGCTTGCGTTCCGACACCTTATGACGTGCGATTGATGTACTCGGTCTATGAAGGGAGGCCACGTTGAGATACAGCATAATAACCCCAACGCTATGCCGCGAGAGTTTGCTTCGTGCCTGCGAGTCCGTTGACTTCCAGACGAACACGGATTGGGAGCATATCGTAATGGTTGACAGGTACATGGACAACCATGTCCTTTCTAAGATTGTTCATCCGCAGCGATTCATCCATTATTGTGACCGCACGCACGCGGACAGCGGGAATACTTGCAGGCGGAACGCCTATGCATACGCCCACGGCGACTATGTTTATTACCTTGACGACGACAACCGCCTGAGCCATGACGGGGTGCTGCAGCAGTTCGATGCCGTGATACAGGAGTGGGCTCTCTTCCCTATACTGAGATTCGGGGAGCGCTTCCTTCTCCTACCTCCGGGGGTTGACAGAACGGATACTGCCAACTTCATTGTGAAGAGGGAGTTCGCGCAATGGCCGGTGGTTGCTCCGATAGATACTTATCACGCGGACGGTGTGTTCGCCCGACAATTGCTACAGCAGTTCGGTGAAGGGCAACGACTTGACATCGGGCCAGTGCTGGTGATGGAAGCAGCGAACAAGGGGAAATAATGGACCGTACAAACGATGTGATCGTCGGAACACTCAGCGGTAGGAACATGGGCGAGTTGAACTGTGGCTACGGTTGGCACGACTTTGAGAACTACGCAGTTTCTCTACTCCGTTCGGGGTTTCAAGGTCGCAAGATTCTATTTGTATGCAACATCACGTCAGATGCGAGAGCACGCCTACAGGCATGCGGCATCTACCCTATTGACTTTTCGATAGAGGATTATTCCTTTGGGGGACAAACACACGGGGTATGCACCGCTCGGTGGAAGATACTTCACGACTGGTTAGCAACCCAGACGGATGTTCGCTACGTGATCCAGAACGATGTCAGGGATGTCATCATTCAGACGGACCCTTCAACTTGGTTGGAGAAACAATCGGGGGCTAAAATTTTCGTCGCATCGGAATGTATCCTGTACAAGGATGAACTTCCCAACCGAGTTTGGTTTGAGCGTCTCTACGGGTCACAGGTTTTGGAGACTTTTGCAAACGAGGAGATCGCCAGTGCGGGAATTGTTTCGGGGGAAGCTGAAGCCATACGTCGACTTGCCCTTCGAGTCTATCAGAATTGCACCGAGCGTTTTGGGGATGATCAATCTGCATACAACTACGTCCTCCGCACAGAGTTTGCTAAGGAGATGAGGGTAACTTCGCCTGTCGAGGGCTATGCACTGACAGTCGGTTGGTATCACATCGGAGAAGGCGCAGTTCATCAGCCGGGTCCTAACACTGCCCCCGGAACCAGACCATCCCCAGAAGAGCAAGCGGTAGGAAAGAAATCCATGCTTGTTGCTCGGCCTCCATCGTTCCGAGAAGGCGTGGTTTACCCTTACGGTTCGGACACGCCTTTCTGCATGATTCATCAGTACGACCACAGCACGGAGTGGGCGGATGTTATTGACGCCCGCTACAGGACACGGACATGAGACTATATGTTGTTGGCGGCACCGGGATGATTGGGCACTCACTTCTCCATCATTTCCGAGGACACATTACCCGAGCGCCCGGAGTCGATGACGTGCCTCGCATAGACATTTGCAACTATCCAGCCCTGTTGGAGGACATAAACAGGTTTTGTCCTCATGTGATTGTGAATCTCGCCGCAATTTGCAGCATCGAGAAGTGTGAGCAAATTCCCAGTCTGGCGATTCATACACACATCGAAGGCTCCGCCAACTTAGCGCTTATTACTTCTGCCGTGGGTGCCGAATACGTTTATATGAGCTCCTGCTCCTTCGATGGGCGTGCCTATTCTTACAGGGATTCGGACCCGCCGTCACCCATCACCTTCTATGGAAAGACAAAGGTGATGGGGGAATTCATGGCCAAGATTGTTTTACGCCATCACATTATCCGCCCCGGATGGTGCTTTGGAGGGGGCGTACTCCATGACACAAAGTTTATCGGGAAGCTTTACCGACAGATTCTAGATGGGAAGCGGGAGCTGTTCGCTGTTTCTGACAAGTACGGCTCGCTTACCTACTTGCCTGAGCTGTGCAAGGCTATAGAAAAGATTCTGGAATCTCAGAAGTACGGGATACATCATGTGGTTTGTTCCGGCACGGCGTCTCGCTTCGAAGTCGCCGATGCCTTTGCTGACTTTATTGCTCCGGGCCGAGTGACGGTTAGGCCCGTGAGATCAGCGTTGCTCCCAGAATACTTTGTTCAGCGACCTGAGAGCGAGCGATTGGTTCCCAGTCGTATTCCGGGTTTTAAAGAGAGACACTGGCGCGATTGTCTCATCGAGTACTGCAAGGAGCTTAAGGGATGAGAAAACTTCTCGCAATAATGACGTGCCATAAAAATTATAGCAAGGCCCACGCGCAGCGGATGACATGGGCCAAAGACGTCGTCGCACGTGGCTATGCAGACGTCCACTTCTTTCTAGGACGACACCCTGACCCGTTCATTGCTGATGACGCCAGCGAGGTTGCGCCCGACACCACATGGTTCCGTGACGTTGACGACTCCTACTATGGCATCCCGGCGAAGGTCCAGGCTATGTGCAGCTGGGCCCACAGGCACGGCTATGACTGGCTCGCCAAGGTGGACGACGACGTTTACGTGGTTCCGGAGCGCCTGCCCTATGTTCCTTTTGGCTGCGCTGACTACATAGGCCGGTTCCGGTCGCCGTACGGCAAAGTATACCCAGTGCACTTCGCTTCGGGGTTCACTTACTGGCTCAGTAATCACGCCATGCGAATTGTCGCCGAGACTCCGTTAAACGGAGACTGGATGGACGAGCGCTTCGTTGCGACGGCCCTTGCCAGGCGTCGCATTTGGGGCTATAATGACCCTATCAACTATGTGGTATCCGGACCATACACCAGTGGCAAGGAGCTTCGAGGAAGGCCGCTTGGCCGGGGCACCTTCTTCTGTGAATACCCGCATCCGGACCAGATGCGGGAGATGCACGAAACATTCCGCGATGCCGAGCCTGTATTCGACCACCCAGGACTGCGGCTTCAGCCCATGGTGGAAGTGACAGAAGAGATTCTTAGGTCTGCGCCGGGTGATAAAATTCCGGTTCACAAAGTGGAAAGGTATATGCGATGAGTGAGACTACTGCTGGTTACATACTTTCGGGGAACGGCGGCACCACGATTATTGGTTACGGCGCTAACGCCCTGGTTATTGGCGACGGAGTGAACGAGGCATACGAACTGCGGAGGAAGATTTACAACGTGCTGGAGAACGGAACGGTGACAGAGTTTTCTCTGTCGCAGACGTGGACACGGCTCGCGGTTCTGCTTCACAAGTTCAAGGCCGCCGAGAACTGGCGGGAGCTGTGCTACACCACGTTCGATGAATTTATGCTGGAGCTCGCCGACCGCTACAAGCGACGGCGGACGTCACTATATGGCTATCTTTCCGTTGCCGAGCATCTTCTTCCTACCATCTCCGAGGAAAAGCTGGAGCAGATGGGCATCTCAAAAGCTCTGGAAGTTAACAGGGCAATGAAGCAACTCAACGGCAAGCCTCTCCCCGATGGGATTATTGAAGCGGCTCTTGATGAAAAGAAAACTGTGAAGGAACTGCGCGGTGACATCGGCAAGGCTCTCAACACGACGGAGGAGAGCGGAGGGTCATGGTTCGACCTTAGTGGCTTCTTCATCACACCGGAAGAGAAGGCTGAATTCAAAGAGGCGTTCCAGGCGACCGAACTTCTGCTCGACATTAAGCCGAACGTGCCCGATCACATTCGTCGGAAGGAAGTGATACTGACCTGGATGCGGGAATGGTGGGGAACCCACGCTGCTGAGGCGAATGGCGCGGACTGTGAGAGCAGTATAGCAACGTTCATAAGACCGGGCGTTCGCCTACCTGACCCAGATATCGATGACGGGTGCTGAGATGCCAAGAATGTGCTGGACAGAAATCGGTGATGCGGGCCTTCCCATCCGCATCTTCAAGAACCGCATGCAAGCGGTAGAAGCGGGCTGCCCGCTGGGCGGTGCTTATATGCTTCGGGCCGCAGTAGTAGAATCCATCCGCAGGCAGGTTTTCGAACGGGACAAATTCAAATGCACACACTGCGGCTGTCCGGTTACCTGGCGTTCTGGTGAGATGCATGAGCGGAAGTGGAGAGGCAGGGGTGGCGAGATAAGCCTTGAGAACAGCACCACGTTGTGTTATCCTTGTCACCAATCGGACCCGGTTGCGGGTCACGGGAAAAGACAGCCTCAATGGTAAGCAAGTGCAAGCACGATGTATACCTTTCGCCGAGCGATCAAGACTCCGGTCTCGCCTGGGGCTGCCAGCAATGTTATCCGAACGGCCATCCAGAAGTAAAAATTGAGCCTATTCTCCCGCGATCAAGCTGCGCCGTGATCATGCAGGGAATGGTCACACTCACCAATTGCACCAGCTGCGGAAACGTTCGAACGTACTACTCTCCTACCTGCCGCGTCTGCGGCATGACCTTCCCCGAGGCAGAACTTCGCGGTCGTGAAGGAACCTCCAACAGAAAGCAGATAGGCGTCTGCCCGGACTGCGCCAGCACGGTTCATTATGAAGTGCCCGGAAAGAAGTTATGGGAGTGCTGCGATTGTGGAAAGAAGTTCAGAGCTCCGAAGGTTGACGAGACTGAGAGTGAGGGGGATGATGCGTAAAAGTTCATTTAACCCTCATTCCTTTTCCAGTCGCCATAACCTTCCGGTCGGCGCAACCATGACAGCCACCGGGTGGTTGAGCAACGGTGTCTCATTCGATGATTACGGTCGGATGCAGACCCTGAAGAAAAAGACATCCGGCGAACGACGCTTGCCCACACCCATGTGGGCTTTGAACAACCCAGCCCTTCGTCGGGTAATCGTTCAGTTTATGGAGGAGCGAGCCTTCTCGAAGAAAGAGCGACTGAAGATTCGTGGCGGCTTGAAGAGGCGCCTTGAGAATGCCAAGGTGAAGATCATAAGCAAGCGCCCAGCAGCCATTGTGATTCTGGATAGACTCTGCGCTGAGTACGTCACCATTAAGCAGAAGGGTCTTAAGCCAGGAATGACGGACACTGAATGGAACGCATCTAAGAATCAACCCTACATGAGCTTCGCCGAGGGCGAGGCGCGGTATCAAGATGAGCTCAAGCGCTTGCGCCAGCTGGAAGTAGAAATTGAGGGCATTGACACTTACCTCCGGATTTCGGAGAACGGAGGAGCGGATATACTGGTCGCGGCGGTTTACCTGTATTACCGTGTAGGAATGGACAGCGTGGGCGTTGCCAGTGAGCTCGGGCTTAAGAGTCCTCACATCCGACAAACACTTTACCGGCTGCACCAGACCGCGAAGCGTCTGTGGCCGCCGAACGGGAACCCGTCACAGATGACGGATAAGAAGAGGGCAGAGACAAACACCGGAAAGGCCCATAAGGGCATCACAAACCGTGCCGGTAAATTTGTCACACCGCCACTCTTCTGATATAATGTCTTTGTGCAGTCCGTGCCGGGAATATCGGCTCCTAAAAGCGCCGGGCAAGCCGAGGGCGGGCACAAACACAGTTGAGCGGGAAGCGCAGCCGGAAGCGCTAGATTCGTGCCGGGACTCTTAAGGTCCCGTGCGGCACGGAACTGCAAAATGTGATGTTGCCATAACCGCTCATAAAGTTCTGATAGGGGGAAATATGGCTGTAGTCACGAAACGTGGTTTACCAGCACCTTTGACACCAGCGCAGCTTGAAGCGCTACGACCGAAACCGCAATCTAACCAGCAATCCAAGCCGACCGCCGAGCAGATTGCTTATGAGAGTGGAATCGTTGCTCTCAGAGGTATTGTGGAGCGCATCGAGAAGCTGGAGCAGCGTCTCCAGAATCTGGAATCTGAATGGATTGGACGCTCCGCTATCAAATAATTTTATGCGGCTTTCCTGTTGGCTTTCGCTGGCGGGTTAACGGGCTGAACAGGTTCTGCAGAGCCTCGACGGCTGTCGAAAGACAACGGGCCGCTCCATTTAAGAAGAGACATTCGTTGAGTGCGGGTAACTCGCTATTGGACCCCGGTTCAATTCCGGGCACCTCCACCCCACCGCTTATGAAAAGCTGTTGAGGCTACTAGCAGCCCGTCCGGTCGGGCACGCGAAGCGGTGAGGTGGGGGTGTCATGGTTTCGACAGTGGCGCAAGATCATCCGCAGGAGAATCGCGGCTTGTATGGCACCGCGTTACAGCCCGACATATAATCCTAATCGCCAAGGCTAAAAATGTGCGACGCCCGCTGTTCGGGATGAGCTTCAGCAACGGAGCCCGTCTGGCAGTGGCGGCCTAAAGGATAGGGACCCGAAAGGGTCCCTTACCGCTTTTAGGGCACCTTTCAATGGTTACCTTCGTGACCTTGACTCTTTTCTCCCCCGTGGTATTCTACGACCATGAAGAACGCCCTAAGCGCCGAGCAGGAAACGAAACGGGGTCGGCGACGGTCTTCATCAAACGGAGGCGTTATGAATAAACTGGGCTACGGCATACTTGCTGCCATGATTATTATCTTTGGCTTGATTGCCATCGGAACCAGCGGACAAGCCCCTGACCGCATCTGTTCAGCAGAAGTTCACATTACGGATAGCTACGGTCGTACGATACAGGTTATCGGCGGATGCGAGAACGACGCCCGTGAGGCAGCCCAGAAGTAAGAGTTACCTTGGTGACCTTGACGCCCGGCTCCAACGAGTTAAACTGTGACCATGAAGCAGGAGGAAATTATGAAGCACATACCACAAGAATACCGACGCAGCGTGCAGTTTTGCGGCAACGTAACGGACCGCTACCTGGAGCGTAATGACATCCCGCTCAAGCCGAACGTGGATTTCATCAAGCAGAACGTTGCACGAGGCACAGCCTCGGCGGAAGAACTTATCTCGGCAGCCAAGGCGCACGCCGCACGCCACAACTTCAACGCCGTTAACATCAACAACCTTTACGCCGCCGTCGCGGTGCTGCGCGGGGTCAAATAAATGATTTGTATCATTTGCGGTAAGAAGATTATCGATGGGTTCATGGTGTGGCTTAATGACGCCCCGGCTCACTATCCGGAGTGTCCTCCACCACCGTGTAATTTACAGGAGTGGCGGCCCCCGTCCGCCAACGGACGCCCTCTCCTGCCCTCCTCCCCGGAGCCGGAAGACGAGTTCGAAAGACGGACCCGAGGGTAACAGTTACCTTCGTGACGTTGACGCCCTCCCCTGGCGTGTTATTCTATGACCATGAAGCGCACAGACGAACACGCACCGAGCCGAATAAAGCCGAACGATTATGAGTTCATCGGTTTTGACTACTACGGCCCCGAGGTAGGTGTCGAGACCGACCAGCGAGAAATCCACGCCCACCAGCGAGAGACGGGCGGCGACTACTCAGAACACGCCCACGGCGGAACCTGCATGGTTTGCGGGGCGTCAGCCTTCTACGTAGCGGTTTTCTACTACCCGAAGACGAACGTATATATCACGGTTGGCCAGGAATGCGCCAGCAAGATGGAGCTTTCCACGGGCGCAAGCGGTGACTGGAACGCCTTCAAGAAGGCTGCCCGCGCCAGCATCGAAGCCCACGCCGGTAAACAGCGAGCCTTCACGGTACTTTGCGAAAAAGGACTTCAGACCGCTTGGTACATGTGGACGGCGGATTGTAACGACCTTCCGGTCGATGAAACATGGCCTATTAAGAATTACGATGACGGTTCCGAAAAGATTATCGGCTACCACCTTCTCAAGGAATGCATGACCGTCAGGGATATGGTTAGTAAGCTGGTCCGTTACGGCAGCATGACGGAAAAGGCCGAGGGCTACCTGCGAACCCTCCTGACCCGCATCGCCAAGTACCCAGAGATGATGGCCGCCCGCAAGGCCGAGAAAGAGGCGGCGGCGGATTGCCCGACCGGTCGCACGACGGTCGAAGGCATCATCGTCAAGCTGGCTTGGCACGAATCAGACTTTGGCAAGGTTCAGAAAATGACGGTCAAGGCGACCACGGGATTCATGGTTTGGACGACGGTTCCCAGCGGGCTTGACGCCGAGAAGGGTGCAACGGTAAAGTTCACCGTGACCCTGACGCCCAGCGACCGGGATAAGAAATTCGGGTTCGGTAAGCGCCCGGTGATGTGGGTCAGCCCGGAAGAGAAGGCCGTCGAGAAGGCGGAGCGCAAACGCCGCAAGGAGCGGGAAGACCAGATGAGGTCCCTGGGATGCTGGGATTATTGCAGCCCGAATTACGGCAAGACTTTAGAGCAGGTGGTGGCCGAGTCTCGGCAGAATCAAGTGGCCGAGCACGGCGACATGATAGCGGAGGCAGTATGACAAAGAGCTGTAAATCGCTGATTTTTATTCTCGCCATGCTTGTTTGCAGCATGGCGTTCGCAGACGGAACAAAAGCTAACTGCAAAAAGCCGTCGCCCACCCCAACCCCGGTTACACCGGCTCCGACACCGACGCCCGCCCCCGCCCCAACACCGACTGCCCCAACGACGATAACGTCGGGTTCGAATTCAACTTCCGGAGCATCATCGGTATCCGGTTCTTCAAGCGTAGCAACCGGGGGCACATCGAACGCGACCGCCAACGGAGGACAGGGAGGCTCGGCAACGCAGGGGCAAACGCAATCCTCCTCGAATACAGCCTCCGCCAGCAATAACGGCTCCAACGTGACAAACACTACCAACGTGGCCGCACCCAAGATTCCGGTGTCTACCGCGTACGCCCCTAATGCGTACCCGACCGCTCCCTGTCAACAGGGTTTTAGTGCGGGCGGACAGGCCGTCGCGGGTGGCATAAGTTTTGGCGGAAGCAAGACCAACAAGGTCTGCCAGATGGAGGAGCTCGCCCGAGGCTTTATTCTCGGGGGAAGCCGGATTGCATTTTGTAAGGAGATGGTGGCTGCCGCGAAGAAGGCGGACAAACATACAACCGTAACCATCGAGGATTGTATGTATGAACCACCAGCACCCCAGACGACCGTGGTGGCGGCACCTCCGGCTCCGGCTCCATTACCGGCCCCACCGGTTTCGGTTCAGGTTTCTACTCCTGCCGCTCAGGTGGTCATACTTCACGAGACAGTGACAGTGCAAGCCACCAGAGCGCAGGTTGCCGCAACAAAGCGTACGGTCCACAAGAAAGAACCGTGTGAAGTCATTACAAAGAAGGCGTGCTTGACAGCGCCGCAGGAGAAGTAAGTTGCCCATCCCCTACAAGCAACCGTGGACCCGACCGGACCCTCCCCCGGTCGCGGCCCCGGCGAAGAAGAGAACCCGACCACGGAAGCGCAGGACGCAGACGATGGCCGAGAAGGGAACGGAACCAGTGGTACTTTATCACTGGCAGGAATTGCTCGACAGTTACGTTTTCGCTCCGGCACCGAATGTGAATGCGAATCTGACGGAGAGGGACGGAAGCTGGACGATGGTGGTGGACATTGATAGCAAGCACTATGTTGGAAGCAGGCCCACGCTGGAGGAAGCTTTCAAAGCAACGGACCGGTTTTTGTACCTTCATGCCAGGACATTTTGGTTGCGGTCAATCTGCCATGCGGTCATCGCCCCGTGGTGTTCGGAGCTGGAGGGCTTATGAAGGTGGATTTGTTTTCCCACGGAGTTGCTCTAGAAGAGAATCACGACGTGGACGGGGCACTTGAGGTTTACAAACGACTACTCGCCGAGGACCCCAAACACGCCTCTGCCCATATAAATATTGGGACGCTTTACTATCAACGCCACGAGCTCACAATGGCCGAGCATCATTACCGAGCGGCTCTTGACGCCGACCCGAATTATGCTCTCGCCCATTTTGATTTGGCAAATGTGCTGGATGAGACATACCGTTGCCACGACGCAATTATGGAGTATGAGATTGCCCTGCGCCTCGCTCCGACATACGCGGATGCACATTATAATCTGGCGCTCGCTTACGAACGGATGCGCGAGCCCCGCAAAGCCCTGCCACATTGGCGGGCGTACATCAAACTGGATATGAGCAGCCCCTGGGCCACACACGCCCGCAATCAAATAAAGAGAATCCTCGCTGCCGACGGACTCAAACTTGTAGTGAACAATGGCCCGCGCCGAGGGATGGGTACCGCCAAGCTATTCTTGGTTACCTAAGTGCCCTTGACGTAAGCCGGGGTGCCGTGCAATTATTGCCTATGAATGAATTATTAATCATGGACGCGGGGTTCACGGTCACACTGATACTCCTGCACGTTATCGGTTTCCACAAGGTTCGGCTTGAAGACTTTCCGATTTATAACTGGCTTTCGAAGGGGGTTCAGGATTTATGAAGTTTTTCAGTGTTGACCTTTCCAGAATCGAGGAGAGAGTTATCCAGCAACTGAACGTGGATGCCGCTCTCAAGCTGCCCAAGTGGCATCCGGCCCGGTTCGCCCTGCTCTACGGTTGTGGGGCGAAGAAGTTGAGAGACTTAACATTCGCGGCAGCCTATGACGCCGGGCCAGCGACGATAGAGCGGATGTCCCGCAACGCCATTGATTACTTCCGCCGTACCGTTCATCACGAAGCCGAGTTATCCGTATTCGAAAACTGGCAGAGGGGAGCCGCCGCCCTTACCCGGATACGGTTAAGGCGTGAAAACGCGGCCATAGCCTACGCTGCTATGGAGGCTGGTATAACCGGCCACCAGGAGCCTGAAGTGCCCGCTGAAGCCAGCAGTGGTACCCTAACCGGGCGGTTTGTGCCTCGTGACCCTCACGCGGACCATCCATACCCGGAAGAGGGTATACTTCGAGATTGACACTTTTTGACAAAGGAGAACAAACATGGCGCGACCGACAGGATTGACGCAAAAGACGAAAGATAACAGCCGGAAGCACGAGTCCGCTAAC
>Ga0187874_10002711_pt1 | contig 13198 bp, 10 predicted proteins | sample June2016WEW_16_1_3_FD_132993 | JGI IMG/M metagenome (GOLD analysis project Ga0187874, IMG submission 132993) | Peatland microbial communities from SPRUCE experiment site at the Marcell Experimental Forest, Minnesota, USA - June2016WEW_16_150 | ecosystem: Environmental > Terrestrial > Soil >... | reverse complement strand
CCGAGCCGATCATGGTTTCGGTGGAGGTGATCATTTCCTCGCGGATGGGGTCAATCGGCGGGTTGGTGACCTGCGCGAAAAGCTGTTTGAAATAGTTGTAGAGCAGTTGCGGTTTGTTCGAGAGCACCGCCAACGGCGTGTCCGTCCCCATCGAACCGATGGGTTGAACGCCGTCGCTGGCCATGGGACCGAGAATGAACCGCAAATCCTCGAACGTGTACCCGAACGCCTGCTGGCGCTGGAATACGGTCCGGTGGTCCAGTTCATGAAAGTGAGGCGGTTCGGGGAGGTCTTTCAGCAACACATGGTTCTGATTGAGCCAGACCTGATACGGATGCCCGGTGGCCACCTTCTTTTTCAACTCCTCGTCCGCGACGATGCGGCCCAGCTCGGTGTCTATCAGGAACATGCGGCCGGGCTGCAGACGGCCTTTCTGGACAACCAGCTCCGGCGGCACGTCGAGCACGCCGACTTCGCTGGCCATGATCACCCGGTCATCCTTCGTCACGTAGTAACGCGACGGGCGCAGGCCGTTGCGGTCCAGGGACGCGCCGATGCGCACGCCGTCGGTGAACGCGATGGAGGCGGGGCCGTCCCACGGTTCCTGCAGGCAGGAATGATATTCGTAGAACGCCCGTTTTTCCGCGTCCATGCTCTCGTGATTTTCCCACGGCTCGGGAATCATCATCATCACCGCGTGCGGCAATGACCGCCCGGTGAGCGTGAGAAACTCCAGCGCATTGTCGAACATGGCCGAGTCGCTGCCGTCCTCGTTGATGACCGGCAGCAGCTTCCTGAGGTCGTCGCCGAACAGGTCGGATGCGAACAGCGACTGGCGGGCGTGCATCCAGTTGATGTTGCCGCGCAGGGTGTTGATTTCGCCGTTGTGTGCGACGTAACGGTAGGGATGCGCGCGTTCCCAGGTGGGAAATGTGTTGGTGCTGAAGCGCGAATGCACGAGGCACAACGCGCTGGCCAGCGCCGGGTCCGTGAGGTCCGGATAATATTTTTCCACCTGGTCGGGTATCAACATGCCCTTGTAGATCATCGTCCGGGCCGACAGGCTGCAGACGTAAAACTTGTCGCCACCCCGGATGCCCGCGGCGCGGATGCCGCGCTCCGCCAGTTTGCGGATAACGTAGAGCTTGCGCTCGAACGCCAGGTCGTCGGCCAAACCGTCCGGACGCGCGACGAACACCTGGCGCACAACCGGTTCAGATGCAATGGCAGTTTGCCCCAGCGAACTGTGTTCGGTGGGCACGGTCCGCCATCCCAACAAGTGCAGACCTTCCGTGGCAACGATTTCATTGAAAAGCACCTCGCATTTGTAACGAGCTGCGGGATGAGACGGCAGGAAGATCATGCCGACGCCGTATTCGCCCGGACCGGGCAGTATAATCTTCACGTCGCGACACGCTTGTTCGAGGAAGGGGTGGGGCAATTGCATCAGGATGCCCGCGCCGTCGCCCGTGTTCGGTTCGCAACCGCATGCGCCGCGGTGCTGGAGGTTGCGCAACACCTGGAGCGCCTGCTGGACGATGGCGTGCGATTTTTTGCCCTTGATGTTGACCACAAAGCCCACCCCGCACGCTTCATGCTCGAAGCGCGGGTCGTAAAGCCCCGTTTTCACCGGCGCACCGGCCCGGGCCCGCGCCGGGTGGCTGAGTCGTTGTGTTGTTCTACTGGTCATTTCCTGGCGATAATTGTCGCCTTTTGTTCTCTTATTCTTGACATAAATTTTGCTGTTTCGCAATAAATGTTTTCGAAACGACATCGCCAATCCCGTTTTACACTAAACATCCATGTCGTATATTGGCAGCCTTGTGAATTCGCAAAAGCGTCAGCGCGTCGTCTGCGGCATGAGCGGGGGGGTGGACTCCTCCACCGCGGCGGCGTTGCTGGTCGAGCAGGGCTATGACGTCATCGGCGTCACGCTCAAGCTCTGGAAGCACGACTGTTTTTCGCCCGACGAGGACCTGTTCAAGTGCTGCGGGTCCCGGGCGGCGGCTGATGTGCGCGCCGTCTGCGACCACTTGGGCATCCCGTTTCATTTGATTGATGACGCGGAGGAATTCCAAAGACAGGTCATCGGCCACTTTGCCGCTGAATACCGGGCCGGACGCACCCCCAATCCGTGCATCCTGTGCAACGAACATCTGAAGTTCGGCACACTGCTCCAGCGCGCGGACGAGTTCGGCGCGCAATATGTTGCCACGGGCCATTACGCGCGGGTGGAACGCACCAACGGGCGGACGTTGCTCAAGCGCGGTTGCGAGCCGCGCAAGGACCAGAGTTACTTTTTGTTTTCACTCCGGCAGGACCAACTTGCCCGCGCGTTGTTCCCGGTCGGCGACCGGACCAAGAGCGACACGCGCGCAGCCGCACGCCAGCGCGAACTCAAGACCGCCGAGAAAAAGGAGAGCATGGAGATTTGCTTCGTGCCGGACAACGACTACGGCAAATTCCTCCAGCAATCGAATCTCGCACAGAAACATCTGGGCGAAATCGTGGACCTGCACGGGCGCGTGCTCGGCCATCACGACGGCATCGAGTTTTATACCATCGGCCAGCGGAAGGGCTTGGGCATCTCGGCACCGAAACCGTTCTATGTGATTGAACTGGACGCCGCCCATAACCGCGTGATTGTGGGCGACGACACAGCGCTGGATCGCGACGAATTCACGGTGGACCGCTGCAATTGGATTCCGTTCGACACGCCGCCATCGAGTTTTGCGGCCACGGTAAAAATCCGTTACAAACATCCCGACACGCCGGCGACGGTGATCCCGCTGGGCAATGGCGGCGCGAAGGTGAAGCTGCACGCAGCGCAACGCGCCATCACGCCCGGCCAGGCGGCGGTGTTTTATCAGGACGATCTGGTAATCGGCGGCGGGTGGATTGCGCGATAATTTGAACGTGGCAATTTGACAGCCCGCACCAGCCAGTGCATGGTTGCGGTCATGAAAATACTCATTCTTCTGGTCGTGATCCTGATTTTTCAGGTCATTTCCGCCGGCGCCGCGGATTCCATTTACGACATTCCGCTCAAGGACATTGACGGCAAGGACACCTCGCTGAAGCCGGAGCAGGGCAAGGTGCTGCTCATCGTCAACGTCGCGTCGAAGTGCGGATTCACCCCGCAATACACCGCGTTGGAGGCTCTCTACCAGAAATACAAGGACCGGGGCCTGGTCGTGCTCGGTTTTCCCTGCAACCAGTTTGGCCATCAAGAACCCGGCACGGACGCGGAAATCAAACAGTTCTGCTCCTCCAAATACAACGTGACCTTTCCAATGTTCGACAAAATCGAAGTCAACGGTGCCAACCGTCATCCGCTTTACGTGATGCTGGCGGGCAAGAACTCGCCGTTTGCCGGGGATATCAAGTGGAATTTCACCAAATTCCTCATCGGCCAGGATGGCAAAATCCTGAAACGTTTTAACTCGCCGGTGAAACCGGATGCACCGGAAGTGATTCAAGCCATTGAAGCGGCGCTGACGTTGAAATAGAACCAACGCTTGGCCAGCAGCGGTGTTTTATCAAGACGATTTGGTCGTCGTCGGCGGGTGAATTGCTTAATGCAAAACTCTTAATTCAGCTTCGGCGCTGTGGTATTCTTCAAAAGTAGTCACACCCGTGCCAAGACATTTTTTGAAAAAATCCGCCGCGCCAGTTTTGTCGTTTTCGATGAGCCGTTTGGAGCCAGCATAAAAATATGCTTCGCAGTGCTGTTCCCGGTCTGCCTTGGTATTCGCGTCTGCGGCGGCTTTGAGAAAATTGGCTTCGGTAATTTGACCGGCCAAAAAGCGCCCAACTTGCAACGGCCAATCCGTCGGATTTTGCGCTTTGCGATTGTTCAAATAGGAAACCAGTTCTTGTGTCGCAGCTTCTTTTTCGCCAGACCGCGCCCGGATGAGCCAGATTCGATAATAGGAATAATCCTGAACTTCCGAGCCAAGCTCGCAGGCATTTCTAAAATCCGCCAGCGACCCGACGAAATTGTGCATGTCGTAGTATCCGCAACCCCGGTCATGATACGCCCGGCCGCCGGGAAGCGCGCGCGATTCTTCGGGATGCGAGCGCACAACAAAATTGGTTTTATTTTTCGTCCACCATTTTGCCCATTCATCGGCTTGGTCTTCGGTGAATTGCTGGCCGGTGAGCGCACGCAACGTTTGGGTGGCTTTCAGGCGGACGATTTCATCCGGGTCGCGCAACAGCGGCAGCGCCAGTTCGACAGATTGTTTTTCGGGATTTCGGTCCAAAGCACGCAGCCCGAGTTGCCGCGCGAGAGGCTGGGAATTTTGCAGCAAGACCATGGCTTCATCGGCGGAAATTTTTTCATCCTGCCGCACCATTTGCGTAAAAGCCCAGCTCACGGTTTCCGGGTCGGACGAATTGAAAAAACGCAGCAAATCCTCGCGTGGAATGACCATGTCAAAGCGCTGAAGGATTTGCAGACCGGCACTTTGAATGCCGGGGTCTTTGTCCTTGAGCATTTCCCGAAAATCCGGGGCGAATCTTTCGAGGTCACCGCGAAATCGCGGCAAGGTGAAAAAAGCGGCGTGACGGACGCGGGCATCCTCGTCGCGCATCATGGCAACGAGCGGTTCTGCATTTTTCGGATTCCAATTTAAATAATCGGCAAGTGTCTCGATGCCGGCCATTCTCACTTCAGGTTCTGAATCCTTCAGCCAGGTGACCGCAGCTTCCGTCAATCGCGGATCACTGATTGATCCATAATGCCGGTTGAAAATGGAAACGGTATTGACGCGGACAACGGGATTTGTGCTTTGAACCGCGGCGAGAATCGCGGGAACTGCGTCGGTCTGAAAACGCGCCAGACCTTCGACGGCGAAGTAACCGTATTTTGTGCCAAGCAAATCGGTGAAAACGGAAAGCGCCGGCTCAAATTCCAGATCGCGCATTTTTTCCGGCTTAAACGTCCAAGTCTGTTTCGTCAGCCACCACGATTTGTCCGCGAGCCGTGAAATCCATTTGCTCGTTTCCGGCAAATCCGCTTTCGTGACTTTGGCGTAAGGTGGCAAATCGTCTGGGTTGGCCATCGGCGTTTCACTCCTCTTTTCAATCATTTTTTGCGCCTCCGCCGACAGCAATGGATTGACTGGCCTGTTTCCACCCAATATGCGCATTTGCATTTCCCGTTGCCTCATCTGCATTTGTTCCATCCGCTCTGCCGATTCTTTCGCCCGCGCCATATCGTTGCCGTAAATTTCCGGTAATTTCTTTTCGAGCATCGCTTTTTCCAGCAGCGGTTCCGGCGAAAGAACATAAACCTGCACTTCCGACGGCTGGCCGTTGACGGAGGAAATTTTCAGCGGGAACACGCAACGGTCGCTCGCAAAGCTGATTTGCAGCGGATGCAGTTCGCCCGAAGCCAATTTAAACTCGCTTGAAATCAATCCCCAAACGCCTTGGCCGAGATTGACCTTGACCGCGACGAAATACCATTGCTGTTTGACATAGGCATCCAGCACGTCGGTTTTGTTGGTGGGAAAATAAAAGTGATTTGCCTCCAGCCAGTTTTCCAGAGCGCCCGCATCTTTGGTGGACAGCACAGCCACCTCGTAAGCGCCGACGGTTTTGACCTCGATCACCTTGACCGGTTTGGATTTTTCCCCGTCCCCCTCGCTGCCGAGGGAGGCAGACCTTGTGCCGGCATGGTATCGCGGCTCAAAATGTTCCTGCGTATATCGGCTCAATTCGTAGAAGCACTTCATCGAGCCTTTTTGCACCTTCGGCAGATTCGGCACCGGAATGAGCCAGCCGAATTCGTCCACCGGTCCCTCGTATTTGACCTGCAAAATCAAATCCTCGCGTCCGGCATCGTAAACGAGAATGGCCTTCTGCGTCGGCTCGTTGATGTCCTTGTGCTTGTCCCATACAAACTTCGGCGCGACGAAGCAACCGTCCGCCAGCAGCTTCGTGGGCGCAAGAAACACAACAAGGAGCGATACCAGAAGAATCGTTATCAGCTTTTTCATATAAATTCTGGCAGTTGATTCCGGAGCATCCCTGAATCAGGTGGAATTGACCTGGAAATACTCCCGCGCGAGAAATCTGACAAGGAGTTTTCCGAGTCGAGACGTGCCAGTTTCCGCTTGCACCGCCCTCGCCGCTTGTTAAAGTCATCCCACATTTTCATCCGCCGGCAGCGGCGGCTTTTCCGCCTTCGCACCCCGACATGAGTGTCGGAGCGCTCTGGCGTGACGAAGGCCTTTTTAAACCAGAAAAATATTTGACTCGTGAAAGTTTTCAGCGGCACCGCCAATGAGCCTTTGGCTCAGGCGATTTGCAAATACATCGGCATCGAACTGGGCAGATGCAAAATCTCGCCGTTCCCCGACGGCGAAACGTTCGTGAAAGTCGAGGAGAACGTGCGCGGCGAGGACGTGTTCCTCGTCCAATCCACCTGTCCGCCGACGAATTACAATCTGATGGAGATGTTCATCATTATTGACGCGCTGCGGCGGGCGAGCGCGGCGCGCATCACAGCGGTGCTGCCGTTTTATGGTTACGCCCGGCAGGACCGCAAAGACCAGCCGCGCGTGCCCATCACCGCCAAGCTCGTGGCTAATCTCCTCGTCGCCTCCGGCGCCAACCGCATCCTGACGATGGATTTGCACGCGCAGCAGATTCAGGGGTTCTTCGACATCCCGGTGGACCATCTCTACGCCGCGCCAGTGATGTACGAGTATCTGCGGAAAAAGCGCCTGACCGACCTCGTCGTGGTCAGCCCGGACGTGGGTGGGTTGAAGATGGCGCACGCGTATTCGCAGACGATGGAGGCGGGTCTGGCCATCGTGGCCAAGCGGCGCAAAAGCGCGACGGAGGTCGAGTCCATGGCCGTCATCGGCGAAATCAAAGGCAAAAACATCCTGCTGGTGGACGATTTGACGGAGACGGCGGGCACGTTGACGGCGGCGGCGGCGTTGCTGAAGAAAAAGGGCGCCAAACAGATTCTGGCCTGCGTTTCCCATGCCATTTTAAACGACACGGGCATTGCCAGATTGCGTAAATCAGTGATTGACGAGTTGATTACAACTGATACAGTGCAACGCCCCACCATTGACGGGGTGAAGATTGTCACCCTGTCGGTGGCGGGGCTTTTGGGCGAAGCCATCAAACGAATCAACACCAATTCGTCGGTGAATTCGCTGTTTGAATTCAAAGGCGGGCGCACGAGTTGACGCGCCGCCGGACCAATTGATTTAACGATGAAATCAGTGCCGTTGAAAGCGTATCCCCGCACGGTGCGGCGCCGGGGCGGAGTCAAACGATTGCGCGCCGTTGGGCGCGTGCCGGCGATCATTTACGGTCGCCAGGCCAGGCCCCAGAACCTGGAGGTCAACGCCAAGGAACTCGAGGAGCTCATCCACCATTCCGCCTCGGAAAATGTGCTGGTGGATTTGTCGGTCGAAAGCGACGCCCACGCCAGGCGCCTCGCCCTGGTGCAGGAAATCCAGCACCACCCGCTCGACGGCAATATGTTACACGTGGATTTCCATGAAGTCGCCGAAAACGAAAAAGTCATTGTCCATGTCCCGCTGGAAACCGTCGGCGAGGCGGCCGGCGTGAAGACCGGTGGCGGCGTGCTCGAACACGTTTTGTTCAAACTCAAAGTCCGCTGTCTGCCCCGGGATTTGCCGGAGCAAATCATCGTGGACGTCAGCCATCTCGAACTGGGCAAGGCCGTCCACCTCGGCGAAATCCAAGCCCCCGCCGGCGTCGAAATTCTGGGCGACAAAAATATCCCGGTCGTGGCCGTGGCCATGCCGCGCACCGAAGAGGAAGAGGCGGCGGCGACCGTGGAGGGTGAGGCGGTGTCCGCCGGCGACGTCGAGATGATCAAGGAAAAGAAAGAAGAGGGTGAAGAAGGCGAAGCGAAAGCCCCGGCCAAAGGCGTGGAAAAGGGCGCCGCCCGGCCCGGCGAAAAAGCCCCGGCCAAAGGGGCCGAGAAAGGTGCGGCCAAGGCCGCCGAAAAGGGCGCGGCGAAAGTTCCGGAGAAGGGCGCAGCCGCTACTCCGGAAAAGGCCGCCGACCGGGCCGGCGGGACAAAACCGGCGGAGAAAAAGAAGTAACGCGCGTTTTGCGCGTTGCGTGTTCCGTGATTCGCGAACGAAAAATTTCACGCACCACGCAACACGCAACACGAGAAAGCTCACATGGAAAATAGGTTCCTGATTGTGGGCTTGGGCAATCCCGGCGCGGAATACGCGGAGACGCGACACAATGCCGGGTTTTCGCTGGTCAGGAAACTGGCCGCGCGCTGGAAAGTGGACTGGCGGAACGAACGGAAGTTCAAGGCCCGCGTGGCGCGAGCCGAACGCAACGGCAAACGCGTCCTGCTGTGCCAGCCGAAGACGTTCATGAATGCGAGCGGCGCAGCGGTGCGGGCGGTGATGGATTTTTATCAGTTGCCGCTGGAACATTTACTGGTGGCGGTGGACGATGCCGATCTGCCGCTGGGCGAGCTCCGGTTGCGGGCAGGCGGCCGCAGCGGCGGACATCACGGTCTGGAATCCGTCGCGCAGTATCTGGCCACGCAGGCGTTCACACGGTTGCGCCTCGGCATCGGCCGCAAAGACGGCGCGCGGGAAATCACGGATTACGTGCTGGACCGTTTTGAAGCAAGGGAAGCGGCGCTGATGGAAAAAGTTTTGGGCCGCGCGGCTGACCAGGCCGAATGCTGGCTGGACGACGGAATTGAAAAGGCAATGAACCAGTTTAATGGAAGCGTTGAAATGTTGAAAAGCTGAATCGTTGAACCGGACTCGCGGTTCAACGGTGGAACGATTCAACGATTTAACAGTTGAAAAAAATGGAACGATACGAAGGTTTGTTCATCCTGAACACGGCGGACCGGGAAGAAGGCGTCAAGGACGCCCTGGACAGGATTTCTGCCGAAATCACGGCCGCGGGCGGCAAGGTCGAAACCGTGCAGAAGATGGACAAGAAAAATTTCGCGCGCGTGGCGGACAAAAAGCACAGCGCCGGCTTTTACGCGAACATCATTTTCACCGGCGCCCCAACGATCATCACGCCATTGCGGACGAAATTTGCGCTGAACGAGGAAATTCTCCGCGTTCTTTTCACGCAGGCGCCCGAACCCAAACCCGCAAAATAAACCCTCAACCCGGAGACCTTATGGCCAGCTTCAACAAAGTCATTCTTGCAGGAAATTTGACGCGTGACCCTGAACTGCGTTACACCCCCAAAGGCACGGCCGTCGCCCGCATCACGCTGGCCGTGAACCGCACCTACACCCTTGAGGGCGGTGAGAAAAAAGAAGAAGTGAGTTTTGTGGACGTGGACGTCTGGGGACGCCAGGCCGAGGTCATTTCGCAATACATGAAGAAAGGCCGCCCGCTGCTCGTCGAAGGCCGCCTCAAGCAGGACACCTGGGAAGACAAAAATACCAAACAAAAACAGAGCAAATTGAAGGTCGTGCTCGAAGGCTTTTCCTTCATTGACTCCAATCGCGGTGCTGAAGGCGCACCCGCCGCACCCCGTCCGGCCGCCGCGCCGGCCGCGCCGACAGCCGCCGATGCTGACGCGCCTCCGCTCGAAGGCGACGATGTTCCGTTTTGACGGAGACAATTGATTTTTCCACAAGCGGCAATTTCGTTCACGCATTACGCATCACGCATCGCGATTCAACGATTTAACCAGTTAACGATTTAACGATTTTCATGAAAACCGAAGTCATTCTCACCAGCAACATCGTCGGCCTCGGCGCTGAATCCGACCGGGTGAAGGTCGCCGCCGGTTATGCCCGCAACTATTTGTTCCCGCAACGGCTGGCCATTCCGCTCACGCGGGCCAACAAGCGCCAGATCGAAGCGCTCCAGAAACGCCGCGCCGAGCGCGAAGCGCATGAGTTCAACACCATGACCGAGCTCGCCAAGGCCGTCTCGAAACTCATCTGCCTCGTCAAGGTGAAGGCGGGCGAGGACGGCAAGATGTTCGGTTCGGTGACCGCCGGCATGATTGCCGACGAGTTGAAACACCAGTTCGACATCTCGCTCGACAAACGGAAAATCCACCTCGAACACCCGCTTCGCGCGCTGGGCGAATACGAAATCGAGTTGCACCTGCACACCGAGGTCAAAGGCACACTCAAAGTCCGCGTCGAAAGCCTCACGCCGGTGACCGCGCCTGCGCCGGAAGCAGCCGCGTCTGCCGCGCCCGCCGAGGCGAAAACCGAGGAAGGCAGAAGGCCCCGGACCGAAAAGCGTGGTTTTGGCAGGCGGGACGCCGAAGGCAGAAAACCTGAAAAGGCCGGAGCCGCGGAAGCCGGCGAGCACAACCCCAGGTCTGTCAGGGGCGAGAAACCTGAAAGGACCGAAAAAGCCGAAGCCGCCGGAGAGAAGAGAGCTCGCACGCCGAAAGGCGAAAAACGACCAAAGGTGGAAAAAGCAGACGAAGCTGACACGGCTCCGAAAGCCCCGAAGGCTCCCAAAACTGAAAAAGCCGAGAAACCGGAAAAACCGGCGAAAGCGGAGTAATCAAACTTTTATTATCTTGCGAAGCTGCAGAAATTCTCCGCGGCTTTTTTGTTTTCATGCCCGATAAAATCCTTTGATCTCGGAATGCGGCTCTGTTTTGCTTCACTTTTACCAGCTTGAGTGTAAATCCGAAAATGGCGCGACTCTGAATCCTCCCCCAAGGCATTCCCATGTATTTCGGCACGGTCATTTTTTGTCTGGCGGCGGTGGTGGCGATTTATTTTTCCAATAACCCCATGAAGCATGGCCGCTGGTTCATGGTGCGCCGCTTCATCAACTGGCTGCCTCTCGGCATGACCTACGCCTTTTTGTGCATGGGCCGCTACAACCTCATCGTCGCCAAAAGCGCCCTCGGCACGCTCATGTCCAAGGAAGACCTCGGCCTCATCTTCGCCGCCGGCACGTGGACCTACGCGTTGTCGTTTCTCATCAACGGCCCGCTCATTGACAAGAAACTCGGCGGGAAACGCGGCATCATCATCGCCGCCCTCGGCGCGTCGCTGGCGAACATTGCGCTCGGCATCCTGACCTGGCTCATCCTCGTCCGGCATTGGCAGGTGAATCTCGTCGTCGCCTTTTCCGTGCTCTACTCGCTGAACATGTATTTTCAGAGCTACGGCGCGGTTTCCATCATCAAGGTCAAGGCGTATTGGTTCCACGTGCGCGAACGCGGCGTGTTCGGCGCGATTTTCGGGACGCTCATTTCGTTCGGCGTCTATTTCGCATTCGACTGGGGAAGCGCCATCGTGAAAATGACAAGCGCGGATGCGCCGGGCAACTGGTTGCAGAAAATTTTTGCGCCTGCAGGCCAGGCCAGGGACGCAACGTGGGCCGTGTTTTTCATCCCGGCGGCAATTCTAATCGTCTGGGTGCTGCTGGACTGGTGGCTCATCAAGGACACGCCGGAAGAAGCCGGCTTGCAGGCTTTTGACACGCACGACGCTTCGTCCGGGCAGATGCACGTGGAATTTTCCGTTCTCGACCTGCTGAAAAAGATTTTTGCCAGCCCGCTGATGCTGTTCATTGCGTGCGTGGAACTGACCTCCGGCGTCTTTCGCTATACCATGACGCAGTGGTATCCGGTCTTCGCGAATGAAATGAAACAACCGGCCACGGAGTTTTTCGCGCAGCATTGGGGCTGGCTGATCTGCATTTTTGGCATCATCGGCGGTTTTGCCGGCGGGTTGATTTCCGATAAATCCTTTCAATCGCGGCGCGGTCCACCGGCGGCGTTCCTGTGCGGCTTTGTCCTGGTCATGGCCGTCATCATGGCCGCGTTCCTGTTCACTCAACCCCGGCTTGTTGGTTGGGCCGCCGTTTTCATCGTCATGGCTTCCATCGGTATCACGTCCCTGATGTCGGGCACGGCGGCGACCGATTTCGGCGGGCGCAAGGCGACGGCGACCTGTGCGGGCGTGGTGGATGGGTTCGCCTACCTGGGCAGCGGGCTGCAATCCTTCTGCCTCGGTTACATAACGACATGGAACTGGCATTACTGGCCGGTTTTTTTGATCCCCTTCGCCGTGGCTGGCGGAGGCATTGCCCTGTGGATTTGGAACGAACTGCCCGCCGCCACCCGCAAATACATTGCCGAGGTGGAGCAAAAAACGGTCTGAAATTTGCTGAAAACGGGGCTTGACCCGGCCGATAATTCGGTTAGATTGAACGCGCAATGTTAAACAACATCGGACAAGCAGTCATTCTGGCAGTCGTCGTCGTTGTCGTCAGCGACGCCGTTGGCGCTTGTTGTGGTTAAGTAAAATTTCGACAAGAACCCACGGCTGGCAACGGTCGTGGGTTTTTTGTTTAATCCGCGATTGCCGGTCACAACCGAAAGTACACATGAGCAAAACAACTGAAACCAGCGAAACCAAACGGAAAAGCCCCACCCCGCGCGCCGAGGTCGGCCCGGCCATGGCCGGATGCGATATTCTCGTCCAAGCCCTCGAACGCGAAGGGGTCGAGGTCATGTTCGCCTATCCCGGCGGCGCGAGCATGGAAATCCACCAGTCGCTCACCAAATCCAAAATCCGCACCATCCTGCCACGCCACGAACAGGGCGGCAGTTTTGCGGCGGAAGGTTACGCCCGTTCGACTGGCAAGGTTGGCGTGTGCATGAGCACCAGCGGCCCCGGCGCGACCAATCTCGTCACCCCCATCGCCGACGCCTACCTGGACTCCTGCCCGCTCGTGGCCATCACCGGGCAGGTCACGACCGGCATGATTGGCCGCGGCGCGTTTCAGGAAACCGACATCATCGGCGTGACGCTGCCCATCGTGAAACATTCCTATCTCGTCACGGACGTGAACGACATTCCGCGGATCGTGAAAGAGGCGTTTTACATCGCCCAGACCGGCCGGCCCGGTCCGGTGGTGATTGACGTGCCTAAAAACATCCAGCAAGCCAGGACCCAGCCGGTGTGGCCGACGCTGGAACAGATCAAAAAGGGCCTGCCCGGTTACATCCAGCCGGACCTCCGCGCTGATGAAGTGGCGCTGAACGAAATCATGGGCCTGATTGAAAAGGCCGAGCGCCCGGTGATTTATTGCGGCGGCGGCATCATCAGCAGCGGCGCCGCGGCGGAACTCAAGAAGTTCGCCGAGGCCGCACAGATTCGGGTTGCGACGACGTTCATGGGCATCGGCGGTTTTCCCGAGACGCATCCGCT
>Ga0187874_10002709_pt1 | contig 13208 bp, 11 predicted proteins | sample June2016WEW_16_1_3_FD_132993 | JGI IMG/M metagenome (GOLD analysis project Ga0187874, IMG submission 132993) | Peatland microbial communities from SPRUCE experiment site at the Marcell Experimental Forest, Minnesota, USA - June2016WEW_16_150 | ecosystem: Environmental > Terrestrial > Soil >... | reverse complement strand
GGTTCTTGCAGAAATTCTCTGCGAAGAGGCCCCAGCGAGGCTGGGTGAACTTATAAGCTGGGGAATCCAGGCTGAAGTCCGGCATGGATTTCTATTCGCCAAAGGCCGCCCTCCAGCTCTAGGTGAGGAGATAGTGCGTTGTCTCATCGGAAAAAACAGGGAGTTGGGAACGCGGTTCTTGGGAAACCTGACGGCCACCGACCTGGTGATAGAAAACGGGATGGCGGGCCTTATGGGCTTTGCACGACAATCGGGTGAGCTTATCGCGTTCAGTTCCGGGGCAGTGGTGCTGGCAACCGGCGGGGCTGCGGCACTCTACCTTCGCCACGACAACCCGAGGCGGATGCTGGGGGACGGGTGGATATTGGCGACTGAGGCTGGAGCCCTCCTCCAGGACATTGAATTCGTGCAGTTTTATCCCGTATGCCTGGCCGAACCCGGACATGCGCCCCTGGTGATTCCGCCGATGCTCGCCGACAACGGTCGGCTTGTAAATGAGTCCGGAGAGGATATTCTCAAAAAATACGCAATAGATGAACGCCCTGCGGCGGTTAAGGCCAGGGACCACCTCTCACAGGCGTTTTTTCAGGAAATTTATCGAAACTGCCAGGGGATTTTCCTGGATATACGGGACGTCACCGATGAACAATGGCACAGCGATCCCTTCTCAGCCTCCCTGCGGCCCATATTTGCAGATCGCCACGGAGGGGTCAGTCGTCCCCTTCGTGTAGCCCCTGCTGCCCACCATACCATGGGTGGGGTAAAAATTGACGGCAGGGGGGCGACCTCTGTTCCGGGACTTTTCGCTGCCGGAGAGGTGACAGGTGGGCTGCACGGCGCCAACCGGATGGGAGGCAATGCGCTTAGCGAAACCGTGGTATTCGGAGCAAGGGCCGGGAATTCGGCGGCCGATTGGGCGAAGAGGAGCGGCGCAAAAGAAAGACGATCTGTCTTGAGGCGGCTCGATGAACGGTTTCGGGCCTTTGAGAGCCTCCGGCGTGACGAAACCGGCCTTCTGGACAGAATCCGCAAAATTATGTGGGAAGAGGGGGGGATAGTGAGAAACGAGGCAGGGCTTTCTCGAGCTTTGGGCAATATGCGGGACATCACCGGCAGCTTCTCATTTTCCGGGCCGGGAAACAAGAAAACACTGACCTCGGCCCAAGTGAGTGCGATTGAGCTGCGTTCGGCTGCAAGAGCGGCCTGCCTTATTCTCGAAGCAGCGATCAGGAGGGTCGAGAGCCGGGGCTCACATTGCAGGGAGGATTACCCGAAACGGAACGATCAACAATGGATGGGACACCTCCAGGTCTGCACGGCCCCGTACGGAGACGTGTGGGAGTTCATTGCTGACTGAGACCTTTCAACGATCCAGGGAGGTTGAAGATGGATAAAAATTAAATAAGCTGGAATGAAAGAACCGCACGGCAAATTATTCAAATCAGAATAATGCATCAACCTGACCACGAATGATCTAAAAGCATTTTGGGGTCAGATTCTGCCCGAAAAAGTTCTTATTTGATCTTGTACTTTTCCAACTTCTTATAAAATGTTCGCCTGCAGATTCCTAGCATCTGCATGGCCCTCGTGCGATTGCCATTACATTCGCTCAGCGTCCGAAGTATCTTAACCTTTTCCATCTCAGCGACAAAGCCTTTTAGAGGGGGTTGGCTCCCGGTTATGGGGTGATTGATTCTATCCTCCAATTTGTTGATCGAATCAAAAAAATGATCAGGCAAATCTTCTAAAATAATCTCACCTTTTTGGCGTAGTATTATCGCATGATAGATCACGTTTTTCAATTCTCTTATATTACCCAGCCATTGATGTTTACAAAGTGCTTCAAGAACTTGCCTTGACAGCTTAGCATCGGAATTGTATTGTCTAAGAAACTCATTAGCAAGTGCTGGAATATCTTCAATGTGCTCCCTCAAAGGTGGTATTCTTACATTAATAACATTCAATCTATAAAAAAGATCCTGGCGAAAAGTTTTCTCTTTGACCAGTTCTGAAAGGTTCTTGTTCGTTGCTGCTATTATTCGGGTGTCCACAGGGATCTCTTTCATTCCACCCAAGTGATCAATCTTTCTTTCCTGTAAAACTCTCAGGAGCTTTGATTGCATGTTTAATGGCATCTCACCTATTTCATCCAGGAAAAGGGTCCCTCCACTGGCTAATTCGAATTTGCCCGGTTTTCCTGATTTTTTAGCACCGGTAAAAGCTCCTTCCTCATAACCGAAAAACTCGCTTTCGTATAGAGAGTCCGGTATAGCTGCACAGTTCACAGTGATCATGGGCCTCTTGCTTCTCAAGCTCGAATTGTGAATGGCCCAGGCAAACATTTCCTTACCGACTCCGCTTTCACCTTCCAGCAAGACCGGAGCCTCTGTCGGAGCTACCTGGGAAGCAAACCACAAACTCTTTACAAACTCTGGATTGGAACCAATAATGCCCTTGAACGGCTCTGGCAATTTATCCTTTGTAATTTCTGAAATATCATTTGGTTTATCATACTGCCTGGAGATTCTATCCAGCTTGATGAGATCGGAAATGTCACGAACGATAACGACTAATCCATCTACTTCGCCGGATCTCATTATGCAATTGGCGTCAAAAATAAAGTGTTTCCCAATTTTTCTCAGGACGTCATATCCACCTGTAATGGATTGTTTTGTCTTGAGAGCTTTCAGAGCTTCCGCCTGCGGTTCAATATCCGACAATCTCTTCCATAGCATCCGTTCCTTAGGGGTATTCATAAGATTTGTAAAAGCAGAGTTCAGATAGGTGATCGTGCTGTCTGCATCCAGAACCATGACCCCTTCGTGCAGTGAATCGAGAATGGTGTAGATGCTTTCACTCAAAATCTTCTCGGGTTGAGTCGCTCGGCTTTTCGGGGGCAGCGCTTTCTTGATCAGTTCAGTGACAGACCTTTGGACCTCATCAATGGTAGGATCTACAATGGCAGTGAGCAAGCTCATTCCCTTATCGAACTTACCTGTTGCCACTGCATCGAATAGTTGATTATTGGCCTTTCTTCCGATTGCTAAAGCCGCTTCGATTTCGTCAATGATCTCCTTTTGCTCCGGGTCCGCAGCCAAATTTCCAAGCTTTTCAAGAGCATCCAGATATTTCGCTCTATGTTCCAACACTACTGGTACGGATGAGGTATCTTTGGTGTATACAATTTTTGCCGTTTCTTTAAGCAGGGCCTCCAGGTGGATGACGATAGCCGTTGCGTGCAAAACCTTCTCAAAATCAAAATGGCTAATTTCAGTCGCTCTGTCTACGAGTTCCGAAACCAGGCCCTGAACTCTCGCCCTCTTCACCAACTCAGGAACTAATCCCTGAACTTTATGGATTGTCGGATCAACTATGGCCGTAAAAAGGGCCATAGCCGTTTTGTAATCACGTTTCTCAACTGCGTCGAAAAGCTTAAGGTTTGCCTCGCGCCCTTCGCTAAGGGCAATCCTCATTCCTGAAATTATCTTTCTGCTCTCTTCTCTTTTATCCAATTCTTCCAGTTTATCAAGAGCGGCCAAATATCCTTTTCTTTTTTCCAACACGATCGGTACACACGATTTATCGGCTGTGTAGATGTATCTTTGAGTTGCTTTGAGGAGGGACTGGAGGTTGATCACCACGGCATAGGCATTTAAGACCACTTCAAAATCAGAATGGGTGATACCGCTTCCTCTGATTTCGGAATTCTTGCCATCTCCGGCTTTTGCAGGAGCGGTTTGAGAGATCACCGGCCGCTCTTTCTAAAATTGAGGTCCATGTCGCAAAAAAGTCCTTATTCCCGTATATTGTATACTATAGCATACGGCTGGCCCCCTTGCAAGGGTAAACATTTGTCTACCTGGGTATATGAACCAAGGCCGGCGTGGCAATGATTTCATTAGCCGGAACATCCTAATCCGTACGAGCCTAGGCCATCCATATCGGCCGGTGATAAACGAGGAATATGGCGGCAAAGCCCGGATGAAGTCGCTTCCTTCAAAAATGAGCCGGTTAGCGCTGACTCATTTGCCTAAAATAATTGGCATGGGAATTGCTCTTAAACCGGCAATCAAACCGGAATTTAGAAAAAAGTATACACAATGCCTAGACATTGGAGCGGCTAATGGCAAACCCTTCCAAAGGAGCGGTTCGGCGGTTCGGGTGCTATTCACTCCCACATACCTGACTGTCCCCGTTGCAGATTGATGATTTTAGTATTGAGATTTACATCAGCGGCACTCCTATTCTCCTTTCAAATGAGGCTTCTAATACATCACTGAAGACGGTTTTAAAACAATACTTCAACGCAGGGTAGCAGACTACAAGGCAAGGAGGATAACATGTGTAAAAGAGAGGGTCGGCTGAGAAGGCTGCCTGAAATCGAGTGCTTATTCCCAAGAACGGTGCAGGAAGCCCTGTCTATGCTGGAAAAGCATAATGGCTCTGCCAGGGTAATTTCCGGAGGAACTGACATAATCAACAAACTGAAAAGGCGTGATTTAACTGCACGGTACATAATTGACTTGAAAGGAATTGCCGACCTCAATTTCATCCAGGAGGATCCTCAAGGATTGAGGATCGGGGCGGTTACGACCTTAAATGATATTCTGGAATCGCCGCTTGTATGTAAACTTTACCCGATCATTACGGATGCTCTATCCGTATTGGCGTCTCCTCAGATTAGAAACACAGCTACAATGGTGGGAAACCTGTGTAATGCTGTTCCCTCCGCTGACTCCGCGCCCCCCTTGATCGCCTTGCAGGCTAAATTGAAGGTTGTAAACCGCCAAAAGGAAAGAATTGTTCCGGTTGAGGATTTTTTTACAGGCCCTGGTGCAACCGTGCTGGCTCCGGGTGAACTGGTGACGGAGATTTTGATCCCCTCTCCGCCTGCTCCGGGAGCAGGAACATATCTGAAACATCAGCTCAGAGCAGAAATGGATCTGGCAATGGTAGGAGTGGGCGTTTATCTGGCGCTCGATGCAAAAAAGTCGGTTTGTAAAGATGCCAGGATAGCACTTGGGGCCGTTGCCCCTGTCCCCATGCGGGCCAGAAAGGCAGAAGATATTTTGAACGGGAAAGTGCTCGATAACAATTTGATCGAGACTGCCGCGCGCATTGCTTCTGAGGAATCCAAACCCATCGATGACATAAGGAGCTCCGCCGAATACAGGAAAACCATAGTGGGGGTGCTGACAAAGAGGGCTATCCTGCAATGTCTTGACAGGGCATGAACGGGACTTCAGGAGAGAACAGATGATATAGTGATCAGACGTGTTCGGGAAGATCTTTAAGTATTTCTTCATTCGTGAGACTCTGATTGAATATTAAATATACAACCTGGAGGACCAAGGAATGAAACAGGTAATGAGCTTTAAAATAAATGGAATGATATTCGAAGAAGAGATTGATCATCGCAGGACCCTTCTGGAGGTTCTACGGGAAAATTTTGGATTATTAGGTACCCATAAAGGTTGTGACGAAGGCCAGTGCGGCGCGTGCACGGTCCTGGTTGACGGCAAAGCTGTCAATTCATGTCTGATTCTGGCCGTCGGTGTTCAGGGAAAAGAAATCACGACAATTGAAGGTATGGCCCAGGGAGATAAGCTCCATCCGATACAGGAAGAATTCATCAATGCCGGAGCAATCCAGTGCGGCTTTTGCACTCCGGGGATGATCCTGAGCGCCAAGGCCCTTTTGGACAAGAATCCCGATCCGACTGAAAACGAAATTAGAAACGGCCTCTGCGGGAACTTGTGCCGTTGTACGGGCTATTTTCAGATCATAGAAGCAGTATCCAAAGCGGCCGAGCGAATGAGGAAGGAGGCGTAGATCATGAAGGAAGAATTTTCCAATATCGGTAAAGGGATTCCGAAAGTCGACAGTGTCCTGAAAGCCACCGGGAAGGCCGCATTCGGTGCTGATTCTTTTTTGCCGGGCATGCTTCACGGGAAAGTATTAAGAAGCACGGTGCCCCACGCAAAGATTGTGAATATCGACGCCAGTGCCGCACTGAAACTTCCAGGAGTAAAGGCGGTTACTACCGGAAAAGATTTTCTGTGGGGTCTGAAATTCGGGTTTAGTTCTCAATATCGCGATCAGGCGCCTCTGGCGCAAGACAAAGTTCGGTACATCGGCGATGAAGTGGCGGCTGTGGCCGCCATAGATGAGGATATAGCAGAAGAAGCCCTGGACCTCATCAAGGTTGACTACGATATACTTCCCGCTGTTTTTGATCCATTCGAGGCTATGAAGGAAGGAGCTCCTCTCATTCACGAAGATAAGCCCAATAACATATGTGCGGAGTCACATATAGGATTTGGCGATGTGGAGAAGGGATTTCAGGAGTCGGATCACGTCAGGGAGGACGAATTCTGGACGCAGGCTGTCAAACACGGTTTTATAGAGCCTCATGCCGCTTTGGGTCTTTGGGACTCTTCAGGTAAGGCGACGATCTGGGCGAACAAACAGAGTCCGTATGTTGCAAGCAGAAAGATGGCCATGGCGCTTGGCCTTAAGCCAAGTCAACTAAGACTCGTTCAAACATTTGTAGGCGGCGGTTTTGGGTCGGCACGGTCCGATCCGCATGCCCTCGATTTCTGTGCTCTCTTGTTATCCAGGAAAACAGGCAGGCCGGTAAAAATTGTTTACACGATGGAAGATGTCCTGCTCATGGGCGAAATGCGCCATCCGTTCTATCTGAAGGTCAAAACGGGAATGAAGAAGGACGGAACTTTAAAGGCCATGCAGACATACGTGGTGGCAGACGGAGGAGCCTTTACCAGCATAGGTCCGATCACAATAAACCTGGCTGCGCTTTCTACTGATTTGCCTTTCTACATTCCCAATGTCAAGTACGATGCCGTCCGTGTTTTCACCAATAAGGGCCACTGTGGATCTTTGAGAGGACATGGCGTTCCGCAGGTGAGATGGGCGTTGGGCCAGCAGCTCGATATGATGTGCAATGATCTGGGACTCGATATCACCGAAGTGAGCATCAAAAATGCTGTCCATACGGGCGATGTAACCCCCCGAGGCTTGAAAATTCAGAGTTGTGGTTTGACGGAGTGCATCGAAAAGGCGGTGGAGGCGTCAGGATGGAAAGAGAAAAAAGGTAAGCTGCCTCCTTATCGCGGCATCGGTATGTCAGCCGGTTCGTACTATACGGGGGTGAAGATCAGCGGCCATAACTCAGCCTCATGTATCATAAGAATGAACGAGGATGGAACAGCTTCGGTCCAAACAGGCGCCACGGATATCGGTCAAGGCTCATGTACGGTTATATCTCAGATTGTTGCAGAGGTTCTTGGTTTGAGGATGCAGGATATTACGATTAATTGCGGAGTCGATACAGATTTTACACCGCTCGACCCTGGTACCTATGGATCCCGGGTTACCTTCTTCTCCGGAAATGCCGCGAAGCTGGCAGCCGAGGACGCCAGGAGACAACTGGCGGAACAGGCTGGTAAAATGCTTGAAGTGAAACCGGAAGAGCTCATCTTCAAAGACAGAAAAGTATATCCCGCAGCCAATCCTGAAAAAGCATTGAAAATAGACGCGCTTATCAGGCACCTGGGACAAAAGATGGCATCAAAGAATAAGACCGTATGGGGACGGGCCAACTATGACTTCGATCTCCCTTACCTGGACTTCAAGTCAGGGAGAGGCAACGTTTCCCCGGCTTATGCTTTTGGAGTGGATGTGGTCGAAGTGGAAGTAGATCCCGAGACGGGAAAGATCACTATCGTGAATATGGTTGGGGCCCATGATGTCGGCAGGGTATTGAACCTCACTAATTGTGTAGGTCAGGTGAACGGGTCATGGATAATGTGCCAGGGGCAGGCCATGTTCGAGGATCTAAAGAGGGACCCTGCCGATGGTCACGTGCTCAATCCGAACTTCATGGAGTATAAGCTGCCGACTTCTATGGATATTCCGCGTAAGGTCGAACATATTCTGGTGGAAAGCATTGATCCGAATGGTCCGTTCGGAGCGAAGGAGGCAGGCGAAGGGGCCTCCGTAGGCTGGTTGCATGCATTCGGCAATGCAGTGGCAGACGCAATCGGTGAGAGGTTTTATGATCTTCCGATCACCCCGGAAAAGGTCCTGCGCGCCATCAGGAAGAAACAGAGTGAAACCAGTGCACGGTCTAACTAGTCAACCGCAGTTTGCAAGTTGTTGCATGGGTTCTGCTGCGTTACCGGACGTGGCAGAGGTTTAAGAAATAACCATTGAACAAGTAAAAGGAGATATACATCATGGATTTGGGACTGAAAGATAAAGTGGCGTTTGTTTGTGGTTGTACGGCAGAAACCGGGCAAGAGATATGCTCCCGTTTTATCCAGGAAGGCGCAAAACTTGCGATTACCGATATCGTGGTCGACAAAGGTCAACAGGTGGCGGACGACTTGGTATCAAAAGGCGGCAAAGTATTGTTTTCTAAAATGGACGTATGCGACTATCAGGAAGTTGCCGCTACTGTGAAAAAGGCTCAGGATTATTTCGGCAGAGTGGATATTCTCGTATATGTGGCGGGATTCGCGACAGCGGGGAAATTCGCGGCATCGGTTCCGGAAAACTGGAAAAAACAGGTTGACGTATGCTTATATGGGTTCCTCAACATGACACACGCTGTTCTTCCAGCGATGATTGAAAATAAGTATGGCAAAATTGTAAGCATAATGGGAGATTCGAGCAAAATCGGGGAAAGCAATATATCAATCGTAGCTGCGGCGCGCGCCGGACAGATCGGGTTAATTAAATCAGTCGCCAAGGAAGTGGGACGTTACAATATAACGCTTAACGGAGTATCCCTGGGAGTAGTCGATACATCCCATTACCCGCCAGGTTTTGTCGCAAAGAATTACGAAAAGCTTGTTTCTCAGTACCCTCTGGGTCGGCTGGGCAAACCTGAAGACATAGCCCCAATGGTTTTGCTTTTGAGCTCCGATCGATCCGCTTGGACTACGGGGCAGATAGTAAGTGTTAATGGTGGCTTTTCAATGGTTTGATTATTCATGGCAATCATCCCTAGGCCTAATTATGAGGCCTATACCTGAATAGATTGCACTTTTGCTTATTCTGCCGTGTTCCGTTCTGTTTGGGTGGCAATAGCATACAGGAGGGCGGCATGGCAAAAAGTCAGTCTTGGGAAGTATCCGACGCGTTCTGGAGACATTCCATGCGAGAGACAAACTGGGAAGCGCTGATAAGTAAATTGGATGAAATGGAAGAAAAGGCGCGTATCAGCGGCGGCCTGGAAAAGCAGGAGAAAGAGCGTCAGAGAGGCAAAATGACCGCAAGAGAAAGGGTTTTGGCAGTCCTGGATGCCGGGACGTTTGTCGAGATCAACATGCTTGCGGAAACTCAGACATTCGACTTCGAAATGCAGAAGAAGAAGATTGTAGGGGACGGTGTCGTAACGGGTTATGGGCGAATTGAGGGCAGGCGCGTCTTTATCTTTTCCCAGGACGTAACGGTTTTTGGCGGATCGGCCGGGAAAGGGCAGGGCGAGCAGATCAACTACGTACTTCGCCTCGCTCGCAAGATGAAAGCGCCTGTCATCGGACTGTATGAATCAGCAGGCGGGAGGCTCCAGGACGGCATTGAAAACGAAGCCGGATATGGTCGGATGTTCTGGGAAAACACTCAATGCTCCGGGATAATTCCGCAGATTTCGGCAATACTCGGCGCATGCACGGGCGGGGCCGTTTATTCTCCGGCTCTGACAGACTTCATATTTCAGGTAGACAAGACGAGTCAGATGTTTATTACAGGTCCCGCCGTGATAAAGTCCGTTATGGGTGAACAGGTTTCGTTCGAGGACCTGGGGGGAGCGAAAATTCATACCAGTAAGTCAGGCGTGGCTCATTTTTGTCTTTCGAATGAAAGTGAACTTTCGCCGGCGATTAGGCGTTTGTTTGGTTATCTCCCCTCCAATAACAGGGAAAAGCCTCCACTTAAGGAAGCGCGCGATCCATACGACCGGAAGGTCCCACGGTTACAGGACGTCGTCCCTGTGGCCAAAAACAAATCCTACGATATGCATGAGGTCATCAGAGAAATTGTCGATGACGGAGATTACCTGGAAGTTCAACCGGGCTTTGCCCGCAATATAATCATCTGTTTTGCCCGGTTCGCCGGGCGATCTGTTGGGATTGTGGCGAATCAACCCCGGTTCATGGCGGGTGTAATCGACATTGACGCTGCGGACAAGGCGGCAAGGTTCATCAGGTTCTGTGACGCTTTCAACATTCCCCTGGTCACTTTGGTGGACGTCCCGGGGTACATGCCGGGCACGGAGCAGGAGCATCGGGGAATTATCCGCCATGGGGCGAAAATGCTCTACGCCTATTCAGACGCAAGTGTCCCAATGGTCAGTGTCGTGCTGAGAAAATCTTACGGGGGAGCGATCCCTGCGATGAATTGTCACGAGACGGGGGCGGACCAGTTTTTTGTGTGGCCCACGGCGGAGTTCGCAATGATGGGGTCCGAACCTGCCGTGAATATCCTTTATCGAAGGGAAATAGAGCGGGCGCAAGATCCCGAGGCTGTCAGGCAGTTGAAAATCCAGGAGTATGAAGATACTTTTTCGACCCCGTATTTCGCTGCATCGAAGCAGTATGTCGACGCCGTGATCAGACCCGAAGATACCCGAACAGCCATAACAAATGCGCTGCTTATGCTGGAGAATAAAGAGGAAGCGCCGCGTGTATGGAGAAAACATGGAAATATTCCGCTGTGACGGCAGCTCGAAAGGATTTGTATGTCGAATGTAATCTATCCTTTATTGCTGGGTAAGCAAACCTTCAGCAAGGGTCAATTCACCTACTTCATGAATTATGACCAGAAGATATGGGTACCGATCGTGGCCTGGTATATCAGGACGGCAGACACGGAACTACTGGTGGATACCGGGATGTCTGGCCAGGATATAAAGCGCTACCTGTTCGGACAGCTCTATGAGGACAATCAGTCCATAGAGGAGGCTCTCGAAAAGAGAGGTTCCAATCCGAGCCGGATAAAGATCATCATTCAAATCCACCTGCACTTCGATCACTGCGGCAACAACAGGCTATTTCCAAATGCAAAAGTCATTATTCAGGAAAAGGAGCTGGCATTTGCGCGAAATCCCCACCCTGTATTCCGAGGCTCTTATAATCCTTCATTTTTCGAATCATCCGATTTTGAGGTCATAGAAGGTGAAAAAGAGATCGTACCGGGAATTAACGTCGTTCCGGTTCCAGGACATACTCCCGGATCACAGGCTGTTCTTGTAGACCTGGAAAACAAAAAAGCGGCATTGACTGGTTTTTGTTGTGTCCTTGAGAACTTTGAACCGCCTGAGAAAATACGGAAGGCCTGGCCGGTAATTCCCATCGGGGTCAGTGTTAACAGCCTTGAGGCATACGACAGTATGCTGAAGCTTAAGGGTCTGGCCGACCTGATCATTCCCATGCATTCAATGGAATATGCGGAAAAGGAGTTCATATCCTGATGAATTGACTGCAAATGCGATTGGTTTTTCACCAGGGGAAGAGAGTCCCGGAAAAGCATGACAATCGTATTACAGTAATCTTTGTTCCGTACGGTGTTTTTTTTAACAAAAAGGGAGAACTATGTCCATTGAAGCGAATTCGGCTGCTGCGGTACGGTCACCGAAGAAAATGTCGCGGGAGACGTGGGTGGTAGAGTTCGAATTCCGGCTCTACACCCTTGCAGTGAAACATTTTCAAACCGGAATTTTGGGGAGTTCGCATGCATAGGAGAAGAGAAAATGAATAAAGTCACAACGTTGGATCAGGTAATGGAAAGAGTCCACGATGGCATGACCATTATGATAGGCGGTTTTAACGGCATTTGTGCGCCAATAAGGTGCATCGACCGGTTAGCCAAATCCGGAGTCAAGGATATAACCCTGATTTCCGTGACATGCGGCTATCCTGGAGGAGGGTTTGATCTTGCTCCTTTATTTGTAAACAAGCAGATAAAGAAGGTCATAGCCTCCCATATCGGCACCAGTCCCGAGGCTGTAAAGGTGTATAAAAGCGGTGATATGGAAGTGGAATACTTTCCGATGGGAATCTGGATTGAGAAGATTCGCGCGGGTGGTTACGGCCTGGGAGGCGTAGTATCCCCCATCGGCATTGGCACCATGCTGGAAGCGGGCAAGCAAAAGGTGACCGTTCAAGGAAAGGAATATCTGATCGAGCTGCCTCTCAGGGCGGATATCGGCTTCATTAAAGGGTATCGCGCCGACCGGATGGGCAATGTCCAACACCGGATGGTTTCACCGAACACCAACGTCGTCATGGCTTCCGCAGCCGATTATACCGTGGTTGAGGTTAATGAAATTGTGGATGTAGGACAGATCGAGCCTGACAGAGTGGGCATTCCCGGCGTTTTCATCAAGGCCGTCGTCCAGGGCAACGCGATGGAAGATCATCATAAGATCTATGAAGATCTTTGGGTACGCTCGGGAAACTTGAAACGAAAGGAGGGTGCAAATCATGAATGAGAGAGAAATGATAGCCCGCAGGGCTGCATTGGAGCTAGAGGACGGCGCAGTGGTGAATCTGGGTATCGGCATTCCAACAGCGGTGGCCAACTATATCCCGGAGGGTGTTGAGGTGACAATGCATGCGGAAAACGGTGTCTTGGCGTACGGCGCCACACCCGAGGTGGGCCGTCAGGACCCCGATGTGTTCAATGCCGGTGCACAGCCCATAACACTGCTTCCCGGCGCTGCCATATTTGATCTTTCCACCTCCTTTGGAATTATTCGAGGTGGACATGTAGATACGGTTATTCTGGGGACCTTGGAGGTAGACCAGAAGGGAAATTTGGCCAATTGGGCCCGAGAGCTTGTCCCAGGCAAATATGGACCTGGTATGGGCGGGGCGATGGAACTGGTCAGTAAAGCCCGTAAAGTAGTGGTAGTTACTCAGCATAATGTCAAAAACGGCGAGTCAAAAATTTTGAAGGAATGCACGTTACCGCTTACCGGTAAAGGAGTGGTTAATGTCATCGTAACCGAAAAGGCGGTATTTAATGTGACACCTCAAGCTTTGGTGCTGAAAGAAATCGCCCCCGGTATCACGGTTGGAGAGCTTAGAGCCATCACTGATGCTGAATTTATAGTGGCCGAGGATCTGTGTGAATATCGCCTTGGCTGATCCGGGCAGAAGTGTATCATGGCGGGCGCAACG
>Ga0187874_10002708_pt1 | contig 13209 bp, 11 predicted proteins | sample June2016WEW_16_1_3_FD_132993 | JGI IMG/M metagenome (GOLD analysis project Ga0187874, IMG submission 132993) | Peatland microbial communities from SPRUCE experiment site at the Marcell Experimental Forest, Minnesota, USA - June2016WEW_16_150 | ecosystem: Environmental > Terrestrial > Soil >... | reverse complement strand
CTTGAGCCGAGAAGACTGTTAACCCAATGGTTAAGCCTATGTCGTTAATGGTTACACTGTCAGGACTAGTGATGTATATGACCATAGTACCACCAGAAGACAACACTAAGTCAGTTCCAGATAGGGCTAAATTATTGGTGGTGCCACCAAAAGGATAAGTACCTGCAAAGCCGGGAGCGCCTGTGCCCGTTGTCGCAATGGGTGCTAAGGTGCTGGGTATTGTAGCGCCTGTTCCTGCCGTGGCATAGTACACGTTACCACCGGTACCAAAGGTTGCTGATTGCCCACGCACCTGAATCTGGCTAATGACGACGTCGCGACCACCAGTATTCGTTATCATTAATGCGGCCTGTGCAACGCCTGCTCCGTCAACCCAAACGTGAACGTTTGAAACCTTAAGACTTTCCTGTTGAACCCGCGTGCTAACAACGTTAATAGCAAAGTAAGTTACGACACCCGCGAGAAGCACTGAAACCACAAGAATAATCAGCGTAGTAATGACCGTACTAAGAGCCAAACGATTCTTCAATATATTTCTCATTTTTCTCATTTTAAATTCCTGAAAAAACATTACGTGAATACCGCATAAGTAAGCTTGTGCGTAAAAAAAAATACGCATCTAAAAAATTGGAGAGAAAAGAAAGCAAAAGAATGATGCATCTTAAAATATTTTTTATAAAATAGAAAGAAGAGAGTAGAGGGATACTTTTAGGTCACTTAATCTTAAGTACCTAAAGGGTTACGGTTGTTGCTTGAATGTTCGTCTCTTGATAGTACATCGCTTGAGCCGAGAAGACTGTTAACCCAATGGTTAAGCCGACATCGTTGATTGTAACACTGTCAGGACTAGTGATGTATACGATCATAGTACCACCAGAAGACAACACTAAGTCAACTCCAGATAAGGCTAAGGCAGTGGTGCTTGGGGCAGGAAAAGGAATAGCGCCGACAATGTTGGCGGGAGTAGTAAAGGCAATGGGGCTTAAGGTGCTGGGTATTGTATCGCCTGTTCCTTTTACGGCGTAGTATACGTTACCACCAGTACTAAATGCGGATGATTGTCCACGAACTTGAATCTGGCTAACGACGACATCGCGACCGCCAATATTCGTTATCATTAATGCAGCTTCTGCGGTACCAGCTCCGTCAACCCAGGCATGTACGTTCGAAACCTTAAGACTTTCCTGTTGAACCCTGGTGCTAACAACGTTAATAGCAAAGTAACATACGACACCTGCGAGCAATACTGCTACTACTAGGATTATGAGTGTTGTTATTACTGTGGCGAGTGCGTAACGGTTTTTTAAGAGTCTGATCATTGCTTTATTTCACCTTTAGCAAAAAGAACAGACAATTCCTTATAAATATCTTCCGTAGCAAGACTCAATATACATCATCATGATTAAAAACAAGGAAACGAACTCAACAACACAAAACAATACTCCCACAATACGGGAATGAAAAACGAGCAATTCTTTCAGGAAAACTTACCATTTTAGAAAATCAGCCGCCAATTGGTTCTGGAACAAAATAGTTTCAGATTAACAATTCTTATCGAAAATACGGATTCAGCCGTCATAACCAATATGTCAAGCTTCCGCAATAAACAACACTTGTAATCTGATTCAGCCATGCATCTGAAAATCAATCACGAAACCAAAATCCTTTCACTAATCGTAATCGTTGTCTTAGTTTTCAGTCCATTATTGACGGCTCAAGCTTCCACAACGCAGACTAAGACGTCAACCGTTCAATTAACTGCAACTTCAGAATATACGAACTACGTACATAACTTCGTTAGCGCTGAAGGAAACTGCACCTACGTTGAAAAACCAGTGTTCCCGGTGTTAATTAAGAGCGAGCAAATACCGATCGGCGAAAGCTGGACCATCATTTGCCCATTGCAGGAAGGCCATAACTACCACATTTACTTTTATGGAGCGTACATAAACACCTCAACCGCGGCAATAACGGACTACGACGTCTATGTCTATACCCCAGACGGAAACTTGGAGAGCACACATACTCAATCAGCGGGTCTTCCAGAACACCTAGGCACAACTGTTAATACCGCGCTTTTTACACCGACACAATCAGGCAACTATACATTTGTCATAAATAATAATCCAGTAGACAGCAAAGGTACTCAAGAAGCCACTTTCATGATCATTGAAAATCTCCCATGCGACCAATGGTATAGTAGTTTTGTTGAAGGTACAAACGGCGGTGAGGCAAATTTTTACACAAACTGGGCGTATGAATTCGAAACCAACGCCTCATACGTTCAATTATACGTAAAAGTTCCAGATACTTTAGACATGTATGAAGCTAGGCTTTACTTAATGAATAATGCTGCATCGCCAAGCTTAGACAAGTTTCCATTAGCGTGGGAACCCGGCCTTTATGGTAATCTGACAGGTTCAGTTGGTGGTTACAATTTTGAACCTAATAGCTACAGAGGCGCAGCCTATGCAAGCTGCGAATACATGGGCGAATCAATGTCTCTAAATTACACTTCGCCTAATCATGGACCAAATCTTTATCATTTGGCACTTATCGGAGAGGTAGGTTCAGGAAATATTCAGTTTATGTTGAAGACTAATTTCGAAAATTCTTCCTTGATACCCTTAACAATTCCAAGCAGGGTATGTCCTGGCGATTCAGCCCAACTCAAGTTTACCTCGAACAATACACAGTTGGAAACAGCAAAATTATCATACACTACCGACAATTGGAACAGTACTAATACTTTGGATATGGATATCAGCAACCAAACATGCATGGCAACAATTCCAGGCCAAAATGCAGGAACATTAGTTCAATACAAAATTAATGCAACAGATGTTCTGGAAAACGGTGTGTATGCAAAAGGCAACTACACCGTAAAGGAACAGTCTACACTTAACATTACTCCAGTAGAAAATAAAATACGCCTTGGCGAAAACATCACAATCAATGGGATCCTAACTCTGGACAATAATGACTCTGTAGCTGTTCCAGACTATAATAGTTCCATGGTTGAGGTGCAGTTTAGCAGGTCTAACTTAACCAAAACAGTGGATTGCATAGTGAGTAGCAATGGCACTTTTGTGGCGAGTTTCCGACCCAACTCTTCGGGGCTTTGGGCTGTTTTTGCAACCGTACCTGAAACTCGAACGTCTTTCAGAACAGACAGCCAGGAATTAAGCATAAACGTCGCTGAACCTCCAATTTACGTTAAATATTCTCTGTTCATTGTCGCCGCGCTAATTGCTGCTTTAGCGGTTAGCGGGGTAGTTTATTTTCTTAAGTTCAGAGAAAGTTAACAATAAACTAACCTATCTTCACTTATCCTAAAGAGGATATTGTCGTCGGTGATTTTTTGTGGGTTCTTTCCAGTCAGCGCTACCTGAACGTTCGCGCTCCAAAGAATTCTAGAACGGAAAGATTGGTGATATTTCTTCGAAGTGACCTTTAGTTTACGAACTTAAACTGGAACATGCCAGTTTGAAAGGTAGTTGTTTCTAAATGGATTCCCAGCGTGCCATGGCTTGTTGCTTCTTCTTCTGTTCTTTGAGGTTTTGGATTTCATCATATAACTTCATTGCTTGAACGAATTGGGAATTGTATTTTCTTATTGTATCTTGCATCTCTTCTGTCCATTTAAGAAGATGGGGGTACATTGGAATCGTTTTGTCACTATCAACCGGATGTTCGAACCAGAATTCTTCATATGAACCTGTGTTTCCGCTAGCTGTGACGCGGAACCTAAATTCTTCAAGCACTACACCCAATTGTCCCAATGCATGTCTTACTGACCGATCAAGGATTTCTGGGTATTTGTCTGCAACTTGAGTGTATTGCTCGATTGAGTCATGCAGATGTGGCTTTTGGTGCCACCATAAATCAGGATTTTCTAACTCGCCCTTCACTATTTTTTCCGAGTTTCCAATTAATTCAGTGATTTTAAGTTTCATTCTAGCTATTTTTTCTTCACTCATGTTTAAAGTGACTTCAGGGTACTTGGTAATGTATTCTTTCGTGGTTTTTCCGAACCATTCAGATGCAAAATCTATTGTTTCTTTAATAAATTCTGTTTTGAATTCTTCCATGCGTGAGCAAAAAGGTAAAAGCTTGGTCTCTTCTCTCTGAATTAAAATATCTATGTCTTCGCCCAAACCTTAAACCAACTCACCACTAATGTTTGCTAAATCCATTCATTTTGTGTCTTTCTATGCTGTTCAAAGAAATAAAAGATTTTGGATAAAGACATTCTTCAAAAAGGTTTTTCAAGTTATTCTAACGTGCAATGAAGACTTTTAGAACGCTAAAGTCAATTCAAACAACATTTTTCATATTATTAGAGAATATTATTTATTACTACACAATACTTTTATCCGTAACAAGCAATAATCAAAATCAAGACCTTTGCGAAAAATAAGTCCAACCTTGGAAGAGGTTCGCGAGGAAAAAAGCGTGTGCAGAAAATGAAAGCAACTAAATTGAGTTATTTGTAAAATATTGGATCGCTTAAGCGATGAGCTTGATCGATCTAAAGCATAGGGATGAGGGGGTTAACTCAATTGCTATTCCCAACAATCTGTTATAAGCCAGACGAGCCTCTTCCATCACCCGATACAAGAACGAGATTTGCCAGATTTCAGCTTAGAAAAAAGTATGTAATTTCTGCAATAGACAAATCCTATTATCTGAAAAACTCAGATCTTATTATCTGAATAGAACAGTTCAATAAAAATAATATGTACTGAGTTGAAAAAATTGGGAACAGAAATTCAAACTTTCACCTCACTTAAAGAATTGACAGAATTCATAACAAATCAAACGAGCCAATACAAAGCAACATACGAAGATTATAGCCAATGGCTTGGCACATTATTGCGAGACTTCGAAGTCACTCACAAGAATGACGAATGGTACCAAAAATCTGCAGCTTTACAAAAAAATATGCGTAGCCAATCAAAGAAACCTCCCGAGAAAGCGGATAAAGGAAAAAATGGATCTAAAAAAGGCAAAGAAGAAGCCTCATGCTGGGTTCAATCAGGTGACATTGAGATTTCATTTACTGAGCAAGGACAAACCGAAATTTTGTTTGAAGCAATCGAAAAAATCAGCATAAAAATTCAAGAAAACGAGAAATTCAAATTATCAGTACAACAGCTTGCTCGCCTCGGACTAGGAGCAACCGTCAACTACGTTGTTTACTTTGAAGATGACATTCCGAAAAAAATAGTGTTAAAACCAAAAACAAATACCAAAGGGAATGAAACTTTCAATTTCATGGGAGAACTTTCAGTGCCAGCATTTTACACCCCAACAGAATAGTCAATCCGACATTTGCTAGTTGAACTCAAATCGAAATACAAAAGTTAAATACTAAAATGACAAGAATGATGTGAAGAGAGGAATCAGACGTAAATCCACAATATTCTGTTTCCGGGGTCACTGTTTCAATAAAACTCAATAGTTTACAGGCTGAACGAACCGGTGAGTACCTCACAAAAGATGAGCTGTTCTTTGACGTCAACGCAAAGCTGGAAGAACAGAAAAAAGGAACAAACGAAGTAACACTTGCATTTAGTCTGGCGATCTCCACTAAACCAAATGTTGTTAAATACAATATTGCAGGTTCGGTAACTTTGGCTGGAAAACCTGACGACATAAAGAAAAAACTTGAAGTGAACCCTAAAACAAAAATTCCACAAATACTCTTTACGATCTACCAGCATGTTTTCAATTCAATCTACATTCTGTCATCCAACCTCAACACTCCGTATCCGCCTCCAGATCTTCTCCATCCGATGGCGGAAAAAATACAAATATTATCAGATAAACCCCAAAAGCAAATGCCTCCAGAAGAAACAGCCCCCGTGGCGACTGCAGCTGTTTCACCCGCATTACCTGCAGACAAACAGGTATCGGGCTAGTAATTGTTGGAAAGTAATCGACTTCAAACTGATCGAATTTCCCAACCTTCGTGATTTAACATTAATAACATGCGATCGAAAATTCTTCCATCAAGTTTCTATTCGGCATCAATTCTGACACTTTTTTCATTTGAACTTTCTTGCCCCCGCAGAATCTTAGCCCGTTCTGGGAAATGGCATTTAAACTTCGCCACTATTTAATTTATAATTGAAAAGAGAGTCATCCAGAGCCCCCTTAACCCGCGATTAGGAGAAAAGAGGGGGAAATGCAAACCGTGGGACAAATACCGGGTTAAGTGGGTTCTGAGCGGCTGGACTAATATACCGCCATTAGAAGGATAATAGTTTGGTCTTGAATAGCATTTGTATGTCCAATTGGGATACACACTGTTGTCGGTTATGAGCAAATGCTGATGTTAGAGCGGCTTTTAAGGTTAATGCAGAAGAAGTTGAAGCTGTGAGATGTTGGAGAGAACAACTTGGGCTGAAACCATTCCCCCGAGTAAGCCACCAACGGTTAGAATCTTACACACAGAGTTTAAACGTGTAGGAGCATACCTATGAACCACATAGTAGATCAAAAAAAACATCGCCCCCACAGAAGCCACTATACTGTATTTCCAAGCCATCAAACCCCAAAAGCCGTAGTCAGCTAAAACTCCTTTCGCGTAGGTCCCAACTTCGGCAAGCCCCAAATCCAAGCCAATCTTAGTCGTTAAACCATCCAAAAGCTGCCAGAAAATCAAGAACCCATAGGAAAAATAAATCCACTTCGGACTGATTACAGATCTTTTAACAAGTTCTGAAGGATTTCTTGTAATCAGCCTCAAAGTTTTCCTCTCCTTTCTCATGGTCACAAATGGTTTTCAGGAATATCTTTGATATTTCAAATCTTGGAATATTCCAAACTTAGTTACCCTATATCTGGGCCAATTCTAACCTTTACTTAACTCTGGATCTTTTTTTTCACTCGAATCGGCGCAGACTTGTTGACTTCTGGGGAGATTTGGGGAGATTTAAGGAGATTTTGGGAGAATTTTGAAGAATCCCCACCGTCTTATATTGTTAATTCTCTCACTATTTTTGACTTTTTAAGACGTTTATTGACTTTTTCAGACTTCTATTGACTTTTGTTGACTTTAGTTGACTTTAGCAGACGATAGTTGACTTTAGTTGACGCAACCTGCAGCTAATCCAAACCCCAAACCAAAAAACCAACCCAAAAACAAACAACAAAAAAGTTTACAAATTTTTTGCCATGCTAAAATAAACTCGCAAACGACTTCCTGTTAGATTCTTAGCTGAACATTCTCCGTGTATTTGCGAAGGACCTCGGCGAACTCACCTATTGTCTCGGGCGTGTAAGGCTTCAGCGTCTGAAATTTTTTGTCAAGCGTGTCCTCGGGGATGAATTGTTGGAGAGCATGAGTTTTCGAGCCCTTTACCATCTCCCCAATGCCATTAGCGTCTTGGGCGGTGACTATCTGCGGCACCACGGTTGTCCGAAACTCATAAGGGACTTTTCCCGTCTTTAGGATCTCCATGGTTCGCATTAACCCATCCGTGTTCTGTGCACCAAGAAGCCGGTATTTGTCCCTGCACGTCTTCACATCCATAGCCACGTAATCAACGCTTCCCAAGCATTCCTCAAGGATATCAGGGAAGAAACCGTTCGTATCCAACTTTACTGCAAAGCCGCGTTCCTTGAGTTTAGCGAGGAATTTGGGTAGTTCTTTGTGCATGCATGGTTCGCCACCAGTTACCACGACGGCGTCCACGTATCGTTTGCGGCTTTCCAAGATTTCCAGAGCAGCAGCTTCCTGCAGAAACGGGGGTTGCGGATCAACGGCTACGCGCCAGTTATGGCAGAATGGGCAGCGGAGGTTGCAGCCAGGTGTGAAGAGTACGCTGGCGACTTTATCGGGGTAATCAACTAAGCTTGTTTTTTGTAATCCGCTAAACTTCATTCTGCATAATTTCCTCCCTAACTTGTTAAGGGCGCTGAAGACATTATTGTTGATCGGTCGAAGGTTTTGCGCATTGCGAATTCGGCCTGTTTTCCATCGTTCCATTGGTCAACTGGCCGTAGGTAGCCGACTACTCTTGAGTAGACTTCGCAGTTTGCTCCGCAGGTTGGGCAAATCTTGTGCTCGCCGTTTGTGTAGCCGTGGGTTGGGCAAACACTGAAAGTCGGCGTTAACGTGAAGTACGGCAGCTTTGAGTTCCAAGCTACTTTCTTGATGAGTTCAGCGGCAGATTTCCAAGAGTTAAGCCTCTCACCGAGGAAGATGTGGAAGACTGTGCCTCCAGTGTAGAGTGTCTGCAAACTTTCCTGGTGCTCTAAAGCTTCGAAGAGGTCGCCTGCAAAATCAACTGGCAACTGGGACGAATTCGTGTAGAACGGTTCTGCATGGTCAGCCACTACTTGTCTTTGGTTGGCGAATATGATGTCTTTGTATCGGCGTTTATCTATGCGGGCAAGCCGGTAAGAGGTGCCTTCAGCAGGGGTTGCCTCAAGATTATAGATGCAGCCGGTATCCTCCTGATAATCTGCTAAACGGTTACGCATGAAATCTAACATTTTAACGGCGAAGGCTTGCCCATCACGCGACGCAATGTTTTGCCCAAGCAGGTTTATGATTGCTTCGTTGACACCGACTATGCCTATGGTCGAAAAATGGTTCTTCCAGTACTTGCCATACCCCTCTTTTATATGCCTCAGGTAACGGCGGGAATATGGGTACAAGCCGTTGTCTGTGAATGCTTCAAGCACCTTGCGTTTAATTTCCAAGCTTTCTTTAGCAGTTTCCATTAGCTTCTCTAAACGTTCAAAGAAGTCGTCCTCATCCTTGGACAAGTAGCCGATTCTGGGAATGTTTAGGGTTACAACGCCTATGCTGCCAGTTAATGGGTTAGCGCCGAAGAATCCCCCACCCCGCTTGCGTAGTTCACGGTTGTCTATGCGCAGGCGGCAGCACATGCTTCGTACATCCTCGGGTTTCATGTCGCTGTTAACGAAGTTTGAGAAGTAGGGTACACCGTACTTTGCAGTAACTTCGAAGATTGCCTGTGCCACCGGCGAATCCCAAGTGAAGTCTTTGGTTATGTTGTACGTGGGAATGGGAAAGGTGAAGACTCTGCCTTTCGAGTCGCCTTGACACATGACTTCAGCGAAGGCTAAATTGAACATTTCCATTTCCTTAGTCATGTCACCGTAAGTGTCCTGTGTTACCTTGCCGTTGAATAGTACAGCCTCATTTTTCATGAAGTCCGGCACAACCAAATCCAACGTTAAATTGGTGAATGGCGTCTGGAAACCTACACGGGTCGGCACATTCATGTTGAAGAAGAACTCCTGAAGCGCTTGCTCCACATCCTTTTGGTTGAGATGGTCGTACCGTATGAACGGAGCAAGATAAGTGTCAAAGTTGCTGAACGCTTGCGCGCCAGCTGCTTCGCCCTGCAGCGTATAGAAGAAATTCACTACTTGACCCAGCGCAGTACGGAAGTGTTTTGCTGGCTTGCTCTCAATTTTGCCTGGAACACCTCCGAATCCAGCCATCAACAACTCGCTTACGTCCCAGCCGACGCAGTAAGCGCCTAAGACGCCTAAGTCGTGGATGTGCATGTCGCCTGAAAAGTGAGCGTCAGCAATATTTTGCGGGTAAATTCTTGATATCCAATATTTTGCTATCACTGTGGATGACAAATAATTGTTCAGCCCCTGTAGTGAATAGCTCATGTTGCTGTTCTCTTTAACACGCCAATCCTCAACCTCAAGGTACTGATCAACCATATCTGAAGAACTCAGAAGCGCAGCCAACTCACGCATGTCACTATGCTGTTTACGGTACAAAATGTAGGCTTTCGCCGTTTGCGCATGTCCGTTTTCGATCAAACGTTTTTCAACGACGTCCTGGATTTCCTCAACCGTTGGTACGCCGTCGTCCCCGTAGGTCTTTTGGAGTTCCGCGACTACTTCATCGCTTACGCGCTTCGCTTGCTCTTTGTCCCTTCCGCCGCATGCTTTTGCCGCTTTCCAAATAGCGGTCGTTATGCGCTCTTGATCGAAGGGTTCTAATTTACTATCACGTTTTAAGACGAACTTCATTGTTTTTTCACCTCAAGTAGTAACCGCCTGAAATCTTCAGGCTCCTCAAATTGCTTGTAAACCGACGCAAACCGAATGTACGCTATACGGTCGACTTTCTTCAGATGCATCATGATTAAGTCGCCGATTTCCTGCGACTCAACTTCTTGTACGTCTTTAAGCATCAAGTCTTGCCTCACCTGTTCGGCTAACACGTTGATTTGGCTCATTGTAACAGGCCTCTTCTCGCACGCTTTCTGCAAGCCACGGATTATTTTGTTAACATCGAATCGTTCAAGCCTGTCATCTTTTTTCCTGACCATAAGCTCAACGGTTTCAACGTACTCGTAAGTTGTGAAGCGTTTTCCACAGCTGACACATTCTCTTCGCCTGCGCGTAGTGTTTTCTGGAGAATCACGCGTTTCCAAAGTTTTGGAGTTCTCAGAGTTGCAGTATGGACATCTCATACCTTATACATGTTCCATGCTTTGATATATACGTAGTGTCGACGGTCTTGACAACACACTACATTTAGCGCATATATAAGTTATTTCCACATCAATCTCGCAATATAGCATGAAATCCGAAAGTCTACACCATGAAAAATAAACAAAAAATTCCAAATAAAAAAATCTAAAAACGCCCTTGTTTGGGAAAAAAGCCATTTTTTAAGTAAATAATAGTTGGGTTAAACTTTGCGATAGGAACATAATCAAAATATGAATATACAGCTATAGTTACTTTTTATTTAGCCAAATGCGAACGAAATCTGAGGTTAGTATTTGAAGCCCAAAATTGTAAAAGCTAACTCTCTGAAAGAGACACCCACACCTGAACGCGTTCTAATAACAGAAAACTATAGCACCGAAGGGATTTCAATTGAACAGGCTCGGATAAAACCAGGAATAACAACGATTGCGCATCACCTGGTAGGCGTCAACGAAATATACCTAATAACCAGTGGAGAAGCCCAAGTTGATGTCGGCAATATAAAGCCAACTAAGGTAACACATGGAGACCTAGTTGTTATTCCAGCAGGGGTATCCCAAAGAATAAGCAACATCGGGAAAACAGACTTGGTGTTTTACTGCATCTGTACACCAAAATTCAGTGCAGAATGCTACGGCGATGAAGAAAACGAAAACAAAACGGAATAAAGCAATAATTGGAATATATCAAGGGCAGCAATATCGCTTATATGGTTTCTTTGAGTTTATTGTTCAAGGAAAGGTTGAGGAGAAGGATCGAGGAGAAAGGGAGAAGGCTTCTAATCCGTCTCTATTTTTGAAAAGGAAAAGATTTTAGCTTGTTTTTAAGTCATTCATGAACTCGCTTAAATCAATGGTCGCTATGCCGTTTTCGTCTTTGAGTTGTTGCTTAGCAGGCGGATTCTGCATGTAAAAGGGTATTCGTTTGGTTAAGCGGTCTTGGTAGGCTGATTCTAGCTGGTTTTGGTAGAAGACGCCTATGGGGATTCTGTCGCCCCACTCATGTGCTTTTTCCATACCTGCAACCTTCTTCTTGAAGTCCTCGTTCCAATCGTGCACGACGGGGTCGAAGCCTTCGTTTTCGAGCTTGTAGAGTCTGGACTGGGGCTTGCCTGTCGCATCTTTTCTGTCTTCGCCAGCGTACCAGTCCTTGGTGTTGATGTCGTTGTAGGTGGGGCAAGGCTGCAAAACCTCAATTAATGCCAATCCCTTATGCTGAATTCCTTGTTTTATGATATTCTTTAAGTGAATGACATCAAAAGAGTACGACCTTGACACGAACGTGTAGCCCGAAGTAATAGCTAAAGCAACTGGGTTGACGGCTTCGTTAATGTTGGGTTTTGGAAGCGCTTTCGTTTTGACGCCGAGCGGAAGCGTCGGTGATGCTTGCCCCTTAGTCAACCCGTATACCCCGTTGTTGAAAAGAAGGTAGGTCATGTCGATGTTTCTTCTTCCAGCGTTAACAAAATGCCCAGCTCCTATACCCAAGCCATCGCCATCTCCTCCCGCGCCAATTACCTCTAAATCTGGGTTTGCGATCTTAATCCCCATTGCAAACGGCAATAGTCTTCCGTGAAGTGTGTGAACGCCGTTGACTTTTATGAAGTGAGGGGCTTTGGCTGCGTTGCCCACTCCTGAAACCACAACTACTTTATGAGGTTCAAGATTAAGTTCGGCTAAGGCCATTTGGATAGCGCTTGTAATGCCGAAGTCTCCGCATCCTGGACACCAGTCCATGTAGACGTTGGTTTTGTAGTCTGCTGGTTTATGAGCCAAGCATAAGCACCTGCCTTTCTGGAGCTATGTCTGTTAGAATCGTTTTCAGGGCTTGATACACTTCTGTTGTCATCATTGGTCTTCCCGTATATTTGAGAACGTAAAAGTTAGGTTTGATCGTTGTGCACTCTGTTATTATGCCGCCCAACTGAGCGGTGTAGTTGTCCTCCACGTCGATTATACGTTTTTTGCCCTGAAGCATCTGCTTAATGTAGGCAGAGGGAAGCGGATGAACCATTCGCACCTGAATATAACCTAAGCTCAAGCCTTCTTCTTTAAGCTGGTTAAGCGATTCGATTATGGCGCCTTTAGGCGAACCCCAACTGACTACGATGTTTTCTGAGTCTTTATCGCCGAAAAAGTTAACTTTCAAATCAATTGGCAACTCCTTATCGATTAAATCAAGTTTCTTCATTCTTTTCTCCATCATTTGCGTTCGAATGAAGGATTCCTCGTTTATGTTTCCGCTCTCGTTATGCTCGTCTCCCGTGTACCATTGGATGGCGTTTTTTGTTCCCAGAAAAGCCCTCGGAGAAACTCCTGTTTCGGTGAATCTGAAGCGCTTGTATTCTTTTCCTTCGAGCTCTTTTTCCCCGACGATTAGACCGCGGTCCACCTTGACGTTTCCGTAGTTGAAGACTGGGTAGGTTTGGGAGCAGTTGGCCATTGCTTTGTCGAGCAAGTGGATGACAGGCACCTGATATTTTTCAGCAAGATTGAAGACTTCAGCTGCGTCATAGAAGCATTCCTTTATGTCACCTGAGGCAAGGATGATTCTTGTGAATTCGCCGTGAGATGCGTGCATGGCAAACCGTAAATCCTGTTGACTGTGGCGCGTTGGCTGTCCAGTTGAGGGACCACCCCGCTGGTAATATGTAATTACGACAGGCACTTCATTGCTGCCTGCCCAGCCCAGACCCTCAGCCATAAG
>Ga0187874_10002699_pt1 | contig 13234 bp, 7 predicted proteins | sample June2016WEW_16_1_3_FD_132993 | JGI IMG/M metagenome (GOLD analysis project Ga0187874, IMG submission 132993) | Peatland microbial communities from SPRUCE experiment site at the Marcell Experimental Forest, Minnesota, USA - June2016WEW_16_150 | ecosystem: Environmental > Terrestrial > Soil >... | reverse complement strand
CCTCCATTGCACATGCACTTGTTTGATTCGTCGTTTGAAGAGCTTGCTGCCTCAGATAAGGCAATATTCAATTACTGGGCGCCGCCGGGGCGCACTAACAAACCAGATGATGATCTTGTCCTTCAGATTCGGGCTACTCTTGAGGCAGAGGAACTTGCAGATTACGAGTCGGTTTACCATTATGAGATCGATTTGCACCCAAATCTTGAAGACGTGCCAAAAAACGCTTCACTTTTGGTTCTTGATCGCAATTTCCCACATCCGTTGAGAGGCAGGCTTCAGAGAAGATCTGCTCGCGAGTTTTATTCTGCCATGATCCGTGAAAGCGAGGGCGAATCGCTGACTCTTGTGCTCTCATGCTCAAGTAATCCGTATGATGCAAAAGGAGCGGAAGTTCGAGTTGCTAGGGCGCAGCCAAATAATGAGAATGCTTTAGTTGTCATTAATGAAAATTCTGACGTCAACCAAACTGGATGGTGTCACCCGAAAAACATAGGCACAATTGAACTCTCGAAAAGAAAACACAAAGCAATCGTCCGAGCAACAATGTTTCGTCATATCCAACGATGGTTCAACCCAAATACCAAAACTTGCAAACCAACAGAAACACGAAGCACTCTTTGCCATGATATTTTAAATAATCAAGGAATTTACTGCGTACAAGGACCGCCAGGCACAGGGAAAACATTTTTGGCAACAGAAGTTGTTTCAGAATGGTTCAAATCCGATCCAAACGCCCGAATCCTTGTCTGTTCAAAAGAGCATCTGGCACTCGATCTCTTACGGTCAAGAATTAAAGAAAAGCTGGGCACCTGTATTCCGAGTAACACTTTGCCCAATCCAGTGCCAAACGGTTCAAGTGGAAAACAAGCTTCAAGAGTTCATCTTAACTCTGATCAGGATAACCAAGAATATAGCTCTATGGAGGGTTCCCCAAACGAAGACCTTAACGAAATTTCGAATTATCTTTTTAAAGAGTCTCGTAACCAGCCACCCGTAGCCTTGACTAAATTGTACTCTGAAACAGCTCAACTTGTTTTCGCCACTACAATGTCGGATGAGCTAATAAAAAGGCTCTATTGTGCAGACGCGGAACCCTTTGACCTAGTGGTTGTAGAAGAAGCGGGAAAGTGTTATCCTTCGGAATTAATTCCAGTAATGGCTCAGGGCAGAAATGTTCTACTAATAGGCGATCAAAAACAACTGCCACCTTTCCAGATTGAAGATGTGACTGCTGCAGTAGATCATTTGGAAAACCTCAGAGAAATCAGCAGCAAAGAGTTTATAGCAACCAGTTCAGTGCTTCAAAGAATCTTCAAAGACTCGAATTTTGATTGGGCAAAGGTCAAGTATTGGCTTCTCCCCTTTGCCAGGCTTCAGGAATTAGAACACCCCTCATTCATGCTTAACGAACAATACCGAATGGCACCTAAGCTGTCAAACATGGTCGGACCAACTTTTTATAATCACGAATTCATTAACCGACGAAGACCAGAGGACAGCCTGCCCTTGTTTTCACATCCTGAACTGGGTGAACCAGACCTCTGCTGGATTGACATTCCCCATAGTGGGTTCATACCCGCTTTTAGAGAAGATCGCTCAGGACAGAGACTAAACTTCACCGAAATGAAAATTATCAAACAGATCGTTCAAAAGCTAAGATACGAAGGCTCAGGAAAACCGGATCTGGCAATTATAACCCCTTACAACGCTCAAGTCAATCACCTATCAGGACGGTACGGGATTAAACCCCTCTTGTCCGAAAACATTAGTGGAATTTCTGGAGTAAATCCTCGAGAAACTGTCCACACCGTAGATTCATTCCAGGGTCACGAAGCTGATCTTGTTATTTTGAGCCTTGTAAGAAACAATCCATTTGGAACTCCCAGACATGCGTGGGGATTTGTAATCAACCCCGAACGATTATGCGTCATGTTCTCAAGAATGAGAAGGCAGTTGATAATAGTAGGGTGCACATGGCAAATCACATCTCATGCGGCTCACGAAGATATGAAACAACTCAGCCACGTACTAGAGTACGTCAAGGAAAACGGCAAAGTGGTGGACTGCAGAAAACTTGGTATCTACTATTAAGTAGAAAGAAATGCGGGGGTAAACGTTGGAAAAAGGACAAGAAAACTATGATATGGCTGAAAAACTGCGCCTTTCCTTCAAATTTAGGGAGGCATTAAGTGAATATCAAAGAGCTAAAAGCCTTGGTTGTGATTCTGCTAACCTCCATTACAAAATGGGCCTTTGTTATATGGAGCTATGGACTTTTCAAGAAGCCCTGAAAGAATTTGATCTTGCCATCCAGATAGACGGACAAAACCCACGGTTCCTCGTCAATAAAGGAGTGACCCTTTACACCTTGCGGAAATTTGATGACGCCATTAGAGAATTCGACAATGCAATTAGTATCAGCCCTGACACTGCCAATTTCCACAGAAAGAAAGGATTTGCATTAAGCGAGATCGGCAAATATAAAGAGGCAAACTTGGAGTTCGACAAAGCTATCGCACTGAAGCCCAACGACGATGCAAAGCATGACGCAAAATGGTTCACAAAAAAGAGCTTAAGAATGTTCCGGGAAAGACTGAAGAGCCAAGAAGGAATAAGAGCAGATCTAAACCAAAAAACACGTCACCAAAGCGTCTCTTCAGAAAGCGAATTGAAACCTTTCCCGGCACCATTACAAAAGACTCTTTCTTTCTCCAACATAATTATTCCAATGGCGATCGTTGAAGGAACCATACATCTCTCAATTACATCTCGAGAAAAGCCGTATCAAGCCTTAATTAAGGCCATGATAGAATCTGGAAATAGCGGTAAACTCGACGCAACCACGGCTATCTCAAGGTCAACGCTTCTTTCTTTAACCGCACAAGCGATTGGTCAAGGCCTGGTGATTGTCAGTCCTGAAGAATGCGTGCTCTCTGAAACGACGAAACGTGATATGTCAGCAGGCAGCATTTCATCGGCTTTAGGAATAACAAATTCTACGGTCAAAGCAAAATGGGCGGTAGATTTGTCAACAGGTAACCTAATCGACGTTGATTGGGTTAACGACAACAAGCGGCTGACGCAATCACCAAACGATTTTATGATTGAAAAGAAGATTAACACTGAAAACATAAAGGAAATCATCCTCAGCTATCCGCTTCAAGAAGTAGCTTCCAAAGTAACTTGGTTACTCCGCAAAGAAATTGGAACCGCCCGAACCCTTCAAACAGATCAAATCCCAAACTTCGTTGACTACATCGACGATTGGCAAATATTAGAGGTTACTGAGGTGGCAATACCAGTTTGCTTCCACTCTTTAGATGGGACCTCAAGGTACCTTGTTAATTGTGACGCTCCACAAAGCATAGTTAGAACAATTAACACTGCAAACCCCGAGATTTTAGCAACTACCATCGAGATGAAAGGCACAAGACAGGAATGGGTTTCGAACGCGCCCCTCAACTTGCTCGGTTCAGTCGAAAGCTTCCTGCGAATAATGCGAAAATACGGTAGAAAATATTCATCAGACAAATGCGCAGAAATCAAGAAAGAATCCACAAAATTTGTTTCGAAATGGCTATCACAATGGGATGAACTTTACACATTCACCTCTGACGTAGCTTACGCTAACGTGTGCATCGGGTCAGGATTTGAACAAGGAGAAGCGCTCCGTCGAATCGTATCAGACACAAGCAGAATTGCCATTCTGACCTCCTTCCTGAACACTAAATACGTTGAGTGGGTAGCAGAAATAATGAACGACCTACCGGTTCAAGCAGAAGCTTTAATACTGTACGGACATGCGAATGACGAAACAACCGAAGAACAAAATAAAACCTCGACAGAATATGGCATTGAATTGAGGAAGCATCTTCGAAAAGAAATTGCCTTCAAAATTGTTCCCACAACCATTAGGACACATGAAAAAATAATCGTTTGCAGCAATTCTTACTCAACAGTAGGCAGCTGGAATTTATGCTCAAGCTCGCCATCCAGCGACCATGCAGAGTCAACCTTAATGGTGAGGTCGTCTGCGATAACGCACGCCCTCTGTGACACCCTATCGAAAGAAGCTGATTCAGCGACAGGTCTTTTCTTAAAACAAATTTCTGCCACAGCCAATGGGACGTTACCACATTCGAGAGAAAAGTTGTCAGGAATTCTGGAGCATATCGCTGATCTGACCAACAATATTAAGCCGTCATGGACAGAAAAAGACTGGGCGTATTGGTATGATCAAATCATTGAGCTCAAGGATGCCCTGTGGTCTCATTTTGATTCTCCCCGCATAACACTAGTCGAGAGGGAAGATATTCGAGACATAATGTTCGAACAAGTGGCAAAGACAAAACACACAGTTCTTATCGCAAGCGATCGCGTAACCCACACCGGACTTGATGCAGCTTTTGCTAGCCTACTTCTTTCAAAAGGTAAGCACATCAGGATAGTTTGGGGAATGGAAGACCCAGAATGGGAACTCCCAACAGAAGATGAGTTGACCAAGGAGATAGAAGAAGCAAGCCAAGTAATTTCAACTTTTACGAAGGCGTCTCAAGGAACGGTCAAGAGCAGTGCCAAACCCATGTGCAATCACTCGAAGGTTTTGGTTATCGATGAAGACAGGTTTCTGATTACAAGCGATAACCTTTTGGCGCATGGTCAAGAGACTGATGAAGAATCAAGCCGTGAAATAGGGGTTCTAGTAGAGTCGCCATTGCTGGCTAGAAAAATCCTTGGCAAAATATTCCTTCACGTAATGGAGATAACAAGAAGGTTAGATTCCTTCAACTTAGAAGAGCCATGGGATATGTATGAACTTGCTCGGAAAAGTTCAAAAGAACTCTTTGAAGAACAGTTGAATGATCCGACAAATTTGGATCATTTATTCTTCGGGATTGAAAGCAGATTCTACGAATTCAATAAACAAGGGAAAATAATCACCGATGAAAAAGGTGCTCCAATTATATCTGACCATGCCTTAGGGAAAAGATGGGCAGAAGTTTTAGAAAAAATTAAGCGCGATTTGCCTGCCGGCTCAGCTGAAGATTTAGAGTTTCTGAGAAGAGCGCATGAAAACATTGGACTAAACCTAACCCTTAAAGATGACCAGACATCTTCCGCGGCCTACAGACAAATAAACGATCAGATGCGTCAACTTCAGCCAGAGCCTACGCCGTTAATTTCTGTCGGGAAAGATGTTAAAGGTAGAGACGTGTTTGAAGTCCGATGCTATGAATGTGGAGAATTGACTAGAATCCCATTTGCGCCGGTGGGCAACAAAAAATACTATTGTGAAAAACACCTCTATCCAGCCCCCGTTCAAGTTGGAACTGATAGAAAAGGAAACCCACTTTATCTGGTGAAATGCGAAATTTGCGGAGAATCAGTTCGAGTTCCATTTGTTCCTCGAGCGGAAGAACCAGTTTATTGTTTTGCTCATAAGCCGGAAACGACAAAACAGGATTGAATATTGGCGAAGATTGGGTTTTGAACTCTAGTTTGGGGATAAGTCCAATCCGACACGCTCCTTACGCGGGCCAATTGCCTTGTTACGACGCCATGCTCAGAGTAAGGGTCACTGCTGAGACGCTGGCGACGGACACATCATCCGTCTGAATAGGTTGCTTTTTGGGACTTGCAATGCCAGCTGCCAGCGCGCTGAATCCGTCTATCTCAAAATTAAATCATTGAAATCCTTTGAGTTTAGTAGTTCCTTGATTATGTCTGCCGACAAGGCGGACCCTAGGCCGGAATTTTCAGTGAAAGCGATTTTTTCTTCCCCAGTTTGTTGACTTATTGCAACATCGGTATAAGGAAGATAAGAAGTTATTATTCCTACAAGCTTGGGGGAGCTTAGTTTTGTTGCTAGTCTTAACCCTCTCCAGTCGACATCAAATGGATTGGGCTTCAGAAACACTGGACTTCCACTGCTTCCAGGAAAAATGTTAGCATCAACTATGAAACTCTTGTCCTCGTTCCTTAATGCGACCACACCATTCCTCACAACTGGAGTAATCTTAGCATTGGGTGAAACCCCAAGACAAAGGGGAAAGCCCAAGAAGTATACATCGTTGCCCTCAACAATGTTAGAACTACTTTCAAGAGAATCCACATTGAACTTTGAAACATCCTCTTTTGCTTCAGTAGCCTGAACGAAGATTGTAGCTGCGATATCATATTCACCTAAAGTCTTCCATGATAGATTGAACTTGCTTTTCAACTCATCCAAAGGAAAGTAGATGCCGCCACCACCCATACAGTTTGAAAGAAGGTACAATTCTCTTTCCGGCTTGCCTCTTCTATCGAAAACACAATGTTTTGCAGTAACCAATGCAACAGTTCCATGAAAATCTATTAAGAAAGCAGTTCCTACAGGGGTGAAGGCATCTTCTACAGTTTTAATAGCCAGAGGCAAAACAGCCTTTGACCAGCCCATAGGCAACCAAGCGTTGACACCCGTAAATATAACCTCCATTCTTCCAGAGAATAAACAAACTTATAAGCAATCTCTAAAGAAAATGGAGTCATTGTCGACCATAGTCGCGGTCAAAATCCTTGGTTCTTATCGCGCTATGCATTTAAGTTGGGTAGGCTCGACACTATTTTTCGCTTACTTGAATGCCCCGCAATTGAGGAGCCGAAAATTATTAAAAAACATGAAACTATTTTTGTAACAAATGTTTTAGATCCTCAAAAAAGACGCTGATTTGCGTCGTATTTGTTCATGTTAGCATGGACCATATGAGCAAAATACGCAAATATTAGCATTTGACCTGCAGACACAACGTTTAAAATCGTCATAGTGGCCCGAGAATTTAGGAGCATTAACACAAATTGGCAACCAGAGTGAAAACAAATACAAAAAGCGAAAACAGGTTGCAACAAATTGCTTTAGGAATGCGCTTGGTTTACGTTCCTTTAGTCTTTGCTGCCCTATACTTAACAGCTAGTGGTGTTTATCTGATTTCGCCAACAGATTTGTGGTACAATAATGTCCTGGCTTTTCTGACTTCTCCATTTAACTTTAAGGAAGATTTCTTAAAAACATATAGTTCAGTCACGCAAGGCATCTGGTTAAACCTCGTTTTCACGTTTGCAATCATAGCATTTTCTATATTTTACTTTCGAATGTTAGCCGTTTCTAAACGCATAAGCCCTACTCTTATTTTCTGGACTAGTGTTCTTGCATCATACGTTGTTGCCGGTGCAATCTGGCTCCTTAAAGGCGTTCCTTCAACAGGTACGTCAATAATAGGTTTTTGCATCACTGCTTTCTTGATAGGAAGCTCATTTAAAGACCTCTCCAGCTTTTCCTTAAACAAAAAAGAGAAAATTAATAGAAAACATTTTCTTGCAGCACTATCTATTTTGTTCTTTTCACTCGTATTATCAGGATTTTATTTACTCGGCGGAGCAGCACCTTTACATCTTCTCGGCGGGACCGTTTGCGCGGGTTCAATTCTTGTAGTCTTTAGCACGCGAAAACCAATTCTTTAAGTGAACCAGTAAAACCCTAAAAAAGTCGGCATAATTAAAAAAGAGAACGTTTGTTTGGGGTGACTTTACCTACGGATACGGGTTCAAATTCTACTCGCGCGCGCTTCAGCTAAAACCTTAAAAACAAACTGACCAATAACAGAAAAGACTATGGAGATCCAACAATGAATTTCTTTTGGGGAGATTCAGAAGGCGGTAACTATGCAGAAAAAGAAATTTGGAAAGCTTTAGAGCTTGCTTTACCTGAAGACGAAGGACTTTGTTTTCATCGATACCCTGTATTTTCTGCAGACAGATCACGCCGAGAACCCGACTTTTTAATACTTCATCGCTTGTGGGGATTGTATATAATCGAATGCAAAGGATGCAAAATAGACAATATAGAGAGTATAGATGGCGCTTCTTGGAAAATGAGGGACTGGCACTCAATTCAGGAAACACCATATACCCAAGCCGAAGATCAAATGTTTGCAGTTATGGGAAAATTCAAAAGCGAAGCCCTTCTACGAAAGGGAAGACAAGATGTTATTAAGGCTCACGTATTCATCGCCCTGCCCTATATAACAAGGGCGGAATGGGTGGAAAAAGGGTTTAATCTTTCGCCTTCCTGTCCTACAACTATGATTTTTGGAGATGATTTGGATCCTTTAATGATTAGAACGAGACTGCAACAAGTTCCTGCAGAAGAGAAGCAATCGCTAATAACAAATGAGCAATTCGAACTTGCTTGTGGCGTTCTTCAAGGAACGCCAGCACTAAGAAGAGAACCTAGATTAGAGCCTATTAATCCAAAATCAAAAGGAAGCATGATGAGACAGGTAGAGCAGCAGATGATGAGCATTGACAAAGAACAAACTAAAGTCTCGGTACCAATTCCAAACGGACCACAGCGTATAAGGGGGCTTTCAGGTTCTGGAAAAACAGTTGTTCTTTGCATGAAGGCTGCCCAACTCCATCTTCGGTTCCCCAATTGGGAAATCGCCTATACCTTCTACACTCGAAGCCTTCGTGAGATGATTCAGAGCCTAATAACACGTTTTTATCATTATTGGTCAGACCAGGATCCAAACTGGGAAAAAATACATATTCTGGATGGCTGGGGCGCAAGAGACTCACCTGGGCTTTATAGAACAATAGCTGGAAAACTATGCAGGAATGCTCGATCATTTGACGAAGCCAAGAACTTGTTTACTTATAGCCACCAAAATGAAATCTTTGGAAAATGCTGTGAAGAGCTTTTAAATTCTGGAGAAAAAATTCCTGAATTATACGATGCGGTTCTAGTGGATGAAGGTCAGGATTTTCACTTTAATTTTTACAAGCTCTGCTATAATGCCCTGAAAGAACCTAAAAGATTAATTTGGGCCTATGACGAAGTGCAAAGTCTTGAGGCGTTAGAAGTACCGACAGCCATTGATATTTTTGGGTCAAATCCGGATGGCTCGCCAATGGTAAACCTTGAAGGAACTTACCCTGATGGCGAAGTTGAAAAAGATATTATACTTTATCATTGTTACCGTACACCCCGCCCAGTATTGGTTATGGCTCACATGTTTGGGATGGGTCTACTAAGGCCAGAAGGTGCTGTTCAATTTATATCAAAACCGGGCGGATGGGAAGACATAGGATATGAATTAGCAGGTGATTTTAAATTAAGCCAAACTGGTGAGTTTTTGACGGGGCAGAAACTGACTATCAGGCGACCCGAACAAAATTCACCTCATGGTCTAGAAAAACTCGCTGGTTATCAAAACTTGGTTCAGTGCAAATCTTTTCAAAATCGGGATGAGGAAGCTCAATGGGTTTCAGAGCAAATAATATCAAATGTCAAAAATGATGAATTGCGTCCAGAAGATATTCTGGTAATTTCCCTAGATTGGCGGAAAAGTAGAGATGAACATTTCATGATTAAACAGCTCCTCTCTCAAAGTAATATTGAAGCTATTGTTCCTAAACAAGATACGTCAAGTAGCATTTTCCAGAAAAAAGGATACGTTACTTTAACGAATATTTTTCCCGCAAAAGGAAACGAAGCTACTATAGTTTACGTGACTGGTTTCGACGAGGTAGATGCTAATTCAATGTTAATAGTTCAGGGGAGGAATCAGGCTTTTACAGCAATGACTAGAACTCGTGGTTGGTGCATCCTCACAGGAGTTGGGTTTACCGCTAATAAGCTGTTTGCTGAAATCCAAGAAATATTAAAAACCTCTGGGCAAATCACTTTTCCAGTGCCAGATCCGCATACAATTAAGAGGAACCTCGAAAACCTAGAGTATGAAAAAAGAAGGAACAGAATCGCTAAAACAGATGAAGTATTTAACAAATTCAAAAGAATGCTCGCCGAAATTGATGACCCAGAATTGAGAAAGAAGTATATTGAAAAACTCCAAAAAGTGTAGCTAAGAAAGTGAAAGCAATGCCGATAAGTGATTGACGTATTAACGCGCACGCTCGCAAGTTTGGCTAAGTCTGAACTTAGAATCCAACCTTTTAACTGATTGTCGTCAAAGTTTCAATGGGTACAAATAGGTTCTACCACCCAATTTCCGTTCGGGAAGCAGGGGCAGTATCATACCAAAAAAACTTTCTCTCCGTTTGCAGCAAATTGTCTGTCTTCTCGCGCGCGCCCTCCTCGCTCCTAAGGTGAGTATTTCGTTGAGGTCAGAATTAATGGTTCCGAACCCATTTGGGTCTGGGACCCAGCGGCCCCACCACAAACCCAGCAGGCAACCGACCATTATGACCGCAATTTCGCCTGACTGAAAGCGGCGTAATCTTCCTCGCAAAACATAAAAGCCACTGAAGAACCCCACTAGCAACATGAAGAAGATAAGCCAACCCAAGGGCGAGTCCCCATCTCAGCTGATAGATGCGCGAATCCAGGAGCTAGGCGACTGGCGCGGAGAGATGCTTTCCCGCCTCCGCGCTTTGATCAAGCAAGCCGACCCTAAAGTCGTCGAGGAAGTAAAGTGGATAAAGCCGTCCAATCCGCTGGGCGTCGCGGTTTGGTCTCACGATGGGTTGATCTGCACCGGCGAGATCTACAAGAATGCCGTAAAGATGACATTTCCCAAGGGCGCCTCGTTGGATGACCCCTCAGGTCTCTTCAATTCTTGTCTCGAGGGTAGCGCGAGACGTGCCATCGACTTTCATGAAGGTGACAAGGTCGACGAAGATGCCCTGAAGGCACTCATTCGCGCAGCGGTGGAGCTGAACATTTCCTCTAAACGAGTCTAGTCGACGGGTCCAACGATCTCTCTGTACTCTCCGCCTGCCTTCTCTCTCGTGTGCCGGCGGCTATCGGCACGGCTCTGCCAAGATACGATTAGGGGGGGATCTCAGAGTTGATAACGACTTCTTTAGAGACGAATGGATACTCTTGATAAGCATTCTGACCCAATATGCATCCCACCCAAAAAGAGGCTTAGTGCGAGAGATAGCCCTTGAAGTAGGATTGGATGGTAGCTAATTAGGCATGTCTGCCGAGTTTTCGGGTAAGGTATAACCGTTAATGGGTAGCATCGGCTAAGTATCCGTCGATCAATCCTAGCCCGGTAAGGAGAAAAGACGTTGGTACGACAAGCAGCGTTAGTAAAAATGCTCTACTCATTTAAGATTGTTGTCTTAGCCCAACCACGTTGCCGTCAACGTCCTTAACCTGAGCTATCAACAAACCGCCACCTACTTCCTTAACATCTTGTACAACCTCAGCACCGACCTTAACCAATGCTTGAAGACTGCTTTTGATATCCTTTACATCAGTATAAGCAATAGGCCCCACTTTAGAGTTAGGGTCTAAACCGACTTCCTGATCGCCGACCCTATAACCTACATAGTAGGGGCTCGCGACATACGGTTCTGCGTCTAGAAACTTGCCATAAAATGCTTTAGCTTTTTCTATATCTTTGACAGGATAAACGATCAGTTTAATGTTTTGTGTCGCAATATGCCTCCTATTAAAATTAATAACTAATAACTGAATAATCAATTTATTTGATATTAAGTTATTGTCAATGAGATTTTATCATGGATTCAAAGAAGGACACAGAGAAACAAGTATTTTTCCATTTTCTTAGGTGGCTGAGAATTGTTAACGTACTGAGAACCGATACCCGCATTCTCGACAAAGGTAACGCTGTCTTTCTTCTCATTTGCAGTGAAGTACTTTCCATCCTTCCAAAGTTTTGTGCTGCCGCATTGAGGACATTTGATCGTTTCTTGACTCATGTCTTTCATCTCCTGCCAAACTTCCGTCAATGGAAACAAAAAAGGGGAAGATGCTGCGGAGAAACAGCAGACAGGGGCGTTCTTCAATCGCCAAGAGTCCGCGTTCAAATCCCAGCGGCCCCATTAATGGTTCCAACTAGAGTGGGGATGGAGCCTTTTCTGCTACTGAAGCGCTAAACTGCACACATTTATTGGTTGGGATGAGCCCTGTAGAGACTTGCATCGCTTCAGGCTCGAATCCAATCAATTTTGGTAAGTTTCAACTCAACTTATGTCTGCTTGGGTCTTTACAAAAGTGCGGGCGCTCATATTCTGCAATAGGCGGGCCTTGAGTGTTCAGTTAATTATAAAACTTGGCTGTATGATATGCGTTAAAATAGTTGAGTGGATTGACCGCTGCCGGAGAAGAAGAGGTTAATTTTGAACTCAAAAAGGAGCTTTAAGGTTGCAGGAACGATCAAGCGGAAGCCCTGAGGCTGATTCTCGCGCACAGAATAGTCCGGCTGTCGCTGCGAAGGCAAACCGTGTGGCTTGGATAAATTCGGTGCTGCCAATTAGCATTGCTTTGGGACCTGTTTCGACCATTATTCAGCTCTTTATTTTAAACATGCATGGAACGGTTATTGAAGTCGGCCTCGCAGTTACACTATATAATACGGTCAGCATTCCCGCTGCCATGTTTTGGGGTTTTGCCACTGATCGAGCTCACAGAAGGAGACCAATTATCATTATAAGTTACCTGGCGACAGCAGGGGTCTTCGGACTATTTTTCGTTGCAAGAACCTTTTACTCCATCTCTTTGCTGTATGCCGTGTTTTCTTTTGCTACGACCGCTTCGACAACACCTTTGAATCTTCTCATCATGGAGACGGAGCGCAAGCAAAAATGGGCAAGCGCGTTCGCCAGGTTATCTATGATTTCGAGTATCGGCAACACTTTGGGGCTGGTTCTCTGCTTGGCTTGGTCTTTGGTTTTTCCGTTAACCTACATTGTACTAGCTTTGACTATTCTGTCGTTGATTTCTGCTGGTCTTTCTGTTCTAATGATAAGTGAGCCGAAAGTTATTTTTGAGCGAAATAGCATAGCCTTGACGAAACCCAGCTTCTTTCATAGGCTTCAAGTCATTCCGTATTTGTTCTTAAGGATTCCAAGGTTAGATGATTTTAGAAGGGTGTTTGCAGCATTAAAATGCGAACTTACCAGATACGTGCCGCTTCTTTATCTCTCCATATTCACGTTCTATGTGGGGACAGGAATCTTCAACACTTCAATAGTTCCCTCTTTGCATGCCAATCATGCTTCGAACCTGCTGATTTTCTTAGCCACAACAGTCACCATGGTGGTCCAAGTAGTTTCATTCAGGTTTGCGGGCCCTTACACGGAGAAAAAATCGCCTGTTAAGGCAACGGTCGCAAGTCTTATCCTGAGATCAACGTGCTACGGACTATTGGGAGTTTCCGCATACCTCGTAGTGGGAATATGGTTCCTCGCTCCCGTACTAATT
>Ga0187874_10002697_pt1 | contig 13246 bp, 6 predicted proteins | sample June2016WEW_16_1_3_FD_132993 | JGI IMG/M metagenome (GOLD analysis project Ga0187874, IMG submission 132993) | Peatland microbial communities from SPRUCE experiment site at the Marcell Experimental Forest, Minnesota, USA - June2016WEW_16_150 | ecosystem: Environmental > Terrestrial > Soil >... | reverse complement strand
GCCTTGCTCGACGAAGCCCAAGCCATGCAGACGGAGCATCAACTCGAAGGGGACTTGTCGGACTTTGCCCTGACTCATCGCGCCAAACTTGAGACCCATTCTGAGCGCGCGTTGGAACTGCTTGCCCAGGCCAGGACCATTCAAACGCGCCTGGGAAACGTCATGGGGGAAACACGAACGCTGCTGTTGGAAGCCCGGTTCCTGCGCCATCGCACACTCACCGTGCAACATAAAGCACGCCTCCATGAACTGCGCGGAATGCGCCCGGCGCTTTCCCAGTGCCGGCTCTTTGGTAAAATCCTCGACAAATGGGAAGCCTGGACCAGCGGCGGCGCTGACCCGGACGGTGGAGGGGATACATTCTGGTGGCTGTGAAATTTCATTTTTCCCGTGACAAAAAGCGGCCTCTATGGTAGTTATCCTTAAAGCTGATTTTGTTCACGAGGTTCGTGAGAGAAATCAAGCTGATGGTCTGGGTTCCTTTCTTCCTCCACCCGCTCCATTTGTAAATGGGTTTGGCCATTTCCTCCATTGCCTGACTCCGGTTGCGCGCGCCCTGTTGGCGGCGCATAGTCAATACTATACTTTAAACGATGAACGCCTTGTTGTCTTATGAAACGTCTTCTTGCCGCTGGCGCCGCCCTATTGCTGCTGGGCTGCGATCTCCATCATAATCGCTCTGAACACGTCGAACTGATTCTCAATCCTTCCCCGGCTGTTCCCGCCACAACATTTGAACTGCGGTTTGACCAACCGATGGTGGGACCGGACAGAATCGGCCGTCCGGCGGAACCGTCGCCTCTGGTCATCAAGCCGGCCCTGGGCGGCGTCTTCACCTGGCTCAGCACGCGGAGTGGCACTTTTGTGCCGTCCGATCCCCTAGCGCTGGACCACCGATACAAACTATCACTGCGGTCCGGCTTGATGGGCGCGGACGGACGCCCCTCTCCGGCCGTCTTGCACGACCGCGTGGAAACGCCGCGGTTCTCGATGGTCGATTCGGCTCCCCGGCGGAACCAGGCGGATTTGAATTCGGAACAAATCGTGACGCTCGTTTTCAACGCGCCCGTGCGCGCCGCAGATTTGGCGCCGTATCTCGAATTCCGCGACGCCGGGGGTCAGCACCGGGCGGCTGAAATCCGGCAGGGCACCAACGAAGATATGCCTTGGGACTATCGGCGTTTGGATTTGCCGGCCAATCTCGTTTCCAACTTGGTCTTGGCCGCGCCGCAAAAACCATTGCCGGTTGGCCAAGATTGGCGGTTGGTCCTTCGACCCGGTCTCCCCGCCGTCGAGAAGGGATTGCGCTTGCGCGCCCGCGACGAAATCCAATTGGGCGACGTCCATCCGTTTGTTTTCAAGGAAGCCATCGCGCATCATTTTATCGAAGGCGGCGCTTCAATTGTTCTCCAGTTTTCAAAGCCGGTTGCGCTGTCCTTGGGCGACAAATGGAACCGTTGGATTCACCTGGAGCCGATCGCATCCAATATCACGGCGGAGGCGGACGGCAAATGTCTGACTTTGCAGGGCGATTTTCGAGGTGGAACCTGCTACCAGCTTGCCGTGAAAACCGGATTGCCTGCCGAGGAATCCTTCATCTTGGACGATGCCGCGTTGACCAACATCATCATGCCCGGCATTCCGCCGCGGCTCTATTTTTCGGCCTTTTCCGCGGATCAACAGGCGGTGGGACGGCGCCAGTTCCCCCTGCTGGCCGTGAACGTGCCGACCATCCGTCTTCGTGCCAAATTGCTGGAACCTGACGCGGCCATTCACGCTTTGCGCGGCTACGGCAGCTACTTCCGCTCCTGGCCTGATTATGACACCCACGGCGAGCGTTACCAGCGTGTCGATTATAATTTAATCGCCGGTCGAACGATCTTCGATGAAGAATTGGCCGGCACGCCACAATCGGACATGGCCACCAACGTGATGCTGGACTGGGATCGGGTTTTGGGCGGGCGCAAAACCGGGGTCATTTTTGTCGAGGCCGAGCGCGCGGGCGAGCGTTCTGAATCCAGCCCGCGCCTGGGCACGCAGGCCCTGATGCAATTAACCGATCTCGGCGTGGCCTGGAAATCCGCCGCCGGGGAGTTGGATGCCTTTGTCTTTTCGCAAAGCACCGGAGAGCCTGCCACCGGCGCGGCCGTCCGATTGTTCGACGACGAGAACCAAGTGCTGCAAGAAGCGCTCACCGACGATCGAGGACTGGCGCATCTGCAATGCCCGAGCAACGCTCAATGGCTGGGGGCTGCGCTCGGACAGGACTTCCACGCCTTGAAAATCGAGGACCACGGCATCCCGCTTTACGGGTTCGATCTTCCGCAGTCCTGGGGCGGTGGAACCGCGAGCGCCCGGCCTGTGTTGATTTTCAGTGACCGCCAGTTTTACCGTCCGAATGAAACGCTCCATCTCAAGGCGCTGGCGCGAGAATGGACGCGTGATGGTCTGGCTATTCCGTCCGAACTGGCCGGAACGCTGGAATGTTGTGACGCGCGGGGAAAATCGTTCTTTTCGAACAATGTCCACTTCAGCGGACGCGGTGCCTGCTCGGTCGATGTGCCCCTGCCGGCGGGGCCGTGCGGCGATTATGTCGCGCGCTTGCATCTGGGAGATTCGGGCGATTCGGTTTACGAGCACGCCTTCCAAGTCCAGGAACTCAAGCCGAACCCATTTGAAGTGACCGTGCAAGCCAAGCCCGAGTATGCAGCTGGTGACAAAGTGGAGATTCCCATATCGGCCCGTTATTACTTTGGCCAGCCGTTGTCCGCGGCGCGGGTGAAATGGACGTTGGAAGTGGATGAGAGCGGTTTCAAGCCTGCGGGCTTCGACTCATTCAGTTTTCTTCGAGCTTCGCCTGGATCGCATCTGGCCTTTTCCGGCGAGACGCGCATGTCCAACTCTCCCGTCTGCGTGATAAAGCCGGTAATGCCGTCGAATAATGCAGCGCCCGGCCCGCGCCGGATGTCGCTTCTAGTCGAGACGACCGACCTTGACCAGCAAACCGTTTCCAGCAGTGCGGAGTTCACCTGTCACAGCTCGGACTTTTACCTGGGCTTGTGCCAGACTGACTCGGTTTGGACCGCCGGCCAGGAATCGCCTCTGCAAATCGTCGCCGTCGGGGCCGACGGTCAGCCGTGGCCGCAACCGGTGGCCGCGCACTTGCAACTCCAGCGCGTGGATTGGGAGCCGGTGCGCGTGCAAGGCGCCGGCAGCACCCTCCGCTATCTCCCTCAATCCGCTTCTTCCAACGTGCTCGATCGCGACATTGAAATCCACGGGCTGACCAACCAGCTCCTGGCCGCCGCCGAGCCGGGACAATACGCGCTGGAGATTTCTGCCACGGACACACATGGACGCGCGGTGGCCACATCCCTTGAATTCTCCGTCTCCGCGCCCGGCAGCCTGGCTTGGAATTACCGCGACGAAGTCCGCATGGAACTCCAACCCGACCGTTCCGAATACGCACCCGGAGAAACGGCGCGAGTGCTGGTCAAGGCGCCTTTCAGCGGCATGGCGTGGGTCACGGTCGAACGCGACAAAGTGCTCCGCTCCTTCTCCGCGCAGTTGGACGGCAACGCGCCCGCGATTGAAATCCCCATCGGGCGTGGCGATTTGCCCAATGTTTTTGTCTCGGTCCTTCTGGCGCGCGGTTCCGAAAACTGCCCGAGGGAAGTCAAGGAGCCGGAATACCGCATCGGTTACTGCCAACTGCCTGTGCGCAACCCGGCCAGCCGGCTCGCCGTGTCGGTCGTTTGTGCGGCCACGAATTATCTCCCCGCCCAACCAGTGGAGATTACGGTTAATGTCAATTATATTTCAAACGCTCCCGTGGCCGGCGCGGAAGTGACCCTGTACGCAGTGGACGAGGGCATCCTCAGCCTGGGCGACCCTGGACTGCCCGATCCGGGCGCGATCTTTTATGCATCGCGTCCCTTGGAGGTCAGTTCCGCCATTTCCCTGGCGAACCTGCTGCCGGAGGATCTCGAACCGCGCCGGTTGGCCAACAAAGGTTACTTGGGCGGCGGTGGCGGCCGTTGCAATGTGCGCAAGAACTTCCTCGCCTGCGCGTTTTGGAACGCGACTTTGGTCACCGGCCCGCAAGGGTCGGTCACCGCCAGATTTCTTGCGCCCGATAGTATGACTCGCTATCGGGTCATGGCGGTCGCGCATTTGGACGACCGTTTCGGCTCTGGACAATCGGCCTTTGAAGTCAGCAAGCCGTTGCTGATTGAACCGGCCCTGCCGCAGTTCGCCCATGTCGGTGATCAACTCATCGCGCGCGCCGTGATTCACAACCAAAGCCACCACTCAGGCGACGTTGTTGTGAAATTGGAACTGGATGACAAGGCGCAGGCCAAGGGCACAGAGAAACAGATTCAAATTGCCGCCGACGGCTCGAAGGTGGCCGAATTTCCCGTCACCTTCGCCGCCGCCGGGCCGGCGAAATGGATTTGGCGCGCTTGGTTTGCCGATGCGCCGCGCGAATTCACCGACGCCACCGAATGTTCGCTGGAGGTCGGTTACGTTTCGCCACTCTTGCATGAAACGTTCTGCGATACGGTCGAGGGATTCTCGACCAACTTGTTGGCCAAGGTGAACCCGCAGTTTCTGGCCGGAACCGGCACCGTGACCATCCGCGTCTCCAACACGCGCCTGAGCGAATTGGGCGAGGCCGTCTCGCAATTGCTGCATTATCCCTACGGCTGCGTCGAACAAACCGGTTCCAGTATGCTGCCGTGGATTGTATTGAGCGACGCGCCCGCGCTGCGTTCCGTCATGGGATGCCGTTCCAACGAGATCGCGCGCGCGATCAATTACGGCATTGAGCGGCTCTTTACGATGCAAACGCCCGGCGGCGGCTTGGGATACTGGCCGCACGCGCGCGAACCGATGCTCTGGGCCAGCGCGTATGGGGCCATGGTGTTGTCACTGGCCCAACAGCGCGGCTGGACGCTGCCCGAACCGGAATTCGACAATCTGCTTTCTGGTCTGAGCGCGCAACTGCGTGAACCGGGCGGCGGCGCAAGTTCGCTTTCCGACACCTGCCTGGCCCTTTACGCCCTGGCCCTGGCCGGGCGGGCAGAACCGGGTTACCACGAGAAAATCTTCTCCCGGCGCGGCGAGCTTTCGGCCGAGGACCGGGCGCTGTTGGCGCTGGCCATTCTGCAAGCCAACGGCCCGCCGAAAATGGCCAGGGAATTATTGACAACAAACCAAACTTCCCGCCGCGCGGAGCCAGACGACTTCGATTGCCTGTCGCGCGAACAGGCCATCCTCCTCCTGGCCTGGATTCGATTGCAACCCGAAAGCCGGGAAGTGACATCCGGATTCGACGCGCTCATGCGCGAACAGCGCGAAGCCCATTGGGGCACGACCCAGGGCGACGCCTGGGCGCTGCTGGCTTTGACGGAATACTCGCGCCGCGTCGAGGGCTCTCCCCAGTCCGCCGCCGGAGAACTGCGCTGGCGCGGCAAGGCCATTCCCTTCCAGCTTGACGCACGGACGTCTACATTCGACAAGACATTCGATTTGACAGGAAATGCGGATTCGTCTCCTGCCATCCTGAATTCCTCGTTGCACCGCCTCTACGCCTCCGCCGCCTTCGAAATCCGTCCGCCCGGCCCCGTGCAACCCCGACAAGACGAAGGCTTCGGACTACAGCGGAGCTATCAGCGTTTGGATGGGTATAACCAGCCTTGCTCGGGCGCACTGACCGTCGGCGACCGCGTTTTGGTCACGCTCGAATTGTCGGCGCGGGAGGCGGCCCGATACATTGTAGTTGATGATTCGTTGCCGGCTATTCTGGAACCAATTGGGGTCGGCGAGGAGCGGAACCGGATGTGGAGTTTTCATGAATTCCGCAAAGATCGCGCCTTGTTCTTCGCCAACGATTTGCCTGCCGGAAACTACACGGTGCGCTATTGCGCTCGCGTGCGCGCGGCGGGCCAGGTCGGCGCTCCTTCGGGCAAGGTGGAGGAAATGTATCATCCGCAACGTTTCGGATTGACCGGGACGCAAACCCTCGAGGGAAAATGAAAAGACGGCGATTCTTCGTTGGGCTGGGCGTGATGATATTGGTGATCCTGAGCGGGCCGATCCTGGTCTCCTTCGTGCCCTTACCGCCGGCCTTGTTCACCCCTCCCCGTCCAGCCGTCGAGTTGTTGGACCGGAACGGAGAGCCACTGCGCCTGACCCGCGACGGCGACCGCCCTTTTCAGCAATATGCTGGGCTGTCGGAAATGCCCCAGGCGCTGGTCAGTGCAACGCTGGCGGCCGAGGACAGCCGGTTTTGGAGTCATCATGGCGTGGATTGGCGGGCGGACTTGCGCGCCGGTTGGCAATTGATTTGGAACCGGCGCATCATCTCAGGAGCTTCGACCATCACGCAGCAGTTGATCAAGTTAAGCGCGCCGCGGCCGCGGACGTTCAAGGCCAAAATCATCGAGACAGCGCAGGCGTTGCGCCTGGAGCAAATCTGGGACAAGCAGCGGATTTTGACCGAGTACCTGAATCGGGTTGATTACGGCAACTACAACTGCGGCTGTGTGGCGGCGGCCCAATTCTACTTCGCCAAACCGCCGCGCGATTTGAGCACGGCCGAGTGCGCGTTGCTGGCCGGATTGCCGCAGTCCCCATCGCGATTGAATCCGCGCACGCATTTCGCCCGCGCCCTTCGCCGACAAGTTTGGATTCTGACGCGCATGAACAAGGAGGGTTGGCTGGCCGCTGATGAATTCCAACGGGCTTTGCAGGAGCCGCTACGCCTGGCTCATGGCGGCCGCGTCTTCGAGGCACCCCATTTTGTGGATTTGCTGTTAGAACAGGGAGGCGTGGCGGCGGGCAATTCCAGCGTCCGCACCACGCTGGACCTGCGTCTCAATCGCTTCGCCGGGCAAATCCTGCGTCGGCAGCTTGGCGCGTTGCAGGCCGAACACGCCGGCGAGGGCGCCATTGTGGTCATCGAAAATCAAACCGGCAACCTGCTCGCCCTGGTTGGATCGCGCGATTATTTTTCGGCGCAGTCCGGGCAAGTCGATGGCGCCTTGGCGCCACGCTCAACCGGATCGGCGTTGAAACCGTTCCTGTACTGGCTGGCGTTCGAACGGGGCGCGACGCCCGCCTCCATCGTGCCCGATGTTCCAACGGATTTTGCCACCAGCACCGGCTTGTTCTCGCCTGTCAACTATGATCGCCATTGTTACGGCCCCGTGCGCTATCGCGTGGCCCTGGCCAATTCGCTCAACATTTCGGCGGTGAAGATTCTTGATTCGTTGGGTGGAGCGGGGCCGCTGCTTGATTTGCTGCGGCGCTGCCGTCTCTCCACGCTGACCCGTGCGGACAACAACTATGGACTCGGTCTTGCCATCGGCAACGCGGAAGCGCGCCTGCTCGAACTGGCCAGTGCCTACGCCAGCCTGGCCCGTTTGGGCGTCTGTCGGCCGTACCGCCTACTGCCATCCGCAGACAGCCAGAACGCCGGCGAGCGCGTTGGCGACGCTGACGCCGCATGGCTGATCGCCGACATTCTGAGTGACAATGACGCCCGTGCGGCCGCTTTCGGCCCGGAATCCTCATTGCGTTTTGATTTTCCAGTGGCCTGCAAAACGGGCACCAGTTCGAATTTCCGGGACAATTGGGCCTTTGGTTACACGCCGGAATTCACCGTGGGAATTTGGGTGGGGAATTTTGACGGCTCGCCCATGCGGCACATCTCCGGCGTCACAGGCGCGGCGCCCATTCTGCACGATCTCTTCGATTATCTGCATTCCCAATACGGCACAACTTGGTATGCCCGCCCCGCAGACATCGTGGAACGTAGGATCGATCCTCTCAGAGGCAATCTCTCCTCCAAACAAGATGCTGTCAGCGAAAGATTCATGGCCACTGTCCTGCCACCTGCAAACAGGGCCGACGACTACGACGACGCTGGGTGTGTCCGCCTTGGCCCGGAATATCGGCAATGGCTGGCCAGCGCGGACAATTGGCTGGCTGGCCGGGCCGTCTTGCGCGAAACTGGGCAAGACCTGCGCGTCACATTCCCGTTGCCCGGCACCATTCTCTTTCTCGACCCTGACCTTCCGGACCACGGTCGCCGGCTCTATCTGACCAGCCAGGGGACGGACGAGGCCGAGTGGTCCAGCGATTCTCTGGAGTGCCTCCGGCAAGGCGATCGGAGTCTGGCCCTCCTGGCATTGGGCCAGCACGAATTGACCGTGCGCGACCCGCGCACCGGCGCCACGCGGCAAACCTGGATCGAAGTCAAAGAACGGTGATGTCCGCCAACTCCGTGATTGGCACGGTAATTACGTCTAATGTCCCGATGGCCCATCGCTCGGAATCGCTTGGAGCAGCCCTCGACAGTTTTATCGCCTTCGATAGAACTCCTCAAATAGGCATTTGGCTTAATGTATGACTCCTGAACAACACGCACGTCGCTTGGTCACTGAAAAGTGCCTCATTGCAACGGATGTCGACCAAACAATTTTGGCCCAGACGAAAGATCGCCTGGAAGAAAGGCTTACTTTCTTCAGACAGTTGGCGCCTCAACTTGTGGAAGCCGCCCGGCTCGGAGGACACGTTGGTTTTATCACCGGAAACAGCATGCATGAGTTGTGCTCGCGTTTTCTCGACTTATTGGTGGAGCCCCTTTGCTACACGGGGGATTTGAAGGTGATTTCTCGCTTCCATTTTTTCTGCAATTCCAGGGGAATCTATTTCCATTTTCCAAGCACAGTTGTTGACCAGGCAATCCAACGCACGGCTGAACACCCAGGACGGCTCCGAAACAATTTCTGGCACGCCATAACAATTTCCAAAGGGAGTGAATTGCATGTCCATTCTCAGTTTGTTGACTCTGGCTATGTTACTCGATCGCTCATTCCCAGCAGTGATTCTACAATGATCGATTCTGTTTTGCGAAAAGTCGCTCAAAGCTACGTGCAAGATCTGAACTCTAGACGCCAGGACTATGAGCAGAAGTACGATCTCGCATGGGTGCTCGAGAAAAACGGCAGCATAACGGAACCGAAGGTGGAATTGCGCTCCGCCACGTATCGATGCGCTTCATCAGAAGAGATTGCGACGGTTCAGATTACCGTGATGGTCGGGTGCGGTGCGGGCGCATCTCACTGTTTGGACTCGTGCCCTCGCGATGAGTGGCCAGCCTCCATCCGCCGAGGATAAATGACGAATTTCAATGGCCTAATGATAACTTGGTGTCCCAAGACGCGGTTGGCGTTGGAAACAATATCGCTGGCGGCGGAATCGAAGCCGAGGAGCGGCGTCTGATAACGATACCAATCGCCCAATCAATTTACTGGAACCCGGCCTATCCCTCATATACGATGATCGTCATATTGCGGCGTCGGCCTCTAATCGTGAGACTTCACCCGGCAGTTGACGCCACAATGCGCCTTCCGGCGGCCATGATCCACCGGCTCCGTACCGGCGGTCGGCGTTTTTTGTTGCGCGGCGCCGGTAACGGCACTTGTATCGTCTCGAAATGAAAATCTGCACCCACCGACTGGTTTGTTCTGTAATTCTCATGGTTTGCTCCGGTGTGGGGTCTGCCGCCGAGCCTCAATTCACCGGAAACGCAGCCGCGCCCCGCGAACCTCTGAGCCTGTGGTACCGCCAACCGGCGGCCAAATGGGTGGAGGCGCTTCCTCTCGGCAACGGACGAATCGGCGCGATGGTTTTTGGCGGAATCACCCGCGAGCGGCTCCAGTTGAATGAGGACACACTCTGGGCCGGGGGACCTTACGACCCGGTCAACCCTGAAGCCAAGGCGGCCCTTCCCGAAGCGCGCCAGTTGGTGTTCGAAGGCAAATACCGTGAAGCCGCCAAGCTCATCAGCAGGCGGGTGATCTCCAAACCCGCAGGCCAGATGCCCTACGAACCGGTGGGCGATTTGATTCTCACGTTTCCCGACACGCCCTCCGTCGAGAATTACCGGCGCGACCTCAACCTGGACACAGCCATGGCGACCGTTGAGTATATCGACCGGGGGACTCGATTCCTGCGGCAGGTCTTTGCCAGCCCAGCGGATCAGGTCATCGTTGTCCGTCTGACTGCCGACCAAAAGGGCGCGATCTCATTTACCGCCGAATTGGAAACGCCCCAAAGAGCTGCGATTGAAACGGAATCGGGCAACACTCTGGTGATGCGTGGCGTCAATGGGGATTCGCAGGGAATTCGCGGCGCGCTCAAATTTCAGGCGCGCGTCCGGGTGCTGGTCGATGGCGGAACCATCAGTGCCGCTTCCAATGCGGTCGCTGTCGCCAAGGCGGATTCAGCCATCCTTCTTATCGCGGCGGCAACGAGCTGCCGAAATTACCAGGACGTGAGCGGTGATCCGGAAGCCATTGTCAAAAGCCAAATCGCGGCTGCTGAATCCAGGCGCTTTGATGCGTTGCTCGCGCGGCACATCCAGGAACATCAGCGGCTCTTTCACCGTGTGTCCCTCGATCTGGGCGCTACCGATGCCGTCAAGTTGCCGACCGATGAGCGCATCCGGAATTTCCGGAACGGCAACGATCCGCAGTTTGCGGCGCTGTACTTTCAGTTCGGGCGCTACTTGCTGATCAGCTCTTCGCGTCCCGGAGGTCAGGCGGCAAATCTGCAGGGCCTCTGGAATGAAAGCATGAATCCGCCGTGGCAAAGCAAATACACCATCAACATCAACACGGAGATGAACTATTGGCCGGCCGAGCCGTGCAACCTTGCCGAATGCACAGAGCCGCTCATTGCGATGGTGAAGGATCTTTCTCAGACCGGCGCGCGAACCGCCGGGGAGATGTATGGCGCGCGCGGCTGGGTTGCCCACCACAATACGGACCTCTGGCGGGCAACCGGCCCCATCGACGGCCCGGAGTGGGGCATGTGGCCGATGGGCGGCGCATGGCTTTGCGATCACCTCTGGGATCATTACGAATTCAGTGGTGACAAGGAATATCTCAAGGAGGTGTATCCCATTATGCGCGGCGCGGCGCAATTCTTCCTCGATACTCTTCTCGAGGAGCCCACACACAAATGGCTTGTCACCAATCCGTCCATTTCCCCGGAGAACCAGCATCCGTTTGGATCTGCCGTTTGCGCGGGGCCGGCCCTGGACTCCGAGATTCTCCGGGACTTGTTTTCGCATTGCATTGACGCGTCCAGAATTCTGGATACCGACGCGGAATTCAGGAAGCAGTTGGAGCAGACCCGGGCACGCCTTGCCCCGCTTCAAATCGGGAAGAAAGGGCAGTTGCAGGAGTGGCTTGAGGACTGGGATGCGCAGGCGCCGGAGCAACAACACCGCCATATTTCCCATCTGTATGCGCTCTATCCGGGCGCGCAGATTACGCCTCGTGGCACGCCGGAGCTGGCCGATGCTGCCAAAGTCACTCTCAACACGCGCGGCGACATCACGACCGGCTGGGCAATCGCCTGGCGCATCAACTGTTGGACCCGACTCCATGATGGCGACCGCGCGTACAGCATTCTCAATCACCTGTTCGATCCGACGCGGACGTATCCGAACCTGTTCGATGCGCACCCGCCGTTTCAGATTGACGGCAACTTTGGCGGCGCCTCCGCGATAGCCGAAATGCTGCTGCAGAGTCACACCGGCGAAATCGAACTGCTGCCCGCACTGCCCAGCGTCTGGGCCGCCGGCCGCGTCTCAGGCTTGCGCGCACGTGGCGGCTTCGAAATTGAAATTGCTTGGGACGGCGGCAAGCTGGCCAGTGTCAAAATCCGATCGGTGGGAGGACGCAACGCAGTCGTCCGATATGGCAGCCGCACGGCAAAAATCGAACTGAAAAATGGCGAGGGAGTTCAACTCAACTCCGAACTTCGACCTTGAAAACTTTCAAGCCTCCGGCTCTGCCGGAGGTCGCTGACTCTTTCGCCGGAGTCGGCGGGAATCTTCTGTCGGCGGGAATCTTCTTGCTTTGTGGCCGCCTGGTCCCCAACTTAACCGATGCGAAAACATATTGAACAATCCATTCAAATGAGAACGTTATTCGCTGAGGCGAAGAAGGCAGCCTTTCCAAGTGACCGACTTGCCATGAAACGCAGCATCTGTGCAGCTTTTGTCCCTGAATCACTCAACCTCCAACGCTTTTGCGCATTCGGCTTTGTTCCGCTCCTGATCGCGGCTGCGGCAACTGCCCAAGTGCCCGATGGCGCGAGAACCGATGGTGGGCCAGCAGCCAATCCGCCCGCAGCAACCAATGCCCCGGCGAATCCTGCTCGCCGGAACCTTGGAGGATTCGGCTTCGGTCGTCCTGCGCCGTTGCCTGCCGGTATTAAAGCCGAGCGAAACATTCCCTACGTCGAGAACGGCCACCCCAATCAGGTCTTGGATCTTTTCCTGCCCGAGCAACCCTCCGATAAACCTTTGCCGCTGATGATCTGGATTCACGGCGGCGCGTGGATGGGCGGCAGCCAGGCCAGTCCGCCCGTGCTGTATTTGGTGAGCAGGGGCTTTGCCGTGGCCAGCATCCAGCACCGGTTCTCTCAGGACGCCGTCTGGCCGGCGCAATCTTACGATTGCAAGGCGGCCATTCGCTTCCTCCGCGCCAACGCGGCCAAATACAACCTCGACGCCGATCACTTCGGTGTGGGCGGCGATTCCTCGGGCGGACATCTCGCCGCGTTTGTCGGCACCAGCGGCGATGTGAAAGAAATGGAAGGCGACCTGGGCAACACCAATGTCTCCAGCCGCGTGCAGGCCGTCGTGGATTGGTTCGGCCCCACCGACTTCACGCTCATGGCGCAGCAGTCAGGCCCCCACAGCATGATCCAGCACGAGACGCCCAATTCGCCCGAAGCACGCCTTCTGGGCGGCCGGGTGCAAGAGAAGCCCGATTTGGCCAAGACGGCAAATCCGTTGACCTACATTGACAAGAACGATCCTCCTTTCTTGATCATGCATGGCGACAACGATCAATTGGTTCCGCTGGGACAGAGCGTTATCCTGGCCAAGGCGTTGATTGACGCCGGCGTCGAGGTGACCATGAAAACGATCGCCGGCGCCGGTCACGAAGGCCCGCAGTTCCGCAACGCGGAAAGCCGGCGGCTGATTGAGGAATTCCTTTCACGAAAGCTCAAGGTGGACAAGTGACCGACACCTTCGTTCGTCACCCATGTGTTATGGCAAGAGTCCCCCAATTTACTCAAACAAATTTTTTTGTTCATATGACTAAGAAGCGGTGTTCCACAGTGTTCGTTTTGCTTGCCACCTGCTCCTGTTTTG
>Ga0187874_10002696_pt1 | contig 13256 bp, 7 predicted proteins | sample June2016WEW_16_1_3_FD_132993 | JGI IMG/M metagenome (GOLD analysis project Ga0187874, IMG submission 132993) | Peatland microbial communities from SPRUCE experiment site at the Marcell Experimental Forest, Minnesota, USA - June2016WEW_16_150 | ecosystem: Environmental > Terrestrial > Soil >... | reverse complement strand
GGCGGCGATGGAGCTTATCCGTATGCCGGTTTGATTGTATCGGGCAACACGCTGTATGGAACGACGCTCAAAGGCGGCAGCGCGGGTGGTGGCACGGCGTTCGCCGTTAACACCGACGGCTCGAATTTTACCAGCCTGCACGATTTCACGGCATTTTCTTGGCCTTATCCCTATCCCGATATCAACAGCGACGGAACGTATCCGTCTGCCGGTCTGATACTTTCTGGCAACGTACTGTATGGAACGACGCTGACCGGCGGCGTTCGAGGCAACGGTGCGGTGTTTTCATTGACCTTGCCTGTGCCGTCGCTGGGAATCTCCGCGACGGGCGATCAAGTCGTCATTTCGTGGCCGGCCTCCGTTCCAAACTATGTGTTGCAGACCGCGTCTGACTTGTCCTCGGGAAGCTGGAGCAATATCACCAGCGGGATTGCCACGGTCGGGACCAATTATGTCTTCACCAACGACGCGACCGGCCAAACCGCCTTCTTCCGTCTCCAGCAGCAGTAAGGGTCACAAGCAGTCCTGAGATTATCCTGACATTTGGGGCTTCCTACTGCGATGCCGCCCCCTGATCGGTCACGCCGTTCCCGTTGGCGCGCCAGGCCTCGCGCGAGGCGCGGCGGATGACTTTTCCGCGCGCCAATTCGAGCACTTCGTCGCACAGCGCCTGGACCTCGCGCCGGTCGTGGCTCACATAGAGCATCGGCACCCGGAATTCTTCCCGCACGCGCAAAAGGTAGGGGATGATTTTCGCCTTCAGGGCCTCATCCAGGCTGGCCAGCGGCTCGTCCAGCAAGAGCAGTTTGGGCGAGGTCAACAAGGCCCGCGCCAGCGCCACCCGCTGCTTTTCGCCGCCGGACAAGCCGGTCACGCCGCGCCCGGCCAGAGGCCCGATTTCCAATACCCCGGCCACGTGCTCGAAACTGAAGAGCGATCCCTCCCCCGGCGCGCGCTTCTGCCCGTAAAGAAGATTTTGCCGCACGGACAGATGCGGGAAAAGCGCCAGGTCCTGCGGCACGTAGCCGATTTGCCGGCTGCGCGGCGGCAGCGCCTCGGCCCGCGCCGTGTCCGTCAGCACCCGCTCCTCCAGTTGAATCAGGGCCGAGGCGGGCTGGCGCAGCCCCGCGATCAAATCCAGCAGCGAAGTCTTCCCCGCGCCGGAGGCGCCAAAAATGGCCGTGACCTGGCTTTGCAGTTCGACATCGACTTCGAGCACGAAGTCCGCCAGCGGGAGGGAGATGCGTCGGAGCAGGAGTTTCATTTCATTTCCGCCCGAGGCGCAGGAACCAGAGGCTGGTCCAGACCGCGCCAAACGCGAGCGCGACCGAAATGCCCAGCAGCCGGAACGCGGCGGCGTCCTGGCCGAGTTGGACCGATTCGTAAATGGAAAGGGACAGCGTGGCCGTCTGTCCCGGGATGTTGCCGGCCACCATGATGGTGGCCCCGAATTCGCCCAAGGCCCGCGCGAAGGCCAGGATCATCCCGCCGATGATGCCGCGCCGGGCCAGCGGAACGGTGATGGAAAAAAACACCCGCAACTCCCCCGCCCCCAGCGTGCGCGCAATTTGCTCGAGGCGCGGATTGACTTGTTCAAAAGCCACGCGCGTCGAGAGCACCAGCAGGGGAAAGGACATCACGGCCAACGCCGCCAGCACGGCGCGCCAGGTGAACGCGATGTCCAGGCGCAGTGTGTCGTGAAAGAACCGTCCAATCAGCCCGTGCCGGCCCAGGACCTTGAGCAGAATCAATCCCGTCGCCACGGGGGGCATGACTAGAGGCAGGGTGACGAGGGTTTCCACCAGCGATTTTCCCGGCCAGTCATAACGCGCCAGCAGCCAGGCCAGCGCCAGGCCAAACGGCAGGATCAGCAGCGTGCTCAACGCGGACACCCAGGCGGTGAACCAGACAATTTGCCATTCCGCTGTCATCGCTCCTCGCCGCGAACAATGAAGCCGAATTGCGCGAAGACCCGCCCGGCCGATGGCGAGTTGAGATATTCCAGGAATCGTTTCGCCGCCGCCGGCTCCCTCGTTCCGCTGAGCACCGCCATTGGATAACTGATCGTGGGGCCGCCGCTTGACGGCACTTCATAAGCCACTTTCACCCGCTTCGATATGGCCGCGTCGGTCTTATAGACAATGGCCGCCTCGACATCGCCGGACTCCACCGCCGCCAAGGCCCCGCGCACATTGCCGGTCGGCACGACCTTGGCTTGGAGAGTGGCCCAAAGGTTTTCCTTTTCCAAAAACTGCCGGGCGTACTTCCCCGCCGGAACGGCCTGCGGATCGGCCAGGGCGATGCGGGCGACGGACGGTTTGGCCAAGTCGCGCGGCGAAACCAGGGCGAGCGGGCTGTCCCTGGCCACGATAATGACCAGCGAATTGGAGAGCCGGCTCCGGCGGGTGCCCTTGAGGAGCAGGCCCTTTTTCTCCAATTCATCCATCCACGATTCGTCCGCGGAGAAGAAAATATCGGCCGGCGCGCCTTCCTCGATTTGCCGCGCCAGCAGGCTCGAGCCGGCGAAGTTGAGCGTGATTTTGTCCCCGGTCCGCCGCTCGTGCTCCGAGGCGATTTGCCTGAGACAATCCGTCAAGCTGGCCGCCGCGAAGACCGTGACGGTGGCGGCGTGTCCCGCCGTGGCGATCAGGGCCGTCGCCAGGCAGAGCGAGAGATTGAGGCCGCTCGTGAGACGCATGGGGATATTACATGCCTTGGCGGACGGCTTTCGGCAAGCGCGGCGTGGCCGTCGGCGCGCGCGGGTGTATTTCACATTTTTGGGTTGATTTGCTTAATCGTAATCGTAATCTTGCTCTTAATCCGAATGCAGGAGGGCGAAGAGATTAAGATTAGGAGCAAGATTAGGAGGGGAACCCAGAAATCTGAAATGCACCCGAGAACACGCAACCCTGATCGAGCGATTGCACTTTGGCTGCGCAGACGGCAAACTGAACGGAATTGCATGACTTGCGAATTGCCATCGGATGACCTGCTGCAAAAGGTCTGGAACGGCGGGCGCGTCGATCAGGACGAGGCCCTCCGGCTCTGCCGCCTGCCACTGGAGGAACTGGGGATGCTGGCCCATCGCCGGCGCCAACTGGCCCGCGCCGCCGCCCACCAGGGCCGCGGCAACCGGATCGTCACCTACATCGTTGACCGCAACGTCAACTATACCAATGTCTGCAATGTCTATTGCAAATTCTGCGCCTTCTACCGCACGGAGCAGGACGCCGGCGCCTACGTCATCTCGCTGAAGGAAATGGACCGCAAAATCGAGGAGACCCTCGCCCTGGGCGGAACCCAGATCCTCCTCCAAGGCGGCCATCACCCGAAGCTTTCCCTGCAATGGTACCTCGATTTGCTGTCGCATATAAAACACAAGTTCCCCGCCGTCAACATCCACGGCTTCAGCCCGAGTGAATTCGTCCATTTCCGCGAGGTCTTCGGGTTGCCGCTGGAGGAGATCATTTCCCGGTTCGCGCGGGCGGGACTGGGGTCGATCCCGGGCGGCGGCGGGGAAATCCTGGTGGACCGCGTCCGCCGGCGCATTTCCCCGCTCAAAGCAATGAGCGACGACTGGCTGGAGGTGATGGACGTGGCCCATCGCCTGGGGCTGAACTCGACGGCGACGATGATGTTCGGGCACGTCGAAACGATCGAGGACCGGATCGAGCACCTGGAACGGGTGCGCGCGCAACAGGACAAAAGCAAAGGGTTCACGGCGTTCATTGCCTGGACGTTCCAGGCCGAACACACGCGGCTGAAGGCCCCGACGGCCGGGGCGCACGAATACCTGCGCACGCAGGCGTTGAGCCGGATTTACCTGGACAATTTTCCCAGCGTGCAAAGCTCGTGGGTCACGCAAGGCCCGGAGATCGGCCAGATCGCGCTGCAATTCGGCGCCAACGACCTGGGCAGCATCATGATTGAAGAGAACGTGGTTTCCCAGGCCGGCGCCACTTACCGCATGGGCGTGGCGGACATGCGGCGCCTGATCGAGGAACTCGGCTACGAGGCCCGCCAGCGGGACAATTGGTACAACCTGTTGAATTAGTGTCCGCGGACAATTCAGATTGTCACGTTCAATTAAACTCTGTCACATTCCAAGGCGACGAAGCGAGGCGCTGCGGAAGGACGCCTGAACCTACTTATCCTCTGCGCCTCAAACGACAAGGGATGGTGCGTTTTTCAACTGGATCTTTCTTGAAGCAGCTACGAAATTGCCCAAGGATAGCCCAAGCATGAAAAGGACAATCCTCACCCTTTTTGGCTTGTGGCTCTTTGCGGCGGGAATGGCGCGCGGGCAATCGACGCCCGCGATTACACAACAACCCACCAACCAGACCGTTTTTGCCGGCAGCAACGCGATGCTGACCGTGGCCGTTTCCGGCACCGGTCCATTGGGTTATGAATGGCAATTTGACGGCGCCAACCTGCCGCAGACCATCATGACAGTTGGAGGTGATGGGACAGAGGGCTATTCCGGTGACGGCGATCAGTCCACCAATGCCAGTTTGAACTTGCCTTCAGGCCTCACCCGCGATGCATCCGGCAATCTCTACATCGCGGATTCCGGCAACGGTTGCATTCGCAAGGTCGGGTCCAACGGGCTTATCTCCACCTTTGCGGGCAATGGCACCAACGGCTATTGCGGTGACGGCGGCGCAGCGACCAACGCCGAACTCAACGGCCCGGCGGGCGTGGTGGTGGACGGTTTCGGCAACCTGTTTATTGCGGATACGGGTAATAATTGCGTGCGCGAGGTGTTGACCAATGGGATTATCTTAACAGTGGCGGGGACGACCACCAACGGCTTTTCCGGCGATGGCGGCGCGGCCACGAACGCGGAATTCAGCGTTCCCTCGGCCATTGCAATGGACCCCAACGGCAACCTGTTCATAGCGGATACGGGCAACAATCGAATCAGAGCGTTCACGACCGGCGGCGTCATCACGACTGTCGCAGGCAGTAGCCCACCAGGTTTCGGGGACATAGATTTCTCGGGCGATGGCGGCCCTGCTACCAATGCCGGGTTGAGCAATCCCTATGGCGTGGCCGTGGACGCCTATGGCAATCTCTTCATTGCTGATACTGATAACTCCCGCATCCGAAAAGTCGGTACCAACGGCATTATCGAAACGGTCGCCGGCAATGGCGGCCTCATTTACGGGAATGACGTGCCGGCTACCAATACCGCCTTGGATAATCCAGTGGGGGTCGCTGTGGATGGGGCCGGCAATCTTTATATTGCGGATTCTATCGACAGCCGTATCCGCAAAGTAGGGACCAATGGCATCATTTCCACCGTGGCGGGAAACGAGAATCGCGCCTACTATGGCGACGGCGGACCGGCGACTGCCGCGGCGCTGAACTATCCATCAGGCGTGATAGTGGACACCGTCGGCAACGTGTTTATTGCCGATCAGAGCAACATGCGCATCCGCGCGGTCGGTTGGTGGCCAGGGCTTTTGCTCAACAGCGTCACGTGGGCTGATGAAGGATCTTATGAGGTGATTATCACGTCGGTCGCGGGAAGCGTCACCAGTACTGTCGCGACACTAAACGTTCTCTCATCGCCCGCCATTACAACTCAACCGTCAAGCAGCATGGTGATCGTGGGGAGCAGCAATAGTCTCACGGTGGTGGCGATTGGAACCCCGCCACTGATCTGCCAATGGGAACTCGATAGGACGAACATAATCGATGGCAGCCGCATCAACGGATCGCAGACGGCGACGTTGTCCTTGGACCCAACTGAGCTTTCGGATCAAGGCTCCTATTCCGTCGTCATTACCAATGCGTATGGCAGCGTCACCAGCAGCGTGGCGACGCTGGCGGTCGGATATTCGCCCGCCCTTGTCGTTCAACCGTCGAACCAGACAAACCTCCTCGGGAGCAGCGCCACGTTCGACGTCGCGGTTTCCGGCACAGGCCCTTTCACCTACCAATGGCAGTTCAATGGGACCAATCTGCCCAACCATATTATCACGCTGTTCGCAGGCTCCAGCGCGGCGGGCTATAGCGGTGACGGAGTGCCGGCGACCAACGCCGAATTAACGAACCCCGCCCATCTCAGCGTGGACACACACGGCAACGTCTTTATCGCCGACTTCGGAACCAATTGCATCCGCAAGGTGAATGCCGCCGGCATTATTACCACGGTGGCGGGAAAGGGCAGGCGCGGGTATTCCGGCGATGGCGGCCAGGGGACCAACGCCAGCCTGAACATGCCTGATGGAGTGGCCGCGGACGCTCTCGGAAACCTGTTTATTGCTGACACTGACAATGACCGCATCCGCAAGGTCAATACCAATGGCATCATTACGACTTTTGCCGGGTACCTAACCAACGGCTACACCGGCGACGCCGGCCAGGCGACCAACGCCCGGCTCTATGCGCCCGAGTCCGTGGCGGTGGACGCGACGGGCCAGCTTTTCATTGCCGACACCTACAACAACCGGATCAGGAAGGTTGCCACTAACGGGATCATTACCACCGTTGCCGGAAGCGGCCCCAGTTACCCGAGCGTGGGAAGCTACGCGGGCGACGGCGGTCCGGCAACCAGCGCCAAGCTCAACGTCCCCTCGGGCGTGGCGCTTGACGGCAGTGGCGATCTTTTTATTGCCGATTCCGGGAACAATCGCATCCGCGAAGTCGGGACCAACGGCATTATTTCCACTGTGGCCGGAAACGGAAAGGATGGCTACTCCGGCGATGGCGTTGCAGCCACCAACACTTCGCTTTTCCACCCTTACGACGTCGTTTTGGATATTTACGGCAATTTGTTCATAGCAGATGGAGAGAACAGGCGCATCCGGCGGGTGTCAACCAACGGAATTATCACGACCGTCGCCGGCGGCGGATACGAAAGCGGCTTCGTTGGCCAAAATGCAACGAACGCCTATTTGGGAGATCCGATCGGATTGGCGGCGGACGCTTATGGGAACATCTTTATGACGCAAAGTGTGGTTGAGCCACCTCGAATTGCCAAAGTGATCCTTCAAGGCCCGGCCTTTCTCGTGAACAATGTGGCTTTCAACAACGCGGGCAATTACGACGTCATCGTGACGGGTCCTTACGGCAGCGTCACCAGCGCGGTGGCCACCTTGACCGTGTTGTATCCGCCCTCGATCACAGTCCAGCCGGCGTCCGAGGCTGCCGGGATTGGCTACAGTGCCGCTTTCACTGTCACCGCGGACGGGACAGACCCTTTGTCATATCAGTGGCAGTTTGATGGCACGAACCTAAGCGGCGCCACGGACTCAATTTTGACTCTGACAAACGTTTCCACCAATGAAGCCGGCAATTACACCGTTGTGGTCACGAACAACTACGGCAGCGTGACCAGCGCCGTGGCGGCTTTGACCGTTGGATTGGCGCCGGTCATTGACTCCGAACCTGCCAGCCAAACGGCGCTTGCGGCGGGCACGGCCTCGTTCACCGTCGCGGTTTCCGGCACCGGCCCGTTCACTTACCAGTGGCAACTCAACGGCGTGAGTTTTCCCAATCCCGTCATCATCACCGTTGCGGGCGAGGACACGGGCGGTTGGGCGACCAATACCATGCTCGATGATCCATGCGCCGTGGCGATGGACGCCATGGGAAATCTATTTGTTACTGACCAGTACAATAACCGAATCTGCAAAGTGGCGGTCAACGGCATTCTCACGACGGTGGCGGGAAAGGTGACCTACGACAGTTTCGGGAGCTACTCGGGTGACGGCGGCGCAGCCACCAGTGCCAGCCTGGCTCTTCCCGCTGCCGTGGCGGTGGACAACCTCGGCAACCTGTTCATAGCGGATATGCTCAACAACCGCATCCGCCAAGTGAACACCAATGGCATCATCACTACGATAGCAGGGAACGGCAAGTATGGATATTTTGGCGACGGCGGGGCGGGCACGAATGCCGAACTCAACGGCCCTTCCGGCGTGGCCGTGGACATTTACGGCAACCTGTTCATCGCCGACAGCGGCAACAACTGCATCCGTAAGTTGGCTGCCAACGGCATTATTACCACGGTGGCGGGCAATGGCACGAATGGATTCTCCGGCGATGGCGGCCCGGCCGCCAACGCCCTCTTGTCTTATCCTGGCGGGTTGGCGCTGGACGCCTCGGGCAATCTGTTTATCGCGGATCAATATAACCAGCGCATCCGGGAGGTGGCCACCAACGGCATTATCACGACGGTGGCCGGCGACGGCGGCTCAGGAGGTTACTCTGGAAACGGCGGCCCGGCGACCAACGCCTCTCTCTACTATCCGACGGCTGTGGCCGTGGACGCCTCCGGCAGCCTGTTCATTGCCGATGGCAATAATAGCGTCATCCGCGAAGTCGGAACCAATGGGATCATCACCACGGTCGCGGGGCGGGGGGGAGTGGGCGGCTATTCGGGCGATGGCGGCCCGGCGGTCAACGCGGAATTGGGTTATCCTCAAGGCCTGGCGGTGGACTCTCTGGGGAACGTTATCATTGCGGACACCGACAACGGTCGTGTGCGTCAGACAAAAGTTGGCGGCGTCATCAATACGGTTGCAGGCGGTGGCATCGGGGACGGAGGCGCGGCCGTCAATGCCTGCATTCGGGAGCCTATCGCAGTGGCGCTGGACCCTTCAGGCAATCTCCTTTATTGCGATGTGGGAAACGACCTCGTTCGTGAGATACGGACCAATGGCATTACCAGCACTGTGGCAGGAAACGGATCGTATGGTTATACCGGCAATGGAGGCCCGGCAACCAACGCAACCATGTCGGAACCTGTTGCTGTCGCGGCGGACAATCTTGGCAACTTGTTCATCGTGGATTTGGAAAATGATGTGATTCGTAAAGTCGGAACCAACGGCATCATCACCACCGCGGCGGGTGGCGGAACCAACTCCTCCGGCAATGGGGTCTTGGCGACCAATGCCAGTCTCTCCTCTCCTCGTGGACTGGCCGTAAACAGTCTGGGCAATCTGTTCATTGCGGATACGTCCAGCAACCGCATACGGGAAGTGAGCGCCAGCGGCTCCATCACCACCGTGGCAGGCACGGGCGCGCCCGGTTTTTCGGGCGATGGCGGCCCGGCCACCAATGCCACGTTTCATGGTCCTTGGGGCATCGCCTTTGATAGCTCCGGCAATTTATTCATCGCGGACTTAGGGAATTCTCGAATTCGGCAGATTGGAACCAACGGCCTTGTTGCCACCGTCGCGGGCAATGGGACTGCGGGATTCTCAGGTGACGGCGGTGCGGCGACCAATGCCGCCCTGAACCATCCGTACGCTGTGGCCGTTGATGGGTTCGGCAATCTGTTTATCGCCGACGGCGGTAATTTCCGAGTCCGCAAAGTCGCAAACACGGGCACAATCACCACACTGGCAGGCAATGGGACGGAGGGTTTTCTCGGCGATGGTGGATGGCCTGTCGATGCCGAACTGGCCCTTCCCATTGGCGTGGCCGTGAATGCGGCCGGGGACGTTTTCATTGCGGACATGCACAATAACCGCATCCGCGAGGTTCTTTATCAAACCCCGCTACTCCTGCTGTCGAATGTAACCGGGGGCAGTGCTGGAATGTACGACGTGGTGGTGACAAGCCCTTACGGCAGCGTCACGAGCAGCATAGCCACTCTGAACGTGGCTTTGCCACCCTTGAGCGCCGCCTTGGGCGCCGGACAAGGCGTGCAGTTTCAATTCACCGGCACGCCGGGCTATTCGTATGTGCTGCAGGTGGCGGCCAACCTCACACCGCCCGTAAACTGGCAGCCTCTGGTCACCAACGCTGCCGATGCCAACGGCAACTGGTCTTTCACCGACACCAACACGGCCAATCCCGACCAGTTTTACCGCGCCATGCTCATAACGCCGTAACAGGAAAGGCTGGATGCCCGAAGTGTGACTTGAACACGGACAAATTCACCGCTCCGTTTCAATCAGGCTGGTGAAAATCGCCTCCTTGATTTTCCACAGGAGCGCCAGGGTCATCGCCACCGGCATCAACGCAAAGAATAACGCCAGCCACACGGCCGCCTCTTGCAACCCCCACGGAAAAGCGCCCAGGAGCCGCGGCGCGCCCAGCACGCCCCGCAGGATGCGCTCGGCGCTGAAGCCCGCCAACACGGCCAGCAGCATCCAGATGTTCAAGCCGGTGAACGTCCGGGTCTCCAACCGCAGCATTTCATCGGGCAGCATCGCGCTGAGCCGAAGCAGCACGCGGTTGAGCTGCATCAAAAAAAGCAGGCCCGCCACCGCCAGGAAATCGACGCAAACGATGTAAAGCGGGACGAGGGGAAAGCGGTGCCACCAAAACAAAAACGGCGACAAGCCAGCGTTGACGATGGCGAGAAACTCCGCCCGATCCAGTGCCTGCTGCCAGACGCGCTCCTGCCTCTGAAAATCCCGCAGTTGGCGCAGCCCATGCCAGAGCAGGCCGCTGAGAACCAACGCCGGCACAAAAGCAAACGCGCCCAAAAACCCCACCCAGTCCGTCCGCCCCGTCTCCACCTGCGCCACCAGCGTCAACGGCAGGCACCAAAACAGCGTTGACAGACCGCGCGCCAACCGCCCGAGGGCGCGCATGAGATCGGCTTTGGCGGCATCCATCCCGGTTCAAATGGTCAGGTAGGTGTACTCCTTGAGGCCGCGTTCATAATCGTCCAGCAGGCGCATGCCTTCCGAGGGCTTGAGGCGGTCGGACTTGATGGCCTCGTCGATTTGCATCTTCATCTGGCGCTTCAATTCGTTTTCATCGTATTGCACCGAGGTCAGCGTCTGCACGATGGTCGAGCCTTCGATGATTTCCTCGACGTAATAGCCGGACGGCTCGTCCGGGTCCAGGAAGACATGCAGTTCGTTGACGCGTCCGAAAAGATTGTGCAGATCGCCCATGATGTCCTGATAGGCGCCCATGAGGAAAAACCCCAAATAATACGGTTCGGGGCCGTTGCCGTTGAGGCGCGGAGCGTGCAACGGCAGGGTGTCGCGCACGTCGAACAAGTCGATGAATTTCTTCACCTCGCCGTCCGAATCGCACGTGATATCCACCAGGGTGGCTTCGCGGGTCGGCCTCTCGTTGAGCCGGCTGACGGGCATGATGGGGAAGAGCTGGCCCAGCGCCCAATGGTCGAGCAGCGATTGGAAGACGGAAAAATTGCAAAGGTACTGGTCGCCGAGGTTGTCCTCGAGCTTGCGAATTTCCTCCGGCGCATACCCCTGGCCGCGAAAACTCTGCACGACCCCCTGCCCGATTTCCCAGTAAAGCGTCTCGATTTTCGCCTTGTCGCTCAATTCCAGCAGGCCCAGCGCAAACATGTGCTGCGCCTCTTCCCGCCGGTCGGTCGCGTCGTGCAAGGCCTCCAATTTGTTGAGCAGCGGCAGGTTCTTGCGGATGTCCAGAAGATCGCGCACCAGCGCGTGCTCGTTTTCGCCGTAGGCCATGGGCGGGCCGGAGCCGGTTTTCTCGATCGTGCCGAACGTCTCCACCAGCAACACGCTGTGGTGGGCGACAATGGCGCGCCCGCTTTCACTGATGATCTGCGGATGGGGCACTTGCTCCTGGTTGCAAACCTCGGCGATGTAAAAAACAATGTCGTTGGTGTACTCCTGCAGGGTGTAATTGGTCGAACTGTCAAAGGCCGAGCGGCTGCCGTCGTAATCGACCCCCAAACCGCCGCCGACATCGAGCGATTCGATGGCAAAACCCATTTTGTAGAGTTTGGCGTAAAAGCGCGCCGCTTCCTGCACCGCTTTCTTGATCGTCAGGATGTCCGGCACCTGCGAGCCAATGTGGAAATGCAGCAGCCGCAGGCAATGCTCCATTTTTTCCGCGCGCAAAATATCGGCGGCGGCCAGCAGCTCGGCGGTGTTCAGCCCGAACTTCGCGTTCTCCCCGCCGCTGTCGGCCCATTTGCCCGCTCCCTTGCTGATCAAACGGACGCGGATGCCGATGAGCGGCTCGACCCCCATCTGGCGCGAGACGACGATGATTTGTTTCAACTCCTCGATCTTCTCGACCACCAGGACCACCTTTTTGCCCAGCTTGATGCCCATCAGCGCCATGCGGATGAAGAGCGCGTCCTTGTAGCCGTTGCAAACGATGAGGCAGCCCGGCTGGTTCTGCAGGGCCAGACCGGCGAACAACTCCGGCTTGCTCCCCACTTCCAGGCCGAATTGGTAAGGTTTGCCCGCGTCCAGAATCTCCTCCACCACCTCGCGCAGTTGGTTGACCTTGATCGGAAAGACGCCGCGGTATTTGTTTTGATAAGTGAACTCGGCGATGGACGCGGCGAAGGCCTGGTTGATCGCCTCCACCCGGTCGCGCAATATATCCTGGAAACGAATGAGCACCGGAAACTTCAAACCCCGGCCCTTGGCCTCTTCGATCACGTCCGTCAAATCCACCACCGCCCCGTTCTCGCGCAACGGCATGGCGACGACGTGCCCGGCTTCATTGATGTCGAAGTACTTCACCCCCCAACGATTGATGTTGTAAAGGGCGCGCGCGGCCTGGATGTCCCAGGGAGCGGTCGGCGAGGCAACTTGGCTCATTTCTATTTCAAACTCCTCTCGCACTATAAGAAGACCGCTGAGGAATTCAACAACGGGTTGCAAAAATTTTTCCCGTGTTGAAAATCTCCGCCGTTTTTGTTCTCCTGCAGCCATGCCAACAGCGCCCCTGGCCAAAATCGTCCGCCACTGCCAGAAAATTCTCCGCCCCGAAACTTTTTCCGACTGGGACGGCGCCGTCAACGGCCTGCAAGTGGAAAACTCGGGGGCCGTGACGAAAATCGCGGCCGCGGTCGATGCGTCGCTGGCCACCATCAAACTGGCCATCGCCGCGCAAGCGCGCCTGCTGCTCGTGCATCACGGGTTGTTTTGGAGTCCGACCGTTCCGTGGACGGGCCGCCGCCGGGAAATGCTCGGCCTCTTGCTCGGAAACGATCTGGCCATTTACAGTTCGTACCTGCCGCTCGACGCGCATCCGCGCCTGGGCAACAACGCGAAGTTATGCGCCGCGCTGGGCTTTAAAAACTTGCGGCCGTTCTTCCTGGAAAAAGGCCGGCACATCGGCTGGCGGACGCGGACGAACATCTCGCGCGAAGCTCTTTCGAAAAAGCTGGCCGCCGTCCTGGGCCGCGCGCCGGTTGTGCTGCCCGGCGGCGCCGGGCGATGCCAACGGATTGGCGTCGTCACGGGCGGCGCGGGGAGCCAGCTTAAACTGGCGGCGCAGGAAGGAGTGGACACGTTCATCACCGGCGAAGGCCCGCACTGGACCTG
>Ga0187874_10002693_pt1 | contig 13262 bp, 9 predicted proteins | sample June2016WEW_16_1_3_FD_132993 | JGI IMG/M metagenome (GOLD analysis project Ga0187874, IMG submission 132993) | Peatland microbial communities from SPRUCE experiment site at the Marcell Experimental Forest, Minnesota, USA - June2016WEW_16_150 | ecosystem: Environmental > Terrestrial > Soil >... | reverse complement strand
TTCACCGAGGGGAAGGTGGACTTCGAGGTACTGAAACAACTTCTCGGCGGCACGGTGGACGAGCGGAGGAAAAGTACGGCCTCAACTGGCACGGCAAGCGCCGCGCCCGCCAGATCGCACTCACGCCTTCGACCGGCACGCTGCGCCCGTGCCCGGAAGACAGCGTGGATTGGAATACCACCGAGAATCTAATGATCGAGGGCGACAACCTCGAAGTCCTGAAGCTCCTCCAGAAAAGCTATGCCGGAAAGGTAAAACTCATTTACATCGATCCCCCCTACAACACCGGAAAGGACTTCGTCTATCCCGACGATTTTCAGGACAACATCAAGAATTACCTCGAACTCACCGGCCAGGTGGATGGCAACGGCAATAAGATATCTTCCAATACGGAAGCGTCCGGCCGCTTTCATACTGATTGGCTCAACATGATGTATCCAAGGCTTCGGTTGGCGCGTAACCTCCTCAGAGAGGATGGGGTGATCTTCGTGTCCATCGATGATCACGAAGCTCCTAGGCTTAGAGCCGCTTTGGATGAAGTATTCTTTGAAGAAAACTTCCTCTGCCAGTTTTGTTGGCGGACTGATGGCAATTTCGATAACCAAGCTAAGTTCAAGATTTGCCATGAGTATGTTGTTGCTTATGCGAAGTCCTCGGAGGCTTTTCCATATCCTCCTGTTGTTGCTCCCGGCACCCCACCAGACAGCAAGCTATTCAACCCAGAGATCCGGAACACGATTGTAAAGAATGGACCGAAGAACCCGGTCAGCAAGATCACATTGCCAAGCGGATTTCCTGTTGATTTTGAATCTGGGCAAGTGGAAGTGAGGGACACTCCTTGGCCGCGGTACTTAAACGCAGCATCAGTGAAAGAGTCGGCTCTAGTCGAGCCTGTTGTGGTCGAGAGCGGCTGGAGTTCAAAAGATTTACTTTTGGATTACATCGCTAATGGGTGCAATCCAGTACAGGATGGAAAGGGCCAAGAAACGACGTTTGTGATATCAAGAGCTGGCGCGATTGAGGTTGTGAAGAAGAGGTCTGACTATCAGAGCCACGTTATCTCGGTCCTTGGCGGGTTAGGCGGGCCACAAAAAGCCAGTGCGCAATTGCTGGAGTTGGGCGTCGTGTTCACTGGTTATCCGAAGCCAGTGGAACTTCTTCAATATTTCGTGCAGATGAACACGGGAAACGAGTTTGTGGTTCTGGATTTCTTTGCTGGCTCAGGAACAATGGCTCACGCCGTGTTGGCACAGAACGCCGTGGATGATGGGAAACGCCGCTTTGTCCTTGTTCAGCTTCCTGAGCCGTTGGACCCCAATGACGATGAGCAAAGAGCGTCAGCCGCATTCTGCAATGAGATTGGGAAGCCTGCCAATATTGCCGAAATAACCAAAGAGCGCCTGCGACGAACTGGCAAGAAAATACGGGAAGAGAGCCCTATGTTTGCAGGTGATCTCGGCTTCCGGGTCTTCAAGCTCGCTTCCAGCAACATACGAGCGTGGGAACCGAACCGGGATGACCTTCCGAAAACGCTTGAGGCCTCGGTCGAGCACCTGAAAACCGACCGCACCGAAGCGGACATCCTTTTTGAGTTGTTGCTCAAACTCGGCCTAGACCTCACCGTGCCCATTGAACAGAAGATTATCGCTGGCAAGGCCGTCCACAGCATCGGCTCGGGTACCTTGCTCGTCTGCCTTGTCCCGTATATCGCTGCCGCTGACATAGAGCCGTTGGCGCTGGGCATCGTCGAATGGTACAAGCAACTGGCCCCCGCAGGCGAGACGAGCGCCGTCTTCCGCGACGGCGCTTTTACTAATGACGTGGCCAAGACGAACCTCACTGCCATTCTCCAGCAGCACGGGCTGGAAAACGTGCGAAGCCTCTAAGGCGGAACGATGAAACTGCACTTTGAACCCAACCTGGACTACCAGCATACCGCCATCGAATCGGTGTGCGATATCTTCCGCGGACAGGAAACGTGCCGGACCGAATTTACCGTTACTCGCGATGCACTCGCGGCACAGCAAACCATGGCGTTTGCTCAGACCGAACTGGGCATCGGCAATCGCCTCCACCTGCTGGACGTTGAACTCCTGGCCAATCTCGGCGACATTCAGATCCGCAACGGCCTGCGCCCCTCGGCATCGCTTGCCTCCGGCGATTTCACGGTGGAGATGGAGACCGGCACAGGTAAAACGTACGTCTATCTGCGGACGATCTTCGAGCTGAATCGGCGATATGGCTTTACGAAGTTCATCATCGTAGTTCCATCCGTGGCGATCAAGGAGGGCGTTTACAAAACGCTCCAGATCACCGAAGAGCACTTCCGCGCCCTCTACGCGAACACGCCCTTTGAGTTTTTCCTCTACGACTCCAGCAAGCTCGGCCAGTTGCGTAATTTCGCCACGAGTCCAAACATCCAGATCATGGTGGTGACGGTCGGCGCCATCAATAAGAAAGATGTCAACAATATCTACGGTAAAGGAGCGAACGAGCAGACAGGCGGTGAGAGGCCCATCGACCTTATTAAGGCTACCCGACCTATCCTGATCGTGGATGAGCCGCAAAGCGTTGACGGTGGTCTCGAAGGCCGTGGTAAAGAGGCGCTCGGGGCCATGAACCCGCTTTGCACCCTGCGCTACTCTGCCACCCACGCCGAGAAGCACCACATGCTCTACCGCCTCGACGCGGTGGACGCCTATGAACGCAAGCTGGTGAAGCAGATTGAGGTGGCCTCCCTTGAAGTGGAGGGCGGCCATAACAAGGGCTATGTCAAGCTGCTCTCTACCAGCAATAAAAAGGGGAGTTTCAGTGCCAAGGTAGAACTCGATGTTCAGCGCCTCTTGAGTGTCAGCCGGGAGACCGTAATCGTCAAACCCGGCGATGACCTCCAGCAGATCACCGGACGCGCCGTCTATGCCGACTTCCTGGTGCAGAACATCGGCTGCAAGGCCGGTGGGGAGTTTCTCGAACTGAGTAACCTGGAGAAGCCGCTACGTCCGGGCGAGACGGTCGGTGACGTAGATGGGGACGCCCTCAAGCGGCTGATGATCCGCCGCACCATCGAGGAGCATCTGGACAAAGAACTGCGTCTGCGGCCCCAAGGCATCAAGGTCCTGAGCTTATTCTTTATCGATGTTGTCGAGCATTACCGCAGCTACACCGCCGACGGCGCTCAGGTGAAGGGCAAGTATGCGGTGATGTTCGAGGAAGAATACCGCAAGGCCGCCGCCAAACCCAAGTATCGTACGCTGTTCAATGACGTGGATTTGGAGTCTGATGCCACGGAAGTCCACGACGGCTATTTCTCCATCGACAAGAAGGGAACTTGGACCGACACCGCTGAGAATAACCAAGGCAATCGCGAAAACGCAGAGCGCGCCTACAACCTCATCATGAAGGACAAGGAGAAGCTGCTCGGCTTTGAGACGAAGCTGAAGTTCATCTTTTCTCACTCCGCCCTGCGGGAAGGCTGGGACAACCCGAACGTTTTCCAGATATGCGCCATCCGTGAGATGGGCACCGAGCGTGAACGCCGCCAGACCATTGGCCGCGGCTTGCGCCTATGCGTCAATCAACAGGGCGACCGCTTGCGGGGTTTCGATATCAACACGCTCACCGTCATCGCCACGGAAGGCTACGAGCAGTTTGCCGCGAATCTTCAGAAGGAGATCGAGGAGGACACCGGTATTCGCTTCGGCATCGTGGAAAAGCACCAGTTTGCCGCCATCCCTGTGACGGACGGAGCAGGACGGACTACCGCTCTGGGCGTACCCCAATCGGAAGCCATCTGGACGCACCTCAAGGATGCGGGTTACGTAGATGCGAGGGGCAAGGTTCAGGACGTGCTGAGGAAGGCGCTCAAAGATGGCACGCTGCAACTCCCGGAGCCGTTTACGGCCTACCTCCCGCAGGTAAAGGAAATCCTCCGCAAGCTCGCCGGAAAACTGGATATCAAGAACGCCGATGACCGCAAAACAATCAGAACCCGGCAAGCCGTTCTACACAGTGAAGAATTTCAGGCGCTCTGGAATCGCATCAAGCACAAGACCACTTATCGCGTGCAGTTTGATAATGAGAAGCTGGTAGTGGAGTGCTCCAGGGCCATCCAGGAGTGCCCCCCAATCACCAAGACGCGCGTGCAGATTCGGAAAGCCGACCTCGCCATCGGCAGAGGCGGCGTCTTATCAGAGGAAACCGCCGTTGCGGCGCCGATCACAATCGAAGAACCCGATATCGAGCTTCCCGACCTTCTAACGGATCTTCAGGACAAGACTCAACTCACCCGGCGCAGTCTCGTACGCATTTTGACCGACAGTGGCCGTCTCGATGACTTCAAGCGAAACCCACAACAGTTCATTGAGCTGGCGGCCGAGTCCATCAACCGCACGAAGCGCCTAGCCCTTGTCGATGGGATCAAGTACCAGCGCATCGGCGACGAGCATTATTACGCTCAGGAACTCTTCGAGCAGGCAGAACTGACCGGCTATCTCAAGAACATGCTGGAGGCGAACAAATCGGTCTACGAGCACGTCGTTTACGATTCGTCGGGCGTCGAACGCACTTTTGCAGAGCAACTGGAGAAGAACGAAGCCGTGAAGGTGTACGCCAAGCTCCCTGACTGGTTCAAGGTCCCGACGCCCCTGGGTACTTACAATCCGGACTGGGCTGTGCTGGTCGAGAAGGACGGCGCGGAGCGCCTTTACTTCGTTGTCGAAACCAAGAGCAGCCTCTTTACCGACGATCTGCGCGGCAAGGAAAGCGCCAAGATCGAGTGTGGCAAAGCTCATTTCAAGGCACTGGCGGTCGGCGAACGCCCGGCAGAGTTCATCCAGGCTAGAAACATCGACGATTTGATGGCGAAGTGCTAACGCAGTAGACCCAGGGTACTGGGGAACTGATTGTTTGTCGGGAAAGCGGAGCGTCAGGCTTCACCGAACTGGATAGCTGCTTCGAACGGAACGGCGTGGCTAGTGGCTCCGCTCCAGAGTTGCTTAAATAAATGCCGTCGCAGACTTCCTTCCGGGAATGACGTCCCTTTGCTTGCGCGTAACTGCGACATTACAGATCCAACGCCACCGTGGCAGTGTCGCTGATTCTGCCCCGATCCTGGTCTGGCAACGGCGGCAAAGTCTTCGAAATGAATGCTTATAGGCACGGCTGCGCGACATTCGCGGTTGTGCAACTACACGCGGGAGTGCAAGAGGACGACGAGAAACAATAATAGAGCGCGGCAAGGAAACGAATGCCGCGGTCTAAAGCCGAGGCTCTTGCGTAGATGAACTCTCTGGTCACCAAAAGTAAAGGCCGGGGAGAATCCCCAGCCCTTTAGTGTCAACCTGCAACGATTCTGAGTTTATGCGGTTGAGCTTGTCTCGGTTTTGAGCGCGCGCGCCCACCTTGGAGTACGATTACGGGATAAAAATTCAGCGGTGTTTTCGATGTTACGACTTCGGCGGTTTCCAAGACCGCCTGGTTGATGGCGGAAAGTGTTTCTCTACATTTCTGGAGCCTGTCAAGTTCGAACTCAATCCCTCTAAGTTCCGCTTGAACAACATCTTGCAACGCCGGAATACAATGTTCCGGCGAATCATCATTCGGCACAGATTTTGTCTTCCCTCGTTATAGATTGTGAACGGAAGGAATGTACCACAAAGGTAAAACCTGATTCAATAGTGATGGTCAATTACGTTAGTAATTAAGGTGTAACCTCTAGGAACCGCCCGTAAGTGTCTTCACTGTAACATCCAGTTGGTTTACCAGATTCGTCAGGTTCTGCATGTCCTGTTTGTAACCCAGATTGACGTTTCCCAGTGTCTTCTTGAGGCCGGAGATCAACGCACTGAGGTTGGCGAGCTGGCCCTTGACGTTAACCGGCAAACCCTGGCCGTCGATCGCGCCCACGCGCGTCAGAAGGGTATCGAAATCCTGGTTCAATTGATCGAGTGAGCGGTTCATTGGAATCTCCCTAAGTGTGCATGAAGGCCGCTTCCTGACCGAGAATGCGGCGGGCGTTTAAGAGGCTGCTGCCCATTTCGCGAACAGCGACCTGGCGCATGGTGAACGCGGCTTCGGTGTCCTGATATCGGCCGCCCATATTCAGGCGGCGGACATTGCCTGCGAGTTCGTTGAATCCCTGAACGGTTTTCTCGATCCCGGCGCCGAGCAGTTTGTCACCGAGATAACCACCAACGAGGGTTCCGAGATTACCAGCTACGGCACTTCCCGCCAGGGCTCCGATCGCATAACCCAGCGTTCGGGAACCGGTTGCCAGGGCGTGACCGCGCGGGGCGGTCGCGGCGGCCAGGACACCTCCCAAGAGCATCAGGGGACCAGCTCCCTTGATATTGGTCTGGTAACCCCTGGCAAGACCATGTACGGGTTTTCCAAACAGGAGTCCGGAACGCCAGGCGTCTTTCGGGAGGAACGCTCCCTGAAACAACATCCCGCTGATCATCTATTGGCTCCCGTTCTGAGCGATCGCTTCTAACATGGCGCGGACTCTGGAGGGCGCATCCATAAGATCGTGTTCCCAGATCACGATCACATCGAAGCCGGCCGACTTCAGGAACGCATAGCGGTTGGCGTCTTTCTGGACCACTGCGAGTTGTGCCTTCGTGAGAGGTTGTTTCTGGCAAATAGCGCAGGAGTGCCAGAAGCAGCCATTCAGCTCGATAACCGTCTTTAGCGGAAAGAAGATGTCAACGTGGCACTGGCCGATTGCCATTTCCTTCTGGTAGACGATGCCGGCCTCATCAAGCATCTCGTAGACCGCTATCTCCAATCCGCTAGGCGCGCGCCGCTGATTGTGCTTGCGCATGGCGGCCCGGGGAATCCGACTCGGCCGTTTGATTGTCTTGGCACGGGTTCGCTTCTTACGAGGGCGGGCTGCTGAAGATTTTAGTTTGGGAGACGATCGAGGAGACCGGCGACTGGCCATCGTTACACCTGGGTTCCTGTGGCATCAACCCAGTGAGACCCGTTCCAACAGATCGGTTTGCCGAGCGTGGTGTCGAAATAGGGAAATCCCTTAATGGTGACGACCGGCCGGGCGGCAGTCGTACCTGAGACCGGCCCCAGAGCGTTTAACTGAGCCTGTTGCGTGGTGAACGTGCCTTGCAGGTTTCCCAGTGAAGTCGAAAGCGCCTGGATTGAACGCGCAATGTCGTTCTGGTTGGTGGTCGAAAGTTGCGTCGCCAAACCGGTAACGCGTAGACCAATATCATTGATCTGAGACTGGATGGCCGTCACCATGCCGTTCAGGAGTCGTAGGGAATCTGCTACGCTGAGAGCGAGCGACGTGTTCGCGTCGAAGAATAGGCTCGTGCTATCGCTGGAATCCGCATAGATCGTACGGCCTTCGATTCCGACTGGATCATTTGTTGGGAGCGCGGCCGCCGCCGGCAGGCCGTTCAATAGGGGTCGAAGACTGTCATTGATGTACTCGGTAATGCTCGCGAGATCCGTCAGGATCTCCGTCATCGAGTCATTGTAATCTTGGCTGTCTGGCGCCCCGTTTGCGCCCATCGGACGTAACGTGGATTCCAACTCGATGGTATCGAGGTTAACGGTTGAGGTGGACATTAAACCTCCTGGAAGCTCACACCCCTCAGGGCGGGAGTTACGGAACGGTCGGCCGTAGTGATCTGGGCACGTACCTGGATGGAAATCGGGGATGGACCTGAAGTGTAGGCGACATCAAAGGTTTTTCCGGCATCCGTGGCGGAGACGAAATTCACAAGATACAGTGCGGTATTCAGGATCGACACGTACTTGGAAGCCAACTGGGCAACGCCGGGGGCTGTAATGGAAAGTCCTGAAACGATCGGATACGGAGTTTTGGAAGTCGAATCCACAACCGTGAGGGTCGAGAGATAGATATTCGACGGAATAGTGGTACCTAACTTTCCAGTACCATCCAGAGCAACGGCCGAAGCGGTGACGTTCTGCACTCCTACAACTGGGGGGATCTGAATTACGTCCCCGTTGGCAACTTCGATATAAGGTTGGCCGGCAACGGAGAGAAAGAAGATCACGCCGGGATCGGCATCGGCAACAAACTGAAAACTCGGGCTTACAGGGTTAATTAGTATGGTCCTGCTGACAACTTCTGAGAGGAGTTGAAACTGCACGGACGATGCATCGATGTCTGTGATTCCGAACGTATAGGCGTTGCCTCCCAGATCATCCGGGTGCGAGGGTGAGATGGTGATACGGATAAACCGTACCGATTGTTGGGGAAGCCAGGTTGAAACACGATAGCCGCTGATGCTACTTGCCAGGGCATCGGAGTACTGGACGCCGTTTGAGGATACCTGCACGGTGACGACAGGCACCGACGGAGTTGCAACGATATCGAAGACCAACAACGTCACACTGAGCGGTTCGACCAATTCAATATTGAACGTGCCCGTCGGAGATCCGACACCATCGACATGGACCCGTTTCAGATCCCCCATGTTCTCGGTCGTTCCGATATCGGTCGAGAACACATTGGACTTCACCGCAGCTTCACACGGTTCGCTTCGTTCTCGGAGCGTCGCACACTGGGCATCAATTCTCACCGTGGCAGTCGAGGCCGCCTGGTCGATGTCGTTGAAATCGCCCATAGTGAACACTCCCAAAGTCCGCAGACTGGAAAGTCGGTTCATGCGTTGACGCCGGGCATTGAGCGCCGACAGCCTTCGCTCTAGGTCCACCAAGGTCTGCATATACGCGGTGTTCAAAGACGTCAGGATTTGACTGCCTTCATCGCGAACGCTATTCAGGGCGTTCATCATGATCCGGCGGCTGCCCTGGTCCCCATTCTGAAATACAGTAATCATGGTCTTAGGCCTTCTCGAAACAGAATTCACGGAGGATCGGGGTGTAGTAACCTTCACGCTCCAACAGAGCCGCGAGCCCGAGCGAAGACGTCTGGTACGTCATGGAAATGTTGTATTTCTCGATCGGAAAACTGAGGATTCCGTTGGAGAATGAATAGTTCGAAGAGTCGAGGCCGGCTGCCCCTTCCGACACCTGGAAGGTTCCTGGAATCGGGGTTTCTCGAAGCGTCACTGGACCGGATATGCTGCTGAACACCAACGTCCGTTGCAAGATACCGTTACCGAGATCCGTAGAGGTGCTGCCAGTCAACGCATACAGCGTACTCTGACTTGGATCGGCGATCGGAGATGACGTATCCGAGAACGCACCCGGCACTCTTTGCAGGGACACCTTGTAATAAAAAGGTTGAGAAACGGTGATGACCAATCCCGGCGTAATCACCGAGAAATGAACCCCGTTGGTCGAAATCTGATGTACGAGGGTCGTAAACGCTCCCCAGGTATCCTGATCGGTCGAAAACTGCACTGAACCCAAGGGAGCCTTGATTAAGGTCGATGTCAGGTCGGCGGAAGTCCCGTAACTTCTTTGGCTGAATGTCAGGGAACGGAGAGCGATACGGCCCACATTGATGCGGTCGTTGATGACCAGACGGAGTTGACTGACGTATCGCGGAGGGAAATCGAGTATAACGTCCCCACTGAGTTTGCCACTCGTCCCATTCAGAACTTGATGGGTTTCACCCAGATCGGCAAGTACGTCATCAAAGATGATCCCGTCCGGAGAACTCGTCAGGGTGGTCAGTTCCAAACCCTCATAATCGTCGAGTTCCAATTGAATCCGGTTGAGAATCGCAGGCGTACCAAAGGTCACGATCAGTTCAAGGAACGCGCCCGCGAACACCATGCACGACTCTACCGATCCATCCAAAAGAGCACTCAGGTTGGTCATGGTTCCTGCCGGATCGCTGTTGGAACCTGACACGATAGAAGTCGGTTTGAGAATGGTCTCGTTCGTCATGGGCAAGGTTGCTTGCCCGCTGTTGTAGTCAATCGAGGCCGAGGCACCAGCCGCAATGTTCTGGCTATTCAGGAATGCTTCAATGTACCGGCAGACATCGGATTCATAGAAAACTTCTCGGATCGCCTGTCGCAATTGGTTCTGTGTCGCCGCCGCAAGGTTGAACAGTTGAGCTGCGGAAGTTTCGGTCGCGAGCAGAACCTGCGCGATGTCCATGGCATCGTTATTAAGCGAAGTCAGATTATCAGTAAGATCTCCGATGGCGGCCGGCCCCTCAGGAGAGATGTTCGTCAGAGGATGCATCTGATTCCCGAGGTTCAAGACAGCATTGACATTGCTGTAAACCGCAACCTGATAATCCTCCAGCGTTGACTCGCTCAGAGCCCGCAACGTTGTTTTGATGCGCGCGATACGGGCATCCACGAGCGTCTGGTTGACGTCTGAAATCTGGTCATTAAACATGAGCCACCTGCAAGAAGAACTTCTCGACGATCGCGTCGGAGGAACGGAAGATGAACTTCAGATAGAAATCAGTGTAGGAGACCATGCTTCGGTCCAGCGTGGAAGACAGCGGAACCGGGATTGCCGTTCCTGGAAGAAGTTGGGTTCCAGTCAGGTTCTCGTCTACCTTCTGACCGACACTGCTGTACGACATACTGTAAAGCCAGATGTCAACCGAACCCTTAGTCACGAGATTCAACGAAAGCAAATCGGGAATCCCCGCGGCCCGATAAGGTCCACTGACCAAAATGCCAGGAACTTGAGGACTCCAATCCACTCCCGAAATCTCTTCAAATCCGAATTCGTAAAGCGCCCCGCGATGCGAAACAGGCAAGGCCGCGGCCGTACGCCGAACCGCAAAAGGCAATACCGACTGAAGAGACGCCAGGGTATCCCGCCTGAGTTTGTCGGGAGGATCGACACTGTATTCCTTGAAGGTGTAATTCTCCTGCACGAAAGTCAGTGTGAGCCGACGAACGACGGTACGCGAGAAAGAGATTGTCATCGCCCGGTCGATCAGGACAGATCCCTGGAACAACACAGTCGGCACAGAACTGACACCTTCACAGGTGACCGACGTGAGTTTTGCCGGATAAGACGAAAATGGCGACAGGGAAAGGCCAGTGATATAAGCAGGGTGTTCCAGATCTACGATCAAATTTGCCTGAGCGCCGTAAGACGATGCGGCTGGAGTCGTGACTTGGAACCTCTGTTCGGCCTGGGGTATGCCCGTTAGCCGCATATACAGCCCCGTGGGAGCACCCAACTCATCTGTGAGGGGGAACCGACCGTTGGAGAGCGCGATGGGCAGAAACACTGTCGTACCGTCAGGATAGGGGCGTCCCAGATCCAACATAACCGGGTCACTCCAATCTTCCTGATTTACAGAGCACTGATAGGCCGGGAAGTATTCCGTGAAGTAAACGATCAGGTCCGTATCCACAGGCAGATCAGCCGAGGTCAGAGTGCCGTCCTGTGTTACCGTGAAGTCGTATTCATTCTCATAAGTCTGGCCGTTGGCAATAACATCAGTATCATCCGGTTGGACAGAATACGGCGTGATCTTGCAGGAACTTCCCTGATTCAAGCGAACCGTCTGCATGCAACGCCGCGGCAGGAACTGAAGATTCACGTAAATCGGTACAGACCCGCCTTGCACAGTTCCCGAGACTTCGATCAGGCTGGCCAACCCGGCCGGCGAGATCGTCGGTTGATTCGCGAAAACCAGTTTGGGACCTGTTTCGAGTAACGACAACTCGGCCCAGGCGTCTCCATAAAGGTCTTCCGTCATCACCGCGGAATCGAAAACCCACTGAAGTTCCTTCACTCCAAACGTGCGGCCATTGGAGGACGGTGCTATTCCAGCATGCACCTCGCTAGTCGAGCAATCGAGTATGCAAACCTGTGGCGCCCTGGCTGGATAGACAGCTAAAGTTGTGGGATCGACTTGAGGGATGTCCCCGGAAACCGCACCCTGGCCGGCGGCAAAGTCCCAAGCAAACTGGACTGAATTCTCAATCTGTTGAAGTCCCGAGGACCAATCCGCCACTTCCGCAGTGGCAAGGATCTGATCAATAAGGGTGGTATCTTTCTCCAACATCGAGAGCAGAACTGCGGCCCGAGTCGTGAAATCAGATGTTTCCGCTTGCAGGGCGTCATACCGCGCGCCCAGGAGATTCATGGGATTGTTGATCGAGTCGTCGGTTACGCGTTGGCCCGCCGACGGCAACGGCAGACTCTCAAAGTCTTGTCCCTGTTGCTGGAGTTGCTGCACAGCCGTTGTGTCGAAGGAAGTCCCACCGGAATAATCACCGACCGCTATGGCCTGATTGATCAGCGCCAGCAGCGCGGCGTAGTGAAAACTGTTCAGATTTGAGGAATAATTGCCAAGTAATTTCATTAGATCACGTCGAATGCTGCTTCGAGGCGTACGTTGAAGATCTCGAACTGGTCGGCCTGAGGAGGGATTCGATACCGAAGTAACATACTTGCAGTGGAAAAAGCCCCAAGAACCCCGTCACCATCGCTGGGAGAAATAGCCATCGCGGGTATCGTCAGCCAGGTGCTAGGGTCGGCAGGATCTCCGAGACGCGCCTGACAGAGAGGACAGAATCCAAAACGGTGGAAAGTGGCGCCCCCGTCGAAGCTGATTTCCAGTCCACCATTGAGATCGGTGCGGGGTGGATTGGAGGCGTTCCCGTACGCCGGCCAGATGTTGAGGATGGTATTGAGCTGATCGGGATCGCCTTGCAGGTAGAGTTGAAGCCCGGTCAGGGACGCAAACGTCTGATCCGTCTGCGCCGAGGTCTGGAGGGTGACCGTCTGTATATCTCCGGTCACGCCTGGGAAGTTGATCGGATGGATCAAAGACCCATCCGTCGAACCATCCCGAATCGTTTTGCCGTTCAGTTGCCAGATGAGATTAAGTGGCATCGACTAGAACCTGGAACAGTGCTGGATTTTCTATCTTGGCCTGTTGAACCACAGCGGAAGGAGAAAAACCGACGTCGAAGTATTTCGTACGCCAATCCGAAAACGAGAGATCAACTAACCATTCCAGCGGCAGACCGATTCCGGCGGCGACCAATTCTTTGCGGACAACTCCGACCCAAGTTTCGAACGGATCTTGAGGTTGAATGTCGATCGAGACGATCTCGACGTTTTCTATGACCTCAGAATTGGGATCAGCGAAGAACTTGTCGCTATCGAAGTTGTATTCGTTCTTTAACTTCTCAAAGTCGATCCAGAGTATTTCACCGACTACAGACACAGCATCGTCGATCGAGGCACTGAAAGAAAAACTGATTGACTGGACCTCGTCCAAGGGTTTGTCGGTCTCGGCGTCGAAGACGCGAATATCAGTACCCGCCAAGACTCTGTCTTTGGAATGGCGACCGACGATCTTCACTTTCCGGGGA
>Ga0187874_10002692_pt1 | contig 13264 bp, 12 predicted proteins | sample June2016WEW_16_1_3_FD_132993 | JGI IMG/M metagenome (GOLD analysis project Ga0187874, IMG submission 132993) | Peatland microbial communities from SPRUCE experiment site at the Marcell Experimental Forest, Minnesota, USA - June2016WEW_16_150 | ecosystem: Environmental > Terrestrial > Soil >... | reverse complement strand
TATATATTATGTATTTATATATATATTATTCTATTTATAACTTTATTACAATCTTTATTATTTTAAATAAATAACTGAAATGAAGAAACGCGTAAGAGCTCCTACACCAACATTAGATTGTGATGATGAGGATATGAGTGAAGCAAGTGTTCATCCTAATCAACCTGATAATAATAATAACAACAACAATAAAGATGAAATAAATGAATCTATTAGTGCTCCCAATGTTGATGTTCCTAAAGATGCTGAACATATTATGAGTATTGATGAGTTAATGGCTAAAATTTATTATAAAGAAGATAACTGGAGTATTAGAATTATTGATTGCACTATATTAAATAAAATCAAGAATGATCGATTATCTAAAGTCATGAATACTATTGTTAATAGGATTTATGGGGATTGGATGTTGGATGAAATGCTTACTATTCAGATGATGTTTGAAGATAAAACTGGAAACGTTAAAAGAGTGAATTTGCCATTCTTAAGAAAAGAAACATGTGTCCAATTCCAAATTTTATTATACCATTATTGCTATGGTAGAAATAGAGGTGAATTTGATAAAACAAAAGAAATTGAAGTGTGGAATGAATTGGTTAGAAGAGCTATTATTATTAAAGCTACTTCTTATCTTTATGAAAGAATTAGCTTTTAATTAAACAAATTATTTTTTTTTTTTTAATTTGAAAATGAATAACAATAATAATAAACAACAAGTTATTATTTTTGATTTGGTTGAACATCTTTCTAAGGGAAATATTGAAGAATTTGCTGCAAAGTATTATAAATTTTATGAAGCTATTGACACTGCTTTAAAAAGTGGTAAAAAGGTATTTATTTCCTTTGAAAAAGATAAACCTAAACCAATGGTGTGTGATGATCCTAGTAAAATGGAAAAAACATTGGTTGAGTTATTGCAAATTATGCATGATGAACAAGAAAGTATTGCACGTGAATATATGGAAGAGGAGTTTGATGAAGAAAATGAGGAAGGTGAAAAGAAAAAAGAAGAAGAAGTTACTCAATTTATTAAATCAACAGGTTTATTAAAATTCTTGGATGAAGTATTGGCAATGTTTGCAAGTTGGAATGATATGCAAGATAAACCTGAGAATACAAATGATGATGGTGATATGATTATTTAATAAATTTCAGCATCATATTGATCTTGAGGATCAAAAGGCATAAAATGAACTTGATTTTGTTGTTCTTCTTCTTCTTGTTCTTCTTCATATTGTTCAGTTGGTTTAAATCTTTTGCGAGCTTGTTCTTGTAATTCTTGAGGAGAAATTAAAGTGCCACCAGTATAAACACCATTACTATTAAAACCACCAGTTCCAGTTACTTTAGCACCAGTTCTTAAAAGAGGATGAGGGTTATAACCAGCAGTTTGGGCGACATTGAGAGCAGTTGATGCTATTTTATGTTTTTGTGCGAATTGTAAACCTGATTTGGCAATGTTACCAATTTGTTTAATACTCCTAGTAAGAGGTTTAATAAAACCACCGTAAAATGTATCACTTCTACTTTGAACTTGACTGATACCAGAAGAGATAGCTCTTTCAACATCGGCTGCATTTAAAACGTAATTTTGAGCAACAGTTTGAGCAGTATTAGAAATAGTCATTAAACCTGAAGAAATAATAATAATCCACATAGTGAAATTCATTGTTTGAGTAGAATTAATATTCTTAAAGGTTAAATTGATTTGTAATTGCTTATTGGCTTCCATAGAGGGTGCTTCATCGGGTGCTAACAAAGTTAAATTCTTAGTAACATCTAAAAGCATAATACTTCCAAAACCTTGAGTCCAATCAATATAGCTTCCTTCATAACCATTTTCTTGACACATTCTAAACAAATCATCGGTTGAAGCTGAAGCTAAAATACCAGTTCTATTATCAAAAGTTACATTCATATTTAAGAGTTGTGCAAAAGCATCTGCTGTATTTACTGACCAATCTGATTGTCTTTGTCTTACAGCAACAATAATTCTAGTAGGGATATTTTGTAATTGAATATTATTACTTGTGATAGTGGCAGTAGCTCCAGGAAGAACTGCATTAGCGAAATCGGTTTGATAAATGTTGACTGAAGAATAAGGATATAATACAGTTCCAGGAATACCAATTTTAGGATTGGGTGTGAGCCAAGTTACGTGTAATTCGGGATTACTATAAAATAAGACATTCATATTAGTAATTGTGCTAAAATTTGGGTTTCCACCATTGTGAGACCATACACGGGACATATCTCCAAAATTATAAGATAGAGTGAGATTATTGACATTAATAAAACTAAAATTTTCAGCATACATGCCAAAAGGTGATAACCATAAAGGTTCCATTGTGAAAAATTGAAGAGTGACAGTTCCAGAATTACCAGCGCCAACAAAATTAACTCCAGCTGTGATTGTGACAGGCCAAGAGCCTCTTGGAGGATGGTCTTGACCGTAACTGTTGCCATAAGTGTTGAGAGGATTTAAAGATTGTCCTAACATTCCCTGAAGACCAACCCAATCATTATAATTTTGACACATATCAGGTGCAGTAGGTGCCATTGTTAATTTCTTTTTTAAAGCATATTCGGGAATATTTAAATGTTTAAAGATATCTACGGTTTGGTTAATGTTTAAAGAAAAAGCTTGATTGTTAATAGTGGCGTTTACTTGATTTGCGACATGAGCAGCTGGAAAATCTCTAGGAGCATCAGCTATGCCTAAATCTACAACATTGCCTGTAGCACCTGCTGTTGCGGTTATTTGGACTTGCCAATACCATTTAATCATTACCATTCTATCCATAGCTGTCATGGTAGAAGGAGGTTGAGCTTGAATTGTTACTACACCACCATTAATATTGAAAGCTGTGGTTGGTATAATTGTTGGATTATATAATAAATTTCCGAATAATACTTCGAATTCTCCAGAAGAGAAGAATCTCATATTATTAGGGACTTGTGCAATAAGTTTAAGGTTTCCACCTAACATTCCTTCCATTTTGTTAAATTTTTTATTTTTTATAAAAATAATTAATCAAATATAACAATAAGGCGGAATTTTAAGTTTGAAGAATGATAACATTTCAATATTCTAGCTATAGGGTTGCATTCTATTTAAAAGAAAAAGAGGTTACACCAGTATATTATGATGAAAAAGAAGATAGAGATAAAGTTATTGGGTTGGATAATAGGAAAAATATAACAGATTATGAAAATAAACTTTTATATAATAGTGGTAGATATCCTCTAAAAGAGAATGTGGTTCAAGAAGTTAGACATATGTTAATTTATGGTTATAATCCAAGAAGTCATGCTATACATCCTTTTATTAAACAATTATATGAAAAGCAAATGGAGCATTTTTGTAGTATATTTCCTTATGAATTTAGGAGAGAAAATGAGGAAAATTTAATTTATCCTTGCCCATCGTTAGAAGAAGAACAAAGAGATAGTATTATTGTTGCAGGTAATTCGGGTGCTGGTAAATCTAGATGGTGTGCTTTATTTTGTGAGACTTACAATTTTACATATCCTGAAAGAAAAATATACTTATTTTCTGAAAAAGTTGAGGATAAAGCATTGGATAAGTTATCATATGTTAAAAGAGTGCCAAAGAAGGAGTGGGAAGATTTTTGTGGTGATTTTAATGATGAAGAAGAGGAAAAATTGGTTAAAAAGAGAATGGCAAAAAGGAAAAGAGAATTACCTAAGAAGAAAGTGAAGGTTGAAAATGGTCATTTTACTGTCGATGATAGCGACTCCTTCAGTGATGGTAGTCAATGTGCAGAAGTTGATGATAAAACTGCTAAACAAAAATATGATTTTAATATTAGTGAATTTGAGGATAAAAGAGGTCGCAAAATTAGTGAAGATGATGAGGATGTGGGGGATGATGATGAGCAACAAAAGAAACGGGCAGAAAAGGATGAAAAAACTATTCAGAATTTTAAGAATTCGTTGTTTATTTTTGATGATATTGAAGATACTACTCCACAATCTACAAGAAAATTTATATTTTCGTTTAAAGATTTTATTAATCGTCTTGGTCGTTCGAGTAATATAGATATAATTATTTGTCGGCATATATTAATGGATTATGGAAGAACAAGAAATGACTTAAATGAAGCTACAATGGTTACACTATTTCCAAATCATACGGATAGATTTCATTTGATATATTATTGCAAAGAAAAATTATTATTAAATGATGAATCTATTGATAAAGTGGTGAATTGTTCAGATCGCTGGGTTACGATTCATAAAAGAAATAAGGTTTGCTTAAGTCCTAGTAAAGTGTGGGTTATGAAAGATGTTTATAAAAATAATAAAAAAACTAAAAAATAAAAAAATGGATAAAGCGTTAAGTAATTATGAAATAAGTGCAGCATTGAATAATGAGGTTAGAGTTATAAAATATGAAGATTTGCCATATTTTCATAATATAGCAGAATTATTATTTCCATATGGTTGTTGTGTTATAAATTATCCTATTGAAGTAGATACGGGTCATTGGGTTGCAGTATTTTATAGTAAAAATAGTCAAAGAAGAAAAATAGTAGAATTTTTTGATCCATATGGAATGTTTCCAGATGATGAATTCTTATTTTCAAAAAGTAATAAAACTAATCCTCACTATTTAGCACAAATTTTATTGACTTCTCCTTATCCAATTGAATATAATGAAATTGATTATCAAAAAAAGATGAATGGAGTGGATACATGTGGAAGACATGTAATAAATAGGTTGCTACATAGGAATTTGACTATGAAAAAATATAATTCTACTTTTGGACCAGCAAGTGGTCATGACCCAGATACTTTAGTTACTTATTTGACTGAGGGAATATGAATTTAACTCCTTTTTTAACTTTAATAAATTTTCCACATTTACTGCAATAACCGAAAGTGCCATAAGTTATATTACTACTTTCACCACATGTTCTGCATTGCCAAAGCATTTTATTTTTTTTAATTTCATTTAAATATAATGTTTATTTTTAGATTATTTATTTTTAGAATGTTTATTTTTAGAATGTTTATTTTTAGATTGTTTATTTTTAGAAAAAATAAAAATGGCTAAAACATTTATGATACATCACAACAAACATACAAATAGTAATTATTATATAGGTGAGGTTTATAGTGGGGGAGCTTTTCATGTTGAGGATACTATATACTTATTAGTTTCAGAAGAATCGTATAAAGACCCGCAAGAGAGAAGTCGGGTGATACATACTCAAGGAAAGACATATAATTATATTTACCAATATTCGACAAAAAGAATAGCTTTATATAAAGAACAAGGAAAACCAAATTTTATTATGGGTCATAGAGGCACAGTTCCTTCGGATGTTAAAGATTTGCAATCTGATTTATATATTTTGGCTAATCAATTTGAGAAATCGCAAAGGTTTAAAAAAGCTTATGAACAAACGCAAAAAGTATACGATGTTTATTCGGATGGTGTTATTCCAGTAACTATAGCTCATACTGGTCATTCTTTAGGGGCTAAAGTTGCATCAAGAGTTGCATTAAGATACGAATCTCCAGCAATTACGTTTAATATGGGCACAAGTCCTTTAGAAATAACACAAAATATTGCTGATAGATTAAAGTTAAAGGGGGATGGTGATAAATATTTAAGAGCCCTAAATATGCAAACCCATTATACAACTGGATTTGATCCTATTTCAATGGCAGCCAATGTTATGGTGGGTCATGAATATGTTGCACCAATTAGTGCTAATGTGCATTCTTTAGCAAATTTTTATTAAAAATAAAAAAATAAAATAGGATGAACAACAATAAACATTTAAAAATTGAAAATGAAAGATGGGCTGATGAAGGAGAGTATATTTACTATAACTATAATGTCACAAATAATAACCCTACTTCTGCCCCTGTTTCGTTTACTAATACACTTAATAAGGCAATTTTGGACGATGGAAGAAGTAGATATATGTCTACTATACGACTCTCTATTGATGGTGCTGATAATTTTTTGTTTAATTTTGTTGATGGTGGGTATAAAGTTACTCTTTCTTATGGAGGTTTTAATGCAACTGTTGATGTTGTTTACGTGCCTTTTGAAGTATTTCCACCTGTTGCTGGTAATCAAAGTGTGTTCAGTTATCAATCTTTTATTGAAATGATAAATACTGCATTATCAACAGCTTTTATTAATCTCCAAGGATTAGTTGTTATTCCTCCTGCTATTATTGCTGGTGGTGCTCCATTTCTTCATTTTAATACAAATAATAAGAGAATTCAAATTTTTTTACCTGCTGTGTATATTACACATAATCCATTAATACCTTTAACAATGTTTATGAATAATAGATTGTATTTATTCTTTGGTAACTATTTTGTTCAATTTAATGGAGATAATCGTGCTGATTTTAAAGATTACCAAATATTGCAAAGAAGTTATCATAATATTAATAGGCAACTTCATGAAGCAATAGAGTATGATGTTATGGACCAAGAATGGGTTTCTTTGTATTGGTGGCAAGATATTACAACTTTGGTGTTAATTAGTAATGCATTGGGAGTCAAAGGAGAATATTTACCAGCGGTTAATATTACTAATAGTTTAGTATCTCCAAATACTGCAGGTATTGGTGCCCCAACCAGTAATATGATTACAGATAAACAAATGTATTTCGCAGAAGGTGAAGCAGCTTGTTCTAGAGGACAATTATATTATGCAGCAGAAGGACCATGGCGTTTAGCGTGTTTAGAGAAAGATATTATTGACAATATTGATTTAACAATCCAAATAAGAACAAGAACAGGAGCTCAATTCCAAATGTATTTGCCACCATATCAAAGTCTTCAAATTAAAATGGTTTTTGTAAAAAAAAATTCTGTTGTTGGAGGAAAAAAATGAGTGGTTCACAAATGAGACAAAATAAACAAGCAATAAAAATGGTTGTTTCAGATGCTAATAAACAACAATTTGAACATCAACAATTATTACAAAATCACCAACAAGCTGTTGCTTTCAATGCAAAAGCTTTAAAAGCCATCCAAGGTCCTTATAACCAAAACAGTGCTTACAGTGTTGAGACATTATATACTCATGTAGATAATGTTTTAAATAATAAAGCAGATGCAGTTGATACTACAGGATGGTCAGATGGAGATAAGGGTCAATTTCTTCAAGATACTCATGACATCTTAGAACAAAATAAGATACAAGCTGGTTGGAATGCATATAAGGCATTTAAACAAAGTTCTGATACCATTAAACAAATTGAGGCTATGCCACAATTTAAGACAACTTCTTCTTCATCTTAATAATGAGTAAAAAAAATAAAAAATAGTTTTGAAAGAGAAATGAGTGGTTCATATAATTATTTACAAGCTAAAACTGTTATTTCAACAGATACTGTTGTTGCTAATCCAACTGGGCAAGGTGTTGTGTTGAGTCCATCTGTTTTTGGAGGACAATCAGATGCTACAGCTTCCATTGCTCCATATTCTCCTGTTACAGGTTTAGCATTTTATTCATCTGCTACTTTGGCAGGTTGGCCAAATGGGATATCTGTTGCTGGTTCTAATGGTATGGATTTTGGCACAGTTCCAGTTAATCTACCCCCTGGGTTATACTTATGGAGTGATGTTTCTAGTAATAATTCTTCTTCGGGACAAGTTACAATTACATGGAAAGTGAGAGACCATAACAATAATATTGTTAATAGTGGAACCTTTTTAGAAGACCAATATAATGCAACTGCATTTACACAAGGTAATAATGTGTTTATGTTTAGAGTCCCAGAATTGGGGTCTAGTTTACCAGTTACATTTAATCTTACCACTACAGGAAAAAATGGGGCTTCTTCTGCATATAATGTGGGGTGGTTAACACCATTTTATATTAACTATTTGGGAGCCTAAATACATTTAATAAAAAAAATTTTTGAAAGAATGAGTGGTTCTTTTAAATATTTAGAGGCTGAAACTGTTAATACTAGTGTTGTTAAAGCAGCACATATTGAGACTACTGATATTACAACTGATTTTCCATTAGGTAATGGAAATGTTGCTTTATGCCCTGGGGCATTTGGTAATCAAATAGATTCTAATGCTTCTATTGCACCATTTTCTTTTGCCCCAGGTATTCAATTTTGGTCTTCTGCTACTCAAGCTGGATATCCTAATGGGGGTTCTATTGCTGGTGCATTAGGTATGAATTTTGGTTCTAAAACAGTTTATTTGCCAGCTACATCTTATTTATGGCAAGATATATCTAATAATGGCACAAGTGGTGCTCAAGTAACTATCACTATTAATGCTTACAATACGGGGGATGAAGTTGTTTACACTACCACTTTTGTAGAAGACCAATATAATGGGGCTCCAGGGAATACAATAGGAAATAATAGTTTCTTTTTTAATCTTCCTACAAATGAGGGTCCTATGCTTAGAGTGGTAATAAATTTAACTATTACTGGTCAAAATCCACTTTCCCTTGGTTATGATGTGGGATGGTTATCACCATTTTTCTTAAGTGCTGGTTTTTAATAAAGAAAAAAATAGTATACTTTTATTATTATATATTTGTATATATAAACTGTTTAAGTTTGTTGATAATAACCAGGTGGAATACCCATAGGAATACCAGGGGAATATGGAGGAGGTTGATTGAAGCCCCATTGTTGTTGTTGGGGTTGATTACGAAAACCAAATACTGCAGGTGTTCCTCGAGCCATTGGGAATCCTGGGGCAGAAGCCATAGCACCTCGATAAGGCATAAAACGACGATGGGCTCTAGGAGCACGAGGTCTGGCTTGAGTTCCAAGTCGTTTATGATATTCATTTGATATTTGCCTCATAATAACTGCAAATTGTTGATTTCTTGTGGCTCTATCGGGTGACCATTTACCTGCGTGAAGTCCAAAACCTTCACGAAGAATTTGTTGCCAAGGTGAATTAGCATGTGCTTGTCTTGATGTCCATGCTGCAGGTGCGTTATTACTATTACGAACCCAGCCATTATTTAATCTTCTGTCACCTGCGGGTAAATCACCGTAGCCATATCTTTTAGCTTTTTTTTCATACCATCTTCCATTAGCAGATTGACGAAAATAACCACCAGAAAATCTTCTTCCCATCATTCTCATTCTTCCCATTCTACCACCAATATAACCACCTTGAAAAAGACCACCTCCTGTATATTCTTGTTGGGGAATACCTTGTTCTTCTTCAAATTGTTGTAAGCCATAAAGACCATTAAGATTAATACACATGTCTTGTGCTGTTTTATACAATGTTTGTTTATCCATTTTTATTTTTTTTATAATTATCAATTTGAAATTTTGGGAGTAACTTTTTTGATTCCATAGGTAACCTTTACTGTATTTTGAACCATATCACGAATAAATTTAGTGGACATAAAATATTGCGGTAAACCATTTTTTAAATTCTCAAATACTCTAATAGTAGTAGGGGGATTATCAAATCTATGAAGTTGATTATTAATATCATATTCGAGAGCTAATTGTTGAGAAGAAATAGCAATGCTATGAGAATTCATTGTAATAAATTGACTAACTAGGGGATTATCTAGTTGGATAACAATAGAAGCTGGTGAGACACCTTTAAAAGAGAATTCGTGATAATCAATATATCCAGTGGCATTTACATTAAAAACTCCCCATTCTTTTTTATCAATAATATAAGAATGATTATTTTTTTCTAATTCATTAGCAAACCCACCAAATATTTTAGAACCTTCCTTATATTTTGGATGATCCTTGTATCTTGTGTCTAAAAGAGCTACTTGTTCATTATGGGGTATTAAAGCATTTTCTAATATATTTTTGATGTAAATGTAATCTCGAGCTAATAATTTGACACTATCTGTATCTGTATAAAGAGAAGCGCGAATACCTAAGGGATGAATTAAGTTTAAATACATATATTCGCGAGAGAAAGAATAAATATCTGCGCCAACTTGTATAGGTTTTATATTTGTAATACATTCTGGTTTTCTTTTATATTCTATCACACACATATCTCTATTAATACACCCAACAACTGACTCTGAATCGGGGATCATGTCTTTTGATTGAGAGATATAGGACAAATAATGATGATTTCTAATTTGGACTCTAATCATTTCATAAATTCTTTGCATAAATTTACCACTCATAGAATTTAAAGCAATTTTGCAAATAGATAATTCAGAAGCGTTTTGTAGATTTTTAGGTTGCATAGATTGAAAATTCTTTTTAGTCATAAATTCAGACATCCACCCAAATATTTCAAAATTAGGAATCTTATGAGAAAAAGTAATATATTCTGCACCCATAATAAATTCAACACTACAATTAAGTTTCAATAATACCTTTATATCATTAGTGCAAAGAACTATATCATTTTGATATATTGTATCAATATTATAAGAACTCCAATTATGACCTGCTTTATCTTTATGACAAATAAAAGGAGATTTGCCGCCTTGGATTAAATTACTTTGATCAATATTTACTGTATAATAACCTTTGTGAGTAAAATCTAAATTTTCATTAAAATCTGAATGTAATGCTTCTGCTATTGCTTCTGTCATTTTGCCTTGAGATATAGCACGACATCCAAAACCGACTGGTGCGCAAAACATTGAATAGGGATACATTGAAGTAACATCTAAAGACATTATTTCTTCATCATATCTTGTAGGTGGTTTATCAAAAGTTTCTATTCTACCAGCTATAGCACTTTTACGAATAAATTGATATTGATTGTGAGTTAGTTTGGGGAATATGACTTCGTTATCTTCTAAATGAATAGTGCATAGTGAATATAAATATGAGGGGAGAGAAGAATAACAAAAGGGTTCTTTTAAATCTTTAAGTTCAGAAGCTTTCTTAACACAATCAAAACTTCTCATATATTTAGTATATCGGTAGAATAAAAGGGCAACTGATAATATATCAAAATTATTATAATCTTTAAGTTGATCCTCGGGTAATATTTCGTATAAGTTCTCATAAAAATTATCTTGGTGATGTTCTAAAAAGCATTTTTGAATATCCATATGACAAACAAGCTCGGGTTTCTTTGAGAAATGCTTAATATTAAAATTTTTGCATAAATTAATAAGATTTCCTGCGGGTAAATGTCTTCTCAAATCAAAAGTAGAACATTTTCCGTTATTAAATAATAAATTTCCAATTCTATTGCTACCGTGATATTCGACATATTGTAAAAGAGGTTTATCTTCTAAAGTGACTAAAGTTTGTAAAGCTTCCAATAACATATAGTTGTCATAATTTGCATTATTAAATCCAACGAGTAAAATATATTTATCTTCATTTCTCCTACTATATTCCAATATATCATCTATCATTTCATGAACTGAAGTAAAATGTTGCTTATTTTTGCAATGTTTCTTAATGTAATCTTCAGCATCTTCCTCATTATAATTATTTTCTAAATTATCTAAAGTTTCTAATTCGGTAAAATTGAAAAATCCATAACTGCAGCAATAAACAATAGAGTGAATACTTAAATATTCCATAACACATTCAAAATCAAAAACGAGAATGGTAGTATTGCGATGATCCATAGGTATTTTTTTCATTTTATCAGCTTTTTTCCATTGACGAATCATAAGAGGTTTTTCTTTTCCTTCTAATTTTTTAACAATTTCATATTCTCCCATAAATAAATTAGGTAATAAAGTAGGAATATTTTGAACACAAGCTTCAATATGTTCGCGAGTAACATCATAACATAATGTGTGAGTAGCATTATCAAATTGTAAAAGATAATTCAATTTACAATGTTCATCTTTTAAAGGATACATATTTTTAGTGCCTTTATGACCAATTAATTTCATAGCAATAGGTGTTCCTTCTCTTGGAGAATTCTCATTTTCATAAAATTCAGGAATATTATAAATAATGTTGATAGGGAGTTTCTTATTATTGATAAAATCGACGAGAGAATTCATTTCTTTAACTTCTTTTAATTCTTCAAATGTATATCCACAATCTTTTATAGCCATATAAATGCATTTGTCTTTAGATTTAGGGTGATGTTTAGTGTCATAAATGAAATATTCCCAATTCTTATTTTTAGATGCATTTCGTTGAGTAACAACACGTGGGAAAATAATGTGAAAAATAGAAGTATCCATATTGTGATGTTCTAAAGAAGGATGAAATGGTTCACCTGCGTGATTTGCTGCATGTTTAATTCTTTCTTCTTGTTCAGAAGGGCTCTCACCTTCTTCCATATCATCAATTATTTGCATAAATCTATTATAACCCTCTTCCCATTGACCATTTTGAATATTTTGAGGAGTTGTGGGATCAATAACAGGTCTAATAGCTGGCCAACTAACACGACGAAAAGTTCTTAAATTTGTGAATCTATCAATAAAAGGAACTAAAATAGTATAATGATTTGTATCTCTACCGTATCCATTATTTGTTGCAGTTGCCCATTGCAATACTTTACGAACTGCATAAACAATAGATAAATAATATTGTTGAGGAGCTACGTAATCATTAAGAGGATGAGGTAAAGGTGAAGGATTAGGAGGAAAAGGAGTATAAAGTGTATCACCAGCAAAATAATTATTTGGGTAAAGTTGACTAATTATTCGTTGATGAATTAAACCGCTACCTATAATTGAATTGAATGCCATTATTCTATTTTGAGGTGGGTCACCAATTCTATATAAAACATTGTGAAATGCGTAAGTAAACATTCCTAAACGTTGTTCATAAAAATATTGCACTAATGTAGGAAAAACTTGTCTAACTAAAACATTGCCATTAGGAAAAACACGATTATGTAAAATATGATCGGGGTCCCAAGGAGATAAATCTCCTACACCTAAAGCTTGATTTAAAATTGCATTTTGTTCTTCTCCTAATTCGGGAAATTCCATTTCATCCCAAATATCATTATTATTGATGTTATTATTGATGTTATTATTGTTGTTATTATTGTTGTTATTGTTATTAAAACGAGCTTCAATATTTTCTCCAATTTCATCAAACCACAAATCATCTAAATCACCAAATTCACTTTCTCCTTCACTCATTTTTATTTTTTTTTACGACTTCATTTATTTTTTTTATTTTTAGATTATTCTAAAAATAAACTTTCTATTTTTAGATTCTATTTTTAGATCGTTTCTATTTTTAGATTCTATTTTTAGATTATATTTTTAGATTTTTCTATTTTTAAACATTCTATTTTTAGATTCTAAAAATAGAATTTCTATTTTTAGATTCTATTTTTAGAT
>Ga0187874_10002690_pt1 | contig 13272 bp, 15 predicted proteins | sample June2016WEW_16_1_3_FD_132993 | JGI IMG/M metagenome (GOLD analysis project Ga0187874, IMG submission 132993) | Peatland microbial communities from SPRUCE experiment site at the Marcell Experimental Forest, Minnesota, USA - June2016WEW_16_150 | ecosystem: Environmental > Terrestrial > Soil >... | reverse complement strand
TTACGGGTTCATCCAGCGCGAAAGCGGGGAGGACGTATTCGTCCATTTCTCAGCTATTATTGGCGACGGATACCGGTCGTTAGAAGAAGGCGCAAAAGTCAGCTTTGAAGTGAAAACCGGCCCCAAAGGGTTGCAAGCCGCAGACGTCGAGCGAGTGTAACTCAGCAAGGCGCCTGTTCCCGGCGGATTGCAGACTGCCGGGAACATTCTCACCTGAAGACCCGGGCAGTAAATAGGCTCGCCAAGAGAAGAGATTCTCGGTCTTGAGGGTGAAGTGTGCGCATTAATCCCCAGCCCCTCGACCCCGACACCGCCCCTTCAGGGCTGAGTGTCTAGTGAGGTCGCGTCTTCCGTCGAGGCGTAATAGCCCCGTCGGGCATAGACGGTGTATTTTCGCTGGGAGTCAATCGAACCATCCGTAATGCGGAGCTCGATTTCCCGGAAGGCGCCATCGTGGCGACGGTTGGTGCTGTAGTAGCCCAGGCTGTAACGCTGCTTCAAGCGAGAGATCGCGGTGGCCATGGCTGAGCGGATGGAGTCCAGGCTTCTGGCGTCGATAACTTCTCCTCCGGTCTCGTGGGTTATCCTCGGCACGGAGACGTCGCGAAAGACGGGAAGAAGCACGTACATCGAGTGTGGGTGTAACCCTTCCTCGACCCGAATGCTGTAAATCACCGCCTCGGATTCGAGCGCCTGGCGAATGACGCGACTTTCGTCGGTGTAACCTTTGAGGGTGTTTTCATTGTCAGAAACCAGGATGATGGCGTGACGGCGGTCCGGGGCCACGCGGGCGAGGTAATGCGCGGCCTCGAAGAGGGCGTCTGGGATGACCGTGCCGCCCCCGGCGCGAATGGCTGCGATGGCGTCCGTTATGCGTTGCCGATTCCTCGTCAGACCTACCAGCATTTCCGCCCGAGCGGCAAAGTCAAACAAAGCCACGCGATCGTCCGGTTTGAGTGAAGAGAGCGTGTCGAAGGCCACGCGATGCAGTTGCTTCAGAACCGGACCCATGCTCCCGCTGCAATCCAAAACCAGGGCCACAGCCAAGGGGAGCTCATCGCGCGAAAAATAATCGATCCGCTGCTCGGCACCGTTCTCGTAAACCCGAAAATTCTCGCGCCTGAGGTCGTTGACAATGCCACCGTCCTGATTGCGAACGGTCGCCTCGACCAGGACCAGATCCACATCCGCCTTAAGCCTGAATTTGTCCGCCCCGCCTGCCGTCGCAGGCCTGTCAACGGGCCGGGAAGGCGCGGTGGGCGCCAAGCTTTGTGTCTGCTGTGGCGCAACTCTCGCCGTATCTTTCGACTGGCCATCGGGTACTGCGCCTGGCCGGCCGTCAGGAGGCAGGTCCCCAGGTTTCCCGAGCGGGGCGGCAAGGTGCTGTGGAGGGGCCGCGGGGGAGGTAGCGGGCGGCGATGATGGCGGGAGTTGACCGGGAGCGACCTGCGTCCCGGCCAGCGCCAGGGCTAGCAGAGCAACAATCCGACGCAACACTGCGTTTTTCATCGGCGTCCTCGCTGGTTTTGCGATGCATGCGACCCAGCAGGCGTTGTCCATGAAAGGCGGAAGGGGCTAGATGCTGGGGCAATTCTGAATGCTGAATTGTGAATTGTGAATTGTGAATTACCCACTGCTACTGTTTCCTGTTTTTCGCTACACCTGTTTCTTCCGCGGGCAATAGGCAGAGGGGAGGAGAGAGAGCAATTCAGAATTTATAATTCAGCATTCAGAATTGCCCCAGTCCCTAGCCCCCAGCCCTCAACCCTTATTCGGGGTGGATTCTGAAGAGCCGTGCGCCGTGGGGACGCACTTCGACACTGAACTCGCCGTCGCGATTGCCCAGGTCCTTGTGTTGCCAGAGGTCGCGTACGCCGCACTGACCGCTCAGGTCCAACTGCGTCCATTTCACGCGCATGGTGGCCGGGGCGTGATCGTCGAGGTTAAAGAGCGCAAGGTATTTATCCCGGCTGTTCGGGACGCTGGCGACCCAGGCCACCTGATTTCCTTCTGCAAACAGCTCGCGATTCCCGGTGCTGTCTTGATCGACGGCAAGCACTTCGTCGTTGGTAAGCAGTGAGAGTGTGAACGCATCATTGCTGGGCAAGTCGCCGCCGAACATCAGCGGGGAGCGGAAAATGGACCACAGCGTCAGGTGGGTGAATTGCTCGTCCGGGGTGAAGTTCGTGTGACGCTCGTTGCCCCGCTCGGCGCGGATCGCGATGCGCCCCAGGGGCAGCATATCGGCGTCCGGCCAGTACCCGGGGACGGTGTGAGGCGCCCAGGCGCGGCACAAAGGAAACTGCTCCTTCAGGCTTTCCCAGTTGTCCCAGAAGTCGTCGGAGATCCGCCACAACTGGGCGTGCTTTTTCAGGTCTTCCGCTTGCTCGAGCGGAGCGGGTCCTGGCGAAAGGCTCAAAACCATAGGCCGCCCGCATTTCTGGATGGCTTGGCTCAAGGCGGCAATTTCGTCGCCGTGGTAAGGCGAGGTCATGTCATCCGCCTTAATGTAGTCCACGCCCCATTGCGCGTAGAGCTTGACGATCGAATCGTAGTAGGCCTGCCCGCCGGGCTTGGTCATGTCCACGCCGTACATGTCCGTCAGCCACCTGCAAATGCTTTTGGGGTTGGCGACATCGCCTGCACGAAGGTTCGTGCCCAGCACCGGCAGGTTCTTCGTCACGGCCTGCCGGGGGATACCCCGCATGATGTGGATGCCGAACTTCAACCCCAGGCCGTGGACGTAGTCCGCCAGCGGCTTGAATCCCTGCCCGTTCGCCGCCGAGGGGAAACGGTTCAGGGCGGGAGTCAACCGGCCAAATTCGTCCATCACCAACTCTGCGTTGGGCCGATAACCATGCGCTCGCGCTTCAGGCTCGGACCATTGGATGTCCACAACCACATATTGCCAGCCATGCTTGGCGAGATGCTTGGCCATGTAGTCCGCGTTGGCCTTCACCTCTTTTTCTGTGACCGAAGGACCGTAACAATCCCAACTGTTCCATCCCATCGGCGGAGTTGGGGCAAGGAGTGCGGTTTGTGGTTGGGCGGCCACCATTGCCGGCGAAGCGGCAAGGCCCAACACGATCAGAATAAGACTGGAAATACCTCGCAATGATGCCATTTCCTCTTCTCCGCAATAGATTATCTGTCACGTCAAATTCGAAGCTGGTGTAGCCCCCCTATTGCTCGCCGATCCGCCGGCGCCTTTCGACCCACGAATTTGACTTCGATTTCGCACAAAAGGTGGGTTTTTGGCCACTTTTTCGAGTTCGTTTTGGCGTTTTTGCACTCAAAAACCAGTTCGTTTTGCACAGTTCAAAAACGCTAAGGCATTTGTTTGCCATAGATGGCTGAGTTCGTTCCCTCTATTTAGTATCTTTTTCCCATTTCCGCGCCTTCTTCCCTCTCGCCGGGTCCATTTCGCCTTCCCTTGCCGCATTCGCTCACGGGCGCACTCTTTCGACAACCAACATAGGCTACTATAAGTTGGTTCTCGTGTCAAGAGCAAAGTGCGACGTAGCGCGGGCGTCTCGCCCGCTGTCGCGGGAGCGTCTCGCTCCCGCCTGTAACTGCAAAGGAACAGGAGTGGGCCCGAGACCCCCTCACCCGGGGCTGTCCAAATTAGCAGCTTAGTGCATTGCTCAGCGCGGCTCTGCCCGTCAGCTGACGGAAAAGCCTCTGGCTTTCCGGCCAATGCTGGAGCCGTGCTCCTCCTCCACGCAGGCTGGAAGGCTGAGCCTTCCAGCCTGCGTGGAGGAGATTACTCAGAATGCCCGTCGTGCGGAAAGGCGAAGCCTTTCCGCAAGACAGGCGGCGGAGCCGCAGTTCGGCGCCAGCCAGGCTGATGGTAATTTGGACAAGCTTGCCCCTCACCCCGCCTCCGTCAGCCAACGGGCTGACTTACGCCATGAACTTCAGTTACGGGACGCCAGCCCCCTCCTCACATGAGGAGAGGGCCTGAAGTTCCCACATTTTCCGGGCTGCAAACCAACGCGAAAAGGTGTGGCTCCCCCGGCGGGTTGGAAGGGCTGCTCACCAGGCCATGCGTGCGGCACTGCTGCAGCGTAACCTACGAATCCTCAGCGAGGCGTCGCGCATCTCGGTGGTTAGGCCGTTACACGGCCAAGTGGGTAGCGATGAGTAGGGCGCAGTGTTTTTTGCTCCGCCCTTGCCCCTAGGTTAAGCTGCCGCGAACTCGATGTCCAGGTTTTGGGCTTGTCCGCTACTAACGGACATGGGATAATCCCGGACAGAGCGGGTAGCCACGGTCAGTGCTTTTCTGACCGTGGGCTCTTCCCTTTCAGGTGTAGGTCCGAGGTGCTATGCTGACGCCATGTCGAATGTTCACCGGTTGCGCCTGACGGACCGCATTTCCTTTGTCAACGTCAATCTTCGGCCGAGGATCAGACGATTCCGCGATAGCGAATATCCCCTGATCCTCGACGTCATGCATGCCTCGCGACAACGGTTGGGGTTTCTGCTGTGTGGGTATGTTTTGATGCCCGATCACTGGCACGCTCTGATCTGGCCGCAGTATCTGCTGCTGATCGGGCAAGCGGGTAGCCACGGTCAGTGCCTTTCTGACCGTGGGCTCTTCCCCTCCATGACGTGAAGAAGATCACGACTTTGAGGTTTCATCCTCTCCGCGGCAGCAGGGGACCGGTTTGTAAGGCACGAACGGGAGTTTAAACAGCGCCTGAAATATATGCACCTGAATCCGGTTCGTCGAGGGCCGGTCAAGAGGCCGTAGGATTGGCGGTGGTCGAGCTACAACAATTTTGCCTTGGACAAGGCCACGGTAGCGGCGTGCCCCATTCAAATTGACTACGTATCCTTGCCTGCCGGATATCGGGCATGAGAAAAACCCACGGTCAGAAAAGCACTGACCGTGGCTACCCGCTTCTCCGCTTCTCGACTCCTCGACCCTCGACTCCTCGACCATCGACTCCTCGACCATCGACTCCTCGACTGTTTACCATTTGCCATTTATAATCCCCGGTGGACCTTCCAGGGGGTGATTATGGGCAGGCGACCTTGCATGAGGCGGATTTGGGCGGGCACGATCACAGCCAAGTATGTATTTCGGGCGTTCGTGCTGGCGGTGGGAATTGCGCTCACGGCCCTTGGGGCCTGGCCGCAAGACACGCTCAAGGCGGTCACCGACAATGTGAGTTACAACGCCGGCTCGGAAGTCCGTCTAAAAATCTTTCTTTCCCCTTCTGAACATCCCCGGTCAGCTCCTTTTGACATCTCCGCCAACATTCGCTACGCGGGGGAAAAGGAGTTCTTGGAAGAAAGAAATGTGGAGATTGCCAGCCACTTGAACCCCGGTGGGAAGGAAATGGCGACAGAGTACGAAACTCTTTGGAAGATTCCCGAAGAGGCAAGAACCGGGCGTTACGAAGTTGATGCTGTTTTAACCGATTCCCAATCGCGAGAGGTCCTCCTGGTGGCCCGGCGAGTGGCCTCTTTCGCCGTTTATCGAAAGCTGGTGAAGATTGAAGGAATCCAGCTTGACCGAACCTTTTACACTCCAGGGGACTCGGTCGCGTGCAAGGTTAAGCTCAGAAACCTTTCGGGCCATACGATCAGCAACTTGCGAGTGGAGTTTTCCGACCGCCACTGGCCCTGGATTGCACAAACCTCGGAGCGTGCCGAGGTTGACGTGGTAACGATTGGAGAGGCGTTTTCCTTACCCGCCGGCGGCGAACAGGAACTCCAATCCACGAAGGCTGCCGTTGCCGGGCAGGTACCACAACCTTCGGTTCAGCAGTATGCGGTGATGGTGTGGGACCATGAGCGCAAGAACATTTACGACATTGCATTCAGCCCCGAGGTCTTCATTCAACCCGCTGGGATTACCGCGCCCAAACCGTACCCCTTACAATACGTCTATCCGAGTCTGGACGCCCTCAACGTTACCAGTTATCGGCACTTTTATCCTCCCAGCTTCGATTCGGACGCCATTCAAATCGAGCGCGAGCACACGATGTTTGTGTCGGGCAGTGAGGTTAGGTTGCGGTTCTCGGTGCGCAATCCCACCGACCAACCCTGGCGTGGAGTCACTATTCGCGCCCGCTTGTTCGACCCCGAACGCCGGGAACTCGCCACCCAGCAAGTAGCCGCAGGAGTCAACCTCGACCCAGGAGCCTCGTGGCTTGCTGAGGAGACTAGGTTCGCGCTTCCGGCAGGTCAAAACGGGATTTTCCGGGCGCAGGTGGAGGTAAGCGACACGTCGGGCGAGACCATGGCAACGGGAGTTCTTGAACTGGCGGCAAACCCCTTGCCACATTCCATCTTGATTTTTTGCGCCCATCAGGACGATGAGGGAGGCGACGCCGGAGTCATCCGTGCTGCGGTGGAGAATCACATCCCTATTCACCTCGTCTATTTCACCAGTGCCGACGCCGGCTCGTGTGACCGATACTACGAGCATTCCTGCGCACCTGCTGAGGCCCTGAACTTTGGCGTCCTGCGCATGGAAGAGGCGCGCCGGTCGCTGGGTCACCTTGGCGTGCCTGGCGAGAACATTTATTTCCTCGGCCTGCCCGACGGTGGCTCGGGTCAGATCTGGTATGACCATGTGGAGGCCTCGAGCCCTTTCCTTTCCGTGCTGCTCGCCAGCGAGCATGCGCCTTACGAGGGGGTTGCGCAGCCCAATCTCCCCTACGCGCGTAATGCCGTGGTCGAAGCAGCCAAGCGATTCATCCGCGAATTTCATCCCGAGGTCATTTACACGGGATACCCTGACGATCGCCACGTGGACCACCGAACAAACAATTGGTTCGTGGTAAAGGCGCTCCAGGAATTACTCCGTGAAGGTGTGGTCCGGCCCGACCTTACACTGCTGACTGACCAGTTGAACGGGCCGGGGCCGCAGGCCCGTGCGCCTTACCATTACCAGAAACACGTGCTGAGCGTCTCCGGTGACGCCATGAGTCTCGCCCAAGAGGCTCACTGGTTCTATCAATCCCAGAGCGGCAACCGAGAATTGGGGCGCCTCCGCACTTTTGACCAGTTACCGCGTGTGGAAGTCCACTGGCAAATCCTGGACTGGAAGGACCATGAAGGTTGGAATGAAAAGCCTTGAGTACTTCGCCTGCTGAGAGCCGGAATGACTGAGCAAGACAAGCCTGACAAATTGGAGAGCAAGGCAACCGAGAATCATCCCTATGACGAACAGTTCCCCGCTGAACCTTTTCCCTGCCCCGCCTGCGGGCAATTGTTGGCGCCCTCGTGCCGCGTCTGCGTAGCCTGCAAGCACCCGATCGATCCCACCGAGATTCGCAAACCTAGAGTTCTCCCGGTGGTCGGCGAACCGGCGCGACGGGAACTCGAACCCGTGCGCTTTTCGTGGCGAATCTTCCTGATCGTATTTGCGATTTGGGTGGTGGGGGCCAGTCTGGTTCAGCGTTACATGGACCCCCTGAAAGGCCAGCTTGCGCTGGGAGGAGTCCAAATCCTTTGCTCCTTCTGGGTCCTTTACGACGCCCTGGAAAAGCGCCTGCCAAGACCGTATCGGTGGGGAATGGGTACCCTGCTGCTGTGGCCGATCATTTTTCCCTGGTACCTGGCCAGAAGAAAGCAGCCCAGGCAACCCTGCCCGTTCGTCGAGACGCAGGTCAGCCCGATAACGGGAGCGGTACTCCTCATCCTGCTGGCCGTGCTCTTTTACCTGATTCTCAAGCAAGCCCCTCTGCGCTGAAAATGGCTCCCCTCCTCGGCGGAGGGTTTGTGGACACGGGGGACAGACGTCAAAAACTAGCCCTCTCCCCTGGGGAGAGGGTGGCCCGCGTCCGGCGTTTTCACCAGTCCGTCAGCCGACGGAGCCGGGTGAGGGGGTAGCACAGACTTCGTGCTTTGCGAAGTCTGCGGCTGTTCCCGCCATGGATCTTTGAAAGGCGTGGACTTGCAAAAGACGCAGGTGCGCTACCCACTTTACTCTTCGCGCACGTCTATTTTGTACAGCAATTCTGTGCTATCTGGGCGCACACGAACAACCCGGTAGGTCTTGCCGTTAACCGCGTAAGTGTCGTTTGCATGTGGAAGAGCAAATGTTTGGTCAGGGAACCTAGTTGCACGATTTGTCTCGGTGAATAACTTGTCGCCGGATACAGCGTCATAGCCGACGATAGTGCCAGATGGAACGGTTTTCATCGTCTTCTCCTTACTCAAGCTGCCTTTCGATCTGGCATGGATGTCGTTCCCTGGGCAAGGGGTTTACTCTCTGCCTTTCAGGATCGCGGCCATGATGCGGGGGCTGCGTCGGCCGTGCATCACCGCGACAACCCATAAGGTTTTTTCCTCGGGTGCGTAGGCAATCAGATATTCGTGTACTACGGTAAAGCGCAGAGGGCGGGAAGTCAGGTCAGGGCGGTTGTGGCCTTGATGCGGAAAAGGCACCAGCGCGTCGATGCTGGCCAAAATATCCGCACTCACCTTGTCGGCGGCGTCGAGATTATCCTCGGCAATGAAATCCCAAATCTCGTCAAGATCAACCGCTGCTTCCGGGTGGAAATCGTAGCCGGTCATGAACTCGGCGGCGCTCGTCGGGCCGCGCTCTTTTCACGCAACCGGGCTTTAACCTCGTCGCCGGGAATGGGCTTCACCCTGCCGCTTTTCAAGTCGTCATAACGGCTGTTAAGCATTTCGCGTGTCTGCACAAGTTCGGCGACGTATCCGGCCATGGCATCCTCAAGCAGCTTGTCAGGCGCACGTCCGGTCTCGATGACCAACTGGTCAATCTTGGCTTGCAGGTCTGGGGGAAAATGTACTTCCATCGCCTTCATGATACGAAGAAACTTCGCTTGTGGCAAGTTGCACGATGGCCCGTTTAAGCGCTCAGCGCGCCCTGGGAAGCCTTGCAGATATATATCTCCGCCTTCAGGCCCAGGGCGTCCTCGCCGGGTGGCGCAAACATGCATCTTTTCCCCATGTCTGCGATTCCCCGAAGGGATAGCTCCTCGCTTCCCATCGGTTCTCCCACCGGTCCTGGAAGCAGGGCGACTCGACTCGCCATTCGGCTGGATGATCGCAGAGATCATAAACCGATATCTGCGCCACCCGGCTAAGCAACTACGCCAAGGGGCCAGGAGTTGTGGGGCGCTGTTGTACAGCTCCGGATAGCCGTATCAGGATGCGAACAGCTAACAAGACAAGGATGAGCATGCAGAGCGTCAGAATCCCCACGTCTAGCAGCGTCGGGAATCCCTCAGGTGCGAGACCGAAGATTCCTCTTATCGACCATAGTGAGAAGAAGTATGAGGCAAGAGCGGTAGGCAGTGTCTTCGTCTCTGCAAAAATAGTTATGGCGAAGGCAAATATCACGGCAGCGCCGAAAAGCATAATTGCAGCAACGCGGGTAAGCAGGTCTCGTCGGAGTTCGAATAAGATTCTGAAGCTACCGTCTCCCAATCGCTGCACTCTAGCAGCATCGCAAGGCATGTAGAAGCCTGGGACGCGGTTGTTAAACCGAAACACCGGAATATTGACCAGGGGGTCAGTCTTAAGTGTGAAGTCAAAATTGGCTGAATCGAAAGGAAAGTTCCGATGGGAACCACTTTGCGCAACAAAGGCCATCTTTTCCTTGCCGCCCATCCACAGCGACTCAGCGAAGTCATCCCATCTCAGATTTGCTAGGGCAGTGCTGCTGCCATAGCTCCTCGCGCCGCTTATCGTCACCTTAAGGCGCATCGGATTTCTCCCGTACTCCTGTGCCAGGTTTATAAAATAACCCCCGTCAAACAGTGGCTCCGCTAGTTCCTGTTTCTCGAGGAACAACTCTATATACCCATTGGTTGCGTATGGTAACGGTTGGAAGGCGACCTGGCATTCGACGCTTTTTGCAGTTGCAGTATGCCACCCCTCGCGTACTGCGACTAAGACAGCCAAGACAAGAGCCAGAGTACATAGCGCTGCGACTGAGGGGAGTATCCAGCCGCGCCACCTTCGCAGCGTTTGCATTATAGATAGTGACGCGCTCCTTAGCCATCCGCGCGTTGCCGCGACAGGTGTGATGGCTCCGTTCTTTTCCTTAGACTGCACCTTTTGGCTCATTCTAGTCCTGAAAAGTCTCGTTTATCACAGGGTGGCGCTGACATGCATCTTTTCCGTATGTCTGCGATTCCGTGGTCTTAAGCGCTCAGTGCGCCCTGAGAAGCCTTGCAGATATATATCTCCGCCTTCAGGCCCAGGGCATCCTGGTATCCCCGGCGGACGGCCTCGGCAAAAGCCTCAGCGGCGTCCTGGCGGACCAAGTTAACCGTGCACCCGCCGAACCCCGCGCCGGTCATGCGGGCGCCGAGGACTCCAGGTTGTTTCCACGCCAACTCGACCAGAATATCCAGTTCCTTGGAGCTGACCTCGTAATCGTCCCGCAGGCTTTCGTGCGAAGCGTTCATGAGTTGCCCAAAGCGCTCGATGTCGCCGGATTCCAGAACCTTGACGGCCTCCAGAACCCGATGGTTCTCGGTGACGACGTGGCGGGCCCGGCGAAATAGAATCCCGCTGAGGACCGAACGCGCTGCCTCGAGGTCCGCGGGCTCCACGTCACGAAGCGACTTTACTGCAAGGCCAGTGGAAGCAATCCGTGCCACCGCCTGCCGGCACTGGTTCAGACGAACCTCGTATTCCGACTGCGCCAGGGCGCGCTTCACGCCGGAGTTGCAGACGACAATCTTCACGTTGTCCCGCAGAGGCACGTGACGGTAGGAAAGATCGCGGCAATCGAGGAAGAGGGCGTGGTTTTCGCGCCCCAGCGCGGAAATGAACTGGTCCATGATGCCGCAAGGAACGCCCACAAATTGGTTTTCAGCCTTGCGGGAGAGTTTGACGAGATAAACCGGATCCACATCGAGGTGGAGAAGGCTTTTCCAGAATGCGGCCGTGCCTACTTCCACCGCCGCCGAGGAGCTGAGGCCCGCCTCGCGCGGCACGTTGCCCCCAAAAACCATGTCGGCGCCCGAGAGCCGATACCCATCCTCCTCGAGGTATTTCGAGACCCCGCGAATATAATTGCTCCAGGAATTCTGGCCATCCTTTTGGATATCCTCAAGATTGAATTCGACAAAGCCGTCGAAATCGATGGATTGCACTCGGACAAGCCGATCGGCCCGCTTACGGCCAGCGAATCCGATGCTCCGGTCAATGGCCGCCGGTAGGACGAACCCGTCGTTGTAATCGGTGTGCTCGCCGATAAGGTTCACGCGGCCCGGGGCGCGCACCACCACTTCCGGAGCCGTGCCATAAGTTGCGTGGAAGAATTGCTCAATCATTGGGTCTCCCATTGTTAGAATAGGCAGGCAGTAGGCAGTAAGCAGTGGGAAAGATTACCTCGAAACATGAAACGCGTGAGCGTGATTCAAAACAAGCTCCCGCCTTTTTGGTTGGCCTTCACCAGCGGCTCAAGCTACGCTTTCTCGTCCAGGCACTGAGTGTATTGCCCCTACACCATACTGCTTACTTTCCGTGCTTAGCGCGAACCCGCGATTTGCTCCCGGCGCTGCGGTTGCAGATCGCGGAGTTCCGCAGCCTTTTCCTCCGCCAGCGAGTCGTTCAGAAAGGTTCCCGCGCCAGTTTCTACACTGGCCAGGTATTTCAGCTTCTCCTTGCTGCGATGGGGAGGATAAAACTCGATGTGGAAATGGAAATAGGGAAAATTCCCTTTCGTAGGCGCCTGGTGGAGCAGCATCATGTAAGGAAACGACATCTGATAAAGATTATCGTATTTCAGCGTGACCCACTTCAGAATCTCGGCAAGGGCACGCTCTTCGGAGGGCCGGAAGGCATCCAGGGCGCCCAAATGGCGGCGAGAGAAAATGTGGACTTCGTAGGGCCAGCGCGCGTAAAAGGGCACGAAAGCCGTGAAGGCCTCATTCTCGGCAACAATTCGCCGTCCCTCACCGCGCTCTTTCTTGAGAATGTCACAGAACAAGCATCTCCGTTCGGCTCGCTGGTGAGCGCGCGCCGATTCAATCTCCCGCTGGAGGCGCGGCGGAATGAACGGGAAAGCATAAATCTGCCCGTGGGGGTGAGGCATGGTCACGCCAATCGCCTCGCCCTTGTTTTCAAAAATCAAAACATAGCGAATCCCCGCCGTGGCTTTGAGTTCCGCAAAGCGCTTTCGCCATATCTGGACGAGTTTCACAAGGTGGTCCAGCGAAAGTTGCGGCAGGGAAGTATTATGGTCCGGAGAGTAAAGGACTACGTCGCACTTGCCATACGACCACGCCACTCGATAGAAGTCGTCGCCCTGGATGGCAGGCTGCGGCGGGGGAATGGAGAAGGCGGGGAAATCGTTGGGGTAAATATAGCAGTCATAGTGGTCCGGAACTCTCCCCGAGCCCGGGCAGAATGGGCACCAATCCTCCGGCATCTGCGGTCGGTCCTGGCGATGGGAGGCCGTTGAGACCCATTCACGAACCGTAGGATTCCAGCGGAGTTCAGTCATGAGGCGCCACGGTGCGAGGCCCTGAATGCAAGAATGGCCATGAACAGGCCGAAGAACAGCATCGCTGCGCCCCACCATATATCGATGTTCAGTCCCAGAGAGTTCACGAAAATGGCGGGATCGGCCACCGCGCCATAAATTATAAGAATGGCGCCGTAAATGGTGAAGATGATTCCAATCGGCAAGCGAATGTCCAAACCCATGGTTTTCACCAGAAGATGATGTTCAACCCCGCGCAGAGCGCGAGGATGCCAAGGGCAAGAATGCCAGGCCTCTCATACCAGGGGAGATCCTGGTTTCTCAGCTTTGGAGTCAGAGAGTACACAAGCCCCACCAGTTCTTGTTCCTTTCGGGGTTCGGTGAACAGAGTCACAACCACGGTCACCACAACGCAGACCGAGAAAGCCCAGATAGCCTGATAGAAATTCGCCGCCATATCGGTGGGGTAGAAAATCACATGAAAGCGGTAGAGGGTGTAGTGGGCGGCGGCGGCGAGAATCCCGGAAAGCAATCCCCAGAAACCGGAATGGGCGCTGGTGCGCTTCCAGAACATTCCCAGCAGGAAGGTACCGAACAGCGGCGCGTTAAAGAACGCGAAAAGGAGCTGGAGATAATCCATCAGGTTGTTGAACTTCAGAACGATGAAGGCCGTTCCGATTCCCACCGCCACCGCGAAAACCGTTGCGAAACGGCCCATTTTCAGATAGTGACGGTCAGGCTTGCCGGGGTTAACGTGCGTCTGATAGATGTCGAAAGTCCAAACCGTGTTGAAGGCGGTGACGTTTCCGGCCATGCCTGACATGAAACTGGCCAGCAGCGCC
>Ga0187874_10002686_pt1 | contig 13301 bp, 8 predicted proteins | sample June2016WEW_16_1_3_FD_132993 | JGI IMG/M metagenome (GOLD analysis project Ga0187874, IMG submission 132993) | Peatland microbial communities from SPRUCE experiment site at the Marcell Experimental Forest, Minnesota, USA - June2016WEW_16_150 | ecosystem: Environmental > Terrestrial > Soil >... | reverse complement strand
GGCATGATGCCATCATCGGCGGCAATCACCAGCACCACAACATCGGTCACGCGAGCGCCGCGCGCCCGCATCAAGGTGAAGGCTTCGTGGCCGGGAGTATCGATGAAGGTCACCTTTCGCCCCTGCCCCACCACCTGATAGGCGCCGATGCTCTGCGTAATGCCACCCGCCTCGTGCGCAGCCACGTTGGTTTCGCGGAACGCATCCAAGAGCGAAGTCTTGCCGTGATCGACATGGCCCATCACGGTGACCACCGGAGCTCGCGGACGGAGATCTTCCGGGCGGTCCGACTCTTCAACTTCCTGGAGGACCTCTTCCTCGTAACTGACAATAGCGGCTTCCGCGCCAAAGCTGCGGGCAATTTCCACGGCCGTGGGGCCGTCGAGGGTTTGGTTAATCGTAGCGAAGATGCCTTTGTCCAGCAGCCGTTTGATCACGTCTTTGGCTCGCGCTTCGAGCTTTTCTGAAAGCTCCTTGATCGCAATCCCTTCGCTGATGGTAATCTTCCGCGTGATCGGGACCTCTTCCGGCACTGCGGGCCGAGGAGGCATCATCGAAGGCGCCGGGCCGCGCCGCATCATAGGCGCTGCCGGGCGGCCCATCGGGGGGCGAGCTGCGGGATGCCCTCCCGTCGCCACCACCCCGCCTGCGGCTGGACGCGCCGAGGTCGGATGCATGGGGCGGGGTTCACCTGGGCGACGCGTAGGAGATGGCCGCGCGGGCGCGGGTTTCTGCATGACCGCCTGCGGATAGATCGGTTGGTTCGAACTGGGGGCTCCGTGCCGGCCTGGCCGTTGTTGCGGACGCATGCCCCCTCTTTGTTGCGAACCCGGTGGGGGCGGAGGAGGCATCTCCGGCGGTCTGCTGGGAACGGAAACTTCGCCTCCGGCACTGGCGCGAGCGACGGGTGCGGAAGGACCTTCTGCCCCGCCTTTCGCGGGTAAAACCGCCGGCCCAGGTCGGGTGGGTATTGGGCGTCCGATGGGCGGCGCGGGAGTGGGCACGGGGCTCCGGGCGGCTCCGGGAGATCCACCAGTGGCGCTACTGATCACGGCAGGCGCGACGGGGGCTGGCCGATCAAGCGGCCGCTCCACAGAGGGCACGTGCTTAGGGGCAATCGGCGAAGTAGCGGGTCCCGCGGCTGGAGGTGGGACAAGGGGCTTAGGCGGGGGCGTAGGCGGGACAACAGCCCTGCGCGCGGTCGCCTTAATGTCCGCAATCGAGCGGGTCAGCGGGTGGATATCTGACTTGAAGTCGTGTAATTTTTTCAGATCCAGCCCCGCAGGGACATGTGGCGCTTCGACCACCGGCGCGGGTTGCACGGGCGCGGGAGCAGCCTTCTCCACCTTTTCAGGTTCTGTGGCAGGTTCTCCGCCGACACGGAAGTGCGCCCGAACTTTGTCTGCGAGGTCGTCGTCGAGCGCACTGGAGTGAGACTTCTTGTCCGGAATTCCCGCCTCGGCCAAGTACTCGATAACCACGTTGCTCTTCACTTCCAGTTCGCGTGCCAGTTCGTTGATCCTAATCTTCCCCATGCGTCAGTCTCTTTCTCCCTTACCACCGCCCAGGCATTGGGCGTTAGCATTCTGCCGGCCGGTTCGATAGAAGCCCTGGCAGCCTTAATTGTTTTTCTTCACCTCCCGCTCCAGGCGATCCGGGCCCACCCGGATCCTTGGGGTTCGACCTCGCCTGAAGACTCCACTTATTAGTTACTTTCATCGTCTGCCGCGGGCTTCTTCACTGCTTCCGGGCCGTCAGCTTCCGCCGTACCAGCAGTTTGCTCAGCCGCAACGGTTCCTTCTGCCGGGGAACTAGCGGTGGCCGCCTCTGATGCCGGAGTTTCGGACGCTTCTGCCGGCTCTGCCAGCTCGCCTTCCGCCACTTCAGCCGGTGCCGCTGCGCCTTCCGCAGCGTCAACAGGGGCTTCAGCGCCTTCCACATCATCAACCGGTGTTTCGACGCTTTCCTCTGCCTGTCCTTCACCTGACTGGTCGCGCTCAAAGTAATCCGTCACCACGCGGCGGATGCGCTCCACGGTTTTCTCTCCCACGCCCTGAATCTGCATCAGGTCCTCAGGAGTCATTTGCGCCAACTGTTCGACGCTTTCAATTCCATGTTCACGCAGCTTTGACAGCGTCTTCTCGCCCAACCCCCCCAACTCGGAGATGGGTGCTCCGCGCATGGCCATGGCGGCCATTTGCGATTCGATTTCCTGCCGTTTCTCTTCCTCGCTCTTGATGTCGATGTGCCACACCAAAAGTTTAGCGGCCAGCCGAACGTTCTGGCCTTTCTTGCCGATGGCGAGCGACAATTGGGAATCATCGACAATGACTTCCAAGTGTTTCTCTCCCATATCGAGAACGGAAACGTGATTGATTTTCGCCGGGCTCAGGGCGTTGGCGGCGAAGACCAGCGGATCATCGTTGTACTCGATGATATCGATCTTTTCCCCGCGCAATTCGCGAATGATGGACTGCACGCGCATGCCCTTCATGCCGACGCACGCGCCCACGCAGTCGACGTCCGGATCCTTCGAGTAAACCGCCACTTTGGTCCGCTCTCCCGCCTCGCGAGCGATGGCCTTGATCACGACGGTCGTGTCATAGATTTCGGGAACTTCCATCTCGAAGAGCTTTTGCACCAGCAGGGCGTCTGCACGGGAGACGATCACCTGCGGCCCGCGCGCGGCGCGATCGACTTCCTTGATTACGGCGCGAATGCGGTCGCCAATCTGGTAGGTTTCCAGCCGCGATTGCTCCTTGCGCGGCATGCGGGCTTCGGTACGTCCCAAATCCACGATAACGTCGGGCCCCTCCATGCGCTTCACGGTGCAGTTCACCAGTTCGCCGACGCGCTGGTAGTACTCGGCGTAGACGGTATCGCGCTCGGCCTCACGCACCTTCTGGAAAATCACTTGCTTGGCGGCCTGCGCGGCAATGCGTCCGAGCACGTCGGTGGGCTTGGGAATTCGCACCTCGCCCTCGACGGCCACCTCGGCGTTATATTTCTGCGCATCCTTCAGGCTGATTTCGTGGTCAGGGTCCTGAACGTCCTCGACAACCTTCTTCACGGCGTGGACTTCCACCAAGCCGGTGTCTTTATTGAAATGCGACTGAAGGTCCTCCGCGGTTTTGTAATACTTCCGCGCGGCCACCAGAATGGCATCTTCTACAGCAGAGATAATAATCTGCGCGTCAATTCCCTTTTCACGGCTTAACTGATCAATCGTTTGAAACAAAAGACTTGTCGTCACAGATTTTCCTCTTTTGGAATCGGATCATCGGGCCATCTCAACATCGGGCCATCGGGTCATTGAAAGGCTTTCCGCAGTCCGTAGTCCGTGCCCGCAATGCCTAGATATCCGCGTACCGAGTGCAATGGGTAACTAACAGCTTTTCAATGACCCGATGGCCAGATGACCCGATCATTTGATGACCCGATCTCACACCTCTACAACTAACTGCGCCTTCCGAATGTTGGCGAGCTCAAGTTCTTCCAGGCCGTGCTCACCCAGGTCCAATCGAACCCGGCCATTCTCAAACCCCGCCAGGCGCCCTTCCAGAACCTTTTGCTCCCCCATCGCTTCCTTCAGCACCAGGCGCGCCCGCCGTCCCACAAAATAAGAGAAGTCACTCGGCTTGGTCAGCTTCCGATCCAACCCCGGCGAGGAAACTTCCAGCACATACCGTCCCGGAAACAAGTCCTCGACATCCAGCATGGCGCTTAGTTGCTCGCTGACCAGTGCGCAATCGGCGTGTGAAACCCCCGCTGCCTTGTCGATGTAAACGCGCAACAGGGCATTCGAGTTGCCCCCCTTGAGTTCCACATCGACCAGGTGTAAACCCTCGGAAGTCGCTACCCGCTCCGCCATCACCCGGATTGTTTCCAGATCAACCATCGAGCTCGGCGACCGCGCAATCCCCTACTCTGGCAGGTCCGCGCTCAGTCGAATCCGACCCGCAGCCTAACAAAAAAGTGGGCTTTCGCCCACTATGTGCGTTCGCCAAAGTAAGTATAGCCCCTGCTTACTCATAATTGCAAGGAGTTCGAAGGTAGGCGGTGACTCATTCTGAAAAGGGTCTCTGGCTCCAGGCTCTCTATTCAGGCATGGTGATGGCGCAAATGGTTACGCAGGAGTCGGGCGATCTCCGCTCCCACAGAAGGATCTGCGACATAATCAACAGCCCCCAGCTCCATCGCTTCCAAGTAGCACTCCATTTCGAGCTGCCGTGCCACCACGACCACGGGCAACCGGCGATTGAATTTGATAGCGCGCTCAACCACGCAACGCCCCTCGAATAAATGGCTCTCCTGACCCACGACGATGAATCCGAAAGCTCCGGATTCCAGTTGACGGATGCCTTCGGCATACGAATTACAAGCATGAACGCAATGCCCTGCCCTCTCGGTAACTCTCCGTAGGTGCTCGAGATACTCAGAATCTTCATCGACCAGGAGCACCGTGCCCCCCGGATCTGGTTCGCCTTGTTTCTTTGGCGTTGGGTTCATGGTTTCCTCCCCCCAATCCACTTGCTTCCGCCGTACGCCTCCTAGTTCGGGCGGGGTTTATCTGTGCTTCAGTTGTCGCGCCGGGGAGGCTGTAATCTCCCGTCAGCGATTCTGCCGCCTTCGAAGCAAGAAGCGTAATGGGCCCTTAATCCCGTAACCCTTCGTTTGACTCGGTTGGACTCGTCGAATCTTCAAGAGGAAGTGATAGGAACTGCTGAGCAAGACCGGCGGAGCCCCAGAGCAACCTCATAAGCACCGCGCCCTATGAATGGAAGCTAGAGACACAGGAGGAGGGAAGACACTAGCCGCCAATCCTCCGCCAGTATACACTCAGGACAGCAGCCGTCAAGGGCAATTTGTCGCCACAGACCTTTCCTGTCAGCCTCTATTCCTTTGCGAACAGGGAGATCCCTTATGACCTCAGCCTTAAGCACCCACGGACAGCGCTTTTCTGCCCGTTGGGCATTCCCACGATGCCTTACGTCCAGTCGATGGTGGCTGCAATGACTGCCCTCCCCGTGGATGCTTGAAGGCCCTGGGCCGTGGTGGTAATCTGCGGGCGTGTCAAACGCCCACCGTCTGCGCGTTACGGGTCGCTTTGTGCGCGACGAGAGGGACTTCCATGAGCACCTGGAATACATGCACATAAATCCCATGCACAAAGGGCTGGCAGCCGGGTCTCGACTGGACCCATCATCCGGGCAGACAATCAAGCATTTACATTCTCTTGTTGTCCTAGGGGAGGGGATCAAAATGAAATGGCGAATCATTATATCCGTCGCATTTATTCTGGTGATTCCGTGCGCAGTTCCGAAAGCAGCTCAGACGCCGACGAGCGCGACGCAGCACGAGCCGGCCAACCCGCATGCTTCACCCGAAGCACGGGCCCTGCTGCAATATCTGTATTCCATCTCGGGTCATCATACCCTCGCGGGTCAGCATAACTTTCCCAACAGCATTTCCCGCTGGACGGACCGCACTTACGATCTGACCGGCAAGTATCCGGCGCTGTTCGGGCAGGATTTCGGTTTCTCCGGCGGCGAAGACAAAGACTCGGTCGAGGCTCGTCCGGCAATGATCCAAGAGGTTAAACGGCAATACCAGAACGGCGCTCTCATCACGCTGACCTGGCATGAAGTCAGGCCGACCTTCGACGAACCGGTTGTGTTTAACGAAAACGTCCTCAGCCACCTCTCCGATTTCGAGTGGAGAGAGTTGCTCACGCCGGGTACCGCTCTGAACACGCGATGGTGCGCGCAAGTGGATGTGGTGGCGGGCTATCTGGAGCAATTGCGCGATGCGCGCATCCCCATCCTCTGGCGTCCCTATCACGAAATGAACGGCAACTGGTTCTGGTGGGGTGGGCGAAAGGGAGAAGAGGGGTCTGCCGCGCTCTACCGTCAAGAGTTCGACCGCTTGGTGAATCATCACCACCTCGACAATCTCGTCTGGGTATGGAACGTCAACTCTCCGGGGCAAGACTCCACGGGACCGGGGCCCTACGCCGACTACTTCCCCGGCCAGAAGTACGTGGACGTCCTTTCGGTTGACGTGTATGGCCAGTTCAAACAGAGCTATTACGACGACCTGCTGGGCCTGGCCGCAGGCAAGCCGATCGCATTGGGCGAAGTTGGAACGGCCCCCACTCCGGATGTCCTGAAGGCGCAGCCCGGGTGGACGTGGTTCATGATTTGGGCCAACATCGTCGACTTCAACCCCCCCGAGGCCCTACGCGCGATCTTCAATAGCCCGAACATTCTCACTCGTGACGATCCACAAGTGGCCGAACCGATGGCGGCGATTCGCCATGCCTCCGCGCCGCCGAATCCCCAGCCGGTCACGTCCGGAGCTACACCGGAAGCCAAGTCTTTGCTGGCGCGCTTGCATAGCGCTTCGGGAAAAACCACGCTCAGTGGCCAGGAAAATCCTCCGTCCTCAGCCACGGAGCTGACCGACCGGGTCTTTGCCTCGACCGGCAAGTATCCGGTGATCTACGGGCAGGATTTGGCGATCCCCAACAAGGCCGGGAGCGGGCTGGATGCTGCCCGGCAGGCCATCGTCGACGAGGCCAAGCACCAATACCAGAACAGCGCCATCGTGAGTTTGACTTGGCGCGCGCCGCGCCCCACCGACGACCCACCCACGACTGACAGTGCCTCGGGGCAGTTGACGGATTTTGAATGGAGTGAGCTGCTTACATCCGGCACCGGTCTTCACAAGCGCTGGTGTGATCAGGTGGATCAGGTGGCGGCCTACTTGAAGCAGTTGCAGGATGCCGGGGTTCCTGTCCTCTGGCGGCCGTACCCGGAGAGCAACGGCTCGCATTTCTGGTGGGCGGGCCGGAAGGGGGTCCAAGGCTCGGCAGTGCTCTATCGCCAGTTGTATGAACGCCTGGTCAATACTCATAGCTTACGAAACCTCATCTGGGTGTGGGTAGCCGCCGCTCCGGGATTCGGGCCCGGTGCGCCCGGCCGCTATACCGACTTCTTCCCGGGACTGACCTACGTTGACGCGCTCTCGGCGGACGTCGCGGGCGGAAGCTTTCGCTTTCCCCTTGATGTCGGGCTGTCCGAGGAGGGCGTAGGCAAGGTGATTGGCCTTGGGTTGAGCGGCAAGCTCCCGCCCGCCGAAGTTTTCACACAACAACCCCGCTGGGCATGGTTCCTCGTCTCGACGGACGTAGCGGCGTCACCCGATCAGTCTGACGCCCTGCGCGCGCTCTATCAGGACCCCCACGTGGTGTCGCGCTCCGCGGAAGCCGGGGCGAGGGCAGGCGACCCTCCGAGGTAAAAAGGCGTGGCGATTCAACGATCCTGGGGTGAAAGATGCTTATGAGGCCTTGCACACTGTTCAATAAAGGTCGAGAACAGCATGGAGCGACAGTCACGACTGCCGTGACGTAGCTCACAGCTTTTTGGGTTGACATCTTACCTAAAGTGTGGATACTTGGGTTATATGTCTACCCAAAAAGAGAAAGAACGGCTGGAACTCTTGCAAGGCACGCTGGACCTGCTGATTTTGCGGACGCTGATCTTCGGCCCGCAGCATGGGCAGGGCATCGGAAGGGCCATTCAGCAGACGTCCGAGGACGAACTGCTGGTCGAGCACGGGGCGCTTTATCCCGCTCTTCAGCGCCTGGAAGAGCGGGGTTGGATCGCCGCCGAGTGGGGGACCTCCACGAATAACCGCAAGGCGCGCTTCTACACGCTCACACGACTGGGCCGCAAACAACTCGTCAATGAAACCACCAAGTGGCGGCGACTGGCGGCGGCCATCGGGCGGGTTCTGGGACCCGAGGCCGGGGAGGGTTAGGCCATGTTCTGGCGAAAACGCAAGCCGAGCGATTTCTCCGCGGAGATCGAAGCGCACCTCGAACTCGAGGCGCAACAATTGCAAGAGCAGGGCTTGAGCGAAGAAGAGGCTCGCGCGGCGGCGCGGCGTGCCTTCGGCAACGTGACCCGGGCCCGGGAGCGCTTCTACGAATCCGGCCGCTGGCTCTGGTGGGACCACCTCGTGCAAGACCTCCGCTTCGGCCTGCGCATGTTGGCCAAAAACCCCGGCTTCACGGCGGTGGCGGTTCTCACCCTGGCCATTGGAATTGGCGCCAATACGGCGATCTTCAGCCTGATCGACACCTTGATGCTGAAAACCCTTCCGGTGCAGAGGCCCGAGGAGCTGATGCAGGTGCAATTCCGAACCCCGCGCAGGGCCGGCGAAGCCCGCAGCAGTTTCACGAATCCGCTTTGGGAGCAATTGCGCGACCGTCAAGACGTTTTTTCCGGCGTCTTCGCGTGGAGCGGAGACCGGTTCGACCTGGCGCGGGGCGGAGCCGTGCATTACGCTCAGGGAATCTGGGTGAGCGGCGAATTCTTCCGAGTTCTTGGACTTCGCCCCGCCGCCGGTCGTTTGATTGCGCCGTCCGACGACCAGCGAGGGTGCCCGGGCGCGGCGGTACTGAGCTACGGCTTCTGGCAGGAACACTATGGTGGCGCCCCGGGCGCCATCGGCAGCACGCTTTCGCTCAGCACCCACCTCTTTGAAGTCGTCGGCGTGGCGCCTGCCGGCTTCTACGGTATGGACGTTGGTAGCAAGTTCGATGTGGCGATTCCGATCTGCACCGCCGCAATGTTTGACGGCAAGGAATCGCGGCTTGATGAACGCAGTTGGTGGTGGCTGAGCGTCGCCGGCCGCCCCAAGCCCGGTGTCAGCCGCGCCCAGTTGACAACCCGGCTGGGAGGGCTCTCGCCGCAAGTCTTTTCGGCAGCCGTGCCTCAGGACATGAACCCGAACAGCCGGAAGGACTTCCTGGAAAGGGTGTTCTTGGCAACTCCAGCCGCCACCGGCCTTTCGCCTTTCAGTTTGCGCGAGCAGTTCGACCAGCCGCTCAACATTCTGATGGCCGTCGTCGGACTGGTGTTGCTGATCGCCTGCGCCAATATCGCCAGCTTGATGTTGGCCCGCGCCGCCGCTCGGCACAAAGAGATTGCACTGCGGCAGGCTCTAGGCGCCAGCCGCTTCCGGTTGATCCGGCAGTTGCTGACCGAATGCGTCCTGCTTTCTTCGGGCGGGGCGATGCTGGGAATTCTGTTCGCACGCTGGGGGACTGCACTGCTGGTGCGGTACATCTCGACGGCCAGGAACGCCGTGTACCTGGACCTTTCGCTCGATGGCCGCGTCCTGGGATTTACGGCGGCAATGGCCTTGCTGACGGGCCTTCTGTTCGGTGTCCTGCCAGCCTTTCGCTCTACCCGAGTATCGCTGACCTCGGCCATGAAAGGCAGCCAAGCCCTCGAAGGCGAGCGTCATGTGCGCTTCCGCGCTCGCCAGTGGATTGTCTCCACGCAGGTGGCGCTATCGCTGGTCCTGCTGGTGGCCGCCGGCTTGCTCCTACGAAGCTTCGCGAAGCTCTCGACGCTCGACGTGGGATTTGACCGCGACAACATTTTGCTGGTCAATGCTAATCTCCAGACTGCGAAGGTGCCGCCCGACCAGCAGTTCTCCACGTTCGACCAGATCGAAAGCCGGCTGGGCGCCCTTCCCGGCGTCGTTTCGGTGGGCCGCTCCCTGATACCGCCCATCGAGGGGGGCGCGTGGAACCCAATCATTAGTACAGACTGGTCCAAGGCCTTAACCGGTGACGACGCCCTTGCCTGGTTCAACGGCGTTTCGCCGGGGTATTTTGCGACCCTGCACGCGCCGCTCCTGGCCGGCCGCAATTTTTCGAGTGGCGACACCAAGACCGCACCCGCGGTAGCGATCGTCAATCAGACCCTGGCGCGCCGGTTCTTTCCGAACATGACTCCCCTCGGCAAGACTTTCCGCACCGTTCAGTTTTCGGGGCAGCTCGGCCCGCCCATCGAGGTTGTGGGACTGGTAAAGGATTCCAAGTACGAGTCGGTTCGTGAAGACACCCATCCCATTGCGTTCCTCCCGGTGACACAGGCCCCCGCATTCTTTCAGTCGGAGAGCTTCGAATTGCGCACGGCGGTAAGGCCCTCGGCGCTGGTCTCGGCGGTCCAGGCTTCCGTGGCGGGAGTGAACAAGGAGATTCCACTCGAGTTTCATACCTTGGCCGAGCAGGTAAACGACTCGATGGTCCAGGAGCGACTGCTCGCGCTGCTTTCCGGCTTTTTCGGCGCCCTGGCGCTGCTGCTGGCGATGATTGGCCTTTACGGCACGCTCAGCTATCTGGTGGCCCAGAGACAAAGGGAGTTTGGCATCCGCATGGCGCTGGGGGCGGAGCCGGGTTCGATTCTGCGCCTGGTCATGCACAATGTTATTTCCGTTCTGGCCCTCGCCGTCCTTGCGGGCATCGGCATCTCGCTGATTGCCTCGCGCGTGCTCCAGCAATTGCTGTTCGGACTTGGACCGCGAGATACAGTAACCATGGTTGCGGCGGTCGCGGTGCTGTCGGTCGTCGCACTCATCGCCGGTTACCTACCCGCCCGCCGTGCGACCAAGGTCAATCCTATGGTCGCGCTGCGGTATGAATAGGTCATCGGATTTGGAAGTTCGGAGCAAGGTGGGACCCGACGACTGCGCGCTGGATTCGGGTGATCATGGCAAGGCGCGGGCTTCCACGTCTCACTTTTCTTGCACTCAAGCTCGAGGAATTTCCCCTTTATTTTCAACAATTTGAAAATGCCTGTGACAGTAGCCTAGTTCTGGGCCGGGCAGGGCCGGCAAAATGTGGCCCACGTCTCATGAAACTCTGAAAAAACAAGCAATCCCACACAGAGACGCGAGGCCCTGAGATCGGAATTAGCAACTGCTTTGTCTTCTTCTCACCTTCCCAGTTCATGCGAGAATTCGACGGCCCCGCGGCGCCCATCAACACAACCAGGGTGGCCGCAGAAACCGGCGGCAAAAAAGGCTTGACATCAACTATAGTCGTAGTAGAATTACACACGGATATAGGAGATGCAGATGGCCGAACCCAAATTAACCAAGCTCGAACTTCAAATCATGGAGACGCTGTGGACGCGGGGTGAAGCCTCTATTCGCGAGATTCAGGAAGCATTTCCCGAGAAGAATCGCCCGGCCTACACCACCATCCAGACCACTGTTTATCGCCTGGAGGGAAAAAAGGCACTGCGCCGCATTAGGAAGGTGGGTAATTTTCACATCTTCGCAGCGGCCGTCTCCCGCGACGCTGCGCAGCGGAGGCTGATTGACGATCTGCTGGCGCTATTCGGCGGGCGCTCTCAGCCCGTCATGGCACATCTGATTGAGTCCGGCAAACTCACAATCGAGGATGTAAAGGAAGCCGAGAAGACCCTCCGCAAGCTGGAGAGAACGTAACGCCGCCATCCTGGCGGCAAGCCATGCCGGCAAGATGCCGGCGCTACGTCGCGTGCCGTGCCAGGGGCCGGGCTTGGCGTAGGGAGAGAAAGAAAGGGCAAGCGATGATCCCGAACTACTTGTCCGCCATCTGGCCGGCCGCTGCACCGGCGCTGGGGAATCATTTGTGGCAATCGACGCTCTGTCTTGCTTTGGCAGGGATTCTGACCCTGATGATGCGGAAGAACCGCGCCGGAGCTCGCTACGCCCTTTGGCTGGCGGCCTCGGTGAAATTCCTGATTCCGTTTTCCCTGCTGATTGCGGTGGGAATCCACTTGGGGCGGCCTATCGCCGGGGCCCGACCGACGGCCACCGGCGGGGTCTACTGGGCGATGGAGGAAGTCAGCCAGCCGTTTACGCCGCGAGCGGCTTCCGCCCAGGCGGCGGATACAAGCCGCAGACCTGCACAAAACGCAGGTCTGCGCTTCAGAATGATCCGCGGCCTTCCGGCAGTCCTGGTGGCGGTGTGGTTTTGCGGGTTCCTGGTAGTTCTGGCGGTGTGGTGCGCGCGCTGGCGGCGGATTTCCGCAGCCGTGCGGGAAGCGGTGCCCTCGCGGGAAGGCCGCGAACTGGAAGCCCTGCGCCGCTGGGAGCATCTTGCCGGCGTCGGGAAGCGAATCGAAATGCGAGTCTCGCGGACTCATCTTGAGCCGGGAATTTTCGGCATCGTCAAGCCCGTGCTGGTATGGCCGGAAGGAATTTCCGAGCGCCTGGACGACGCGCAGCTCGAGGCGATTCTGGCGCACGAAGTGTGGCACGTCCGCCGGCGCGATAATCTGGCCGCCGCGCTCCACATGCTGGTGGAAGCCCTTTTCTGGTTTCATCCCCTGGTTTGGTGGCTGGGAGCGCAGTTGGTGGAGGAGCGCGAGCGCGCCTGCGACGAAGACGTGTTGCGGCTGGGGCATCCACCGCAGGCGTATGCGGAGAGCATTCTCAAGACGTGTGAATTCTGTGTCGGATCGCCCCTGGCGTGCGTGTCCGGAGTCACCGGCGCCGATCTCAAAGAAAGGATTATTCGCATTATGACAAAACGGTTGACAACCCAGCTCTCTTTGGGCAGAAAACTTCTCTTGGCCATGATCGGATTAGCAGCCGTCGCCGGACCCATCGTGTTCGGTCTTCTGCACGCCCCGCAGGTTCGCGCGCAATCAACACCCACCCCGGAGGCACCCGCGCCGTCGTTCGAGGTGGCCTCGATCAAGCCGAACAAGCCGGACGCTTCCGGGAGAATGATGGTGGCGATCCAGTTTGCGCCCGGCAGGTTCACAACCACCGGCGCGACGCTGAAACAGCTCATTGCGCTGGCGTACGACGTGAGAGACACGCAGGTTTCGGGAGGGCCCGGCTGGACCGATTCCGAACGATACGATATCGATGCCAAGGAGGCGGACGCGGACGTCGCCCGATTCGAGAAACTCCCTCCCGACCAGAGGAGGCAGCAACATCAAATGCTGGTGCAGGGGCTGCTGGCCGACCGCTTCAAGCTGAGGTTGCGGCACGAGTCGAAGGAATCGATGGTTTATGCGCTGGTCGTGGCGAAGAACGGCCCCAAACTTCACGAGGCGAAACCGGGCGACACTTACCCGAACGGAATTAAAGGACCAGACGGCCGGCCCCTCGGCGGGCCGCAGATGATGCGCATGGACCTCGGCGAGGTCGAGGGCCAAGGGCTTGCCATCGAGGCCCTGGCACGGCTATTGTCGCGGCAACTGGGGCGCGAGGTTGTGGACAAGACGGGGCTAAAAGGTAGCTACGACTTCACGCTCAAGTGGAACCCCGAGCAAGACCCCTCGGCAATGGCCATGGGGCCGCCGGGCGGACCTCCGGCCGCGGGCAGCGCGCCTCCGGCCGACTCTTCCGAGCCTTCGATTTTCACGGCGATTCAAGACCAGCTCGGGCTGAAGCTGGAATCGACGAAAGGCCCGGTGGAAATCCTCATCATCGATCATGTC
>Ga0187874_10002681_pt1 | contig 13306 bp, 29 predicted proteins | sample June2016WEW_16_1_3_FD_132993 | JGI IMG/M metagenome (GOLD analysis project Ga0187874, IMG submission 132993) | Peatland microbial communities from SPRUCE experiment site at the Marcell Experimental Forest, Minnesota, USA - June2016WEW_16_150 | ecosystem: Environmental > Terrestrial > Soil >... | reverse complement strand
TCAACATCAACTCCGGGGTCATCCTGGTTTGCGCCGGCCTCGCCGGGGCGGTGGCGTTCCCGCACGAGGCGCGTGCACAGACTTCGCTTTCGGCAGCGCCGGTGTTTCCGCAAGTGGTGCACGCTGCCAATAACCAAGTCACTACCCTTGGCACTTTCGTGCCGGGGATCGTCGGCGCTGCAAACAACTCTATCTGCAATGGGGTGACAGTCACAAGCACCGACTCGGTGGCACATACTATCCAACTCGTCGAAACGAATGGGACGATCTCCAATATCATAAACGCGCTCACTCTGGCAGCGGGTGCCGGAACGAATGGAACGACGCCACCGCTTACCAATCTCCTTACCGGGCCGCCGTTCGACTCCAGCGGGAACCCTGTGCACGAGATCATGAGCGGCTGGACGCTCGGTCTCGTCAACTCGGCCACGGCCGTAACGGGCGGCAGTATCGTCGCTGGCAACTTTCAGGGCGAAGATTTCAAGTGATGAGGCGCTGGCTTCTCTCGGTGTGCGTCGCCGCAACGATAGCCGCGGGAGCCGGGCTTGCCTCGGCGTCGGCCAGTTCGCCGCTTGAGTTCTGGCCGGTCAGTCCGAATTCAGGTCCATCGCTGTCCTGCAACTTCCTTGCCGGCGCGCAATCCAATCAGATTCCAGGCTCGATCAGCGTCGGGCCGAGGTGCCCGACCATCACGTTCACGCGGGCGTCAGGCGCGACAAGCGGGCTTTACACCGATGCTGCGGGGTCGAGCTACACGAATTATCCGACGAATGTTCCTCGCCTGATGCCGCAGGGATTTCTGCGGGAGTTGCAGTCGAGCGAAAACTATCTGCTGAACAGCGACACGCCGACGGCGACACAGATTATCACTCTAGGCACCGGCTCTTTCACCCTCTGGGTCATTGGCAGCGGCTCCGCTGCCGTCACGCTAGGGACCGCCCTGGGCACCGGGACCGGCACCGCAACGGCTGGGTCGCCTAATATCTTCACCATCACGACGGGCGGCACGGTCGTCGTGACCAAAACCGGGACGCTGACGCGATACCAGCTTGAGCCGCTGGCCTTTCCGACCTCCTACATACCGACGACCGGCAGTGCGGCAACGCGGGCTGCGGAGAGTGCCACTATCACTGCTGGGGGCTGGCTCAACCCAAATGCCGGAACAATGGTCGTCACCGTGATGTGGCCTTTCATCTCCGCAACAGTAAATATGGGAACCGTGTCAATCGATGATACGACCAACAACAACTGGATCACGATTTTCCACGCAAGCGGCCACTCGGATGTCAACGGCTATGTCGAGGTTGGCGGCACAATAATCATGAATAGCGAATCTGGTGGTTCTGTCTCTGCCGGCACAGCGTTTACGGCCGGCATTTCCTTCGGAAGAAGCACCTCCCCCAGTGTGGTGCTCAATGGTGGGACGCCGATTTCGGGTTCAACAGCCGGGATGCCGGGAGGCCTGACGAGGCTCATCTTCGGTCACGTGCCCGGCGGAGGCGGTCTCAGCGGTTTTATCCAAAGCCTTGTCGTCTATCGCCAAGCAATGCCATCGGGTCAGCTCCAGAGGGCAGCGCCATGAGCCAGGCCACTGCGGGTTTCTATGATTATACCTACTCCTTTCCGCAATCCGGCCTTGCTCTGGCGTTGGGTGGTTTCGCCGCGCTGCGAGCCGTTGGGTTGCTTGGCGCTGGTCAGGTGCCCACAAACATGCTTGGCACGGCGCGCGACGCTGCTGGCAACCCGGCGGTGACGAACGCGGACGGCACCAGCACGGCGGCATGGTGTGGCGAACCTGGTGGTGCTGGCGGGACCGATCCGACGCATTTCTACATCGCCATCCGGGCTATGGTCTCGCCGACGCAGCTTGCGGAGGCGGGGGTGAATCCAGGCACCTATGGGCTGGTGGCGACGAGTGCGGCGGAAAGCGCAGCGGTGCTTGGCGTGTGGGAGTAGTGGGGCGACGGAAAAGAGCCGATGGTGTGACCTACTTCATATCCGAGCATGGCAGACAGTGATAAGCCCGGGGGGGAAAGCTGGGAAGATCGCGTGGAAGCACGCCATGCCGCAGATCATCAAACCAGCGTTATTGCAGCGTTTGAAGTCAATCCGGTCCGCTGGGCACTGGAGCACGCCGGCATCGACACCACCGACCGGCAGGCCATGGCAGCGTGGTCGGAACGCCAGCGCGATGCCAGGGAGGCGGCCGAACGATCCGAGGTCTGGGCAGAACGGCGAGGACGCGGAGCATGGCTGCTGCTATCTGCGTGCATCGGTTCACTCATGGCCAGCCTACCGTGGATAGGATCATTCCTACGGGGGCTTTTCAGTGGCCATGGCGGTGCCGGCCGCTGAGATGCTGCCGTTGGCGCTCGCTGCTCGGCGCGTGGGCGTGCGGGGTAGCTGCCGTGCTGCTGGCCGTGTTCGTGAGCGGGCAATATCAGGGGGCGGTCGGCGTGGTCAGTTCCGCAACCGGCGCCTCGGTTGCTGTCGTGAATGGCGCCCGCGTGCTGACCGTGCAGTTTCATCGCGTCTCCGGAATGCCAGATTGCCCGAAGACGACGCAGGCGATCCTGACAAGCGCCAGCGCCAGGCGTGGCCTGCCGTTGACGGGGGCCGGATTGGTGCCGCAAGATGCGGGCAACTTCGCCCTGCAATGGGACCTTCCCGCCGGGCTGGCCTCGGGACGCTGGACGTATGAGTATCATGTCACCGAGACGTGCCCGTTCCTGTGGCTCTGGACACGCACTAGCGAACGGAAGAGCGTGCCGATCGGCTTCGACGTGCCGTAGCGTGGCGGCCTCCGCGCTGCTCCTCGCGCTCGGGGGCTGCTGCACGGTGCCGTCCTGGACAACACCGCAGCAGGCTCATCCGCCGGCGCGCACCCAGCAGGTGCAGCCATTGCCCGAGCCTCCGCTGCCGCCGGCCGAGCCTGGATTTTGGGATCGATAACAAGCCATGCCAGGCGGTTCCTTCCTAACGTTCCTAACGTCCACTTTTGGTGCAGTGGCCGGGTTGCTCGCTGCCATCACCGCAGGAATCGCACTCTGGAAAATGGCGCACGTCGCAAGGAAGGTCGAAAGCATGTCATTCACCTTCGATGGCAACCTGTCAAAAATGATTGCGCTGATCGAGAGGTCTACCGCGGCATCCATCCAAGCAGCATCGGCGACCGCGACACTGGTCGAACGCGATCGGCGTGATGCGGTCGATGCTGCGGCGCTCTCGACGCACGACTCGAAGCAGAAGTCGGCACCCTGATGCCCTTCGACTGCACCCCGCCCGAGCCGTTGCCGCAGCGCCCAATCCTGACGCCGGCGCGGGTCCTGGTGGCAGCGATCTTCGCCGTGACCGCCGTCGTGTTGGTGATCGCGATGCTGGCGGCCTATGAGGGGCCGGTCGCAGTGTGCCAGGCATGCGGGACGTGACCTTCACCATCCGCGCCTCCGACAAGTTCCTGTTCCGCAAGCGGCATTGGCTACCGCTCGGCCATGCGAGCGCGCGGCCTCGGGGTCGAATTCGATGGCGGCCCGTATTTCGAATCCGGCGGCTTTGAAGCCGAGGGACAGGCCGCCGCAGCCTGAGAACAGGTCCAGGACCCGAGGCATGCCGCCCGTCGCGAGGCGTGCAATTTTCTGTTGAACCGCCCTGGTCGTCATCGGGCTGCCCGCTTTCGCGCTGCGGGCAGCCGCGTGGTACCATTCTCCCTGGGTTGGCTGGACAAAATCGGTCATAGCTTGGTGCTCCTAGTTGTGGCTTTGCGGGCGATGATGACGACGCCCATGGCCTGCTTTCCGTTCTTGGACGTTTCCTCCGCGAAGGCGCATGGACATCACGGATGTTCCTCGCGGGCGCCACTCCAGTACGCCACGACAGCAGCGTGCCAGCGGCGTTGCGAAGCTGCGGTGACGACGATCTTGTGCGCCATTTGCTGGCGTTTCAGCTTCGCCCGTTTCTTGGACCGGCGCCGCGTCCGGTGCCGTTTTGGCCCGTGCTCGCATCGGTTGTCCAGCAACGCTTGCCGCGCCTCGATGCTGTTCGGATCATCAAAGGTGCGATGGCTCATTTCGGACAGGCGCGCCGCGCAATGCGCAGAAGCCGCTCAAGATGCTCACGCGACAGGCGCGCTTCCTGTTCCGGGTTTAGGCACCGGCCGTAGCCCTCGACCGCACGCAGAAAGTCGTGATCGGTTGCATAGGGTGCGAGCTTGACGACGTTGCTGGGCTTCGGGGTATCGGCCATCCAGTCCTCCTACCCAACGCGAAGCGCCGCCCAGTTTCCTGAGCGGCGCTTGCGGCACGATGGCCTGGCAGGCTCGGCAACCCACGCTCACCGGGTAAGAACCCAGCGAACTGACCGAATCCGCGACAATGCCGAAATCGCGGGCGGTTTCCGGTGCTCTCCCCGGCAGTCACACAACGCGGCGCAGTTCCGCCCATGTGTCGGGCACGCGAGCCGGTTTCCCGGTCTCCACTCCATCTTGGTTTAACGACCCGGAAGGATACGCTGGTCGGCCGCCTTGCAGCAACGCCCCCTCCATACCCCCTTGCGTCCCGCCCGTCAATAATGTAATACGCCCCCATGCCGAAAGAGGTCCGCACCGTGACGATGGTCACCCGCCTGACGCCGACCGAGCGCAAGACGATCCGGCTTGCCGCCGCTCTGGCGAACGCGAAGCCGAGCACTTGGCTGCGTGACGCGGGGCTGCGGAATGCCGAGCGGGTGTTGGCGGCGCGCGAGGCGGCGGGGAGGAGGAAGTGAGCGAGGCGCAGCCCGACGCGGAACATCTGCCCATTGTGCCTGTGGTCGAACTCGGGCCGCGCTACGGCGGCGTTAACGGTGGCCTGCTCGTTTCCAGCGTCACGTCGCCGGTCGAGCACGCCATCCGTGAGGCGTTCGACCAGTTCGATAGCTGCTATCTTCCTGGCCGCGACAATTGGTTGATGAGGCAGCGGACCGGTAGGCTGTGCGAAGATGTCATCCGGCATGTAGAGTATTACTGGCCGAAGGACACGCCCGCATGACCCGCCGCACCCCCACGGCCGCCGCCCGCATCCCCGCCGCGCTGGAGCGGATCGCGGCGCGGCTGGAGGCGACGGGCGCCACTGAGGACGAAATCCAGGCCATGATCACGGAGCGTCTCGTCACGTTCCACAACGCCCTTGTCGAGCGTGGCCAGATAGACCGAGCGGCGCCCGCGACTGCTGAGTCGATACCGTTGAACTGATCGAAGGACCCCGCCCATGAGCACCACCATGGCCCCCGCCACCACCAACGCCGCGATCGCCAGCGCGACTACCGTCACCACCCTGGTTGCCAACCTGCAAACCGCCGCCGTCAATGGCGCCAAGGATGTGCCCGAGGCGGTGAAGGCGATTGCCACGCTGGACCCTGGCCTGTCGCAGTATCTCGCCGGTCAGTCGGCGCTCGGCAGCAAAACGGTTTGGGCACCGATCGCATCCTATGCGGTGACATGGGCGGTGGGGAAATTCGGCCTTGGCTGGGATACGGCGACCACCAACGAGATTGCTGGGTTGGTAGCCGTGGCGCTGATGTTGGCCGCGCGCTGGGTGGCATCGGGGCCGATCACGTCGATCCTGCCGAAGTCGGCACCAGGCCCCACGCCAGCGGGGCCGTGATGCACCCGCTCGCCATTCCCGGCAACCGGTCCGGCGCCTTGGGGATGAAGGCCGGACGGCTATCTGGTCGCGCTCCGAGATGTGCGCGATCTTCTGATGCGAGTCGTGCATTGAACTTGCCGCCTGACCGAGCGCGGCGGGACCGCGCTGATGGAGGATGATGTGCCGACACGCAACCCGACCGCTGGACTGACCAAGGCTCAGCGCGCGGCGTTCAAGCGAATTGTGATCGGTATGCACGCCTTCGCTGGCGCCGACACACTCCGGGTATTGTTGGATAAGGGCCTGATCGAACCGGCCGGCGAAGAAATCGTTTGGCGGGACGCTTTTGGCTTGGTTCGTGTGCCGGTCTATGGCGTCCCGATCGCCGTTCACATGCAATGGTGTCAGTGGTGCGACGAGAACATCACTAACGCCGAGCTTGCTACCGCCTACCCCTAGTTTGCCTCTGACCCAAGGAGACCCGCACATGCTCACCCGCCGCACCATCCTCGCCGCCGCCCCAGCCCTCGCGCTGGCCCTCGCCGCCTGCACCACCGCCCAGCAGCAGGCCGCGCTCAGCATCGCCGCCTCCGCGCTCCCGTGCTACAACGCGGTCGCGGCCTCGATCACCACCGGCTCCAACGCCACGAAGGCCCTGACCGCCGCCGACGTGCTGGTGAGCAGCCCGGCCTGCGCGGCGGTGGATGCCAACAGCCTGACGCTGATCGCGTCGGCGCTGAACACCGGGACGCCCGTCATCGCTGCGCCGGCCTCGACGGTGGCGGCGGTGCGGGCGCCGAAGGGGTAGCGGTGGGGCGCCCGCTCGCCATCGACCTCTACTGCGGCTTGGGAGGGTGGGCGGAAGGACTGTTGGCGGAGGGATACCGAGTTGTAGGTTTCGACATCGAGCGGCACGTCTATGGCGAGCATCGCTACCCCGCGACGCTGGTGATCTAGGACGTGCTGACGCTGCACGGCGCGCAGTTCAAGGACGCTGCGCTGATCGTGGCGTCGCCACCGTGCCAGGAATTTTCCTACATGGCGATGCCATGGACGCGCGCGAAGGCGAAGGCGGCTGCGATCCGTGCTGATACGTCCGGCAAGATGCTGACGGACCTGACGGCGCTGTTCGATGCGTGCTTTCGGATACAGGCTCAGGCTTCGGTCGCAGCGGGGCATCGGGTGCCGTTGATCGTGGAGAACGTGCGTGGCGCGCAGCCTTGGGTAGGGCGGTCGCGGTGGGCGTTTGGGTCGTATCATCTTTGGGGGGATGTGCCGGCGTTGATGCCTCTGGCGCGCGGCAAGCGGATGAAATCTCAGGCTTCCTGCGCTCCGAGAAATTGGAGCGAGCGCGTTGCCAGCACGCCAGAGGAGGCGGCGGCGTTCCATTATCTTCTGCCAGATGGTGTTAAGCATGACGGAAAAGGGTGGCGCCCTAATGGCACGTTGATATCCTGCAACCGAATGGTGCCCGACCATCTGAAGCAGGGCGGCACGTGGTGGCACGATCCAGAGTCGATCAGCGTCACGACAAGCAGCAAGTCTCCCACCCGCAAAGCCGCCAGCGCCATGATCGCCAAAATCCCTTACCCGCTGGCCCGGCACATCGGGGCGACGTTCCGGCCATGCGCAGCGTGATCCTCCTCCTCGCCCTGACCTCCTGCGGCCCCGCCGTCGTCCCCACCGTGACCATGATCGGCGCTGTGGCGGGCACGGTTGGCACGACCGAGCAGCTTGGGATCACCGGGCTGGCGGACTGGATGGCGCTGAAGAAGCCGGCGGCGTGTGGAGCGGGGAAGTGACGTGCGCAATGCCCCGTCGTCTAGCGGTAGGACCATGCACTTTGACTGCGGCAACCGAGGTTCGAATCCTCGCGGGGCAGCCAAGATCGCGGCCGAGATCGTGGAGGAGATCGTGGAGGAGATCGTGGCGCTTGGGTGGTTTGCCTTGCTTATGGGTTGCTGGTTCTGGCTCGCTCATCGTGCTTATGTCTGCCAATCTGGAACGCTGTGGCTTATAGCATTCGGTGCTATGGTAGCGGCTGTAGGTGGCTCATATTTCATCTTGCTTTGGATGTATGGCTTTCTTGGCTAAGAACGGCTGGGATGACCGGCTGGAATGCCGATGGACGAGAGCGCACCTGTCGGTTCGGGTCCGGCATGACCCGCGTCCTCGATCGCCGCGCGCTCGGGCGACGTAGGAGGCGGTATGCGCGTTGAACGGATTGGGGCGGCGACGCTGCGTCACGGGAATGACACAATGGATGAATACACCGCCTTTCTCGCAAGCAAGGCGCCAACCGCAGCGTCCTGTGGCATGGAGCCGTGGGCGTGCAACTCGGCACTATTCGACTTTCAGAAGGCTGCGACTGAGTTCTGCCTACGTCGCGGGCGCGCGGCATTGTTTCTCGATACCGGCCTTGGCAAGACGATCTGCGAATTGGAGTTTGCCTATCAGGCCGGCGACCATACGAACGGCAAATCGCTGATCCTGACGCCTCTCGCCGTGGCGCGACAGATTGAGCGCGAGGCCAAGCGGTTCGGCTATTCGGCGCGCGTGGTGCGGGATGCTTCCGAAGTCGAGTGCGGCATCAACATCTGCAACTATGATCGGCTCGATAAATTGGACCCATCAGTGTTCGGATGCGTGGTGTTGGACGAGTCGAGTATCCTCAAAAGTTTTATGGGGAAAACGACCCGCGCACTGATCAATGCCTTTGCCGATACGCCCTTCCGTCTCGCCGCTACCGCGACGCCAGCGCCGAACGATCATATCGAGCTTGGCACACATGCCGAATTCCTTGGCGTCATGTCGCAGGCTGAAATGCTAGTGCGGTGGTTCATCAACGACAGCAATGACACCGGCGTATGGCGCCTCAAAGGTCACGCCGTCGAGTCGTTTTGGGACTGGTGCGCCTCATGGGCCGTGATGGCGGAAAGCCCGGAAGATATGGGGTTCGACGGCTCGCGGTTCGTCTTGCCGCCGATGAATGTGGTTCGACACCGCGCGTCGTCATCCATTATCCCGACCGATGGGCTGTTTGGCTTCGATGTGAGCGCGACGGCGATCCACGACTTGAAGCGTCAGACTACCAAGGCGCGAGCCGAAGCAGCGCAGCATATCGTGGGCGAGAGCACGGAACCTTGGCTGATCTGGGTTGACATTGACCATGAAGCCGATGCGATCCGCCGCGCCATCCCGCACGCTGTCGAGGTCCGCGGTTCAATGCCTGCCGAAAAGAAAGAGGCCGCAATCCTGGCGTTTCTCAACGGCGAGGCGTCGCCGCTGGTCACGAAGTCGTCCATCTGCGGCTATGGTCTCAACATGCAACACTGCGCAAATATGCTGTTCGTCGGTCGGTCCTTCTCTTACGAATCCTGGTATCAGGCCGTGCGCCGATGCTGGCGCTTCGGCCAGCTGCGGCCCGTCAACGTGCATATTATCGTGGCGGAAGGCGAAGACCAGATTGGGCGCGTAATAGACCGCAAGGCGGAAGGGCATGCCGAGATGAAAGCCGCCATGCGCGCGGCGACGCGGCGGAACTTCGGGACCGAGCATCGGACCCGCGTTGCCTACAACCCAAAACATGAAGGAAGGTTGCCGACATGGCTGTGCGCTGCCTGAACGAACTGCATGGAGAGAATTTCGCGGCCTACCACGCAGATTGTGTTGATCTGGTGCGGTAGCTGCCGGACAGGTCGGTGGGCTTCTCTGTCTACTCGCCGCCATTCTCCAACCTGTTCTGCTACTCCGACTCCGAAGCGGATATGGGCAACAGCACGGACGACGGCGAGTTCATCCGCCATTATGGATTCCTGCTGACGCAACTCGCGCGCGTTACGAAGCCGGGGCGGTTATCCGCCGTCCATTGCTCGGACCTACCCTTACAGAAATGGAAAGACGGTCTGATCGGCATCAAGGACTTGTCTGGTGATATCATCCGCGCGCACCAAGCGGCCGGCTGGGTCCTGCACTCGCGCGTGACGATCTGGAAGGACCCTGTTGTCGAGATGACGCGCACGAAGGCGCTGGGTCTGCTCTACAAGCAGTTGCAGAAGGACAGCACCCGCTCGCGCACCGGAATGCCCGACTATCTTCTGGTGTTCCGTGCGCCCGGCGAGAATACCGAACCAGTCGGCCAAGACAGCGCCAAATTTCCCGTCGAACGGTGGCAGCAATGGGCATCGCCGGTGTGGATGGATATCCGGCAAACGAACACGCTCAATGTCGCGGTGGCACGCGAGGACAAGGATGAGCGCCACCTTTGTCCCCTACAGCTGGACCTGATCGAACGTGCAACCCTGCTCTGGTCCAACCCCGGCGATATCGTCCTATCACCGTTCATGGGCATCGGCTCAGAAGGCTTCGTCGCCTTAAAACAGCGGCGCAAGTTTGTCGGTGTCGAACTGAAAGAAGCATACTGGCAGGTGGCATGTCGCAATCTCGCGGCGGCAGAGGACAATGCGCCTGACCTATTTATGTAAGCTGCGGACTGATGCTCCGCGCTGGTGCCCTCCACCGCCCCGCCCCACCCGCCCCACGCACCGCCGACCTGTTCGAGGAGAATGTTGGATGACCGCAGCAAACTTCCGAGCCACAGCGTTGCTGCCGGGCGGTGCGGCGTGAGCGACGGCGGGATTCCTGGACCAGCACCGAAACGCCGCAAGGTCCACAAGGCTGCGAAGATTAATGAGAACGGTGACGTATCGGCGCTGTGTTTTGAGCCGCCGAGAGCAATTAACATGAAGACGCAGACCTGGACGCTCACAGATCGTTTCGTGACGTGCGGCCATTGCCGGTCGATGCTCCGGGCCTTGGCAGCATGACCCGTCACTTCGGCCTCTCCCCACGCCACCCCGATCAAGACGCGGGCGACTTCCTGGCCGTGCAGTCGGATATGGCGCAGGTCGAGCCTGACGACGCGCCGCAGGGGACGCCGTGGTGGGGTGGGGCGGCGCTGGTCCTGGGGGTCATTGCTGTCGTGGTGGCGGCGGTGTTAGCGTTTCGTGGTTAGGCGGCGATCATCCGTCCCTTCGGCGCACGGTCCCGCATGAACCGAGCACCCGCGCCCCAGAAGCCCTGCACCTGGCACTGATCCCAATACCGCACGACCAGCTTTGAATGATGCTGCACCAAGCTCAGATGCTTGGAACAGAAGATGTCATGCCAAGCATAGTCCCAGCGATCATCTTTGCCCCACGGGAGCGTCAGCGCGTCGCCGCGGTGGACCCGCACGCGCGGGTCGGTAATTGTGCTGCCGACGATTCCGATGATCTGGACATCGATCTCGACCACGTCGATCTGTTCAACTTCGGGCTTGAGCAGCAACCCGCGCACTACGCAGCCGAGGCCGAGGCCAGTGATGAGCACGCGCCCGCTCGCATGGCGCCAGATCGGGAGGTGGCGGCGCAGTTCGACCAACCCGTCCTCCATCACGGTGTCGCCGACCTCCTGATGGATAGTCGCCTCGCTGAATTTGCAGAGGCGAGTGACGGTGGGGAATCCGAACTTGGCCTGGATTGTTTCGCGCGAGATCGGCCAGCGGCGCCGATCCGGAAGCCGCTGTATCTGCCATGTCCCGAAGGTCTGCGGCTTGATCGCGGACGGGCAGCGCGCGGCAAGGATGAAGTCGCTGGTGGACGCTCGGTTGCTTTTCATCGCGGCGGTTGCGGCTTGGCTGGCGGGGAGAGGGTGGGCGCAGCTTCATCCATCGAACCATCCAACGCCCAGCGCACGAACTCGATCGCCTGCTCCAGATCGGTCAACTCGCGCAAAATCCACTCGCGATTTGTCTCTCGGCTGGCGCCCGGCTCGGGGTTGAAACTTTCGAGTCCCCAGCGCTGAGTCTTACCCACTGCTTGCAATACTTCGCCGCACTCCTCCACAAGATAGCCGAGTTTCTGGTCGATGCTGACCGGGCGGTATTCTGGCTTCATCGCCTCGTCCTTTCCATCGGTGGCACTGGCACCATCGCATCCGGCGCCTCACACGTCGCCCAGCCCCGCGTGTGTGTCGCGCGCATGTCCCGCTTGGCAGCCGCCCGGCGCTGCTCGCACTGCGCCGCAGTGCGTTCGTCGACCCGATACGAGTCGATGTCGCCGGCGCGCGGGATGCCCAGCACCACCACCATCAGGATCGTCGCGGGGTCAGGCATCAATTTCTGTCTTCTAGCAACTTGCGGATTTCAGCGATGCGCGTAGCAAGGCGTTGATGCGAATCTCTGACGGCCTGCGGCGCCTTGGACCAGCCGTCTTCACCGGCGATGTTTGAGCAACATTCGGCAAAGTCGCGCCAAAGACCGAACCCCTCAAGCGCTAGGCACACGGTCTCCGCATGATAGCTTCGAAGCCAAAGGATTGCTTCGTCGGCTTTGATTTCAGTCGCCATCTTCCTTCTCCCCCATCCGCGCCATCAGCGCGCGGGCATTGACAATGGACGGCTCTTCTTCGTCGTAGCCTTCCTCGACAAGCTCCAACAGCCAACCGAGAGCTTGCATCGCCTCCGCGAGCGGGATCGCGGCGAGGGCGTCAATCGCGGCCTCACGAAACACCGGCCAAAGATCATCGACTGTCTGTGGCGTGTCCTCAGGCAGGCAACCGCGCCGCAAAAAATGCGCTCGGCAGATCGCCCGCGCCACCCTCTCCACCATCGCATTTGGCGGGGTCCAGTCAGCCATTCTCCCCTCCCCCCGCCCTACCGCGCAGAATCACGGCGAGCAGGGCGCAAGCTGGATGTGCGCAGATCACAGAACTAATGTTTGTCACCCACGCCATCCCCCGCAGCCGTCAGCTCCCTTTCGATGCTCGGCCATGCGGCGCTTCCTGTTCATGGTCGCTCACGGCAACCCTCCCAACCAATGCAGCAGCTTCGGCAATCCTACCCACGCGACCGTCGCCAGCAGCGCCGCGCCGACAATCCAGACTGCGGTGGTGAAGATCGCGAGGCCGATGATGATGCCCCGCACCCCCGGATCGCTGGTCCGCGCTGGGCCTTGGATGCGCTCGGGGTGAGGGATGGGCTTGGCCTGCCTGGGGTATGAGGCGGCGAATGTGGGATCGTATGCCGGCGGCGGCCGCTCGGGGATGGCGAGATCGTCATTCATGTGACTGTCTCCGGTGTAGGCTGCGGCTCGATTTCCACGTCCACCACGGACGCACGCAGCAGCATGTCGCGCGGCATTTTCACGAAGGCCAGCGCAACGCCAAGCCTGCCTGGATCAAGGTGCGCCGACCCGCGCAGCGAATACAGGAAGGCATGCACGTCGGCGAGTTGCTCGATGGCGCGGCGCACTTCCCAGGCTGACAGCTTACCCATCGACCGCCTCCCCGCCAGCCCGCGCCATGTTCGCCGCGAGCGCAATGATCTTCTCGACGATTCGCAGGCAGTCAGGCCGGTCGCTCGCGCCGCCAGGACCCCAGTGCTCCAGGGCTTCGGCTAGATTATAGTTCCGGCAGCCGGCGAAAACGCGACGCTGCCCGTGCATTAGAAAGCTGTCGAAATTGTACCTACGGCTGTCGATGCCGCCGTGGATGAAGCCGGGAAGCCCGGTGCAGCCGCTCGCATCGACCTCGGTGGCGGCGGGCAGGTCCAGCGTCGTCAGCCCGGTGCAGCCGCTCGCATCGACCTCGGTGGCGGCGGGCAGGTCCAGCGTCGTCAGCCCGGTGCAGCCGCTCGCATCGACCCAG